>Ga0315294_10010063_pt1 | contig 10365 bp, 8 predicted proteins | sample YL17G13_40_MG_FD_203626 | JGI IMG/M metagenome (GOLD analysis project Ga0315294, IMG submission 203626) | Sediment microbial communities from Yellowstone Lake, YNP, Wyoming, USA - YL17G13_40 | ecosystem: Environmental > Aquatic > Freshwater > Lake > Sediment | place: USA: Wyoming | collected...
CGGGCAGGACTTTGTGGAATTCCTCAAATCTTACACAGCGCCCAAGCACCCGACTCTCGGAGTCGGCGCTGACACATCTTTCGCCGGACCTGGCGTGAAGATCCTCAACATACAGCCGCAAACCTGCGGGGCCGAGGCGGGATTGGCCCCCGGCGACATAATCACGAAGGTCAACGGCGAAGAAATCAAGGATGCGGGAGCGCTCGATGCGCTTGTCAGCAAGGCAAACATCGGCGACGCGCTGAAAATCATTGTTAAGCGCGGCGACGCGGAAGCCGAGGTCAACGCGACAATGAGCGAACCCAGTTTCCAGTTCCCGCCGGCGCCCGGCACGGCCATGGCACAACAGCAACAGCAGCCTTCGCCGCTGACCGATGAAGATATATTGGACGCCTTCAGAAACGGCCTGGCGCAGAGCGGTTTCACGCGGCAGCAGGTTGACCTGATGTTCCAGTACTTCGAGCACACAAAGCCCGGCGGCCCGATGGATGTTGACATGAAGACCGCAAATGACCTGGTCGAATACCTTAAGATGAAGGGCTTCTCCGAAATTCAGGCCCGTATGCTGCTCACGGTCTTCAAAAAGAACCCCGACGGCGTGAAGCAAGCCCTTGAGGAAAAGAACAAGATAGACGAGGCCAACAAGGACGAGAACATCACGCCGGAGCAACTGCTCGAAAACCTCGGCTGGCCAAAGGACGCCGCTGCCCTGGTGGTCATGATGATGAAACAAAAGGGCATGACCGACGAGCAAATCAAGGCTGACATCCGCGCGGGCAAATTCAAAAAGTTCGGCGAAGGCGGATTCCCGATGCCGCCGAACATGCCGATGCCGCCCAACGTGCCTGCGCCGCCGGCGCAGCCGTAGCAGGCTTGCCGATAAAGAAAAACACGGGCCTTACGCGATTGCGGTAAGGCCCGTGATTATTTTTCGCCACGCATGTCCCTGCCGCGCAGAGCGGGCGGGATGTCGCAATACCGGCGAAAGAAAAACTATTTCTTGGGCGCGGGCTTCTTGGCTGCTTCCTTCGCGGGCGCGGCGGCTTTTGCGGCCGGGGCGGCGCCTTTCGCGGCGGCGGAAGCAGCGCCCTTGGCGGCTGCCGCACCCTTGCCGGGAGCGGCTCCAGCGGCGGGCGCTACGCCGGCGGCTGCCTCAGCGCCCTCGGCAACCTTGGCTTCTTTTTTGCCCTTCTTGCGCATTTTTATGCTGAGAACCTTCGGCAGGTTGAACACCGACTTGCTCTCGTCCCACCGCCCGTCCTCCAGCAGTTTCTTGATTCTCTCCGCGCGGCTCAGGACGTTGCGGTGCTTCGTAAGCGTGCTTTTTGCTACCAGGCTTTTGTGCAATGACATCTGAGACTTCCTAAAGTAAACGTCTGTTATTGAAATGCCGGCCCCTCGCCGGCGCTTGCTATGCCTGCTTGAAAACCGCCTCCCCCACTTTCACCCCGAACTCATCCGCCACACAGGAGCACTTCGCGAGGAGAAGGTAAAACAGCCTGCCTCCGAATTTCCCGTCCCGCGCGTACTCGTCAAGCGTCTCGTAGTTCGCCTGGCCCTTGCTGACTATCAGGTCCGCGCCGCGGAAAATCTTCCAGAACTCCGGCGAGCATTTCCCCAGCGGGATGCCCAGCGCGTCCGTCCCCGGATCCACCATCCGCGCCACCTTGTCAATCCCCGCCTGCCGCGCGTCTTCGGCGGTAACGTCGTTTATTATCGGCGTGCGCCTCACGACGCACGTTACTTCCACGTTTCCGAGATGCTCAATCAGGAGCCTGTCGAGCACGGCCTCGCCCGCGTTGTCGAGCACATACACCACGTTGCGCGCCTCGGCCAGCAAACCGCGGAACTTCGGCGAATCATCGACTGCGAATTCGCGCTCCAGGACCGACCTGGCCGTGGCGTCGAAATCATAGGTCTGGCCGATTCCGGTGTCGATGATGTTCGCGGCGACCGCGAGTTTCATCGCGGTCTTCAGCGGGTCCCCGCTCTCCCGCGCCAGCCGCGCGAACCGCTCGTAATGGGCGAGCATCCGCTCGTTCTGCTCGCGCTTCTGCCGGGCGAAGGGATCGGCCACGCCGAGCATTTCGTACGCGCGCTTGAGGCAGTCGTAACTCACCTCGCCGGGACTGCGGTTCACGTCGGTGGCCGAGAGGACTTTCGCCGCGTCGGCGAGCACCGCCATGATCTTCGCCTCATCCTTCGTTACCAGATTTATCGCGGAGAGCGCCTGCCTCAGAACGCACGGGAAACAAATTGGCTTCGTTAACACTGCGCTCGGCGCTCCTCACAAAACAGACAGAAGGGACCAAAGCCCCTTCTGCTTGATGCTCCCGTCGCAAAATCCGTCACGGCCGAAATACGGCAAGTGCGTCGTCGTACGCGCGCTCTTCCTCGACCAGATATTTCTTATATTCATCGGCGGACTGCTTCGTCTTGAACCGGCCCAGATAAAGCACCCACTTCGAGGACGCCGCATCCGACTTGGCGGCCACGTTGGGATAGCCCTTTTCCGCCAGTTGATTCCGCAGGTCTTCAATGCCGGTCCTGGTGCTAATCATCAACTGCAGGCAATAAATCCCCTCGCCGTCGTCGGGCCTTTTCGTCGCGGGCGTCGGGAGCGCTCCTCCAGTCGTCTTTTCGGCCGTCTTTTCTTCGGGGCCGGCCGCGGCAGCCTTTGGGCGCCAGGCCCCGTCCTTCATCGCGGCGCTCTTGCCCGCGGAATATCCCCACACGAACGCGATTACGAGAAGCCCCATCATGAACAGCGTCACGACCATCGCGACGTCGTACTTCACAACGAGCGCCCTGCCGCGATAATGCCCCATGACGCCCCGGGCGGGCTGAAGCGGCTGCCTCACCGGCTTCGTCTCCGCCACCGCGGCGGCGGGCTGAGCCGCGGCCTGAGCGACCGGCGCGGCGGGCTTCTTCTTCTCGCCTATCCCGCCGAGGAGCAGCGTGGGACGCGGCGTAACGGCGTTCGGCTCCACCGGCGTAAATTTCTTCGTCTCGGCCGGCGGCTCCTCATGAGCCTTCGCCGCCGTCTGAGCATCGCGCTCCTTGAGAACCTCAAAGAGCTTGTAAGCGTTTCCTCCCTGCTTCATTTCGATTCTCCTGACAGGCGAAATGTAGCGCGCCTCTCAGCCCCCTCGGAAACTGATAAGAAACGCTATATGAACCGGCGAAATTATACCAGCGCGGCCGCGCCAGTCAAGCACAAAACCCCGCGGTTGCGCGCCTTACTTTTCTTCTTCCGGCGCGAGATAGTCCCGAAACCCCTGCGTGCACGCGGCAAAAAGCATCTGGCAGTCGTCGTATTTCGCGTCTTTCCGCAGGAGTTCCAGCGCCTTCGACGACCCCAGCACGCTCGCGGCGGTTGACCAGGCATCGGCCGTCATGCCGTCCCCGGCGATTATGGTGACGCTGGCCGCGCCTTCCACGGGCATGCCGGTCCGCGGATCGATGATGTGCGAATACCTGTGGCCGTTTATCACGACGAACCGCTCGTAATCGCCGGAGGTCGATACGGCCATGTTTTCCGCCTCCACCTGCTCGACGTAGCCGTTCTTGCGGAAGAAGTTCTTAACGCCGACGGTCCATTTCTTCCCGTCCGCGTTTCGGCCGATTACAGTCATGTTCCCGCCGACGTCGATTATCGCGTCCTGAAAGCCGGCGGCGCGCAGGACCTCAATCGCCCTGTCAACGGCGTAGCCCTTGGCGATCCCGCCCAAATCGATGCTCATTCCCTTCACGGCGAACTGGACCGTCTTCTTCTCCTCGTCCAATTTTATTTTCGCCGCCGCGCCGACCTTCGAGAGCGCGTCGGCTATCTCCTCCTGCGTCGGGAGTCTGCCGGCCTTTCCGGCATCCGCCCACAACTTGACCAGCGGCCCCACGGTGATGTCAAAAGCGCCGTCCGTGTCCTTCGCAAACTGAACAGCCGCCTTAATGACTTCAAAAGTCTCCGCGCTCACCGCGACGGGGTGGTCGAACGCCTCGCGGTTGACTTGCGCGACCTCCGTGTCCTCGCGGTGAAAACTCATCAGGTCCTCCATGTGACGCAAGCACGCAAAGACCTTGTTGACGGCCTCCTGCGCCCTGGGAAGGTCCTCTTTGCCGGCGACCACCCTGACGGTCGCGAAAGTCCCCATCAATTCCTGCGTTTCCTTATACAAGTTGCCGGATTCGGCCTTGCCGCCCGATTTGCCGCCGCAGCCCGCGAACACGGCAAGGATGAGAAACAAAAGTGCAAGTCGCTTCATCGCACAATCTCCGTGAAAAGTGATTGAGACGGCATGATAAGGCGCGCGGACGCGCGTGTCAAGGACGGCGCGGACTTCGGGCCGCCCGATTTGAAAAAGGTTGACTGGCCGCGGCCTCATGCTAGAATAGCCGCGATTCAGGGGGAAGCTGATGCGCGATATCGCAGAGATAAAGCCGAAGGATGCGCTTGACGCCGAGGTTACTCTTCCCGGCTCGAAGAGCATCACACACCGCGCGCTGTTTTGCGCCGCTCTCGCGGAGGGGGTCTCCACCATCAGCAACACCCTCTTTTGCTCGGACACGTCCATCAGCGCGGAGTGTTTGAGCGCGCTGAGCGCGGAAATCGAGGCGGACGAACAGGGCTCGCGTTTCCGCGTCGCCGGCGCGAACGGCCTGCTCAAAAGGGGCGACATCCGCCTGAACGCCGGGGAATGCGGGACGGCGCTGCGGTTCCTGACCGCGGCGCTGACTCTGGGCCAGGGCGAATACACGCTGGAGGGCGGCAAAGTCCCGCGGCCTGTCGGCGATTTGGTGGATGCGCTCAACGCCGCGGGCTGCGACATCAGGTACGCCAAAACGGCCGGTTACCCCCCTCTCACGATTGTCGCCTCCGGTTTTCCGGGCGGCGGAATCCGCGTAAGCGGCGAGGTCAGCAGCCAGTTCGTCTCCGCGCTTTTGCTCGCCGCGCCGTACGCGAAACAGGACACGGAAATCGAAATTACGGGCAAGCCCGCGAGCGCGCCGTACATCGATATCACGATTGACGTGATGCGCGAGTTCGCAATCAACGTCGCGAAGGCCGGGAGCGCGTATTACGTGCCGGCGGGATTCGGTTACAAGGGCGCGGATTTCCACGTGGAAGGCGACGCGAGCGCGGCGACGTACTTTCTGGCCGCGGCGGCGGTGTGCGGAGGGCGCGTGCGCGTGAAGGGAATCGGCCGGCAGACGCGGCAGGCGGACGCGCGCTTCGCGGCGTTGCTCGAAGAGATGGGCGCGAAAATAAAATACGGCAAGGAGCGCATCGAGGCGGAAGGCCCGATAAGAAAAGGCATTCACGCGGACATGCGCGACATGCCCGACGCCGTGCCGACCCTCGCGGCGGTGGCGTGTTTCGCGGAAAGCAAGACGCTCATCACCGGCGTGAAAAATCTGCGGCTCAAGGAATCGGACAGGATAGCCGCCGTCGCCGAAATGCTGCGGGCGCTCGGCGCGAGAGTCGAGACCGCGGAAGACTCCGTGGAGATTTACCCGTCGCGGCCGCGCGGCGGCAAGGTGGACCCCCGCAACGACCACAGGATTGCGATGTCCGCCGCAATCATAGGGCTGAAGACGCCCGGCGTGGCGATAAAAAATCCGGGCTGCGTGGCAAAAAGTTTTCCGAAATTTTTCGCGGAAATTGAAAACCTTTCCGAGAGGAGCAAAAGTTAATGGCCGAAGACCTCATGACGAAGATCGTCAGCCTCTGCAAGAGGCGCGGGTTTATTTTCCAGAGCAGCGAAGTCTACGGCGGGCTGCAGTCCTGCTGGGACTACGGGCCGCTGGGCGTGGAACTGAAGAACAACGTCAAGCGCCTGTGGTGGAACGCCGTGGTCAAGGAGCGGGACGACGTCGCCGGCATGGACAGCAGCATCATCATGCACCCGAAAATCTGGGAGGCTTCGGGCCACGTTCAAAATTTCAACGACCCGATGGTCGACTGCAAAAAGTGCAAACGGCGATTCCGCGCGGACAGCGTCAAGGGCGACAAGTGCCCGGAATGCGGCGGCGAGTTGACCGACGCGAGGCAGTTCAACCTCATGTTCAAGACCTTCATGGGGCCGGTCGAGGACGCGAGCGCGGTCGTGTATCTCAGGCCGGAGACGTGCCAGTCGATATTCGTCAACTTCCAGAACATCGTAACCGCCACGCGCCTGAAGGTGCCGTTCGGCGTCGCGCAAATCGGCAAGAGTTTCCGCAACGAAATCACCCCGCGCAACTTCACGTTCCGCTCGCGCGAATTCGAGCAGATGGAACTGGAATACTTCGTGCGCGAGGAGGAATCGCCCAAGTGGTTCGAATACTGGGTCGAGGAGCGCCAGAAATGGTACAGCGGCATTGGAATCAGGAAAGACAGCCTGCGCCTGCGGGAACACGGCAAGAACGAACTCGCGTTCTACGCCAAGAGGTGCATCGACATCGAATTCAGGTTTCCTTTCCTTGAAGACGAATACGGCGAACTGGAAGGAATCGCGGACCGCGGCACGTATGACCTGTCGCAGCAGATGAAGTTCAGCGGCGCGGACCTCCAGTACCTCGAAAAGGAGAAGAACGAGCGTTTCACGCCCGCCGTTGTTGAGTCTTCGGGCGGCATCGACCGCACGATCCTCGCGCTCATCTGCGACGCGTACCACGAGGAGGAAGTCGCCGGCGAGACGCGCGTCGTTCTGCGGTTCAACCCGAAAGTCGCGCCCGTCAAGATCGCCGTGCTCCCGCTCAGCAAGAAGCCGGAACTCTGCGAGCCCGCGCGCGCAATCGAGCGGACGCTCCGCCCGCATTACGAGACGTTCTACGACGAGACGCAAAGCATCGGCAAACGCTACCGCCGGATGGACGAGGTCGGCACGCCGTACGCGATAACGTTCGATTTCGATTCGATACAGGACAAGCAGGTAACAGTGCGCGAGCGCGACTCGCTCAAGCAGGTGCGCCTGCCCATCGACAATCTCCTGAAATTCTTCGAGGACCTTTTCAGGCGGGGTTCCTGGGAGTAGAACCGTGTTATGCATTCCAATTGTAGCGACGGACAACAAGTCGGCCCTGCAGGACATCGCGCAGGCGAATGAACTTGCGGACGCGATTGAACTGCGCCTTGATTACCTGACCGAGCCGGACATCCCCGCGCTCATACAGGCGTGCAGGAAGCCGGTCATAGCCACCTGCCGCCACAACCTTGCTGGAGGCCGATTTCGGGGCAGCGAGGAACAGCGCCTCAAAATCCTGAACCGCGCGATTGACTCCGGCGCGCACTACGTGGACATCGAGATGGAATTCGCCGGCGGCATAAAGGACCGCAAGCGCGCCCTGCTCATCGTATCTTATCATAATCACGAACGGACGCCGGAAGACCTCGACGCCGTTTATGCACGCATGCTGCAGGCGCGGCCGGACGTCGTGAAAATAATCACCTACACCCAGAACATCACCGACAATCTCAGGATTTTCGACCTGCTGAAAAAGGCGACGCAGCCGACGGTGGCGTTCTGCTCCGGCAAGGCGGGCGTCATCAGCCGCGTGCTGGCGCACAAGTTCGGCAGCGAGATGACCTTCGCCGCGCTTTCGCCGGAGAAGCGCTCCGCGGACAGTCAACTTACGGCGTGGGAGATGCGCGAGATTTACGACTGCACGTCGCTCACGCCCGAGACCGAGGTGTACGGCGTGCTCGGCGACGACGTGGAGCGCAGTCTCAGCCCCGTTTACCACAACACCGCCTTCCGCGAGATGGAAAGGAGCGCGGTCTATCTGCCCTTCTCCGTAACGAACCTCGCGGCGTTCTGGGAAAACTTCAAGCCGCTCCTCTCCGGCCTGAGCGTAACGCTGCCGCACAAGGAGGCCATAATCCCGTTCCTCGACGGACTGGACCCCAGCGCAAGGGCAATCGGCGCGGTGAACACGGTCAAGCGGGAAGACGGGCGGTTCATAGGCTACAACGTCGATTACGTCGGCGGGCTGCGCGCGCTTGAAAGGCACGAGGAAGCCAGCGGCAGGCGCGCGGTAATCCTCGGCGCTGGCGGGCTGGCGCGCGCGCTGAGTTTCGCACTGCGGCAGAACAACTACCGCGTCATCATCGTCAACAGGACGCTTTTGCGCGCGGAAAAACTCGCAAAGGCCGTCGGCGGCGAGACGAGGAATTTCGATTTCCTCGCGAGCGCCGACTACGACATCCTGATTAACGCAACGCCGGTCGGCCGCGACAATCCCGACGAGACGCTCGTGCCGCAGAAATACCTGCGCCCCGGCCTTATCGTTTTCGAAACGGTCTATCAGCAGGAGACCCGCCTCCAGCGCGAGGCCCGCGAGGCCGGCTGCAAGGTCGTCAGCGGAATGGACATGTTCAAGGAGCAGGCGCATGAACAGTGCCACATCTGGTGGCCGAACATGCGCGTCGACAAATTCCGCGACAGAATCGAAGAACTCTTCGCGGAGCGCTCGCCCAAATACCTGGAACTTCACAGGGCAGAATGAAAATCGCGTTAATCGGTTATCGCTGCAGCGGGAAGACCGTGGCGGGCCGCGAACTGGCGGCGAGGCTCGGCTGGCGGTTCGCGGATACCGATAAGGCGGTGGAGGCGCGCGCGGGAAAAGGCGTCGCGGCGATTTTCGCCGAGGACGGCGAGAAGGCTTTCCGCGCACTCGAGCGGGAGGAGATTGCGAAACTTGCGGAGGCGGACGAGTGCGTCATTGCGGCGGGCGGCGGCGCCCTGCACGACCGCGCCAACGTCGCCGCGCTGAAGAAGGGCGCGAAGGTCATCTGGCTTGAAACCTCCGCGGAGGGACTTGCGCGCCGCGCGCGGGCGGATGAAAACGCAAAAAGGCCGCCCCTTACGGACCTGCCGCTTGAAGAAGAAATCCGCGCCGTCCTCGCGCGGCGCACACCGCTCTACAAGGCCGCCGCCGACTGCATCATCTCCACCGACGGCTACACCGAGGGCGAGGTCGTCGAAAGGATATTGAGTTATCTTGAACTGATCGGCGCAATCAAACCGCGGAAGGGAGAAAAACGTGGAGGCTGAATCCAGCCATTTGTTCGCGGACGCTTACCTGCGGATGCGGCAAGAACTGACCGCGCCTGAGTCCGCCGTTGGCGAGCAGGGACACGGCAAGCCGACGCCGCAGCGTATCCGCGAACACCTTGTCCGATGCATCTGGTACGAGCAGCACATCAACGCCGAATCCCTCACGCTCGACGACGGCAGGAGCGTCAGAGTCCAGTCCCAGGGCTGGTGGAACATCGGCGCGGGGCCGGATTTCACGCGGGCTGAAGTCGCCATAGGCGACGCCGTCCATCGCGGCGACATCGAGGTGCACACGTACTCCTCCGACTGGTACAAGCACAATCATAACCAGGACCCGTCATACAACGACACGATTCTTCACGTGGTCATGTGGAACGACCGCGACGCGAAGTCCGTCAAGCGGTACGACAACAGCGACCTGCCGCAGTTGACGCTCTCGCGGCATCTGACGGAGCCTCTGGCGCGAATCGAGGAGATGATAGACCTCGCCGAGTATCCTTTTGAGAGCCGTGCGAGCGCCGGCGCATGCAGGCGGAAACTCGGCGACGCGCGGAAGGGCGAGGATTGGGTGGGAACGTTTCTCGACCTGGCGGGCGATTGGCGGATGCTCGCGAAGGCGCAGCGGTTCGGCGTGCTGCTCAAGATGGAAGAGCCTGAGCAGGCGCTGTATTGCGGGCTGATGGAAGCGATGGGTTATCCGGCGAACAAGGCGGCGTTCAGGCGGCTGGCGGAACTCGCGCCGCACGGGGATTTGCGGGCGTGCCGCGCCGCCGGGGACGCGTCGCGGAGTTTCCTGAACGCGCAGGCGCTTCTGTTCACGCGCGGCGGGCTCGCGCCGGCCGCGGGCGAATTGCGCGACGAGGAAACGCGCGAATACGCGAGCGCTCTTGCCGCAAACGCGTCAGCGCCGAAGGAGCCGCTCGCGCGCGAGGAGTGGCAGTTCAGGGGCATGCGGCCGCAGAACTATCCTTTCCGGCGGGCGGCGGCAATCGCCCTGCTCTACGCCGCGACCGCGCCGCGAAATCTTTTCGAGGAAATACTCAAGGCCATCTCGCACCCTGCCTCGGATGAGACCGCGGTGAAAGGGCTGGAGGAAATTTTCCTGCGCGCAAACGAAACGAAAATCAAAAGCCCCGCGGACTACTGGCTCTGCCGCAACGCGTACGCTGGCGCGCGCTCGAAAGCGCCCCGGCGGCTGATTTCCGAGGATCTCGCGCGAAACGTCATCGTCAACATCATCATTCCGGTTTATCTGTCGTTCGCGCGCAAGACGAACGACCGCGCGCTGGAGTCGAACATTCACCGGCTGTACGAGGCCGTGCCGAAACTG
>Ga0315294_10010065_pt1 | contig 10364 bp, 6 predicted proteins | sample YL17G13_40_MG_FD_203626 | JGI IMG/M metagenome (GOLD analysis project Ga0315294, IMG submission 203626) | Sediment microbial communities from Yellowstone Lake, YNP, Wyoming, USA - YL17G13_40 | ecosystem: Environmental > Aquatic > Freshwater > Lake > Sediment | place: USA: Wyoming | collected...
TGACGACTTGGCCTTTCGCCGACGTCACGACAATCGGCATGGTTGAACTCCTATCCATTTTGTTGAACGATTCTTCTTTAAGTATAACCATGCCTTGAGTTTTTGTCAATCCGCGCAGGCGAAATCATTCCCCCACGGATCTCTCTTGGATAGACGCTGGCTGTCCGCAGAATTCTCATGGCTAGGACATCATACCCGCATTCTATCAACCCTTCTTGGCCAGGGACCGAATCAGGTTCAGCATGAATCGTCGGGCGATATTTGAGCCTGTTCGGACATCTATAATTGTATAAACCTCACGAAGAGGCCGAACCTTTCACCGAACGGCTTTGAGGTCTGGCAGGAAGTTTTCCATCACCCAGATTTCTGCTTTATACTCACCGGCAGTGTAGACGATACGCTGCCCGTCAAGATGAACTCTCATGTGCATCAGGTTGTCTATTGTCAGTTCAAGCTTCTGCGGTTCTCCGCCTTCGACAGAGATTCGCCACAATTCGCTTTTCCCCACCAACTGAGAGCTATTCTTCCCGAAGAGTATCTGACTTCCATCAGGCGTCCACGCAAGAGAAATATAATCAATAGATTCCGGATACTTCACTCTAAGTAATTCCCGAGCCTCGCCGACAGCAACAGGAATGACAAGCAGAGCCTCATTCCTCTGTGGGTCGCGTACGAAAAAGACTAAATGACGGCCATCCGGCGAAAGAACCGGGTTCATAACCAAAGAGGGAGCAGCCAAACAATAGAGTTCCCTTTCCTGGCCGGTTTCGATGTCTCGCCCTACGATTTGGTGAAGCTCCTTACTTAAAACGATACGCCGATAGAAAATCGTTTTCCCATCAGGGGATATCCCGGCCGGGTCGGTGATATTTACATCAGGCTCATCCTGCACCATAGAGGAAACATCGCTAGTTTGAGCGTCTATCCGGAAGAAGCCCCAGCGACCTTTCTTTTTAAAACCAAGGACAAGAATGGAACGTCCGTCCGGGAACCAGCGGAGGCGATAGAGGCGGTTGAGTTCGAGAGAAAGTTCGCGCTCCTGCCCGGTTTCGAGAGAACGAATAGATATGACAGCAGAATCCGGACGGGAAGAACCAAATGCTCCTTCGGAGATGAAAGCCAGGTATTTGCCGTCCGATGACAAGTCAGGTGAGGAGTTCAAAGGCACGATGCGTTGGGTTACCTTCTTTGGCAGAATCAGAATTTTCCCGGTTTTTAGGTCGAGCGCAGCAACATAGATATTATACAGCCATGTCCCCTTGCCGTAGTAAAAAGAACCTTTCCTGGTGAATCCCTTAGCCGAGATTTCCCCTATGTCTGTCTTTATCAGTTGAGGATCACCTTGGGCTTCCCCGTCAGCTACAGGAATGAGCCATGCATCCAGGCTCCCTGTTCGGTCGCTGGAAAAGAGGATCCATTTACCACTTGGCGCCCAGCCGAGTACCCGGTCATTGGCTGGATGCTCAACCAGAGGAATATCACGTTTTCCGTCAATCGAGAGAAGGAAGATATCGCGCTGCCGAGAACCTTCCTGCTGCGGAATGTCATAGGCTATGTAGCGGCCGTCTGGTGAAAAGCCCGCCCATGATTCTTGCACGCTGAGGTTTTTGATAACACGCGCAGAGCCATCCGCAACAGATACCAAGACAATCTGTCTTGCATTATCTTTTTTCAATGAAGTTGCCAGAATGCACTTTCCATCAGGAGACCAATCGTTAGGATAGATTAATCCTGATTCCTCGTCACTATAGAGAAGGCGAGGTTCTGAGCCGTCGAGCCTGATAGTACACAAGTTAATCATATGATCTTTTACACCCCAACTGTAAGCGACCTGCTTTGCGTCGGGCGAAAATATCGGAGATCCGGCGTGCTCCGCGGACTCAACCGAGGAACCTTTGTGGGTGAGGCGGCTCTTCTTTCCAGTGGCAAGTTCTATGACGGCCAAGTCTCCTGTCTCACTATCCACATAGGAAAGGTACCGTCCATCGGGGGAAGGCGCACCTAGGATATCTATACCAGGACCGGCCAGGGCCAAGACCTGTCGGATGACTAACGCCGAGGCGCTGGCTGGGCTTACAGCTCGTGGGAACGCAGATAGTTTAGCTTGGGCTTCTGTTACCGCCTCACGCTGGTCAGCAAATTCTTGGACGATGCGCTCGTAGGTTTTCCTCGCCTCCTCCTTGTCCAGCTTTTCATAGCAAAGGCCCAGATACAGAAGAGCACGAGCAGCCAGACTGCGGTCTGGCCCTTTAGCAACCTCTTCGAACAGCAGGATGGCTGCTGGGTAATTCCCCTTGGTCTCCATAAAATTAATCGCTTCCTGTAACTTATTGGCCTGGTTGCGGTCCTGTGCTATGAGGATAAAAGCCCAAAAAGCCAGCCCAACCATGATCGTTAATAATCTAAGAATTTTCATGTTTTTAATCCTTCCCCTAAAAGCTGAGCTAACGGACTTTGCTTCTATCTTTTTGCTCTGATTGCTGTCAAACTTATAAATAAATCTTACGCGCTTTGCTCGTCATTATCAAGATAGCTTACAGTCGATTACATAAAACTGGGAGAGGGCAAGAATGGCCCCCACCTTTCTGATTGCAATCTTAAAACTGTTAGACGGTCAGAGCTTACAGCCCTTCTTTCATTTACGGGGTATAAGGACCTTCTCTCTTGAGATTGGAAACTTCTGCCCAAATTCCTGTGCCGGAAGGCGCAAGAATATTATTTTTTCTTCACTGTGACTTTAAAGGGCATGTTGAAATAGCCTTCGTTTGTCAGCACAAGTTTTCCTTTTCCTGAGTAGCTGAGCAGCTGGGCAATATCTGTCAGGCGAGCTTCGATTTCCCAGGTATCTTCACTGAGACGGGTTATCAGCACCTTGGTACTGCCTGGGTATTTTTCTGGATTAAATCGAATGAACCAACACCTGCCTGCGGCTCCAAAATTCACGGCCAGGTTCGAAAGGACAGACGAGCCAACTACCATCAGTGGCAAGTCTCCAACGCCCGTGCTCATGAAGGCTGAATCATTGCCGTACAGAAAAGGCGGATTGACGTATTGCGAAGCTGGGCTTGTGAAGTCCAGATACAGCAGCCGTTCCACCACCTTTGGTGTTCCACCTGTGTCCATGTCAAAGTCACCCCTGACATCGATAATTGCATACACATCATCCACTCCCTCGATGTAAGGGCCTAAACCGTCGCTTGCAATCCGATCCCCTGGATAATCCCGGAAGGTCGCGGTGACAGGGATTTCCTTCGGGGGTTTGTCAGCCGAGCGCATGGCAGTCAAGCCGCAAAGCACCAGGATAGAAGCGAATGCAATGAGCAAAAACCTCTTCTTTGTCTTTAACATTTTTTTCCTCCTTCTATTGCCATCTGGCAATCTAAATTAAAAATATATTACTTCTCGCGCGGTCTCGGCATTGCCAAAGCCCGCAGGATGGATATCCCCGTCATCAGCCATGCGGTTTGTACTTTTTATTGGGACACAATCTTCACAGAATCCGTGCCTTTAATCGGAGTCCCGTCCACCGTCTTTCCCTTCAACACTCCTTGCGTGTCACCGGATTGAAATCCTGTCTTTTGAGTTTCGAAATGACATATCAAGTCAAGAAGTCCATCGCCGTTCACATCTTCTCCGTTTGGATTGCAAAAGGCAAGGCTCTGTTCATCGCCAGTTCTGCCAAAGGTAAGAGAGGTCTTTTCTACTTGTGATGGGGCGTCGAATGTGGCACTAGAAAGGATAGCTACAGGGATATTCCCCTTACTCTTTGGGTTGATGGAATTGGGGTAGCTGCCAGGCTTAATGTCTATAGCAGCTTTAATGATAACAGTGGTGCTTTCCGTAGCCGTGTTATTAGCCATATTCGGGTCGAATTCATTAGACGAGACACTAGCTGTATTTGTAATTGTCCCTCCCACTGTTGGCCGAACCACGATGGTAACCGTCGCACTTTTGCCACTATTTAGTGTCTCAAGGTTACAGGTCACTATCCCATTGGCATAACTGCAACTGCCTTGGCTTGATGTGGCTGATACAAAAGTAACTCCGGATGGTAGCGTATCCTTCACTATCACCCCTGTGGCACCAGAGGGTCCATTGTTGGCTATATTGACCGTGTAAGTAAGATTATTACCTGTGAGAACTGGGTCAGGCGAGTCAGCCTTTGTGACAGAAAGATCAGCCTCGATAGCTTCACATGGGTCTAAGGGTGAGCAGTCTACGCCAGGCGGACACAAAAACTCTATACGTTCGGCAGTGTTGATAGGCACCCCACTGTACGGTTGCCACTCGGAAGTATGAATTCCTCCTGCAACCAGAACCTTCATGCCGAATCCTATGGCAGTCGCATTCTGTCTTGAGACATTGAGCGAGGGGCCCTGCGTCCAGCCGTTCTGGTAAATGTGAACGGTAGTCCGAGAGCCGGCTGGCCATAGCGAACCGCCGATGCACAATAGTCTGCCGTCCGGGAGGCATACAAACGTCGCGTTTCCATGGTCGGGGTACAGGCTACCGGCATAGCTCCATAAGCCGCCTGAACATCCTGGTGCTGGCGTGTAGATGTACGTATCAGGATCCTCACACCATCCCCCTTCGTTGCAGCCAATGAGTACTACGACTTGCCCGGTTGTAGGGATCAAGCCTCCTTCACCAGCTCCACCTTCAGGTAGGTCTGCTGTCCTGCACCAGGTATTCGATGAAGGGTCATAGAGATAACAGTATCGACCCTGGGGGGGAGCAGCTGGTCCTCCTGCAACGAGGACACGGCCATCATTGAGCTTGAATGCTAAGTTTTTCCTGGCGCAGTTCAATCCATAGGCATCACAGGTATTTCCGGCGCTGGACCATGTACCGGTGTTTGGATCGTAGATTTCCGCACTTGTTAGATACTGGGTTCCGTCATGTCCACCTACAACAAGGACACGGCCATCATTGAGCAGAACTGTGGAGTTCGCTATACCACTGCGCGGGACTGACATTGGTCCTGTGAGTGTCCATGTATTCGTTGCTGGGTCATAGATTTCGGCCGAGGAATAAGTGATATTAGGCGGGTAACCAGGCCCGCCACGCCCGGAACAGCCGCCTACTACGAGGACACGCACGTCCTTGAGGCGTACAACAGCATGGAACATCCGAGCTATATTCATAGAAGCCACAGTCGTCCATGTTCCTGTATTCCAATCGTATAGCTCGGTACTCGAGAGCACTTGGTTCATCTGCGGCCCCTCTCCACCTGGGACCAGGACATTCCCGTCACAGAGTATGACACCTTTGGCTAAACGAGGCGTGCTCATCGATCCTGTGAATGACCAGGTTTCAGTTAAAGCTTCATAGGAAATAAATGAGATAGTGAGAAGGGCTAACACCACGACTAATACAATAAAATATTTTTTCTTCATTTTTCCCTCCTTCCATTGCCTTTCGGCAACATTAAGATAACTTCTTCATATCCAAATCAATTCGGATATGTTCCCAAATCCCAGGTATATCCGCAGTATCTCGGATATACCAACCACTGCCAATCAATACCTTTTGATAATTTCTGTCATTTTGATAATTTCTGTCATTCCCCCTCCTTAAAGAAAATTGTATAAATTTCTTAGAATTATTAAATTATAATCTTTAGCCTTAATTGCTTATCTAAATCGTATAAATAAATAGAGAGGAAAGTTGTTAAATTTTGGTAAAAGATTGTCAAAGATTGTGAAACATTGTTGAGAAGATTGAGCGGCGGGTGGCAGGCTTCAGCCGACGAACTTGTAGCCTTCACCATAGATGGTAAGAATGTATTTTGGGTTGGCAGGATCGTCTTCCAATTTCTGCCGCAGTTTGAGGATATGACTATCTACGGTGCGCGTGCTGGGATAGGCTTCGTAGCCCCAAACCTCATCGAGCAATCTGTCCCTGGTCACGACCTCGCCGCGGCATTGGATAAGAAGCCGGAGGATATCGAATTCTCTTGGAGTCAGATCCAGGGGTCTGCCCTTGCGCACAGCAACGAATTTTTCAAAATCAATCTTGACATCTCCAAAACAATATTGGATTGGCCCTTTAGTGACTCGTGGCGGCTGACGGCGCAGGCGAACCCGGATGCGAGCCAAGAGCTCACGCAGACTGAACGGCTTAGTGACGTAATCGTCGGCTCCGATCTCCAGCCCAACGACTCGATCGATCTCCTCCGACTTAGCCGTCAGCATGATGATGGGCACGTCAGTTCCCTTCTGCCGCAGCTCACGACACACATCCAGGCCACTCATCCCTGGCAACATTACATCGAGGATGATTAAATCGGGATTTTCTTTGATGGCCAGCTTTACAGCCGTTTCGCCCCGCGTCGCCTTAAGTACCCTGTATCCTTCTTTGCTGAGGCTGATTCCCAGGCCTCTCAACAGGTCTTCTTCGTCTTCTACGATTAGGATTTTATACATGGGAAAATCAAGCGAAATCGGCTTCCGCGCCTCACTTCGCTTTCGAGCTCAATGCTTCCACCATGGGCATCCATAATGTGCTTAACGAGATAAAGTCCCAATCCATAGCCACCTTTTCCTGCACTGCCCGGCCCCCGATAGAATTGGCCAAAGATTTTAGGGCGTTCGCTGGCCGTGATACCTGGGCCATGATCTTCAACTTCAAAAATTACCGTATTGTTCCTGCTGCTCAACCGGACGCCGATATATTTAGACTGACCCGAATACCTTGCTGCATTATCTATGAGATTCAAAACCGCCTGGGAAATAGCCTCGGGATCGAATCGGACAGGCGGCAGCTCAGAGGCGAGGTCGGTTTCGACCGAAAACCCCTGTCGTCTTAAATATTGCCCATAGACTTCAACGGTCTGCCCGACAACGGCCGCAATGTCCCCTTCCTTCAGGTCGTATTGTTTCAGGCCCCTGTCAATGCGAGAAAAATCCAGGACCTTTTCAATCATGTGCGTTAGCCTCTCACCCTCGCCGGTGATAATCTGATAATAGTTTCTACGCTCTTCCTCACCCAGATTCTGGCCATATAAAAGCATCTCACCGTAGAGCCGGATCAAAGTCAGCGGCGTTTTCAATTCATGCGAGACACCGCTCACGAAATCGCCTCGAAGACGAGCCAGCTGCATTTCCCGCGAAGCATCTCGTATGAGGAGAAATACACCCAGGCCCAGCACACTCAGAACGAACAAAATAGCCCCGACGAAGACCAGCGTTTGGCGGAGGACGATAGATTGTTGCGTTTTCACCGAGGACAGCTCCCAGAATGGAAAGAGGGCTTTAAAGGTTACGATTACTCCTGAGGGACTCTCGGACAGAGTCGCACTTTGCATGGTTTTCCATGTAACCCCAAAACTTCCGGCCATCCCCAGCTCGCTCCTGCATTGGGGAAGAAGCTGGTTTTCTACCCAATTCAGATCTACAGCAAAACCTAACAAGTGATCTTGCCTGCTACCAGATGGAATTGGAGTGTAAAAAATTTGGCAACTCGCTTCTTCTCGGGTGACCGCACAGGCGTATACCTGATTCGGCTGTAGGGGACCTTGATGACGAAAGCCATCCTGTATGGCACGCGCTAGTTTGAGATGATTGAGGTATTCCGTTTCAGGGATTGGCGGCTCCTTCACCTGTTCCTTGAGCCTGACTAAGAAATAATTCATTTGCTCAGCGCTCAGTTCCCAACGACCTTGGACGAGATCGTTGTAAAGATCAAAAAGAGGCGGAGGCGAAGAAACCTCCTGTGTAATGGCCGAATCATTCAGCTCAAGCGCGGCGATGATGGCATAGGGTCGGTGAAAGGGGTCATAAAGGTCTCCGAAGCGCGCTAAAATTGTATGGTAGGCCTGCTCAGCTTCCGCAACCTGTTTCATTTTCCGGTGGCAGCGAGCCACGCGAGACAATGCCAGGGCTTTCAACGGATCTGAGACTGGAAGCTTATAGCATTGCTGATAGGCAGGAAGGGCAAGTTCTGGCCGCTGTTTGAGGAGCTCTTCGTCCTCTCCTTTAGCAAACAGCGCTTCAAACTGTTGCCTGACCCCAAGATTCTCTCGAGCTAGATGCCCGCCGAATGGCTGAGGCAGAGGAGATTCGAGCAAGGGAAAGCGCACCCCATTACCCTGCAAGACAAAAAAGTGGCGCGCGATTGGGTGCCGATGTCTGACTGGATCCAGCAGAGCGCGCATCTCTCTTGCTGCCTCAGGGGCGTCAGAATTGCCGAGAGCCGATCGAACCCGAGAGAGCTCATTATCTCGAAAGCAGGCCTCCGCGAGTTGCCAGATACGGCGTTCGAGCTCGCCTGCGAGTTTTTCCCCGGAAAGACGCAGATTAGAAATGGTCAAACTTGCGACAGCTTGTTGCTGGCGTTGAACTGCTTGCAGCCCGAGATAAAGAAACACCACAGCGGGGCCTACGATCGCCAGAAGAAAGATTAGAATAGGATGGAGATAGCGGCCAGAAAGGGGGAAGATTCGATGTACTTTAACCTTCATGGGTATGCCGAATATCTTTTTTAATTTTATTTTTGTGCTAGCGAAAAATTTTTCCATTGCTTGTCCAGTTCCTTAATGATTGACATCCTTTTCTAATAATTTTAAAACATATCTCTCCATTAAAGGATCGTTCAAGATGCCAAATCATAATGAGAGAACATGTCAAATGAAGCATCTGGGGTTGCCGCAGTCTAAATAGCTCCCTACATCTTCATTGATAAGAGGACAAAAGTCGATGTCACTTCTTCCGAGGCGATCGCCGTATTCCTCATGAAACCTCTAGAAGGAATGGAAAAACACTGGATATAATACGGTGCGCTACGGATGCGGAATTTCGTTATTCCCGCTGGGCAATGTCCATCCCCCTTTTTTAGAAATCCATCGTGCCAAGCACATCAAAAGTATATCGCCGGCCGATACGTGAAGTCAACTCGGTGTGGTTGACGTTTTCTGGCCCTGATCCGCCCTTCCGGGGCGGGGCTCTTGCCGTTCTTTCAGGGAGACGCGGTCATATCCAAGACGTTGGCCCGTTTCTTGAGGCTCTTCTCCCGCCAGGGCGGGAGTGTATCGTCCTCGACATCCGGAGCGGACTGTCCTTTATCGGGTGTTGCTCCATTATTTCGAGCGCCTCCTGGCCGAGTATGAGAGCCGCTTCGAGATGGCCGCCGAGACCGCGGCCGAATATTTTTCACGATCTTCTCTTTTCCTGGAAGGAGAGGTCTAGTTGATTTCCTGTCGCCGGATGGTGATCATAGGCGGGACTCGGCCTCTGGGCCATGGCCTTCAGTGGGAAAAAGAAAATGAATGAGGTCGTTTGACCGCGCGCTTTATTCTACTCAGTCCCGGATTCGCAGCGTTTTCATTTTATTAAAAAGGGTCTTGCGGCTGACGCCCAAAACCTTCGCGGCTAAAGTCTTGTTGCCGTTCGCTTCCATCAGGACTTTTTCGATCAAGGACTTTTCGGCCTGTTCCGCGGCCTGTTGGGCAGCGCGCTTGAGCGATCCCGCGGCGGCCCGAGTCTCGTGTTCTCGGCCCAGACCGATATCCGCTTCTCCTTCAGAATATCGGGCTCTGATCCTTAGCGGTAGGTTTTTTTCGTCCAAACCCAGGTCGTCGGACAAGACCATCGACTCGTAGATTACGTTCTCAAGCTCCCGGACATTTCCGGGCCAGGCGTAGCGGCGGAGATGCTCCAGGGCCCTTTCTGAGATGCCTTCGATTTCTTTTTTCAACTCGCCGCTGTACTTCTTCAGAAAATGTTCGCAGAGAAGAGGGATGTCTTCGGCTCGCTCCCTGAGCGGAGGAAGATGGAGGGACAGGACGGCAAGCCGGAAATAGAGATCCTCCCGGAAATTCCCTTTTTTCACTTCTTCGTCGAGCTTCTTGTTTGTGGCCCCGATGACCCGGACATCGACGGGAATCGTCTTCGTCCCTCCCACCTTGACGATCTCCCTTTCGCCAAGGGCACGCAACAGTTTGACTTGGGCGGCGAGGGACAACTCGGCGACCTCGTCCAGGAAGATCGTCCCCTTGTGGGCGAGCTCGAACTTCCCGGTTTTTTCCGACTTGGCGTCCGTAAACGCCCCTTTGATGTGCCCGAAGAACTCGGATTCGATCAAATCGCGCGGGATCGCCCCGCAGTTCACCACGACGAACGGGTCGTCCTTCCGGGGGCCGTTGAAATGGATGGCGCGGGCGACGAGCTCCTTGCCCGTTCCGCTTTCCCCCGTGATCAGGATGGTGCCGTCCACCCGGGCGATCCTGTGCATCATCTGGAAGACGGAATTCATTTTCGCGCTCGTGCCGACGATGTTGGCAAAGCTGTAGCGGGAGGTCAATTCGGTCTTGAGGACCTCGACCTCGGCTTCCAGTTTTTTGACTTCAAGGGCCCGGGAGATCATGA
>Ga0315294_10010066_pt1 | contig 10364 bp, 13 predicted proteins | sample YL17G13_40_MG_FD_203626 | JGI IMG/M metagenome (GOLD analysis project Ga0315294, IMG submission 203626) | Sediment microbial communities from Yellowstone Lake, YNP, Wyoming, USA - YL17G13_40 | ecosystem: Environmental > Aquatic > Freshwater > Lake > Sediment | place: USA: Wyoming | collected...
CCGAAGCTGCTATATCACTGCGGAAAACAAAAGACAAAGATAAATACGCCGAGTTCTATGAAAAAATCAGGGATTCGCTTGATACAATTTAAGGAATGATAAGCGCAACAAAAAAGGGTTTGTTTTCTTCTTCCAACCCTTTTTTGCTTCACCGTAATATAAAACTACTATCTTCTTCCTTTATGGAATTATACAAATGTCGCACAGCTTCATCAAGAAAAAAATATAAATTATCTTAAAATTATCACAACTTCAACGGAAGTAACGGCTTAAGTAAAATAGCTTGCCCCTGCACCTATTTACATTGTGGTAGCAAGGCTTAAAAAACAGTTAAAAAACCGCTCTGGCAGGTTTTCAAAATGCTCAATCATCATGTAAATAGGTGTGGGGGCTTGCAAAAAAAGGCTTTTTCCTATAAAATCAGCTGGTTTTTAAGGTCGGTTAATATATATGTTTGATGCACTGACAGAAAAATTTAATAACGTTTTCAGGACACTGACCAATCGCGGCAGGATAACCGAGGCGAACATCTCAGATGCTATGAACGATGTCCGCAAGGCCCTGCTTGAGGCTGATGTAAACTATCACGTCGTAAAACAGTTCTGCAAAGACGTAAGGGACGCCGCTATGGGGGCCGAGGTCATAAAGGCTCTGCGGCCGGGCCAGGTTATGATAAAAATCGTCAACGACGAGCTGACCAAGCTGATGGGCCCGGCCGATTCAAAAATTTACTTCGTTTCTCCCGGCCCAACCGTAATCCTGCTCGCTGGTCTGCAGGGCAGCGGAAAAACCACCACCGCCGGCAAACTGGGCAAATACATCCTCTCAACAGGCAAAAAAACCCTCCTCGTAGCCGATGACCTTCAAAGACCCGCAGCTATTGAGCAGCTCGTAATACTCGGCCAGCAGCTTAATATTGACGTTTATAGCGAGCCGGATTCAAAGAATTCCATCAAGGTAGCGAAAAACGCCTTAAAACACGCAAAAGACAATGGTTACGATGTCGTTATTCTGGATACCGCAGGCAGACTCCACATCGACGAAGATATGATGACCGAGGTGGCTAATATTGCTAAGGCAACAAGCCCACATCAGATTTATTTAGTCTGCGATGCGATGACCGGTCAGGATGCCGTCAACAGTGCAAAGGAATTTAATCAACGGCTCGAACTGGATGGCGTTATCCTTACAAAACTCGATGGCGATGCAAGGGGTGGTGCGGCACTGAGCGTAAAAGCCGTTACTGGAAAGCCAATCAAATTCATCGGTGTCGGCGAAAAATTAGATAAGCTCGAAGAATTCCATCCCGACAGAATGGCAAGCCGGATCCTCGGTATGGGCGATGTCGTTACCCTTGTCGAGCGGGCGCAGGAGCAGTTTGACGCCGAAGAAGCCGCGAAAATGCAGAAAAAAATGGCTAAGGGCACCTTCGGATTCGATGACTTCCTAAAACAGATGCAATCTGTCCGGAAAATGGGCGGAATGGCCGATATGTTAAAAATGCTGCCGGGTATGAGTGGAAAAATGGAAGGCATGGACATTGACGACAAGGAAATGGTAAAAATTGAGGCAATTATTCATTCAATGACCCTTGAGGAAAGGAAAAATCCCGATATAATCAACCCCTCGCGCAGGAGGCGCATTGCCGCAGGTTCGGGAACAGACCAGCACGATGTCTCAGGATTGATAAAGACATTTGAGCGAAGCAGGAATATGCTTAAAGCCTTGTCAGGCGGGGCCTTAGGAGGTTTTAAAGCCCTCTTTTCCGCAGGCGGTATGGACGCTATCGGCTCTATGATGAGTCAGGGAAGGAAAATAAAACAGCGTTCGAGAAGAAAACAGAAGATAAAAAGAAAGGGCAAAATAATACGCCGATAGCGAATAATTTTATGGTGAGCCTGTCGAAACCATCGCTGAAGCAGTTTCTCGAAAAAATCGCACAGAAAACGGATGACAGCTTTGGAAAACAGTTCAGAGGTTTTTTCGCTGACAATAAAGGCTCGGCAGAACTTGCGATGCTGGCAAGCCCTTCGAAAAGCGAGGTCGAGCATCTGCGAAAAGCCGTAGCGATAATGACTGAAGATGAAATAAAGAACGCGGATTCGCTCACGGATGAACAGGTAAAGAAGATTGCGCAGGACGCCAAAATAGACCAGGCCCTGCTGGCAATTTTTATTAACGGCTACGCATTACATTGTAAACGTGTTTCCTCCTGACAGCGTGTTAGGAAGAATATTAATTATAGACGGAAAGGAAAGATTATGTCAGTAAAATTAAGACTTATGAGAATGGGAAGAAGGCACAAACCTTTTTTCAGGCTTAACGCTATCGATGCCCGCTCGCCGCGAGACGGGAAAATCATCGAGAAGTTAGGCTATTACGACCCGATTGAAAAAATCGCCGAAAAACAGCTTGTCCTCAACAAGGAAAGAATCGAATACTGGCTGAGCATCGGCGCCGTGCCGAGCGAAACTGTTGCAGAATTAATTGCAAGAATAGGAATCACAAGCGCACATTACAAACAAGTCAAGGCCCGCAGGAAAAGAGCGAGACTTACAGCTAAGAAAAAGGGCCTGCTTTTCGATAATACGCAAAGATTACTGGCAAAAAAGACTGCTGAAAAGGCCGGTGCTGAAAAACCAGCTGAAAAAACTGCCGAAAAAGCCAAACCAGATTCATCCGCTGAAGTCTCGGCGAAGGCGGAAAATAAAAAAACTGAAAAGCAAACGGATAAAAAGTGATTAGAATAGATGTTCTTACGCTTTTTGGCGAAATGTTCGATTCGCCGCTGAATTTCTCGATTATCAAACGTGCTCGGCAAAGCGGCCTGATCGAGATTGTTCTTTCAAATATCAGAGATTTCGCAAAAGACAATTACCGAAAGGTTGACGACAAGCCTTATGGCCCAGGGCCGGGAATGGTTATGATGTGTCAGCCCGTGCTTGACTGTCTCGAATACGTTCAAAAACAGGACACCAGACCGGCTCGTGTTATCCTGCTTACGCCGCAGGGAAAAAAATTAGACCAGCAGCTTGCAAAAGAACTTGCGGCCCAGCAGAGAATTATACTGATTGCAGGCCATTATGAAGGCTTCGATGAGAGAATAAGAATCGCCGCAGGCGCAGAAGAAATTTCAATCGGCGATTATGTCCTCAGTGGCGGAGAACTGCCTGCGATGGTGATAATTGATGCGATAGTTCGGCTTTTGCCGGGCGCGCTGGGCGATGAAGACTCGGCCGCTAACGACTCTTTCAGTGATGGTCTTCTCGAATATCCGCAATATACAAGGCCGGAGGATTTCAAAGGTTTAAAAGTGCCGCAGGTATTACTGAGCGGAAATCATAAGGAAATTGACAAATGGCGAAAACAGCAGGCCATCGAAAAAACAAAACAAAACAGGCCGGACCTGCTTGCCGCGGTGCGACGGGCTGGAAAAACATAAAAACACGGATTAAAAACAAAAAAGGAGCAAACAGTGAAAACTGAAATACTTGATTTGGTAGAAAAGAAAAGTTTGAAATCCAAAGTCCCGAACTTTGAGATAGGTGATACGGTTGATGTACACTGTAAAATCACGGAAGGCGACAAAACACGTCTTCAGGTCTTTTCCGGTACGGTAATAGCCCGCAAGGGTCGCGGAATGAGCGAGACCTTCACCGTTCGGAGAATCGTCGGTGACGAGGGAGTCGAAAGAATCTTCCCGCTGCATTCGCCGAATGTCGTCGATGTCAAAACCGTCCGAAGCGGAAAAACAAGAAGGGCCAAACTGTATTATCTCAGGCAGCGCAGTGGAAAAAGCGTTAAGCTCTCGGAAAAGCGAACCGAGCATACTGCCGGCTCATAATGCTCCTCGGCAAAAAAATAAAGCGATTGTTTTCCGGCAAGCGCCCGCTTGGCGAATGGGGGCAAAAACAGTGCGAGAAATTCCTGAAGGCAAAAGGCTGTAAGATACTGTCGCGAAACTTTTCCTGCAGAACGGGAGAAATCGACCTTATCGTAGCCGAACCAAAGGGAACGCTTGTCTTTGTCGAGGTTAAAACCAGGGTAAATGAAAACTTCGTTGATGTTGAAGCTACTGTCGCAGGGGCAAAGCGGATTAGAATGGCAAGGGCCGCAAATTTTTTCATAAAAAAACACAGGCTAGAAAATTTACCTTTACGCTTCGATGTGGTAATAGTAATCACCGATAAAAAAACCAAACCGCAAATAAGACATTATGAAAACGCCTTTATCCCGTAAGACTATGAACCTTATAGATTCACACGCACATCTTACTTTTGACCAGCTTCAAAACAACCTCGATGATATTCTGCAAAAAAGCTCTCAGGCAGGCGTAACCGGTTGGATAACCGTCGGCACTGATACGCAGCAGAACAAGCGGGTATTTTCAATAATAGATAAATACAAAAATCTTTACGGCACTGTCGGCATTCACCCGCATTATGCCTCTGATGTTTCAGATGCTGATATTGACCAGGTCAAAGTGCTTGCAAAGCACAAAAAAAACGTCGCCATCGGCGAAACAGGACTTGATTTTCATTACAATTCCTCAAAACAGGATTTGCAGAAAAAACTTTTCACAAACCTGCTCGAAATCGCCGCCCAAAGAAAACTTCCGGTAATAATTCATTGCCGAGACGCTTTTGACGAAACAATTGAAATTATCGACAAATTCAGGGGTAATCTGAAAAATGTCGTCTTTCACTGTTGGGGCGGCGCCGTCCGGCAGGCACAGATTGTTCTCGACAGGGGTTTTCATATCTCATTTACAGGTGTTATAACATTCAAAAACGCCGAGCAGACAAGGAACGCTGCAAAAATTGTCCCGCTCGAAAAAATGATGATTGAAACGGATTGTCCTTATATGTCGCCCGAACCGGTGCGAAAACAAAAAATAAATGAGCCTGCCCTCTTAATTCACACCGCCGCCAAAATCGCGGAGCTTAAGCAGATGCCGCTCGAAAAATTCGCCGACGAGATAACAAAAACCACAAAAAAATTCTTCAATCTGCCGTAAGTCAACCAGGCAGTTTTTGTGGATTTGCGACAAGATTCGTTATTTCCACCAGAAACTTTGCGGCATAATCATATGCAGCTATCCTGCCGTCAGCGGCAAGACCAAATTCAACGACTCTTTTCACGACTGCCTGTCCTTCACGGAGCACGGGGTCTTCAAAAATTTTGCCCACGGAAAGGATACTGCACTGCCCCGGCGGCGGTATCGCAAGAAATGAATCTATCCCGAACATCCCAAGTGCGGTCAATGTTATACACGCTCCCGACAGCTCATCAAGTCTTAATTTGTTATTTCTCGCTTTTTCGATAAGCTCGCCGGTCTCTTTTGCAATATCTGCAAGGCTTTTGCTGTTCGCATTTTTCACCACCGGCACAACCAAACCCTTCGGTGCGGCAACAGCAAAACCGACATTGATGCTTTCAGCTATTTCAATATGGTCGCCCTTAAAACTGCCGGCCATTAACGGATATTTTTCAATCGCAACGGCCATCGCACGAATGAAAAAATCATTTATCGAAATCTTTATACCAAACTGTTTGCTCAACTGGCGGCGAAGCTCGGCAATCTGACCGACTTCGGCCCTGGCGGTCATATAGAAGCATGGCTGGTTCTGTTTCGATTCGGACATACGCTGCCCGATGAGTTTTTGAATTCTCGTCAGTGGTATGTGTTTTATGTCCATTTACTCGGCAAGAATTATGGATTTCGTTTCACCCAGACGCATCGTTCCTTCGGTAACAAGTTTCAATGTGCCGTCAGGTCTGATGAAGAACGCCGATGGATAGCCTCTTATGCCGCTGAAAGGCTCGGGCAAAACACCCTGATGCGAAATGACCGTATAATTTATATCTTCGCTCTCAGCCATTGCCTTTACCACGCTTGCAGGTTCGTTCGAAATTGCAAGAACGGCAAGTTTGTCCTCCGGCATTATCTCGCGAAGCGCTTTTAGATGAGGAATCTCCTGTAGGCACGGCACACACCACGTTGCCCACATAACCACCAAAACATTTTTGCCGCGATAGTCGTTCAGATTATGTGTCTTGCCGGTTATATCTTTGACCTTAAAATCAGGCATCTCTTTGCCATAAAAGCTCGACAATATGGTATTCCAGCCGGTTCTATGAGAAATAATCGCCTTAATCGCTGACGAAGACTGCTCACTGGCAGAAGCCTGGGGCGGGTTGCTCTTTCGACATCCGTTTATTACAACACAGGCCGACAAACAAAAAACCAAAACCAGTTTACTTATCATTTGTTCCCTTCATCATTTACAAAAAGGCCCCGGGCCCCATCAAGACCTGTGGTAAAAAGCTTCAGCCGCCCGTCTTTCTTAAGCTGCTTAAAATTATTCCCCTCCGCAGCAATCACGCAGCCGCCGCTGTACATTACATATATTTCATTAACATCGCACACTTCCGGAACATCTTGCCCCAGATAGTATATGAACGATGGGTCGACTTCGCAATAAGCAATTACCAGCCTGTCAGTCGCCATTGTTGCGGCCCTGTTGGCAAAATCACGAATTATATAATTTCCATCGCTTGCCCTGTCTCCCAGCATCGGCCAGACAAGGATAGACACGCACAGAACGGCAGAAAATAAACAAACATAATCCCCAAATAATAATAAAAAGGTTCTGAGCCTGTTGCATACCCCCCTGCCGCCCTGCCCAAAAATTCATTTTTCCAGACCTCAATCGCCCCGGGCTGCTTTATCAAAACATACGCCGGCCAGGAAAATACTATCAGCAAAAATAAAAGCACGCCTGCTATCGGCAGTAATTTAGGTATAAGTTTCCATTGTTTAAAAACCGCAAAACAAAAAAACAACGCCGGCAAAATCAAAGGAAGCGGCGAAGACCCCTTGGCAAGCATCGCAAGAGCGAAACTCAGCCAGAAGACGAGCATGCAATAAACCTGCTTTTTGCGTGACTGCTCTTTTATCGCCGAATAAAAGCTCAGCATCGCAATCGTAACAAAAACGGTAAGCGACATCTCAGGCCTGCCCGTATGAGTGTACCTGACATAACAAAGCGACGTTGACCAGATAAGCGATGAAAACGCAGCGATTCGCAGGCCCAGCCAGTCACAAACAAAATAAAAAATCGCTATCGCTGAAAGAACCGCCAGCGCCGCGCTTGGCAGGCGAACAACAAAATCATTCACGCCTCCTCTCGCCTTCGCTGCCGCGGCTACAAGCCAGTAATTCAAAGGTGTTTTCTGTAATCTCGGCTCCCCGTTAAAATACGGTATAAACCAGTTGCCGCTGCTGACCATTTGTCTTGCTGTAACCACGACATAAGCCTCGTGATTACCGATCGACCGCTCGGCAAGACTGCCAAAAGCCGATAAAATCGAAACTGCGGCAACAGCAGCAAAAACGATTCTTTCCGATTTTTTGTCATTTGAATGGTTCATATTTAGCCCCCGGCCTGTCCCGCTATTTATTGGCGGGGTTTTACCGGGGGTTGTTCAACTCATCAATTTTATTATCTCTCGCAGGTCGTTAGGACATTCGACCGGCGGGTTACTGTATTTGCCGCTCTTTTTCTTATGATAATCTACGGTTACATCAGGGTCTTTCAGACTATGGCCGGTAAGCACACAGGCAATCGTCTCATTCGGTTTTATTGTTTTTTCGGCAAGCAGAACCTGCAAACCTGCTATCGTCGCCGCCGATGCAGGCTCGCACCCAAGCCCGTATTTCCCTATAAGCGCCTTTGCATCAACTATCGCTTCATCAGGCACCGCCCGTACAACCCCGTTGGTTACGTCAATCGCTCGCAGACATTTTTTCAGATTCACAGGCCGCGAAATCTCTATCGCAGAAGCGCACGTATGAGGCGAGAATTTCTTTGCGGTAAGTTCAGCATAAAAATCGCTGATTTTCTTATTATCGACTTTACCATTGTTCCATTTCAATTTTCTGTTATTTACAAGTTCAGTCAAAGTATCAGCACCGGTAGCATTGATAATTGCCATTCTCGGCACTCGCTCAATAAGGCCGAGCTCCTTCAATTCATAAAACGCCTTACCGAACGCGCTTGAATTTCCCAAATTACCTCCCGGCACAATTATCCAGTCAGGCACAGCCCAGTTCAGCCCTTCAAGAATGCGATACATTATCGCTTTCTGCCCTTCCAGCCGGAACGGATTAAGAGAATTAAGGAGGTATAATTTCAGTTCAGTGCATACCGCCTGAACCTGTTTCATACAATCGTCAAAATCGCCGAGTATTTGAATAGTCTTTGCTCCGTAATCCATCGCCTGGCTGAGTTTCCCATAAGCAATCCTGCCCGAACCGATAAAAACGGTGCATTTCATCCCGCAGTGATGCGCATAGAGTGCCACTGCAGCACTGGTATTGCCAGTTGAAGCACACGCACAGGATTTTGCGCCAACCATTTTCGCATGGCTGAACGCCGCCGCCATACCGTTGTCTTTAAATGACCCCGAAGGATTAAGCCCTTCATATTGAAGGTGCAGACAGCCTTTTTTCATTCCTAAAAATTCTGCGAGCATATCGTTTTGCTGCAGCAGAGTTTGTCCTTCGCCGATAGTTACCTTGAATTTATCATCGCAGAAATCGAGCCGTTCCCTGAACCGCCACACACCGGAAAAATCGAGCCTGTTGTCTCTCGTTGCCCAGCGTTTTGAAAAATCAGCCAATTTCTTTGGCGTTTTTATCTTGTCCCAGTTGTATTGGATATCGAGCAAATCCCCGCATTTTGGGCATTTGAAAAACGATTCATCGCAACTGAATAGCGCTGCGCAATCCGGATTTATACACTTCTGATACGCCTTTTCTGCCATTTTGCACTCCATCTATTTAGCCCCCTGATATCCGCCTCAGGCGGATATCAGGGGGTTCAGAGCCCCAAGCGTTAGCGAGGGGTATTCATTTCGGCGTTTATAATACTCGTTTTCGCCCTCATTTGCAACAAATCTCCTCTGCGGTTTCCCCTTTTCAGGGGGCAGAAATCCATGTTAACGGATTAAGTCAAAATACAAATCTCTCCATTCAGGATTAGATTTTTCAATCAATTTAACTTTCCATTCCCTCTTCCATTTTTTCATCTGTTTTTCTCTTGTAATTGAGGTGCTAAACGAATGGCGGACACTCAATGATTGAATTTATGCTACCTGTTTCCGTTCATTTTCGTTTACTTCCTCATATTTCACAGGGCTTACATAGCCCAGTGAAGCATGACGCCGACGCCGATTATAAAATATCTCTACATATTTGAAAACATCTTTTTTCGCTTCTTCAAAACTCACATATTTCTTATCCCTAATCCACTCCATCTTAAAACTGCCGAAAAAACTCTCCATACACGCATTATCCCAGCAGTCTCCCTTACGGCTCATACTGCAAACAATTCCATTATCAACGAGCAAATCCTGAAAATCCTCAGAAGCGTATTGACTGCCGCGATCACTGTGGTGAACCAGACCAGCCTGCGGCTTACGCTGCGATATCGCCATCCGTAAAGCATCTGTCACAAGCTTTGAATCTATCTGTTCGCTCATCGACCAGCCGATTATTCTGCGTGAATATAAATCCATCACCGCCGCAAAATACAGCCAGCCTTCTTGGGTAGGAATATACGTTATATCCGCCGCCCATTTGGTATTTACAGCATCTGCCGTAAAATCACGGTCAAGCAGATTTTGGGCAACAGCCATATTATGATTGGAATCCGTCGTATGTACAAACCTGCGTTTAACACGCGAGAACAGTCCGTTTTGACGCATTATACGCCGAACCGTTTCCCTGCAGCAATTGATATCTGCCTGCCGTAAATCCTCATATACCTTGCGATAACCGTAAATACGCTGACTCTCAAAATAAAATCTGGCTGCGGCCTGGGCGATGGTTTGGCGTCTCTGCCAGGCGGCTGAAGGCTTATGTTTCAATCGGTCGTAATATCCGCTGTCGCTTACCTGCATGACTTTGCACATTATGGCGATTGGAAATTCTTCATCGTGCTGTTTTATCCATGCGAATCTCATTGTAACTCCTTTGCAAAGTACGCCGCCGCTTTTTTTAAAATATCATTCTCCATTCGCAGCCTGGCATTTTCTTTGCGAAGCTGCTTGAGTTCCTCTGCCGATGAAACGGGCTGATTTTGGGCCGGCAGTTCTGCGGTTTGCTGGAACTTTTTTATCCAATACCTGATGGACCAGGCTGAGACACCGAGTTTTTGTGCGGCATCATTTAGGGAATAGCCGTTTTCTGTTACGAGCCGTGCAGCCTGTAATTTGAAATCTTTACTGTAATGTTTGTGCTGTGCCATATTGGACACTCCTTTCTCCGCCTTCGGCGGATAAAGCTGGGAGGCATTATA
>Ga0315294_10010067_pt1 | contig 10364 bp, 13 predicted proteins | sample YL17G13_40_MG_FD_203626 | JGI IMG/M metagenome (GOLD analysis project Ga0315294, IMG submission 203626) | Sediment microbial communities from Yellowstone Lake, YNP, Wyoming, USA - YL17G13_40 | ecosystem: Environmental > Aquatic > Freshwater > Lake > Sediment | place: USA: Wyoming | collected...
GACGGCGCACGACATCCTGTCCGCTACGCACGACGCCCAAATCGCCCACACCCCGGACAAGGGCGACCTGATACGCGGCTATGACAATGATACCTGGAGTTGGCTGTCGGCGCTCAACAGAGACGGGCGAGCATTGCGCGTCGTGCAAGGTTGGCCCACTTGGGTAACTGACCTCGACAGTCTCTGCGAGCAGATGCTCGACCTCGTGCTGAGAAATCAACTCGACACCAAGCCCGGCACGGCGAAGGCGTATGCGCGGTACCTCTTCAACGACGGCGCCACCGCCAACAACGGTATTGCGACCTGGAGCGGGGCGAACTGGCTTTCGGCTGCCACCTACCGCTACACATCCACGGCGGGCGAATACTACCAGCAATACTTCGTGGGCGATAAGGTGCAGATGTGGGCAGGAAACTCTCCGGGGACGACAGGCACCGGCGCGGTTACGATAGACGGCGCTGCGCATGGGACGTGGACTCAGGACGAGGAAGGAAGCCCGTACCTCATCGAGGGCTTGAGCTATGGCGTGCATGTTGTCCGCGTGACGCGCTCGACGGACACGTTGCGCGTCGCTGCAGCCTACTTCAACCAATGGCCTTACCAGCCCTGCGGGTTGAGCGGGGACGCGGTTGAAGTGATGTATGTGCCGCCGTATATCTGTGCCACGACCATAGGCACCTCGACGACGAACAACCTAGCGATCTATCCGAACACTGCTGATTATGGAGAAACCATCACGCCGCGCCTGCCGTGCAGCACGTCGCAGGCCAATGATCGTGTCGTACTGCGCGACCCGATAGGGATAATCGGCGGCACAGTCCTAAAGCCTGGCCTCGTTCGCCTACCACCGGTCGAACCATACACAAAAGGGTGGTTCCGTCCGGGGCAGACCATTACACTGGGATCGGGCGGCGCGGTGCGAGGGTGCCGTCCAACGGCTATGGTGGCGTCGGAGATTGCGCCGAACTCCTCGGCCTCGATCATCAAGGTTTCATTCGTGCCCTTCATCGGGCGGATCACGGCGGTCGCTGGCGGTTCGGCCTTCGCTGTCGGCGAACTAGCATTCGGCATTGCCGTGTACTGTTCGGGAACCTCGTCTATCTATATCCAGACCTACATCACCGCAAATAGTGGTTGCGCCGTGGACTTCTGCAAGATACCGGCGGAGTTGCTGTAGGGGTGCATGAATGGCGACACGACTATACCTGCGCGCTGACATCAGCAACCAAGCGGGGCGGCCCGTCGGCACGGCGACGACGGACGAGGACTGGGGGCACGCGGGGGTGGCGCGGCTGATCTGTCGCACCATGTCGGCGGCGAAGGGCGGGGCCAACGTGGCGGCGGCTGCTGTATCGCCCAAGGGGCCTATCATCCCGGCAGGCAGCAATGAGCTGCTGCGGCTGTTCATCTCGCCGGCGCTAGCGGCGCAGACACTGGCAGTTGGCGAGCGATTCTCGCATGGCGTGGGATTCCAGGAAAACGGGATTCCCGTCACCTGGCGGTTTCGCGGCTTCGCTTATCTGTGGCGGCCAGGCGTGGGATACATCGCGACGCTATTCGGCGACGGCACGTCGCGCACGGGCGTAGATGACGGCTGGCAAGTCGGCGAGATACAAAAGACGGTCTGGCGCGCATCCGATTATGCGGCATTGACTGTGGACATCGAAGTCCGCCTACGAGACCGGATCGTGTTTGAGGCATGGGGGCATAGCGCCGATGAATGCGATATTCTGTGGATGGCGCTGCAGCATAACGGACTCGCGGATGCATGGTCGGATGGGGACATCGTGGACCCGCCCGACTGCGCGTCGTTTCTGGAGTACAGCGATGAGCTGCTGTTCGCGCAGGCGCTGAGCCCCGATGCCGCCAACATCCTGGTAGGCGCCAGGGACCTGCAGGTGGATGGCGCCAACGTGGGGGCGCTCGATGGCGGCGTCACGGTGACTTATGAGCCGGCGCATATCGAGCACTATGTGGACCAGCGCGCGGGCGTGCAGCGCGTGGACAGAGTGGCCGAGCGCATGACCATCACCGCCAACCTGAAGGAGGCGACGCTGGAGAACTTGCGCATCGCATGGGGGCAACCGACGGGGGCGCTGAGCGCCGAGGGCGCGAAGGAGATTCTGCACGTCGGCGGCGAGGACGCGGTGGCCGAGCATATGCTGGTGTTGACCGGCAAGGCGCCGGGGGTGGAGCGTACCCGCACGATAACCTGTCACCGGGCGGTGGCGGTAGGGGCGTCGGCGCACAGTTACAGCAAGGACGGCGCGACGGTATACCCGGTGACATTCGTGCTGGTGGAGGATGCGAGCAAAGAGCAGGGTCACAAGTACGTGACGATCGAGGACGATGAGGGGCAATTCCAGTTTGAGTAAAGGGGTCCGGGGATGTACGTGATCTACTCGAAGTGGACCTACGAGGAGCTGGGGCGCCCCATGCCGGGACGCGAGGGCGGCAAGCCCCTGAACGTCGTATCGCCGAAGGCGATTGAGTATGACCAGCAGACCCAGAAAGACCTCTACATTGACGAGGCAGTGAACGCGGAACTGTGCGCCGACCTGATGGCGCGGGCGGGGGCGTATTGGGTGGACGCGGCGGGAGAGTTGAACGTGGATGTGGACTGGAGCGAGGACATATGACCCTCTCCCCTCCTCTCCCTGACAGGGAGAGGAGTCGGGGTGGGGTCGTCTGAGGCGAGGCGAGTATCATGCCCAAGGTTGACATACAGACGGACCCGCAGAAGGACCTGCTCGACGCGCTGGTGGCGCTGCGGCAGCGATTCCTTGACGCGAAAGTGACCGTCACCAAGGCCGAGGTTCAGAACTGGCTGGCGGGCATTGACGCGGTAGGGTCATGGGCGGCCTGGCGCGCTTACGAGAAGAAATCGGCGTTGCTGCTGATCGAATGCATGATCGCGCTGCTGCGGAGGGTGTAAAGGGTAGGCGCCTGAAGGTTGCGCGGCGCTGGTCCGCCCGGCTGAGGCGGATAAACCTATGGCGGGGTGAAATGAGCGAGGCGGCGAGTTGAGAAGGGATAGCGGTGGGAAAGGTGGTCGCGGGGGTGCGGGGGCCCATTCGACAGGCTCAGAGCCTGCCCTGAGTGCAGCGAAGGGGCAGGCGCGGCTGACGAACGGGGCCGTGTTGGGCCTGTCAAACGGGCGGCAGACGGTCGCGATCATGCTGTCGTTTGCGCTGCTGATGTTTGTGGTGATTGGATGGGTGTGGAACAGCCTGGACAATCGCATGGCGCGCTGCGAGCAGCAGGTGGTGACGGAGGTCAGCGTGAGCGTGGCGCAGCGGGCGACGGTGGATGTGCGGCTGGCGAATATCGAGAAGCAGGTGGAGGAGATCCGCCAAGACGTCAAAGTGATGCGGGAGCGGATGTGAGGAGGACGCCAGCGGGGGATGGAACCGCAGAGATCGCGGAGAACACAGAGAGTGCTCGGCCGCGGATGAATCTCTCGTTGCCGCTGGAAAGGGCTGCGTGGTGCGTCTGATCGACAGCATAGTCATTCACCAAAGCGACAGTGCGTTCGGCAGCGCGGGGCTGATAGACCGCTGGCACCGGGAGGGGGGCTGTGTAAGGCAGGCCTATTGCGCCATGCGCTCGACTTGCTTCACCGCCTGCGAAAGGGTCAAGCGGCCCTGGTCGAATTTCCAATGGGGCTGCGTCTCAACATCGCCTGGTGCTCGATAGAGAGTGTGGAACGCTCTCCCGTATGCGTCTTGGTAGTTGGCCAACGCGGGCCAGAAGCCGGGTTCGGTCAGACCCTCTGGAACGTATGGCGCTAACTCAAGTCGAGCTTCCTCCGAGACCGCCAACGTTCCTGCGGACCAAGGCAAGTTGCTGGGCCAGGGCGGCGCGTGGCCTTCGAGTTCATGGCACCACACGTAACACTCCACATTGAATGCGGGCCCGATGCCTACATTGCGCAGCTTGAGTGTAAACGGCGGGCTTTCGTAGTGAACTGAGATTATGGGCTTGAGCTGGTCGAAGCGCTGTTGACGCGTCTCAGCGAGCGCTCGCCTTGTTTGCAGGATAGCACTCAATGCGAGAAAAGCCACGGCAACGGTCGCAATGGACGACGCGACTGCTGCCCATTGCAGTACGTCTGCTCCCATTCTCTAAACCTCCGCGGTTCCGACGCATTTTCGTTTCTCCGTTGTCGCAGGGATACCTTCGTTCAGTGGTGGACCCGCATGGATACAGTCGACCAATGGATGCCAACTAAGGCAGCTCACCTGATAGTGCTGGGGCTTAAAGAGGTCGGCAAGCCCTACGTGTGGGGCTCAACAGGTTCGCTGTCCGGGCCGTTGCAGGCGTATGATTGCTCTGAGTTCGTCAAGAATCTGCTGGCTCGCGTTGGCATTAGGGAGGTCGTAAACTCATCGGGGATAGTGACGCCCATCACGGAGTTTGATCCCTCTTGGAGACAGTGGGAAAGAAGCCGCACCATTCCGCTAGCGGATGGAATTGGGACCGCTGGGGCGCTACTCTTCTGCCGGTCGCCTATAGCGTACCCGCGGAATCCGCACCATATCGGTCACGTGGCCATATCCCTCGGCAACGGCTATGTCCTGGAGGCACGCGGTCGCGCCTTCGGAGTTGTCGTGTCGAGGGTTAGGAAGAGTCTGAACCTCGCGACCAAGGTTGATAGCCTGTACGGTGCCGCCTGTGTGTCACCCCCCAGGTAGCAGTAAGCGCTGATCGTATGCTGGCGCAGTGGCGGGCGCTGGTGCGGCTGTGCGCGATGTTGATGCGCGAGTTCGGCGTGCCGGTGGAGCGCGTGATGGGGCATCGCGAGTTCCCCGACGTGACGAAGACGTGCCCGGGCTTCGAGGTCGCGGAGGTGCGGCGGGCGCTGGGCGCGCCGGGACCGGGCGCGGGCCGCGGATAAGCACGGACCGGCGCGGATGATATTGCATGTGACACAGCCGGGGGCGGCGCCGCCACATGCCGTGTCCTCACTTCAGAGCCTCTGACAACGCCGCGGCAACCGCTACCAAGACCCCTCGCTACCGCTCGGGGTGACACAGTAGCGCCCGCGGCGGTCTTTGCGTTTCACCCCCGTTTTCCCCCAGTATGACGCAAGTGAGGTGAGCACCATGAGACTGCTCGTTTGTCTCGCGCTGCCGGTTGTGATCGCCGGCGGCGCGAGCGCGGACAACGTCGTGGACGGCTTCGTAGGCTTTATGGCCGACGCCCGGGCCGGCGGGCTGATGCTGGTGCACGGGCGCGACGCGACGGGGGCGGGGCCGTGCTTCGAGTGGCAGTTGGACGATGTGGCGGCGTGCCTCGACCTGGGGATTGTGACGAGCAATCACGGGGCGACGCGCCTGGTGCCGGGCGCCGGCTTTAGGCCGCCGTGGCGCAACCGCTACGGTGTGGACCTGACCGCCGGGCTGGCGTGGGTGCCGAGCGAGTACGGGGGCATGAGGCTGGGCCCGCTGCGGATCGACAACGCTGCGCCGTACCTGGCGCTGATGAGGAGGTTCTGATGGATGATTTGACTACGGAAAACCCCAGCCAACCGTTAGGTTTGCCGGAGGGGACGGTGCGGGCGGTATTCGCGTTGATGTTCGCGGCGACGGCATGCTACCTGGCGATCGTGCAGCGGGTGCCGTCGGACGTCTTTCTGCCCGTGGTGATGGCGATCGTGGGCTACTACTTCGGGGCGCGGCAGAGCAACGGAGGGCAGGCGGAGGGGCCGCGCTCGTAGCGGCGGCATGCGGGGGTGCAGGGAGGCCGCGTCTGTAGGGCGGGCCTTCCCAGGCCCGCCGGGGATTGCGGCGCGGGTAGGACCCCGCGCCCTACAAGGGGTTCGCGCGCGCGTCAGCCCGCGGCGATGCGCAGGTAGAACTCCAGCAGCGGGTAGCCGACGAAGCGGAACACAATGCCGAAGACCCCCAGGTAAAGCAGGACCAGCACGACGACGAAACCGAACGGTTCGAGCCGGTCCAAATGGTAGGCGAGGTTTTCGGGCAGCATCCAGGCCAGCAGGCGCGAGCCGTCGAGCGGGGGGATGGGGATCATGTTGAAGACGGCGAGCACGACGTTGATCATGATGCCAAAGAAGATCATGTAGCCGATGTGGTCTTGCATGGATAACGCGCGCTGAACGACCAGCAAGGCGGGCAGCGGGGAGGCGGCGGCGTACAGACGCAGCAGCAGCGTCCACACGAACGCCTGCAGCAGGTTGGAGGCGGGACCGGCCAGCGAGCTGAGCATGAAGTCGCGCCGCGGGTCGCGGAAGTTGAAGCGGTTGACCATGACGGGCTTGGCCCAGCCGAAGGCGAAGCGCCCGCCGCTGAAGACGATCATGGCGACATAGACGATGACGCCGAGGGGGTCGAGGTGGCGGCGGGGGTCGAGGGAGATGCGGCCCATGCTCTTGGCGGTGGGGTCGCCGAGCTTCCAGGCGGCGAAGGCGTGGGCGGCCTCGTGCACCATGATGGCGAAAGCGAAGCCCGGCAGGCCGAAGATGATGGAGATAATGAGGTCCATGGTCTAGGAGCGGGTGAGCGCCGGCGCCGGCACCTGACGCAGGATCTCCTCGACGACCTCGCGCCCGGTCAGGTCATCGGCGCGCGCCTCGGGGCGCAGGATGATGCGGTGCGCGAGCACGGGCTCGGCGACGGCCTTGACGTCGTCGGGGATGACGAACTCGCGTCCGGCCATCGCCGCCAGCGCCTGCGACGCCCGCATCAGGCCGAGCGATCCGCGCGGGCTGGCGCCGAGCGCGACCAGGGCGTGCTCGCGGGTGGCGGCGGTGAGGGCGACCATGTACTCCTTGACGGAGGCCTCGAGGAAGACTTGGCGGATGGCGTTCTGCAGGGCGACGATAACGTCGCAGCCCGCCACGGGCCGCACGGCGTTGATGGGGTGCTCCAGCACCTGGCGCTCGAGCACCGTGACCTCCTGGGCGGCGGTGGGGTAGCCCATGCGCAGGCGCAGGAGGAAGCGGTCGAGCTGGGCCTCGGGCAGGGGGTAGGTGCCGCGGTACTCGATGGGGTTCTCGGTGGCGATGACGAAAAAGGGGCTCGGCAGCAAGCGAGTCACGCCGTCGGCGCTGACCTGGAACTCGGCCATGGATTCGAGCAGGCTGGATTGGGTCTTGGGGCTGGCGCGGTTGATCTCGTCCGCGAGGACGAAGTTGGCGAAGACGGGGCCGGGGCGGAACTCGAAGTCGGCGGTCTTCTGGTTGAAGATGGAAGTGCCGGTGATGTCGGCGGGCAGCAGGTCGGGGGTGAACTGGATGCGTTTGTAGGTGCAGCCGCTGGCGATGGCGAGGGCCTTGGCGAGCGTGGTCTTGCCGACGCCGGGGATGTCCTCCAGCAGGACGTGGCCGTTGCACAGCAGCGCGGCCAGGGCCAGCTCGACGGTGTGGCGCTTGCCGACGATGACGGTTTCGACCTGCTCGATGATGGTGGAGGTGCGCTCGCGCACCTGGGAGAGATCGGTCACGGGGAACTCCTCGGCTTTTGGCGATTATACATGTTCGCCGGGTGCAAGGCAAGCGAGCTCGGCCGACCATCCTCCCGACCATCTCTCCCCTGTTGACACTCAATCAGACTACATGCTATATTCTCGCCTATTGACCAGTAAGCAGGGGAGGGGGATGTCATTGCCTGGCCTTAGTGAGTCTGAACAACGCCAACTCCGACGCGACGTGTTGTGGGTTATCCTTTACTTAGCCCTTGTAGCCGCCTCGTGGATCCCTGTCTTCGACCTGCGACTGCCGCTGAGCGATGCTGCGCTGCGCCTGTTGGCCAATTCGCTGGTGGTTACGGGTTTGGTCGTCCTCGGAAAGTGCGTTTGGGCGCTCTACGATGCAGAGTATGCGGCGAGCGGCAACCTACTCGTTGTTGCTTTGATAGTCGAGGCGGTTCTCTACTTCCTCGTGACGACGCAAGTGGCGATGTCTAATGATGATATCCAGGTAGTCGTGGTCGCAGTCGTTTTTGGTACAACACTTGCTGGCATCATACTGTTGCTGATAGCGAGGGAACGGCCGGGTTAAGAGACAGGAACGAGATACGCGCATGGATGGTGCGGCACGGATGTCATGTATCATCGCCCGATGTTATTCTGGGCGCAAAGCATGGTACGTATAGTAAACAAATGTTCCCAGAAGGAATTGACTTGGGGACGATGAAACCGATATGCTATCCTGGGAGGTGAGAGGCTTTATGCCAGCACTGCTATACATGACGTTGGTTGTGTTAGGCGGATTGGCGACCCTGCTTGGCCTCAGTGACGGCCTCTGGGCTTACCTTGTCCCGGCGCAACGTCGTTCTCCCGTGCCGCTCAAGCATAAGTGGAGAACCGCGTCCCTGATGACCGGCGTGGTTTTTCTGATCGCCGGGTTCGCAGGGTACCTCTCCCTTGCTCGTTAGGACGTGCTACGTGCCTCAACGCCGCTTCGCTTGACACGTTGTTGGCTATGCGAGTTGGCACGTGCGAACGGGTCGGTGTCGTGACCCAGTTTCCGCAAAGTTCGTCGCGGATGAGCGGACGAAGGTGTGGCTCTGCGCGCAGCGCTACGTCCGGGAGATTCCTTCGGGTTTGCGAAACCAGGATGAGGCTGACGGCCAGCCGTCAGCCTATGGGCTGTAGCCGCCAAGTCCTTCTGTAGTCTCTCGTGGCAGATGGCCAAGCCGAGTTCCGCCAAGCGGTCCGTGAGGGAATGCTTGGCGCAAAGCACCACCGGTATCGCATATTCCCCTGGGGTAGCGCGCTACGAAGTGCGAAAGCGCGTGTGCGCTTATTCCCCGCCCACCGCCACCTCTTTGCCCAGCTTCGCCGAGCGGTAGATGGCGTCGAGCATGTGCTGCACGGTCAGGCCGTCGTCGCCGCTGGCGATGGGCTCGGCGCGGCCGAGGATGCAGTTCACGAAGTGGATGACCTCCATCTCGTGGCCGGAAACCTTGGGCGACCCCGGCAGCAGGTCCACCTGGACGCCGTGTTGGTCGGTGAAGATGCGAAGCTGGGGCTCCAGCGCGGCGCCGCCGCGGGTGCCGAGCACATCGAGGAAGGTGCGGTCGCACTCGATGTGGCTGGCCCAGCTCACCTCGACCTGGATGGACTGGCCGTCGGCGAAGCGAACGAGGGCCACGGAGAGGTCCTCGACATCGAACTCCCCCTGTCCCCAGCCGACGCCGTAGCCGCCGGTTCCGGGCCCGAGCTCGCTGTAGGTGACGCCGCTGGCGCGCACCGGCGCGGGCTTGCCCATGAGGTACCACGCCAGGTCGAGCATGTGCACGCCGAGGTCGATGAGCGGACCGCCGCCGGACAGGTGCTTGACGCCGAACCACCCGCGGGGGCAGCCGCGGCGCCGCAGCCAGCCGGTCTTGGCGAAGTAGATGCGCCCCAGCTCCCCCTCCTCGATGAAGCGCTTGAGCACCCCCACGTCGCCGCGGAAGCGGTTGTTGAGCGCGGTCATCAGCAGCCGCTTCCCTTCCCGCGCCGCCTGCACCATGCGCGCCCCCTCGCGCGCGTTGAGCGCCAGCGGCTTCTCCACGATCACGTGCTTGCCCGCGCGCAGGCAAGCGATGGTCACCGGCGCGTGCAGGTAGTTGGGCAGGCACACGCTGACCGCATCCAGGCCGTCGAGCTTGAGCATCTCGCGGTAGTCGGCGAAGGCGTGCGGCGCGCCGAACTCCTGCGCCACCGCCTGCGCGCGCTGGGCGTTGACGTCGCACACCGCGAGCACCCTCGCATCGGGTGACTTGGCATAGCCGTGCAGGTGCGCACGGCCGATGCTGAGCCCGATCACCCCCACTCCCACCGGGCCGCGCGGCCTGGTCTCGAATCCCCCCTTCGCTGCTTTCGCCGTCTTCGCTGCCTTTGCTGCCATGTGTCTTTAGACCGTCCCTTCTCTTCGATTGATGTCTTGCCGCAGCCGGGCGCTGCCCGGTGGCAAGGCCCTACACCAGCCCTCGCGCCGCGAGATAGACCACCAGCGCGCCCACCGCGACGCGGTACGCGACGAACGGGTAGAGCGTCCCGCGCTGGAGGTAGGCGAGGAAATACTTGATGACCGCGTAGCCGCTGACGGCGGCGCTCAGGATGCCGACGGCGAATGGCCATTCCATACCCGCCGGGATGCCCGAGTGCATGACCTCCACGCCTTTGGCCGTCGCCGCCCCGCCGATGATGGGGATGGAGATGAGGAAAGAGTAGCGGGCGGCGGCCTCGCGGCGCAGATTGGCGAACAGCCCGGTGGCGATGGTGATGCCCGAGCGCGAGGTGCCGGGCACGAGGGCGATCGCTTGCGCGAGGCCGATGACGATCGAGTCGCCCCAGCTCACGCGGTCGAAGTCACGGCGATGCCTGCCCACCCATTCGGCGAGGGCGAGCAGCAG
>Ga0315294_10010068_pt1 | contig 10364 bp, 9 predicted proteins | sample YL17G13_40_MG_FD_203626 | JGI IMG/M metagenome (GOLD analysis project Ga0315294, IMG submission 203626) | Sediment microbial communities from Yellowstone Lake, YNP, Wyoming, USA - YL17G13_40 | ecosystem: Environmental > Aquatic > Freshwater > Lake > Sediment | place: USA: Wyoming | collected...
CTGAAATTCACTTTGTTGTATTTTTTGTTTCTCAGCCGGAATCTCAACAGGTTCCGGCTGTTGAGGTTCTACAACCGGTTTTACTGTTTCGATATTCTGTTTTGGCATAATTTCTCTCTTCACTATATTGACGGCTTCTTTGAGGTTTATCGCCTCAAAGTCGGCATCAGGGTCGTCAAGCTGTTTGACAGGCATATTGGTATGTGATTTTATAAGAATTGTTCGGCAGCCCGCGGCCTTTCCCGCAGCGACATCCCTGTAGCCGTTGCCGACCATCCAGGAGCCGGCCAAGTCGATACTCATTTCCTTAGCGGCGGCAAGCAGCATCCCGGGTTTCGGTTTCCGCCAGTCGCTGTCTTTGCGGAATTTCGCAATCACCCCATCGGGGTGATAAGGACAATAATAAATCCTGTCGAGATAGGCGTTTTGCTCCGCCAGAATCTGTTTGAGCCTTTCGTGAATCTGCGCGATTGCCTGTTCGGTGATGATGCCGCGAGCAATACCCGACTGATTTGAGACGACAATGATTTTGTAGCCCATCTTCCGCAGGTCCACAAGAGCGCCTGCCACACCGAGGATGAGCTTTACCTGCTGCGGGCTGTTGATATAGCCCGAATCCTCCATAATCGTGTCATCTCTGTCGAGAAATATGGCTTTCTGGTTCATATTTATTTTCCCCGTGCAAAGTGCGCTTCGACCAGGCCGCAGATTATATGATATGCAAGCTGGTGCATTTGCTGAACAGCAAAGGTTTTTTTGTTTTCGCTGCAAAGGCACACATCTGCGATTCTTTCAAGCCTGCTGTTTTTTTTGCCGGTAAAGGCGATTGTCTTTGCACCGCGTTTCTTCGCAAGGGCCGCTGCCTTTACAACATTAGGACTGCTGCCGCTGGTTGACAGAGCCCACAGGCAGTCGCCTCTCCTGACAAGCCCCTCAACCTGTTTTGCAAAGATATTTTCAAAGCCATAGTCGTTGGCAATGGAAGTGATAACGGAAGTATCTGTTGAAAGCGCAACGGCCGGCAGCGCCTTTCTATCCTTTAAAAATCTGCCTACGAGTTCTCCTGCGATATGCTGGGCGTCGGCAGCCGAACCGCCATTGCCGCAAATATAAATTACTCCGCCCTTCTCAATGCAAGTTATAATCGTCTTTGCGGCTTTTTCGATTATTCCGGCGCAATCGGCTTCAAAACTATTGAGCATTTTTCTGTGCAGCGAGATTGCCTGAGCAATTTGCTTTCTCATTTATCATACTTCCATAATGATTTTAGTTTTTCTATTACGCCGGTGGTGCTTTTCCCCTCGACAAGAGGAGCAAGAACCACCTTTGAGCCGATTGATTCGACAAATTCTCTGCCGACGACACCTTTTTCGGCCCAGTCCTGACCTTTTACAAGCACATCCGGCCTTACCTTCTTGATAATCTCAAGCGGGTCAGGCTCTTCAAAAATCACGATATAGTCAACACTCTCAAGAGCAGAAAGAACGGCAGCCCTGTCGAGCTGGTTGTTTATGGGCCTGTCGGGGCCTTTAACCATTTTGACGCTCTTGTCGCTATTAAGTGCGAGTACGACGATATCGCCCTGCTTTTTGCAGAAGCTTAAAAATTCAATATGCCCCCTGTGCAGGACGTCAAAGCAGCCGTTGGTAAAGACTATTTTCTGATTATGTGCTCTATGCCATTTGAGCTGCTGGGTGAGCTGGTCGATACTCCTGATTTTCGAGCCGCTTTTTTGTTTTCGACTCATCAGCTCATTTACCATTTCCTCGATTGAAACCGTAGCTGTGCCGAATTTTTCGACCTCTATGCCTCCTGCTATATTGGCAATCTGGACTGCTGTTTTGTAATCAACCCCTGCCGCCAGCGTTGCGGCAAGTGCAGCAAGAACCATATCGCCTGCGCCTGTAACGTCATAAACCCTGCGGGCAACAGTCGGTATATGCTCTTGGAGCCGGTCGGTTTTCAGATATGCCCCCTCTTTATCGAGAGTTATAATAACCGCTTTGAGGTTGAGTTTGTCAGCGAGTATTTTTGCCGCTTCTGCAGCATCGTCGACTGTTTTAATTTCGACGCCTGAGGCGATTGATGCTTCCATTCTGTTCGGCGTAATAGCCGAACTATGCGAGTATTTTGCAAAATCCACCTTCGGAGCAGGGTCAACCAGAACTTTTTTGCCTGCGGATTCGGCAAGTCTAATCAGAGACCTGCAGAAATTTTCTTCAAAAAGACCCTTATTATAATCCTGCAGACAGACGATATCGACCTGTGAAAGTTTTCGTTTATAAAGCTCAAGAAGTTTTTGATATTGTTCGTTTTTGAGAGGGGCATCAATTTCCTCATCAACTCTCAAAAGCTGCTGAGGATGAATGTGCTGAGCAAGGCCGATGAATCTTTGTTTCGTAATTGTGCATCTGTCGTCAACTTCGATAAGACCTGATATATCGGCGCCAATATTCTCAAGCAGCTTTCGCAGGATTTGGGCGTTTGTGTCTTTCCCGACCGTGCCGAGGCAGAAAGTTTTTGCGCCCAGCGCCGCAAGGTCTGCTGCAACCGACGCCGCCCCGCCGGGCCGGTATTCCCTGCTTACGACTTTCAGGACCGGTACAGGCGCTTCAGGGCTTATTCTCAATGCGTCACCGTAAACATAAATATCCAGCAGAAAGTCTCCTGCCAGCAGCACTTTCGGCGAGCCGAGATTCCCAACGATATCTATAAGCCTGTCATACATATTTTTTCACCGCATTTTCAACAAGAGTAATAATTTCCTGCCAGCCCTGGATAAATTCGAGCTCCACAGCTAGCCAGGCAATCGGGATATCAATTCTCTCACCACACAGCAGAGCCGTTTTTATCCAGTCCTTCTGAGTAGTAATTATCATTTCAGCCTGTTTATATCTGCCGTCTTCACAGATTTCCGTGATGTCGGATTCGGTGTACCTGTGGTGGTCATTATATACTCTGGCGGCGACAATGTTAAGAGCAAGTTCTGCCAGTGTCTGAAAAAAAGCGTCGGGGTTGCCGATACCGCAAAAGGCATATAATCTTTTGCCCGCAAGCTCATTTATGGCTATCTGCTTGTCTTTTATGAGCCTGGCACAAATCGGCTTGTGAATTGCGGAGGCAAAAACGATATTCGGGCTTATATTTAAGATTCTTTTTTTTATTTCATCGATTTTTCCCGGCCGGGTCTGATTGATGCGCGTTATTACAACGGCATCTGCCCTTTTTAAAGAACTGACAGGCTCTCTCAAAAAACCTGCAGGCAAAAGCTTTTCACAGCCGAAAGGTTCTGTCGCATCAACGGCAACAATATCAACATCCCTGGCAAGTTTTCTATGCTGAAAGCCATCGTCCATAATCAAGAGCTTTGCATTGCGTTCAGTTATCGCTTTTTTTGCGCCTGCCGTCCTGTCGGCATTAACTATTATTTCTGCTTTCGGGCAGTTCTTTGCGAGTATCACAGGCTCATCCGCAAGGTCGCAGTCTTTGAGTTTGTAGCCTCGCGTGAGCACCGCAGTAGTAACATTTCTTTCGGCGAAATAATTGCAAAGCCAGGCGACCAGCGGCGTTTTGCCTGTGCCGCCGGTAGTAATGTTGCCGACACTTACCACGGCAGCATCAACTTTTGCTTTTCTGAAAATTGAAATATCAAAAAGAAGGTTTCGCAAAATAACCGCGATACGATAAAAAAATGAGCAGATAAGCAAAATCGCCCGCAACAGCTTATAATCAAGCGGCGGATTCTCGACAGTAACCAGTTTTCTCCAGAAAATTCTATCCAAGTCAGACTTCTCAAATAAGGCTTTAGCCTTTTTTAATCCTGCGGATTATGGCGTCTGCCATTTCGCTTGTACCGACTGCAGTTGGGTCGTCTCTGTCCGGTTTCATATCATAAGTTACGTATTTTCCCTCTGCTATTACTTCGGCGACTGCTTTTTCTAATTTTTCAGCCTCGGCGATTTTGCCTATATGGCGGAGAAGCAAAACGCCGGAGAGAATCAAGGCGCAGGGGTTGACCTTGTTCTGGCCGGCATATTTTGGTGCGCTTCCGTGAGTGGCTTCGAAGATTGCGCCTTTATCGCCGATATTCGCGCCGGGTGCTACGCCCAGGCCGCCGACTAATCCCGCACAAAGGTCGCTGAGTATGTCGCCGTAGAGATTCGGCAGAACCAGCACATCGTAAAGTTCCGGCTTTTGTATAAGCTGCATACACATATTGTCAACGATGCGGTCTTCAAATTCTATGTCGGGATAATTTTTTGCCACCTGCCTGCTGGTTTCAAGCCACAGGCCGTCGGTAAATTTCATTATGTTCGCCTTGTGAACGCTCGTTACTTTTTTTCTTTTATATTTTCCGGCATATTCGAAGGCAAACCTAATTATCTTTTCGGTCGCCTTTACCGAGATGGGCTTTATGCTTATTCCTGAATCGGAACCGATTTGCCGTTTATTGTGTTTGTTGAGCCAGTTGATAAGCTCGATAGTATCGTCTTTCCCTTTTTCAAATTCGATGCCGGCATAAAGGTCTTCGGTATTCTCGCGCACGACAACAAGGTCAATGTTAGAGTATCTGCTTCTTACTCCCTTGTAGCTTTTGCAGGGCCGAAGGCAGGCATAAAGTTCAAGTTCCTGTCTTAAGAAAACGTTTATACTTCTAAAGCCTGTGCCTACCGGCGTGGTGATGGGCGCTTTTAGCGCGATGCCGTTTTTTCTGACTGAGTCTATGGTAACCTGCGGCAGCGGCGAACCGGTCTTGGCCATAACATCGACGCCCGCTTCGGCGGTTTCCCATTCAATACCGGGGCTGGTTGCGTCAATACATCTTTTCGCCGCCTGTGCAGTTTCCGGCCCGACACCGTCGCCGGTAATCAGCGTTACTGTCGTCATTTCAAAGTATCTCCATGAATTAAACTACAGAAACGCAGTATGTTAAGGTAAAAGGCAGGCGTTGTCAACAATGGCTTGGAACGCGTATTACCCTAAACAAGCACCGGCGATGTTCTTTCAGCTTCTATAAGGTTTCTAACTTTTAAGAAATCCTCGCGCCTTGCGATAAACGCGTCAAGGATAACAGAGTCGAAGTGCCTGCCCCGCTCCTGGCATATCATCATATAAGCAATTTCAGGCCGAAATGCCGGCTTATAAACCCTTACGCTTGTAAGAGCGTCATAAACATCGGCAAGGGCGACAATTCTGGCCGACAGCGGTATCTGGGCGCCTTTGAGGCCGTCAGGATAACCGGTGCCGTCTAATCTTTCGTGATGATGACGTGCGATGTCGGCAGCCATTTCCAGAAAGCTCGCGCTGCCGGCGCTTTTTATGGTCTTGCAGAGCGCTTTTGCGCCGATGACGGAGTGCTGCTTCATAACATCGAATTCCTGGTCTGTAAGGCTACCGGGCTTGAGGAGGATACAATCCGGTATTCCGACTTTTCCAATGTCGTGCAGCGGACTTGAACGGTAGAGGTCTGCAATGAATTTATCATCTATCTGCTCGGAATAAGAGCTGTTGTTTTTCAGTTCCTCAGCGAGTATATGGCAGTAGCTTCGCATTCTTTCGAGATGTTCGCCTGTTTCGGGGTCGCGCGACTCGGCAAGCGAGGCAAGCACAAACATTGCCACATCGCGGGTTTCGGCGATTTGTGCCGTTTTTTCCTGCACGAGTTCGTCGAGCCGGTTTAAAAGCTCCCATTTTTCCGTAAGCGAAACTGCCAATTGCCGAACCTCGATATTATCAAACGGTTTCTTCAGGATTAACAATTTTTCGGTTGTTCCGAGCCGCTCGATAATGTCCTTCCATGAATAATCCGAATACGCCGTGCAGACAACAATCTGGAGCTGCGGCTGGACCTTCCAGAGATGTTCAATCGTTTCTATTCCATCCCAGTCGGACTCCATTCGAATATCGACGAACGCCATAGCATAAGGTTTGCCGTGCCGCTGGGCGTCGAGAACTTTTTCCAGGCCTGCCCTGCCGTTAAAGGCACAGTCAACCTCAAAATCAACAGAATCATTTTCATTATTGGAACCGAAGACTGCTGCTCTGGCCGCGTCCAGCGACGTATTGGCAGGACCTTCGGAAAGTATCTGTCTGAAATCCTGATGTATTGATTCCTTGTCGTCGATTATAAGGATTCTGCGATTTTTTATTTCGGCTCGACTGAGCTCGCCGAAGTCAGTTATACTTTCCATCTTTCACCTCAGCTTTTCTTAATGGAAGTTCGAGAATAAATGTTGCCCCCGTGTTAATGCCCTGGCTTTGGGCGGTAAGCGTTGCCTGCATATCCTTTGCGGCCTGCAGGCTGCTGTAAAGCCCAAATCCATGCCCCGCCTGTTTGGTTGTGTAACCATTTTCAAATATTACGTCCAAATCGCCAGGTTCTATTCCTATGCCGTTGTCTGCAACTTCAATTCTCACACTTGAACAGCCGCTTTTTGCAGTTCTGATTTTCAGCAATTTCGTCTCTTTGTCGATTTTTGCCAGTGCGTATTCGGCATTATCGATTAGATTTACGAGTATCTGCAACGTTTTCTGTCTGTCGATAAGGATATTTCCGATATCATCGTATTCTCTTATGACCTCGATTTTTTGTCTATCAAGTCCTGCATTATTGATTTCGATCGCATTCTCAATCAGTTCGTTCAGCGATACGATTTCCAGTTGTTTATCTGCGCCAGTGTATATTTGCTGCGTTTTAATGATATCTTTCACCAGCTCGACATTTTTCATCAGCGAATGCAGTTTTTCAATCGTTTGATTCTGCTGTTCTGCCAGAAATCTGCTGACCTCGTTAAGATATGTAGGGATGTGTTTTCCCTGCGGGTCGTTTGCAAGAAATTCTGCCAGGTCGGCGCTGTGTGTGCCGAGCAGTTCGGCGAGTTTAGTAAGGTTGATAATTTCCAAATTTGTTATTCTTTCAGTAATAATAGCCGCCGAAACGTTTATGCTGTTTAGGGCATTCCCGACATTGTGCAGGACATTGGCCGCAACTTCAGCCATGCCGGCCTTGTGCGCCGTTTCCATAAGTTTTTTGTACGTAACTTCGAGCCGAAGATTGAGTTTTTCGAGTTTAGCCTGGGCATGCTGCGCTTCATCCTTGGCAATTCTCAGCTCGTCTTCGTAATTGATTGTTCTGGCGCCGACAGCCATTTTGCTCCTGAGTACATTTTTGTCGAAGGGTTTGCATAAATAATCGTCCGCACCGGCATCGAGAGCGGTAACGATATCTTCGTTCTCCTCTTTTGAGGTCAAAAAGATTATGTAAGTATATCCGACGTCCTGCCGGCTGCGGATGCTTTTGCAAAGTTCAAGTCCGTCCATACCCGGCATTATCCAGTCAACAAGTGCAATCCGAGGCTGCTGCTGCCGGACAATCTCCCATGCCTGGCTGCCATCCTGAGCAGCAAGAACTTCATAACCCCAGTTAGTCAGGTGTTTTTCGAGCACAATTCTTGATGCAGTATCGTCTTCTGCTATAAGCACTTTCATACTAGTCCCGCTAAGAGCATTTTCCCCCATCATAGTCTTTATTAAATCAAATCGGCACAATAGGTAATGGACTTGTTTTACGTCAAATTCTTCAGGGAATTAGAGAAAAATATGTGATTATTTATTCCTGTGCCTCTTTTTATCGGAACTTAGGACTGGTTGCGGCTTTAATTCAAGAAATCACGTTAAAAAGTCCGAAAATATAGTTAGTCTGAAGTTTTCGCCACAGGCGGATAAATTTTGACGGGAAGGAGTCTATGCAGCAACAGGACAACGCAAGCAATCTGACTTCGGCGACCCCCGCTCCTGTCCTCCGACAGAAAGACGCGGGGGCGAACGAACCAGTTTTCAGCAGAAAAAAATCCCTGCTAACGGTCGGCCAGTATGCGGTCCGCCAGGGTGTCTCTGCCGGCATTGTGCAGGAATGTGCCCGGCTCGGCGTAGTGCAGGTCAGGAAGCACAGGGATAAAACTTTCATAGTTGACCTTCCGCTTGACATATACAAAATCATAAAACAGCAGGATTCGCAATCGCCTGAAGATGTTGATGTTTCATCCTGTACGGATAAAATCACCGACCTTGTGAACAGGATTTTTCAACCTGCCGCGGCGGTGCGCCAGCACGGCGAGTCAGACGACATATTGCAGCTTTCGCCCGCCGAATCGTCGTTTATACAGTCGCACCTGCCCCCGAGTCTCCCGACGCGAGTCGGGGCGGCGGGGCATAAAGAACCGGATACAATACCTGATTTGCAGTTGTTCGCCGATGAACAAGACCAAATTGAAACAGGTAAAAATATAAACGAATTCGCCGCAGACAGATTTCGTATCCCGCTTCTGCGCAGTATCAGCGAATCCATAAAGGCCGTCTTAGTCCGGAAGTTGTTTCTCATTCTTATTGCGGCAACTGTTGCCGCAATCTTATTCGCTTATATGCGGATAAATACGGACAGAAAAATCCGGCAGGAAAAACTCCGGCAGGCCTACGAAAGTATCAACAAGCTGTCGACTAAATATGAAGACACAAGACAGCAGGCCAGATTGTATGAGTTTGATATGATGAGCTGGCGGGCGGAGGCCCAGCGCTCTAAAAATGCGCTGATGAATTCAGAAACCGAGCTTCAGAGTGTAAGAAGGAACCTTTACGAGGCCAGAAAAGACCTTGAGAATATGCGGCAGTACAATACAGAGGCGCTAAAAGAGCTTAACGAAAAAATAACCAAAATCAGGTCTAACATTCCGAACGCCGGCACACCACCAACAGAATAAACCCCCTTATATCTTTTTCTTGCCATACCCCAATATTGCCGTTATATTAAGTACCTGTTTTTTGGAGCTTTTTATGGCACATATTTTTATAAATCAGATTCAGCCGGGGCTGCAAATCAATGATATCTACCTGATAAGTCAGCCTATACTGCGGAGCACAACCCGCGGCGATTTGTATATCGCTATGTTCGTAAGCGACAAAACGGGCAAACTGAACTGCAGGGTCTGGCAGGCGACAGAAACGCTTTTTAATTCACTGCCTAAGGAAGGCTTTGTCCAGATAAAGGGCAGAAGCGATTTATATCAGAACACGCTGCAGATTGTCGCCGACCAGCTAATGCCCGTCCCCGCCGGCAAAGTGAATGTTGACGATTATCTGCCGAGGACCGAGAAAGATATCCGGCAGATGTTCGAGGAAATAACAGCGATTCTGGCTGCAATAAAAAATCCTTTTATAAAAGCTCTCGTCGATGAATTTCGCAAAGATAAAGAACTTATGAAGAAATTCTGCACTGCCCCAGCCGCGACACAGAACCACCACAGCTACATCGGCGGTCTTCTTGAGCATACGCACAATATGCTGAATGTGGCAAAGGCCGTAATGCCTTATTATCCTCAGCTTCAGAGCGACCTTGTTCTCGCCGGCGTATTTCTGCACGATATGGGCAAGACAGAGGAGCTTTCCTACGATATGGCATTCAGCTATACCGACAGCGGCCAGTTGCTCGGCCATATCGTTCAGACTATTCTGATGGTTACCAATAAGACCGAGGCACTCGAAAAAGCCGGGCTGACGGTTGACAAGCAGATACTGGAGAATCTTGAGCATATAATTCTTTCTCATCACGGCCAGTATGAGTTCGGTTCGCCCAAGTTGCCGATGACTGCTGAAGCATTTTTAGTCAGTTTTCTTGATAATATCGACGCCAAGATTAACCAGGTTACGGATAAGATAGAGAGTGAGCCGGGCGAATCGACCTGGACAGCTTTTGTAAAGGCTCTCGATTCAAAGCTTTACAGGAAAAGAGTTGTTGACTGACCTGCCCCTACACCAATTTTTTAAAATAGTCTATTTGTTTGGGAATGTCGGACGCTTTATTACAGACGATTTTGAACAGATGTAAATGCCGGGGAAACTGACATGGGGGCCTGGCAAAAAACCTGTCGGGCCGCCCCCAGCCTTTGCTCTTGGCAAAAGAGCCCGACAGGATAACGCTCGACTCTGCATCCAATTTCGATTATATTATCGATACAAACGTACAAAATCCATTACAGGCAGATGGTCTTCAGTGTCAACTATATGGCACTTGTAACAAAAAATAGCTATCGATATTGAGTTTTTAGTTCCTGATTGAATGAGGAAATTTGTTTTAAGTACCCACACTTTTAACTGGCAGGCTGTGAGTTTCTTTAAATCGCTTCTAGCCCAAGTTCCGCAGTTTGAGCAAAAATAATTTTTTCCAAATTTTTTTTCGATGATTTCGCGTTGTAAGCGGGGTTTGAGTTATCCAAAACATTCAAAAAGCCGTTGTAGTGAAAACCTATCCTATTGCATCGTGTGATTTCGGTCATACAATCAGGTCATGTTTATTCGTCCGATCACGGTCA
>Ga0315294_10010069_pt1 | contig 10363 bp, 10 predicted proteins | sample YL17G13_40_MG_FD_203626 | JGI IMG/M metagenome (GOLD analysis project Ga0315294, IMG submission 203626) | Sediment microbial communities from Yellowstone Lake, YNP, Wyoming, USA - YL17G13_40 | ecosystem: Environmental > Aquatic > Freshwater > Lake > Sediment | place: USA: Wyoming | collected...
CCTGAGCTTATTGACGACAGGGCGGTGTATAAGATTGGCGATGAGGAATTTGCCGAATGGCTTGCGAGAATTCATAAGGCAGGTGCAGCGATAATCGGCGGCTGCTGCGGAACAGGGCCGGAACATATCAAAGCAATGTGTGAAAAGTTGAAAAGGGTTTAGGGTTATAGAATTTAGGAGATAAAAAATGAAAGCGATAAAGATAAGTTTAATAAGTTTTTTTGTTTTTATGATAATGGCCTGCGGATGTGGTGTTGAGCCACAGAAACCTGAGGGCAAGGCAGTATTGTCGTCAGAGGTGGATGAAGCAATCGCAGTTATGAAGGCAAAGGACAAGAGCATCCAGAAATTCTTTGATAAATCCTACGGATACGCGGTGCTGCCGAAGATTTTTAAGGCTGCTCTTTTGGCGGGCGGAGCTTATGGCAAAGGCGAAGTCTATGAGCAGGGAACAATGGTCGGCTACTGCGATATAACGCAGGTAAGCGGCGGACTGTCGGTTGGAGGAGAGTTTTACCGCGAGATAATCTTTTTCAGGGATAAGGAAGATTTGGAAAAGTTCAAGAGTGAGGAATATACACTCTCTGCACAGGTAACAGGCGTAGCTCTTGTCTGGGGTGCGGCAGCGAAGGCGGATTATAAGGCCGGTATGGCTGTGTTTATTATGACAGATGCAGGTGTAATGGTTGACGCATCATTGGGCGGCCAGAAATTCAGCTATGCGCCAAAAGTTGCTTTAAAGAAAGTTCAATGACGTTTTAACAATCCAATGACGGCTGAAATTGTTTTTTGTGTTGCGCCCTGATTTTCTTTGATGACCTTTTGGCCATTGCGGGCGATTTTCTGAGCGAACTGCGGTTCATCGAGGCATTTCTGAACTGCGAGGCAAAGCTGGCTTTCGTTCTTTACTTTAATAGCTCCCTGTGCCTGCAGAAGGGCCTGAACGGTCTGTTTAAAGTTGAATGTGTGGGGCCCGAAGATTGTGCATTTGCCCATCGCTGCCGATTCTATCATATCCGAGCCGCCCATCGGCACGAGGGTTCTGCCGACAAAGACAACGGTCGCCAATGAATAAAACTTTCTCAAATCGCCCATCGTGTCGCCGAGAATGACGGCATCCTGATTTGCTGCCTTCTGGTCGCCGGATTTTATTCGGCTATACCTTATAAGCTCAAAACCTGATTTTTTAATGAGGTCTGCAACTTCGTCGAATCGTTCAGGTTTGCGTGGCACAATAACGAGTCCGAGGTCGCTGAAACTATCCTGTTTTTTTAGTTTTTTGAAAACGTCGAGTATGATTTTTTCTTCTTTTGGACCTGTGCCGCCTGCGACAAGCAGGTGCTTATCTGTAATGTTCAACTGCTCTGCGAGCCGGTCGGCTCCTTCGACCTTTTCGGTTGTTTGGGCAGTGTCGTATTTCAGGCTGCCGGTGATAATCGTTGCTTTTCTTTTGCCGCCCAGCGAGATGAAGCGCTCAGCGTATTCTTCGCTCTGTGCGAGAAAGAGCGAGACCTTTTCAAAGATGGGTTTTACAAAAGGCTTTATAAGATTGTATTTCGGGAAGCTTTTGTCGCTGATTCTGCCGTTGACGACGACGACGGGAATTTTTAACTGATGTGCCTTTGAGGTGAAATTCGGCCAGACCTCAAGTTCCATCAGCAGGCAGATGTCCGGCCTGATATTTTCAAATGAGCGGTCTATCACGGATGAAAAATCGAGCGGGAAATAAAACACCTTCAGTTCCCCGGCATACAGACTGTGTGCTCGTTCAATTCCGGTATCTGTAGTAGCGCTTAAGACTATTTCGAATTCGGGGAGATGTTTTTTGAGTTCGGTAATTATGGTTTTGGTTGCGTTGACTTCGCCGAGGCTTACGGCGTGAATCCAGATGCATTTTTTGTCGGGGAAGTTTCGGTGGATTTTGCCAAGTCTTTCGCTCCAGCCCTGGCGATAACGGTTCTGCACGATGACCCTGTACAGGATTTTCGGGCTTATGGCGATGAGTGCAAGAAGATAAATAAGGTCATTAAAACATTTCATTTTTTGACGTCGACTACCTTAAAAATATAAACGCGCCCGGCAGGATTCGAACCTGCGACCTACGGATTAGAAATCCGTTGCTCTATCCAGCTGAGCTACGGGCGCTTGAACTCATAAATCTTTATACAAAAAAGGTTTATAGAAAGCCATATCAAGCCGTTTCTGAGAGCATATACGCTTACTTGGCGGAAAACTTGGCGTTTTCTTGTTAATATATCTGGAAAGTATTATAGGAATTTAATTAGAAAATGATAGAGCAAAATCGGATGGATTGGCCATCGTTGCCTGAACATATCAAAGCGAAAATCAAAGCCTTAATCGAAACATCAAAAACGGAGTAAAGCAAATGGCAAAGAAAACACGAACAAAGAAAGTTATATCAGCTAAGCCAGCAGGTTATGTTTTCGGCAGACCGACAAAATATAAGCCTGAATATTGCAACCTTAAACCATATCTTGAGCATTGCAAAAAGGAAAACGACTTGCCGAGCAAGTGCGGTTATGCGGCATTTCTTAGTGTGGCCGAGAAAACGATAGAGAATTGGGGCAAGGCAAACCCTGACTTTTTACTGTCTTTAGGGGTCTTACTGACAATTGAGAAGCAAACTTTGCTTAATAAAGGGCTTCGGGGTGAGTATAACAGCACAATTGCAAAATTGATACTGTCTGCTAATCACGGATTACGAGAAGGTACGGATATTACGTCCGGTGGGGATAAGATACAGCGAGAGCCGCTAAGTATCGAACAGATGAAGGCTCGGATTGCTGCGGCAGAAGCGCAAGGTCTTAAGGGTCTTGATGAGCGCAGTATAGGCGGGGGCGGACAATCTGAAAATGGCAGGTAGGGAAAACTTGGCTTTTGCAGATAATCATCTGATGTCAAAAAAGATACCGGATTATATAACCTATCTACACACATTTCGTATAATAGTCATAAGCTGATATCTATTGGTTAGTTGTAATTACCGACTGGTATCATCTTATTGAAAATAACAACCGTAACTACAACTAATTGACGATTATCTGAAAAATGAAAACAATTTTTTACGGAGGCAGGACAATGAAAACCTTAAAAAGAAAAACTCGTTCCGACAAATTTCCGCTTACGCTTCATACGACAGGACAATACTGTAAGAAGGTCAAAGGCAAAATGTATTATTTTGGTTCTGACAGGAAAGAGGCTCTTCAAAGATATCTGGATCAGGCAACCAATCTGCATGGGCATGAGGAGAATATACAATCAAAACCAACAGATGACCATATGACACTCAAACAGCTCTGTGATATGTATTTGAAGTATCAGTATTCAAAACTTCAGGCAAATGACCTTACTGCAAGCCACCATAATGAACAAATCGGCAGCCTTAACAAGTTAATGGCTTTTCTGGGTCAGAATATAGATATCAATAACATCTCAACCTTGGATTTACAGAACTATAAAAGAAAGATACAGAAAAGCCATGTGTCAGTCTGCAGGTTAAACCTGCATATAAGTATTATGAAGGCGGTATTTCACTGGGCAAGAAAGAATGATGTTCTTGCGAACATCCCAAATATTGATGCTGTCTCAAGAGGCAAGATCGTTCATCAGGAAAGATTTACTTTCGATACGGAACAGATCAACAAATTACTATCTGCTGCAGATGTAAAAATGCGGGCCATGATATGGCTTGGATTAAATTGCGGATTTGGATGTACAGATTGTTCTGAGCTTAAATGGAGCGATTTGGATTTGGTAAATGGTAGAGTAAAGCTTGCAAGGGGGAAAACGGGAATTTCGAGAGACTTACCGTTATGGCCGGAGACTGTTGCGGCACTCGAAAAGATTCCAAAAAAAGGCCAGCTTGTTTTCTATACTTCCAAAGGTAACCCATATATACAGACACTGTTAAAAACTGATGGAAACGGCAATGGGAAATATACAACTCTAAATACAATCACTACAAAATTTTCAAGGCTGATTAAAAAGTCGGGTCTTGAGGTTCCAAAAGGCACAGGTTTTTATAGCCTACGAAGAACTGCTGCTACTATTGCTGCCAGGTCTGGTGATCCTTTTGCAGTTCAAAGGCTTCTTGGCCATGCAGATTTGCAAATGGCAACAAGGTATGTGCAGGATATCTCTTCGCAAACGGATAGAGTGATTGAAAATAGTAGACGGTATATAATTGAGGAAACTTTGAGCACTGGGCAGAAATGAAAAACAAAAACAATACTTGAAAGAAAAGAGATTAATGGTAGAATAACTATCAAAGGAGCCGAAAGTCCCTCTTAGCAAAAAGAGCTTTTTGTCTCATTTTTGCTGAAGACGTACACACCACAGCAAAATTATAATACTCAAAATTCTCCTAAAAAAAATCGACCGAAATCAGCAAAATTTGTCCTTCATAAGTCTCTATTTAACAGCAAGTTCAACTTCGACAGACTTTTGAGACCTTACGCCAAAGACTGTCAAATCCAAGAGCTTTCAAGCAGAACTGAAAAAAATCATAATTCCTTCGCTATATTGCTGACGAAACTCTGAATATTAACTTGTGAAAAAACAAAGATTTAATCGCCGATCAATATTTGTACTGTACGGGTTCCTAAACAAATTTTTCTATGAATTCCACCGCGTTGCCGACGGTCTTGACTCCGAGCGCCTGTTCATCATCCATGTCGATATCGAATTCTTCCTCAAAAGCAGCAATAAGCTCAACGCTTTGCATAGATTCTGCTCCGAGGTCCTCGATGAATCTCGACTCAGACTTTATTCTGGCAGGGTCAATCTTCAGCACCTGTGCAACAACTTTTTTGACTCTCTGTTCTATATCAGACATTTGTTTATTCCAGAATAATGATGTAAACGTTATTATCTTTCCAAAACTATCCTCGGGTCAAGATTATTTTTCTCTATGTCTTTGAAGTAATTCACTGTGGCGACCTTCATTTCGACGGTGGCAGCATCATCACAGACAATAATGCCGTGCGGATGCAACTGCAGACATGAAACGGTCCACATATGATTCACGCCGCATTCAATGGCGTTCTGCAAAGCACGGGCTTTGCTGTGGCCGCTTACGATTATTAAAACCTTCTGTGCATCCATAACTGTGCCGACACCAACTGTAAGGGCAGTTTTGGGAACTTTGTTGATGTCGCTGCTGAAGAAACGCGAATTGGCGATAATCGTATCTTCGGTCAAAGTTTTTACTCTCGTCCTGCTGGCCAAACTCGAGCCCGGTTCATTGAACGCGATATGACCATCGGGGCCGATCCCGCCGATGAACAACTCGATTCCGCCGTACTTCTTTATCTTTTTTTCATATTTGTCGCACTCTGCATCGAGGTCTTTGGCGTTTCCGTCAAGGATGTTGACGTTGCTCTTTTTGATGTCTATATGCCCAAAGAAATTATTCCACATAAAGGAATGATAGCTTTCCGGATGGTCCTTGGGGAGGTTAACATATTCGTCCATATTAAATGTTACGACGTTCGCAAAACTTACTTTGCCTGCCTTATTGAGCCGAATAAGCTCTTTGTACATACCAAGCGGCGATGAACCCGTAGGCAGTCCCAGAACAAAAGGCTTTTGTGCGGTGGGCTTAAACTGATTGATGGATTTCGCCACATAAGCCGCCGCCCAGCAACTAACCAAATTATAATCCTTCAGAATAACAACTCTCATAATAATATCCTTTCTTGAAAAAATTATACTCACATAAGTTCAGCGATTTTCCCCCGAAGCTTGTTGATTTTCTCAGTCAAAAGTTTAATTTCTTCATTCATCTGCTTTACAAACTTATTAGTTTCGTAAGAGCCTCGCACCTGCTGGAAATCCTTTTCGGCAGCCGATTCATCTCCATCGACGCCGAAACCGCATCGACTCATCTGGCCAAATTCTTTCTGCGAATCGGCCAAAACCAGATTTAGAAATTTACTCTTGACCTTAAGCAGATTATCGGCGGCTTCTGCAATATGAGACTTTGTCGCACGATTGAGGTCAACATTGAATATTCGCTTGTAGGCCTCTTTTACCCAGACCCATTCATCCTTCTGATATGCTTTCTGGATTTCTGTTACTTTGGCCGTAAAGCCGGTGATAGTCTTAATGTTGTCTTGCTCAACAGCATTTTCCAGTTCATTCAGCCTGGCTGTTGCCATCAGCTGGCCGCCAATATCAACCCATTCATCGCTGTAAACGGCCGATGATTCGCCTGCGAAAATATCCGAAATATTTTTAACTTTATTTTCGACAGCTTTTTCAATTTTCGCCACAACCTTTTCCAGCAGATACATCTCTATTCCGCTGCGGTAATATTTCTGAGCCGTCCGTAACAATGGCCTTCGAATTACAGCACCGCTTAGAGAAACTTCCTCGACGGATTTGTCAGTAGTCTCCTGCAGGCCGGCGAGCCTGTCGAGGGCTGTCAGCATTTTACCAATTGTATAGGGGCTGAATACATCTAAAGAAATTATATCCCGCTTATGTCCCTTTCGTCTGTCTCGACTTGGCCATTTTGCGCCGTCGCGCACCGTGCCGACGGTTGTCAGATAAAGGCCGGGTACAATCATACATCTGCCGTCGGAGGCAGCGGCAAGATGACTGAACGGAAAATCTGATGTATCAAACGTGCCTGTGTGCTTGCCCAAAACCACGCTGAACGGCCCAACACGGCAGGGCCACATCATATATGAAAATGAACCAGTTTTGCTGCCCCGTTCAAGCTTGCCCTCGTGAACAGGACCAAGCTTATACATATGGTTCGACTGATTTGTTCCGCTGCCGGCATTATAAAAACTAAACAATCCCGCGATAAGCAGCGACGATTTGTGATGGCTGACCGTATAAGGTCCTGCAAAAACTGAACAGGCCTCACCGTGCATTCCCTCACTATTGGCAAAAAACAGCGAATTTTCTGCTGAAAATTGCCTTGCAATCTTGCATCCCTGGCCGATGTAAACTTTTTCAAGAATCGCTCCACTGTTGACAGATGCTCCTTCGGCTATTATAAAATCTTCCGCAATCACCTGCGAGCCGACACTGGTAATGGCATCTTTGCCACTCAAAATCGTTCCGTTGACTAACTTCGCTGCACCTATAATTTTCGCATACGACCCTATTTTCACATCGACAATTTCTGCTGCCGTGCTGATTCTTGAGCCCTGGCCGACAGTTCCCCTGCTGGATTTTACGGATTCGGCATACTCTTTCGCTATCGCCTTCAACCGCTCTATAAGTTTAGGCCGATAGCGATGCAGACACATTATATATGCGAACTGTGAACTTAATTCGTCAAACAGCGTCACCTCCCTGCCGCCACCTTCATTGAGAACGTTGATTTCAACGCCATTGCCAAATTCGGCATTTGCATTGGTTTGCATCGTACCGATGTTTTCGATGCAGACGTCATCTGCGATATCATAATTTGCGATATGAACGCCTACGCGGGCAATTCGACAATTGTTGCCAATTGTACAGTTAATAATCATCGCTTCATATATCCCGCACGGCTTTTCAACACCACCGGCATCTTTTATACTGCCGGCAATCGCGCCTATTTTGACTTTGCCCCCGAACTGAACGTCTCTGACACGGCTGACATCAAAGCCATCCGCGAAAAAAACTTTTTTCCAGTCTTCCGCCGTACAATCCTGCTGTTGGAGTGCCTTGATTTGTTCCTGACTTAAAATCTTATAGTTTTGTCTGTCTGCCATAATGTGAATTCTCGATTTTTAATTTCTTTGTTTATTTAAGCCTTTTCGCTTTCCTGCGCAAGACTACTTAATAGGCAAAATCATCTCAATTTATATTAGCTGTGCCAAAGTAAGCACTGTCGTTGAGACAATATCATCCACGCTCGCCCCGCGAGACAGGTCGGTTATCGGCTTTGCAAAGCCCTGTAGAAATGGTCCAATCGCCTGTGCGCCTGCCATGTACTGTGTGAGCTTATATGCGATATTGCCCGCGTCGAGGTCGGGAAATATCAGTACATTGGCATTTCCTGCAACGCTGCTGCCATCCTTTACCTTGCGGGCGGCAACTTTCGGTACAACAGCGGCATCGGCCTGAAATTCGCCGTCTATCAACAAATCCGGCTGTCTCTGCCGCACAATTTCAATCGTCTTTTTTACCTTATCTACGCTCGGACTTGATGCGCTGCCTCGCGTCGAGAAAGACAACATAGCCACTCGCGGAACTTCGCCGAGAATCCTTCGGGCACTTGCTGCCGAAGCTATTGCAATATCCGCAAGCTGTTCGGCAGAAGGGTCGATATTCACCGCACAGTCGGCGTAGATAAATGCTCGGTCCTGACTGCCCAAAAATTTCGGAACAATCATAAGAAAATAGCTGCTCGGCGTCTTTATCCCCTCCATCAGTCCAATTGTCAGCACCCCAGCCTGAATAACCGTTGCAGTAGCGTTTGCTACTCCGCCAACCACTGCATTCGCATCACCGCAGGCTACCATCATCCCCGCAAAAAACAACGGTTTAGCCACTATCCGCCTTGCAATACCTTCTGTAATATCATCACGGCCTCCAATATACCGCTTCGTATAAGTATCTAATTTCGGACTTTCCTTCGGATTTATTGTCTCAATTCCTTTTAACTCAAGACTGGCTTTTTTAATCGCCACGGCGATATCTTCATCTTTACCCAGCACCACCGGCACGGCAAGACCTTCATCCATAAGCCTTCTGGCTACCTGTATTATTCGCTCATCACCACCCTCTGGCAGCACGACCATCAGCTCGCGCCCTTTTATTTTATCCCTGAATGCGCTGACAATATCCATTCATCGTCTCCAGCTTAATTCTTCAAAATATTTGTTTCTTACACACAAATTCATTCACAACAGTATTCTACCTTACTATCTTGACATATTCAAGATGATCTGACTTCTTATACAACATACATAGAGTATTATTGCAAAAGATAATATCTGCCTGATAATATAACTTATGGGGCAATAAATACCCTCTTGACTTTCATTGTCTACCATATGTATGATATATAATTATTGGTTTATCTAATTAGGATTTTAGATATGAAGCCACCGGCTGAAATAAAAGAATGGCACAACGCCACGAAAATGTTCCAATGGCTTCAGAGCGCTTCCGATGAAAAAACCTATAAAAGAAGACTTGTTATATGGCTAACTCATACAAGTAAAATCCACGCCAGAAAAATTGCCGAATTACTCAGCGTATCCACACAGGCAGTCTGGCTCTGGATAAGTCAATACAATAAATATGGCCCAAAAGCCCTCGACCGTCAGGGCCGAGGCGGGAAACGATGGAGCTTTCTAACTGCTGAACAGGAAGATAAAATTCTCAAGCCTTTTATCGAAAAAATCAAAACCGGCCAACCTGTCAAGCCTGCCATAATAAAAAAAACCATAGAAAAAGAGTTGAACAAGAAAGTTTCTATGTCTTATGTTTACAGGCTCCTCAGCAGACATAACTGGTCCGGGATAATCGCACAATCTACAACTCCAGCAAAACAGGCGCCAACAGATTACACCGGATTCCAGAAGCTCTCACGTCCATGGCTAAGAAGTCATTAATCTTGAATTGTTCAAAAACAACTATTAATAATGAGGTGTTAACATGATAGTTATTATTCAGAAAGATTATACGAGCGTAAGCAAATTGGTAACCGTATATACAACCAATACTATTAATGAATTCATTTCAGATTCCACTGCTTAAGCCCTTTGGCCGCACCCTCAGTAATATAAAATCTTGCATTGGCACGACCTCTTAAAGCGCTTGCGGGTATACCCTCATACTCCATACACCACTGGTCAATGCGTGAAAGCAGTTCTTTCTGTTTTATCTCAAGGTTACTTTTGGGATTACGGTACCTTAAAGATAAATCTACCGTGTCATTCAGCCAATAATCCCCAATAGTCTCTCCTTTTGACAGACCTATCTTTGAAGGGTCGATAAGCAGGCATATAGAAGGGTCAAGTCCAAATCCATCTATATAAAAGTTTCTGACATAATGATTAAAACTGTTGGTTTGAGCAGGATTTATAGGATAAAACTCATCAATCTGAACGAAACAGAGATTGTTCATCTTGGGCTTTATTGCAGGATTTATTCCCCTATGCTCCAACTCATTTTGTACTTTGGAATCATTCCAGTTCTCAAGAAAATGCTTAACCTGCTTTATGAAATATTCAGGCGTTTTGCCTGTCGGCAGCGAAATAACCCCCTCGGGATTGTTCTGCACCCATTCGAGAAATCTCAGATCCGTCAGCTTGCCAAGCATCGGAAAATTATCAACTATAATGACAGGAATTTTTTCTACAGGAGGATAAATCATCTCAGAAAACGAATT
>Ga0315294_10010071_pt1 | contig 10363 bp, 7 predicted proteins | sample YL17G13_40_MG_FD_203626 | JGI IMG/M metagenome (GOLD analysis project Ga0315294, IMG submission 203626) | Sediment microbial communities from Yellowstone Lake, YNP, Wyoming, USA - YL17G13_40 | ecosystem: Environmental > Aquatic > Freshwater > Lake > Sediment | place: USA: Wyoming | collected...
CAAAAGGAATGAAAGGATGTAAAAGCTTTAAGGAACTTAATAAAACATAAAGCAAAGCCATTACAACATCATTTTTTTCCTCTTTGGTTTTTGCTTTCTGCAGTCTTTCTTTTGCGTCTTCAATGTATTTATCGCAGAATTCTTTCCAGAAAAAATGATAAATTTTCTGGAGGGCTTGGCCGAACTGATATTTATTTAAATTAGAATTTACATCTTTTATAATTTTTTCCAGATCCTTAAAAATTTTTTCATCAGCCTTTTTGGTTTTTTTAATTTTGGCCGGCAAAGAATAATTTTTATTTTCAGTTTGTATTGTAATAAACCTCGTAGCGTTCCAGATTTTATTGCAAAATTTTTGACCAGCCAGAATGTGATCTTCCGAAAACCTGACATCTTGTACACCGGTTATTTGCCAACAAATTCCAAATCTAGTAGCATCTGCCCCATATTTCTCAATAAGATTGAGAGGGTTAGTTCCCGTCCCCAAAGACTTTGACATTCTTTTACCTTCTAACGTTAGAACGGTAGGATGAATAAAAATATCTTTAAAGGGGATTTTCTTCGTAAATTCTAGACCAGAAAAAATCATTCTCGTTACCCACAGATTTATAATATCTCTTGCTGTAGATAAGACGGCCGTTGGATAAAACCGATCAAGGTCGCTAATTTTTTTGGGTTTACCCCGTACCTCCCGACAAGTCGGGATGGTGCGGGGCCAGCCTAAAGTCGCAAATGGCCAGAGGGCAGAAGAAAACCAAGTATCTAAGACATCGTTTTCGCCTTCAATCGGGATTTTGTGACCCCACCAAATCTGGCGCGAGATGCACCAGTCTTTAATATTTTTTAACCAATCAAAATAGATTTTCTCAAAATTCTTTGGGGTAAATCTAATATCACCGCTTTTTACAGCACGAATAGCCACCTTCGCAAGATGATCCATTTTTAAAAACCATTGTTTTGAGGGGAGAGGTTCAATTAAAGAATGGCAGCGGTAACAATAAGGAAGAGAATGAGAATAGTCCTCTATTTTTTCAATTAGATTTTCTTTTTCAAGTTCTTTCACAACTTTTTCCCTGCATTCTGCTATAGTTAATCCATCGCAAATCTTTGAATCCTTTGTCATCTTGCCCTTTTCATTAATAACACGATACACAGCTAATTTATGACGGAGGCCAATTTCCCAATCTATACTATCGTGAGCCGGAGTAACCTTTACTGCCCCTGTGCCAAATTTTGGGTCTACGGCTTTATCAGTAATTATTGGGATTTCCCTATCCTGAATCGGCAATACAACTTTTTCACTTACTATTTTTTTATATCTTTTGTCATTTGGATTTACTGCCACTGCGGCATCTCCAAGCATGGTTTCTGGCCTAGTTGTTGCAACGATAATGAAATTATCGTTGCCCTGAGCTTGTCGAAGGGCCACATCTTTTTTCAAAGGATATTTAATATGCCAGAGATGCCCTTTTTCCTCTTTGTACTCTAGCTCCAGATCAGATAGGCTGGTTTGGCATCTTGGGCACCAATTTATAACCCTTTCACCCCGATAAATCCAGCCTTTTTTGTGATAATGCGAGAAAGATTTTTCTACTGCCAGAACGTAATTTTTATCCATTGTAAATCTCGTTCTTGACCAGTCGCAAGAAGAGCCGATTTTTTTAAACTGATCTAAAATTATATTTCCATATTTCTCTTTCCATTCCCAAACTCTTTCGACGAATTTTTCTCGTCCCAGATCAAACTTTGTTTTACCCTCTTTTCTTAATTCCTTTTCTACGACATTTTGAGTTGCAATGCCGGCATGATCAATTCCTGGCAGCCAGAGAGTTTTAAATCCTGCCATTCTCTTTCGTCGAATTAAAATATCCTGAACTACTGCATTAAGAGCATGCCCCATGTGTAATTCACCAGTGACATTCGGCGGAGGAAGAACGATAACAAAAGATTTTTTTCTATTTCCTGGTAGTTTATCAGGATTAAAAAAACCAGTTTTTTCCCAAAACTGATAGATTTTGTCCTCAACCTCCCTTGGATTGTACGCTTTTTTGAGCTCCGGCATATTAATTTAATACTATCAAAATTATTGTACTTTTTCAATTTTTGAGCTAAAATGAGTTTGATTTGGCCCCATCGCCCCACATCAAATTTCGCGAAGGAGCTCACGGCGAAACACTCATTCAAGGCTTATTCAACTCATGTCTCGCGAGGATAATTTAACGGCAAAATTGATGCGGGGTAAATCTATCTGTAGGATTCCATATTATAACTCCGGCAGGTAAGGGGTAGGAGCTTGGCTTTCAGCTCGCCGCCATCGTCTAGTGGTTAGGACATGGCCCTTTCAAGGCTAAAACCGGAGTTCGACTCTCCGTGGCGGCACAAGGGTTTCGAGGGAGCCGAAGGAGACCGAAGACCCCGCATCTCCCGCTAAGGCGGGATGGTGGGGGGCGACCTGCCCCGTAAAAAATAGCGGAGCGATTTCTGTACGGGGTTCCCTTTGGGGCTACGCTTCGACTCGCTTCGCTCTCTCAGGGCAAGCTAACAAAAATCGCCAAGAAGGTTTACCCGTCGTAACTCTATGAAGGAGGGCGGATTTTGGTAGAATTGAGAAAATCTTTGCAAAATATGAATTTAATAATTATTTTACTATTACTTTTTCTGATTTTATTTTTTATTTTATTTTCCTTTTTATTTTTTCTTTTTGGAGCTATACTTCCCCTGATTTTTTATGGAGCGATATACGTTCCTACTGATAAGGAAAAAATTAAGACAATAATTAGATTTGCAGAAATCAAGCCTGGCGAAAAAGTCGTTGATTTAGGTTCTGGTGACGGAATATTAGTCATTGCTTTAGCTAAAGCTGGTGCCGAAACTCATGGCTATGAAATAAACCCTTTTTTGGTTTGGAAAGCTAGAAAAAATATTTCTAAGGCCAAAATTGAGAACAAAGCTTTTATTCACTGGAAAAGTTTTTGGCAAGAAGATTTATCTGACTTTGATGTTGTTGTGATCTATGGCATAAATTACATTATGGGAAGGCTGGAGAAAAAACTTAGGGGGGAGCTTAAGAAAGACGCAAGAGTTATTTCTAATGCTTTTAATCTTCCCAACTGGCCCCAAATAAAAAAAGAAGATGGCGTTTATCTATATAAAAATAATTAAAAATTAATATTGGGCGGTTTTTCGGTAGGATAGAAATTTGAAAGAAAAAATTAAGAAGATTTTTATGTTTAAAAATCCGGTTGTCAAAAACATTTTATCGGCCGTGGCCGTAGCTGGCTTAGGCTTCATACTGTTAGGTCTTACATTTATCTTTGATTTTCTTTTTCAGAGTTTGGTGGATGGAATCATTAAACTTTTCACGATAGCCGATATCAATATGACTTGGCATTGGTTTCCACCAGTAAAACACGCTGTGTTTGTTATGATTATTGGTTTGATTTCTTTGCCTATTTTTCGGTCAAAACTAGGAGTGCTTCACAAAGCAATTTATATGACCGTGCCATTGGCTGTGGCTTTCGTAACATTAGGAATGTTTTTGTACCGCTGGCCGGTAGTTGCTTATTCACTCGGTAGTTCATTTGGTATTGGTGTTTTATACTATTTTTACCGTACCAAACAACCTTGGCTTTACTATTATGCTGTGATTTTAGTCGGCCTTGTTTTAGCGATTTTTAGTCTCTTTGGTGGAGAAATCTAAATTTAGAAATTATCATAAAAAAGAAATTTTTAATAAACCAAAAAGCCCATCGCTGGGTAGTTTTTTTATCCAAAATCCAATTTTCCCGTAAGGCCACTATGATGCTCTCTGAAGAAAACCGACTTTGCCTACCCGCCCCCCGCATCTTGCGGGGCTTTTTGTTTTGGAGTGGGGGAGGTATGATAAGGGAAGATGCTTAAATTATTTCAAATCTATGAACATAAGCTGGCTTAAAAATCCACTTACAATTCCTCTGCTACTAATTATCACAGGAGTAGTTCTTTATTTATATTTATCAGGATTTTTCTCGGGGCCTCTGGTCTTGGAAGAAAAAACATTTCCGCTTGGCGATAAAACAATCTTGCTGTTGACACCAAAAGGTTCAGAAAAGTATATACCAGACCCAACGCAACAAATAGTTAGCTATGGAAAGGGGAGTAAAGATATTCCGATGGTAACTGTAAGTTTGTTGCCCCAACCGCCTTTCCCATTTTCTTTGGACTGCAAAGAATTGAAAAAACCTATTATTATTGTCGCAAATATTACTTCTTTAAATAAAAACGTTGATGTTTGCGAAGACCCTCTAGATGTTGGGGTACCTCCAGAATACAAGGGTTATAAAGAATTTGGAACTTCAGGGTTCAAAGTTGAAAATACCCTGGAAGGAAAATTATATATGATTCAGGTTGCGGTAAGAGAGGATTATTTCAAAACAGACGAAGGAATGAAAAATGTAAAGCAGATTTTTGAATCTTTTAAAATAATTCAATGAGGTTTAATTTATTAAAAGTTTTTTTTACACTATCTATCCCTTTTAACATTTTTCTTATCTGTTTCTTTTACTCTTTTTATCATTTTCAGTTTGCTATACTTATTGGTTTGTTTGGAGGTTTTTTTGCTGGTGGATTAATGGCTATAATCTTATCAATTCAAGGATACACTACCGATATTAATATTTCTCAAGAAGTTGGCTTAGATGTCCCTTACGAGGAAGCTTTTAAAAAATGCATTGACGCTATTTCTTCTTTAGGAGTAAAAATAAATTTAGAAGATAAAAAATCAGGGCTGCTAAAAGCAAGAGGGCCGATAACTTGGTCAAGCTGGGGTCAGGTAATTGAAATTAGCCTCAAAAGAACAGACGAGGGGAAAACCTGGGTTAAGGTTTTAAGTAGACCATGGTTGCCCTTCCAGATTTCAGACCGAGGCGAAAATCAAAATAATGTTAAGCAGGTAGTTGAATTTATTAAAAAATAAATTAAATAGGTAGATACGTCTGAGTTGCCAAGTAGACTCTAACATCGTCCAATACCCGCAGCCGACTTCCCCCGCATCTTGCGGGGTTTTTTTATTTTAAGGCTTTTGTTTTTTCAGAAAAGAGCTAGAATAGAAAAATGAAAAAAGACTATTATCTAAACATTTCCAGAGCTTCAGACCTTGAAGATCCAAAAGAAAGAAGGCTTTATAGATTTTTAGAGATTTTTCCGGGTGCTTTTTCCTGGTCAACGCTTATTTTGGTTATATTGCTTTCCTGGTTAAAACCTCTCTGGATAGCAATTTTTATTATCTTTTTTGTTTTACTTTGGTTTTTTCGAACAATTTATCTTTCATTTCATCTAAGGGCAGGTTACAAAAAAATGCGGGAAAATGAAAACACCGACTGGTTTCAGAAACTGAAGGAAACGAAAAGCAAAGAATGGCGGAACATCTATCATCTGATTGTTTTGCCAATGTATAAAGAACCGATGGAAATTGTTGAAAATACCTTCTTATCTTTAATAAATTGCGATTATCCCAAAAAGAAATTGATTGTTGTTTTGGCTTGCGAAGAAAAAACAAGGGATAGCGTAGAATTAATTGCAGAAAAAATTAAAGAAAAATTCAGCCGCAATTTTTTTAGATTCTTAATTACTTGGCATCCCCAAAATTTACCCGGCGAGATTCCGGGCAAGGGCTCAAACGAAACTTGGGCGGTAAAAGAAGCCAAAGGAAAGATCATAGACCGCACAAAGATCCCTTACCATAATATAATTTATTCATCTTTTGACGTTGATACTGTGATATTCCCAAGATATTTTAGCTGCCTCACTTATTATTATTTGACCGCGAAAGATCCCTTGCGAACCAGTTTCCAGCCAATTCCTCTTTTCATAAACAATATTATGCAAGCGCCAGGGTTTTCAAGAGTTTTCGCTTTTTCAGCTACTTTTTGGCACACGATGAATCAAGAAAGGCCGGAAAAACTGATTACTTTTTCTTCGCATTCAATGAGTTTCAAGGGAATGGTGGATGTTGGTTTTAAACAGACCAATGTAGTTTCTGATGATTCCAGGATTTTTTGGCAGTGTTTCTTAAAAAATAACGGAAATTATCAGGTCCAGCCGATATATTATCCAATATCAATGGACGCGAACGTCGCCAAAACTTTCTTTAGAACCCTTATTAATATTTACAAACAGCAGAGAAGATGGGCTTATGGTGTTGCTGATATTCCTTATTTTCTTTTCGGTTTTCTGAAAAATAAAAAAATCCCATTTTCCAAAAAACTTTCTTTGGGATTTGAAATAATTGAAGGTCATTGGTCCTGGGCGACAGCCTCTTTTATGATTTTCCTTTTGGGCTGGTTGCCCTTAACTTTAGGAGGAGCTGAATTTAAACAAACCCTCATTTCTTATAACCTGCCCAGAATCACCAGCCTAATATTAACAATCTCAATGTTTGGTTTAATTACCTCAGCTTATTTTAGCCTACTTTTGCTTCCTCCAAAGAAACTAAAATATGGCCGCTTTAAATATTTTATTTTCTTTATGGAGTGGTTTTTACTGCCCATAATAATGATTTTCTTTACTGCCGTACCGTCTCTGGACGCCCAGACCAGATTAATGATAGGGAAATATATGGGCTTTTGGCCGACCGAGAAGGTAAGGAAAAAATAGCCTACTCAAGATGGATTTTTTTTCTTAATCCCTCTACTTTTTCAAAAAGTAGAGGATATTTTTTTAGCTCAGGATCTTCTTCCAGCAATTCTTTTGCCGTCTGTCTTGTTTTTTCAACCAAAAAAACATCTTTTAAAGAAGACATTACCAAATCTGGAATTCCCCATTGGCGGGTTCCGGAAAAATCACCCGGTCCCCTGATTTCTAAATCCTTTTCAGCCAGTTTAAATCCGTCTTCTGAGTCAATCAGGGCCTTTAACCTCATTTTTGTTTTTTTAGCCGGAGAATCTGTCAGTAAAAAACAGAAAGACTGAAACTTTGACCTTCCAACTCTTCCCCGGAATTGATGAAGCTGGGCCAGTCCAAATCTCTCAGCTCCTTCAATCATCATTATTGTGGCGTTGGGGACATCGATCCCCACCTCAACTACCGACGTAGAAACCAAAATATCAATCTTTTTATTTTTAAAGTCTTTCATAATTTTCTCTTTTTCTTTCGGCTTCATTTTTCCGTGCAGCATTTCTACTTTTAAAGCGGGAAAAACATCTTTAGAAAGTTTTTCATGCTCTTCTTTTACTGCTTTAGCCTCTGCCCAGCTTAAGATGTCTTCTTCTTTTCCTGGGGGCTCTTTTTTCCCTGATTCAATCCGGGGGCAAATAACAAAAACCTGCCTTCCTTTTTTAACCTCTTTTCTTATAAAGCCATAGATTTTTTTTCTTTCTTCCGGTGAAATTACCTGAGTTTTTATTTTTTTTCTTCCTTTTGGAAGTTCTGTAATTAAAGAAAGGTCCAAGTCTCCGTAAATAGTCAGGGCTAATGTCCGGGGGATAGGGGTGGCGGTCATTGATAATAAATGCGGTATCTTAACCTCTACTTTAGGTCTCGAACCCTTAACTATTTTTGCTTGTCCGCCGGAGCCCTGGCAGAGGCGGGCTCTTTGTTCCACCCCGAAGCGATGCTGTTCGTCCAAAATAACCAAGGCCAAGCTTTTAAATCTTACCCTGTCTTGAATTAAAGCGTGGGTCCCAATTAAGAGATCTATCTCTTTCTTTGCTACTTTCTCTAAGATTTTTCTTCTGGATATTTCTATAACTTCGTTTTTTAATCCCGCCCTCTCTCGATAAGAAGAGAGCGGGATAAATTTATCTTCTTTGCCGGTTAAGAAACCAATATTTAAGTTGAAATTTCTTAAAAGCCGGGATACTTCCCGAAAATGTTGCTTAGCCAGAATTTCGGTCGGCGCCATAAAAGCTGCCTGGTAACCGGCCTTCATCGCATTTAAGGCAGCTATTGCTGCCACTACCGTTTTGCCAGATCCCACATCTCCTTCCAGAAGTCTGTTCATTGGTCTTGGTTTTTCCAGGTCTTTTAAAATCTGCCAGGCCGATTTTTTCTGGCTGTCCGTCAATTTAAATGGCAGATAAGAAACGAATCTTTTGATTAAATTAAGGTTGAAAGGAACCGGGTACGCTTTTTTTTGAGTTAATTTTATTCTTTCTCTTAAGACCAAAAGCTCGATTAAAAAAAGTTCCTCAAAAGAAAAACGTTCTTTTGCTCTTTCAGCTAAAGTAATTGAATCAGGAAAATGGACCTGCCAAAGGGCGGTTTTGAGCAGGATAAGATTATATTTTTTCCTAATTTTTTCTGGTAAAGTTTCCGGTATTTTATCTTTTAGGTCAGTTAAAAGCGGCTTAATAATAAATCTTAGCCATCTTGAGCTTAATCCTTCGGTTTCAGGATAAATCGGTACAATTCTTCCCGTATGGGTTAAGTTTGCAGCTTGATAAATTTTTTCGTATGCTGGGCTTGATAAATAAAGACCGTCTTCGCCGATTGCAACCCTGCCCGCCAGGCAGACTAAATCGCCAGATTTTAGAATTTTAATTAAATAAGGCCTATTAAACCAAATTACTTTTATTGAAGCGGTTTGGTCTGAAATAACAGCTTGAGTTAAAATCATTTTTCTCTTCCATGTTTTGCTATTTTTAATTTCCAAAATTTTTCCCTGAACGCAGCAAGATTCATTTTGTTTTACTTTCGAAATCTTTATTATATTTGAAAAATCCTCATATCGATGAGGAAGATAAAAGAGTAAATCACGAACTGTTTTTACCCCGATTTTCTTTAATCTTTTTTGATAAATCGGGCCGATTTTAAGAATTTTTTCTATGGGGGTAGCAGGGTCCATGAATATTAAGAGTATGCCCTCGGCAGGAATCGAACCCCGAAGTACAACTCACTTCGTTCGTTGACGACGGGGCAGGCCTGCACTTTTTAATATTGGTTGTGCCCCTGGGCTGAGTCGAACAGCCAATCTTTTCCTCCGCAGGGAAACGCTTTGTCCATTAAGCTACAGGGGCGTGGTCATTAAATTTACCCCGTATAAATTCCGCAGAATTTTGTTCGGGGCTACGAGGGCAAAACACTTAATAGAATAGCACAGAAATTATGATTTTTCCAATTCCATAAACAAATTATATATTTGTGATATTATGGAGGTATGGCAGAATTAATTTAATTTTTATGCGAGTCTTCTTTACTAAAAAAATACAAAAGAGATTTATTAATACAATTCTTTCAAAAATTTCTGTTCAGGAAGCTGCCAGATTATGTAATCTTTCAGAAAGAACAATTAGAGATTGGCGTCGTGAAAAATTTTCAATGGACCTTGATGCGCTTCGTAAATTATGCAGAAAAACTAGAACCCCCTTTCCTTATAACGTTAAATTAAAGGATGATTATTGGTATACCGTTAATGGTTCATCTGCGGGAGGAATTGCTGTATTTAAAAAATATGGAAGGATTGGCGGGGATCCTGAATACCGAAAAAAGAGATGGCATAAATGGTGGGAACGTGAAGGAAGACATAAAAAGCATCCTATTATCGGTATTGCTAGACTAATTAAAAAACCGCATTTTTCAAAAGAATTAGCTGAATTCGTGGGAATCATTATAGGAGACGGGGGTATTACTAAGAATCAAGTTACAATTACCCTTAATTCTAAAGATGATAAGGAATATATTAAATTTGTCATTGCTTTAATAAAAAAATTATTTAATGTTCATATTGGCACTCATTATAGAAAAAAATATCAAGTAGTGAATCTAAATATCTCAAGAAGCGAGTTGGTCCGTTTCTGCACCGAAAGACTCGGTCTTAAATGTGGCAATAAAATAAAACAGCAGGTTGATATTCCGGACTGGATCAAACGAAATAATCTATATTCAATTGCCTGTACGCGCGGTCTTATCGATACTGATGGCTGTATTTTTAATCACCGGTATAAAGTAAATAGCAAGTTTTACAATTACAAGAAACTTGTTTTTACAAGTTATTCTGGGCCGCTTCGTCAATCTGTGTTTAATATTTTTAAAAATATTGGGCTGAACCCCAGACTAGCTCAAGATAGAGACGTGCGGCTTGATAGTATAGATGATATGCAGAGGTTCTTTCAGGTCGTTGGTTCTAATAACCCAAAGCACTTGAGGAAATATTTTAAATAAGATAAGATAAATTTGTTTCTTTGGAGGAGTACGGTTAATTGGTAAACCAGCAGGTTGCTAACCTGTACTCGTGTAAAAAGCGAGCTGTGGGTTCGAGTCCCACCTCCTCCGCCATGACAATTTTTTATCGGCATGACCCGAGTGACCGCGAGTGAGCTGTGACCCGAGTGCCTGATAAAAATTGCAAACAAAAACAACGACTTTTCCGGTCGCTGTTTTTGTTTTC
>Ga0315294_10010072_pt1 | contig 10362 bp, 8 predicted proteins | sample YL17G13_40_MG_FD_203626 | JGI IMG/M metagenome (GOLD analysis project Ga0315294, IMG submission 203626) | Sediment microbial communities from Yellowstone Lake, YNP, Wyoming, USA - YL17G13_40 | ecosystem: Environmental > Aquatic > Freshwater > Lake > Sediment | place: USA: Wyoming | collected...
CAGCCCCGGATCGCGGCCCTCACGGCCGACGCCATGGAGGAGGACAGGCGCAAGTGCCTGGCCGCGGGCATGGACGACTACCTGAGCAAGCCGCTGTTGCTGCCGGAGCTCGTTGGAGCCCTGCAGCGCTGCCGGGCCGGGGGGACGTCCCCTCCGGCCGCTGCCGCTCCGCCGCCCCCGGTCACGGCGTACGGGGGCGATCGGAGAAGCGGGCCGCCGGTCCTCGATCCGGCCGTCCTCAACAAGCTCAAGGCCACGCTGGGCCCGAGGGCCGATGAAGTGCTGCCGGTCCTGCTCGGCCAGTTTTTCGGTGACGGCCCGACTCTGCTCGCGGACCAGCGCCTGGCGATTGCCGAAGACCGGGCCGGCGACCTGTGCCGGGCTGCGCACACGCTCAAGTCCAACGCGGCCACCTTCGGGGCCATGGCTCTCAACGCCGTCGAGAAGGACCTCGAGCGGCTCGCCAAGGCGGGCACGGTCTCGGGCGCCGAGCCGCTGCTGCTCAGGGGCGAGCAGGAGTTCGCCCGGGCCAAGGCCGCGATAGAGGAATGGCCCGGCATTTCCCGACCGTGAACGACCCCGCCAGCAAGACCCGGTCGAAGATCCTGATTGTCGACGACAGCGCCGTGAACCTAACGCTTCTCGGCGCGGTGCTGAGCCAGGAGTACGAGGTCCGCGTCGCGACCGACGGAGAGCAGGCGCTCGGCATCATCGAGGCGGAGGATCCCCCGGACCTGATCCTCCTCGACGTAGTGATGCCCGGGACGGACGGATTCGACGTCTGCAGGCGGATCAAGGCGAATCCCGGCACGAAGCGATGCCCCGTGATCTTCGTAACGTCCCTCGACGAGGAGGCGAACGAGGAGCTCGGTTTCAATCTCGGGGCGGTCGACTACATCACCAAGCCGTTCTCCATCCCGGTTGTCCGGGCCCGCGTGAGGACCCACATCGCGCTCAAACAGCAGGCGGACCTGCTGGAGCAGTTGTCCAAGTTCGACGCGCTCACGCAGATCGCGAACCGGCGCCGGTTCGACGAGATGCTGGACCAGGAATGGCGGCGGGCGGTCCGCGAGCGCACGCCGCTGTCGGTCCTCCTCGTCGACATCGATCACTTCAAGGAGTACAACGACCACTACGGACACGGCGCCGGCGACGAGTGCCTGCGCCGGGTGGCGTCGTGCCTGGCCCGGAGCGTCGCCCGCCCGACGGACCTGGTGGCCCGCTACGGCGGGGAGGAGTTCGTCGTGGCCCTGCCGGCAACGGCGGGCGAAGCGGCGCGGCTGATCGCGGAGAGGATGTGCTCCGGCGTCCGCTCGCTGGACATACCGCACGCACGGTCCTCCTGCGCCCCGTTCCTGAGCATCAGCATCGGCTGCGCGACGTCGGATCCGTCAGGGGACGGCTCGCGGCAGGGCCTCGTGGAGGCGGCGGACCAGATGCTGTACCGCTCCAAGGCGTCCGGCCGGAACCGGGTGACCTAGCGCGGGGCCGAGGCGGGCTACGGCTGGCCCCGGAAATGCAGGTATCCGGCCGCGAAGACGAGCGGCGCACTGTAGCAGATGTCGTTCTCGTTGCAGGAGTAGCAACCGGGCAGGTCCACGAAGCACTTGGCCGGAGGCGTGGCCGGGGGCAGTTCGCGCTTGATCACGTCGTCCTGAAACGCCGCGTTGGGGCCACCCGAGACCAGCCCCGGGATCGCGCCCGCGATGCCGGCGCTGGACTGCCAGCAGTTGTGGATGTGCTTAACGCTCTTGGCCGATGCCCCCGCCAGGAAGCAGACGTCGAGGGCGTTGCGTCCCAGGACGTAGTGCACGAGCTCCTCGCCGCCATCCAGGTACTTGCGGTCGCCCGAGAACTCGTGCGCGAGGAGCAGGATCATCGCCCGGCACATGACCTCGGAGTTGCTGCCCCACCAGTAACCGTCCTGCCCCACCCGGTACGGGTCCCCCTGCACTTGGGCCAGCTCGCGCCCCGCCAGCGCCATGAACTGCCCTTTCATCTTCTCCCGCAGGACCTCATCCGCACCCGGCTGCCGGGCCAGGATGAGCGCAATCGCGCCGTGTGCGCGGACGTTCTGCCAGTACGGTAGCGCCAGGTCGGCCGTCGCGTGGTCCCGGGCGTAGGCCTCGTACTTCGCCGCCCCCGTCGTGCGGTATAGCTCGGCCGCCGCCCAGAACCGCTCGTCGGCGTCGGCGTCGTCGGCGTAGCCCAGCGTCGGCGGGTTGGGCGGCCCCTGCTTGACCCCGCCCGGCGGGACCACGCCCGGATGACGCTTGAGATAGTGCCACGCCAGCTCCGCGGCCTTGCCACAGCGGTCCGCAAAGGCCCGGTCCCAGGGCCGGTAGACCCGGGCGGCCATGGACATGGCCGCTGCCAGGTCCGCGGTCGCGAAGGAGCTCACGCACCAAAAGTAGTACTTCGGGTTGCTCCGGTCCGGCGGGGAGAACTCGAACTCCAGGGGGTTGAGCTCGTGATGGACGCCGCCGTCGGCCTCCTGCATGGAGAACATCCAGTCCAGCTCGTAGCGGACCTCGTTGAGGATGTCGGGGACGCCGTTCCCGGTCTCGGGAATGTCGAGGCGCAGTTCCGCAACCTTCCCCGGGAAGAGCTCGCACAGCGTCAGCAGGAAGCCGACGGTCGGCCCCGCCGTCATCATCTTCCTGCCGTAGTCCCCGGCGTCGTGCCAGCCCCCCCGGGATCGCCGGCGGCCGCGGCCCTCCTCCTTGAAGTAGAACCAGGCGTCCTCCAGGTGGCAGGCGCCGTGCGTCCAGGCCCCGGCGTACTTCGGGTCCAGGGCCATGCCGCACCGCTGGTAGTAGTAGCCGCGCATGGCCAGGTAGAGGGCCGGCCGGAAGGGATCGGCGGCGACGTCGAACTCGTCGGACGGCTGGAGGCCCGGGACCTCGACCCGGAGACCGCGGCCCGGCCCGGGGTAAGCCGAGAAATCGGCATGGAAGACGGTGTCGCCGGTGTCCGAGTCCGTCCACGGGCCCGCCAGCTTCCCGGCGAGAACCGTCCGGCCTCCCTGCGTCAGGCGAAACGGCGTGTTCGGGCCGATGCCGGAGAAGGGCGTGGCCGTGCCGCTGGCCGTCGGCCAGGAGGCGACGGCCAGCTTCCCGCCGCCGCAACGGTAGCCGAGGTGGTCGATCTTGATGTCGGCCGCACGCGCCGCGGCTGCGACGCCGAGCGCCAACACGCACAGGGCAATCCTTCCGCTCACTGCGCTTCCATGATGCCTGTCCGGGGGCGAGGATACAACAGTTGCCACAGCTCCACCGCCGAGCCGCTCCGCGATCGCGCTAGAGTAGGCCCGCATGGACATCACGGCCGACTGGATCGAGAGATCCTGGCCGCTTACCGCGGTCCGGGTCGGGGAACGATTCGGAGAGAGCAACGCTTTCGCCGTGAACGCGCACGAAGGCGACTTCGTGCTCAAGATCGCGGGCGAGTGGAGCGCTCGGTCCGACGTGGACCGGGCCACCGGGATCCCGGCGTACCTGCGCGCGCACGGCCTGGCGTGCGCACCATCCATCGTTCACGCTCGAACGGGCGCGGAGTGTTGCGCGTGCGGTCAGCGTTTGGCCTATCTCATGGAACGAGTGCCCGGCGCGACCCTTCCCGCCACGCCGGCGGGATACCGGCGGCTGGGGGAGCCTGCCGCGGCACTGCACGCGCTGACGGACTATCCGGGCGCATGCCCGCTGAGTGCGGAGGCGCTCCGCCCGGACATGCTCGCGGCGGCCGCCCGATATCCCTTCGTCGATGAATACCGTGCCCTGATCGAGTCACTGCCCCCCCTGGAGCCGGACGGCTTGCCAATTGGGCTGATCCATCCCGACCTGCATCCCGACCACGCGATCGTCCGGCCGGATGGGACGCTCGTCCTCGTGGATTGGGATGAATGCGGGACGGGCCCACGGGTGCTGGACGTCGGACAGCCGTTGATCTCGACATTCCTGACCGAGGACCTGACGTTCCAGCGCGGCGAGGCCGAGGCCTTCTACTCCGCCTATTCCAGCCACATCACGCTCACACCGGAGGAGCGCGCTCTCATCTTCCCGGCCGCGCTCTTCTACGCCCTCTGGTACCTGCCGTTCGGCCCATCGGCGCCCGCCCGCTGGCGGCGCATCCAGGACGCGCTGCGCCGACGGGACGAGTTGCTCGCGGTCCTTCCGGGCGCATAGCGCTCAACCGGCTCTGCCACCTCAGTAGCGGCCGAGCTCCAGGGCCCGATCCACGAAGTACCGGTACGAATCGTAGTGAACGGTGTCCGGAATCGAGTGGTCGCTGTGCAGGACGTACCCGAAACGGCCCTTGACGATCGGGATCTTGGCCAGCAGTTCCGCGTCGATGACGGCCTGGTTGTTGGAGTAAAGGACCCGGACGTCGATCCCCCCCATTAGCGAGAGGCGGTCGCCGAAGTCCCGGTAGATGCGGAGCAGGTCCATTCCGGCCTTGACCTCGATGACCTGGAGGCAGTCGATGCCGGCCTCGACCATCCCGGGCAGGAGGGGCTCGACGAATCCGCACGAGTGCATGATGACGGGCAGACCCAGCGACTTCACGAAGTCGATCGTCTTCTTGTGAGCCGGGAAGATGAACTCCCGGTACATGGCCGGCGACATGAACGGCCGATGCTTGAACCCCATGTCCTCGTAGAACCAGATGCCGTCGGGCTTCCCCTCCTCGGCGAACAGGATCTCCATCATCCCGATCGTCCAGTCGGCGTAGGTTTCGACCATGTCGTGGACCCACTCCGGGTCCTCGATCATGGCCTCGAGCACGCCCAAGTGCCCGCAGACGGGGTGGATCTGCTCGAAGACGTTGATCCCGGACCAGGCGAAGAAGTTGCCCTTCCCGGCGGCGTGGTCCCGGGTGGCGCGGTAGTCGGCGAAGTTGATCCGCCGCCTCTCGGGGCTAAGGAACGGCTTGATGTGCTCCTCCCAGCCGGCCCGGTCCTTGACCAGGAAATCGATGTGCTCCGGGGTGGTGTCGTGCAGTTTGTGCCGGCGGAACACGGCCCCGTTCCCGTCCCGGGACACGATGGTCCGATCGTCCTCGGAGATGACCTCGGGCACGTAGTCCAGGTTGGCCACCCCGTTGAAGGGCCAAAAGATCTCGAGGTCGAACCCGAAGTGGTCGGCGATGTTCTCGTCCGGCCGGAGCTTGCCCTCGGCCGTCCACTTCTTGTGGGTATCGCCCCACAGGTGCTCGAAGAGCCCGATGCGGTCCACGGGCTTCCGGGCGAGGATGCGCCCAATCCGTTCCCTGCCGTTCACGGAGCCATTTTACATAAGCCTACCGGCCCGGGCTGCCCATGACCGTGACGGTTCGGATGAAGTCAGCGCCAGTCCTTGTACTTGCCGCTCTTCTCCCGGGGCTTCTTGGACCAGTCCCAGATCACCCATCCCTGCTTGTAGTGGAGAATGTGGAGGTATCCAAGCGCCTTGAGTCTGGTAGCCACATCCACCGCCTGGTCGCAATGCGAGCTCTCGCAATAGACGATGATCGTGGCGTCCTTGGGCAACCTGGATTTGGCCGCCGCGAACCCCTTCTCGAAATCGGACGACGGCACATCGATCGCGCCCGGGATGTGCCCCATCTCCCACGCCTGTTTCGAGCGCGCGTCGACGAAGATCGCCTTCTTGCCGGCGAGATACCCGGCGGCCTCCTCCAGCGTCACGACCTTGAACTCCCCTTCGGGGGTTTCGGCGGCCTCCGGGGCCTCGGGCTCCACCGGGAGGTAGGAGTCTTCCGAGGGCCTGCCCGTATCCGCGGAGTAGACCGTCCCGGAAGCACCGCTGAAGAGCGTCGAAGTGCCGTCGACACGGGCCGCCTGCAGCCCGGGGGCATAGAGGACCAGGAGAAGCGTCAGGACGCGTCTGGGCATGGCCACATCATACCCTCCGAAGACTCAATATGGGGGAACCTTCGGTTCCCCCCCTGATTGCGGTTGAATCAGGACCAGCGCCGGCGCGTTCGGCCGGAACCCGGCCCGCGCCGTCAGCGGGGAAGGATGGCCTCGGTGGGCACGCCCGTGAGCATGGACAGGAAAGTGAATCCGGCGCTGACCAGCCCCTCGCCGAGCACGAAGCCCAGGAAGAGCGGCAGGAGCCGCCGGTAGGTTCGCGCGCCGCCGAAGGTCATGATCGTGGACTTGCATGCCCAGCCGAGGAATATCGAGAACCAGATCGAGTTCATGGCGTAGGCCCCGACCAGGACCATGCCGAAGGGATGGAGCGGCCACCAGAGGAACCGCGACCGCATCCAGAGCATGGCGGCCGCCACGGCACCTCCCGTGACCACGTGCGCCGCATCCACCGGAAGGACCCGCCGCTCGCCCAGCCGCACGAAGTCGTAGGTCGGAGGGTTCCTGCGGTATCGCGCCATGCCCTCCATCCACCACGTCGCCGACCAGACGTTCGCCCACTGGTCCATGTTCACTCCCCCGTACTTGTAGTAGGTCGTGATCCGGGCGTAGGCCGAGATCGCAGTCGCGATCAGCGCAGTCGCGGCGAAGACGAGGAGCACCTTCCTCAGGTGCAGTCGGGCCGCCTCGCCCGCCCGCAGTCCGTTCATGATGTAGGGAGTGAGGATCTCGCGCAGGTCGTTCATGTGCACGGCCTTGTGGATCATGAGGACCGATAGCGTCGGCCCGCTGAACCAGCTCGCGGGAAACAGCCCCTGGAGCACGTCCGGCGACATCACGTTCGTCTGGACGAAGAGGAGTCCGGCCTCGGCGACGAGCCGGGTGAGCACGAGCAGGACCGCGAGGTAGAGCACGATCGCCGCCAGGCAGGCCCACCACTGGACGCCCGCCGCGAGAAGCCAGACCGCCATCCCCACCCCGCCCGCCGCGACCAGGCACGCCGCGAGCCGCGGGGGCATGATCTCGCGCTCGGGATCGTCCGCGCCCCGCCAACCCCTGACGAGCCACGCCCACAGGGCCCGCCGGGCGGCCCACAGGATGAACCCGGCGAGGACGAGCACGGCCCCGGCCCCGTCGAAGGCGGGCACCCGCGTGCTCCAGCTCCCCCAGTAGCCCGTGGCTCCCGCTCCCAGCCAGGCTATGTAGACGAACGAGAGCCGGTACAGGAAGAAGAAGAACCAGAGGGAGAAGGCGATTTCCGTCGTGAGGAGGAACGTCAGTCCGACCACCGAGCAATACAGGTTCGCGGAACCCATGTTGAACTCGCTCCAGGGCCGGTCGGGAAAGAGCCCCCAGGTACTCCACGAGAGCGGCACGGCCGGCAGGCCCGGCATGTAGGCACGCACGTTGTTCCACCCGAGGATCGCGACGGCGGCGAGGATGCCGATCCAGGTCAGCCGGTTCGAGAGGAACTCGTTCACGGTCCGCCCGCCCGGCGGGCCGGCCGCAAGCTCGGCCGGCAGGTGCACGATGGGAAAGATGAGGCGCTCGTCCTCCGCCCACTGCCGGTAGAGCACCGCGCAGCCCGCGAACAGCACGCTCCAGAGGAAGGCGATAAACAGGAGCCAAAGGGCCAGCGGGCGCACCCACGGCCCCCAAGGGATCGTCGCGCCCGCCGGCAGGCCCTCCATGAACCACCTGACCGCGGGGGCATTCCCGTCCTTGGAGACCAGCATCCAGGCCGGGATGTGGCCGACGACGTGGGTGCCGTACTCGTTCCCCGCCGTCACGTAGTACGCGGGCAGGACGATCCAGGAGGGCAGGTACCGCATCAACCCCGCCGACCCGATCCCCCCCGCCACGCCGATCATGCCCCAGATGAGCAGGAGCTCGCCCGGGGAGAAGGCGGGGAGGGCGGACCATCGGCGCAACACCACGTTCACGCCGAGCGCCAGCACGAACACGACGGCGATCGAAGTGGTGGGAAAGTGGTTGCCGATGAGGAGGGTGTTCTGGAGGTAGAAGTCGTTGTACGCCATCACGAGGTTGACCAGCATCCCGGCCAGGAGACCGACGCAGACGGCCCGGGGGGTCACGGGCTGGCCCTCCCGCCTACCTCGCCAGGCAGGACACGATCTCGCCCACGTACATCCGGTGGTAATCCTTGGAGGGATAGAACTTGTCGAGCTTCGGATCGACGAAGTGCGCGGGGTCGATGTCCTGCCAGTAAAGCTTGCGGCAGACGAACACGAGCCGGGCCTCCGCGAAGTAGATTCCCCCGTTCCGGCCCTCGACCGGAGTCAACCCGGCCACCTTCGCCTTGTCCATGTCTCTCCCCGAATGCCTGCCGCATATCTTCAGCGCCGTCCGGTGCTTCTCCTCGAAGAACGAGAGGGTGAACATGCCATGGCGCTCCATGAACCCGAAGGTGTGCCGGACCGGCCGGACGACGCACATGGCGACCTCCCGCTCCCAGAGGATACCCAACCCGCCCCAGCTGGCCGTCAGCATGTTGAAGGATTCCATGGTGCCGGCGGTGACCAGCATCCAGTCCTTGTCGATGAGCTTGAATACGTTGTCGGTGCGGGATGCCAGACTGACGGTTCGGAACTTGCTCACGGGGCGGTGGAAGCCAGGGCGGCCTCAATCTCTGCCAGCGCCTTGCGGTCCTGGTCGCGCGCCTTCGTGAGTGTCGCCACCTGCGCGGCGCGCATCCTGGCATCCCACCCCTTGCCCTCCTTCATCATCCAGGGCATCGGGGCCAGATCGGTCGGGCACGTGGCGGAGAGGTTCTTGGAGGCCAGATCCTCGTAGATCCGGGCGGCTATGGCCAGATGCCCCGCCGCCTTGCCGCCCAGCACCTCCGCCGCCATTCCGCAGAACTTGGCGGCACTGGCCCGGGCATCCAGCAGGCAGTAGTAGCAGTGGCCGTTACCGAGCTGGAACTGGAACAGCCTATCCTTGTCGTACCCGCCGATGGCCCGCTCGTCGGAAAGGTCCGCGATCCAGGCGTCGTAAGCCTTCCAGCCCGCGGCGTAGTACGTCCCCTGGCCCTCCTGCCCGCCAACCGGGAATCCGTCCGCTTCCGCCAGCTCCCGAGCGCGCCTCAGCGCGGTGATGTACATATCCCGGACGGACGGCAAGGTCTTCTCGTCAGGGACAAGAGCAAGGAAGCCCCAGGGAACACCGCCCTCGGCCACGTATCCCGGCTCTCCCGCGCAGTATTTCCTCAGCAAAAGGCTCCGGCCGCCGTCCGAGTAGCCCACGACCAGGCTGTTCTCCTCGCTGGAGAAGAACACGGGCACTCCCCTGTCGATGTAACCGACGACGGCGTCGCGGGCCGACGCCACGGCCTCCGCGTCGTCCGCCTTCTTCGGGCCGAGCTCCGCGAACCGGTACGGGAGGAGCTTGATCGCCGCGGCGGCGCAGTCGAACCCACAGACCGCATGGGGCGAGGAGGGGCAGATTCCGGGCCGCGATATCTGGATGCGGAACGCGGCACCCGAGATGCCCATCAGGTACTCGTAGGAGTAGTCCCGGCCCATGGCCTTGAACGCGGCGGCCATGGAACCCATGACCGAGTTCTCGTTGATCCCGGCTCCCCAGCGCTCGTGCTGAAGTCCGTCGATGTAGACCGTATTCCCGTCGCGCTTGACCGGCATGGCTCATCTTAGGAGATCGGTCGCGAGCGGGCAATCACGTCGTCGCGGGCATCATCCTGGCAGCAACCTGACTGCCCGGGCACGTCCCCTATCACCGTCGCCCCCCCACTCGCCGTCCGAGCCGCCAGAGCGACCAGCGCCACGACACCGAGGGCGAACGCCAAGCCTGAACCGCCAGGCCTGCCAGCAACGCCGCCTGAAGAGCGACGCCGCGCCGACCAGCCACGGATGCGGTGCCGGCCGGCGAAGCGGCCGACGCGGCGGCTCCCGGACGGCGAACCCGGCGACGACCAGGACCGCAACGACCCCGGGGGCCAAGCCAGGGCGACTCGGAGCAGGACGGCACCGGCGTCTCGATGATCGCGATGGGCGCGCCGATGCTCCAGATCACGTGTCCGGTGACGAATGTCAGCGCATGATAGGCGCCGATCCCGAGCGCCGGGGCGACGCGCCCCAGGATCCCTGGTTGGTTCGCGATCCGGTCCCGGCGCATGGCTACGGGGCCCCCTATCGCGCCTCGAGGGCGGCGTAGTCCCGGGCGAGGAGGGCCGTCTTCAGATCGAGGTAGTGGCGGAAGTCGTCCCATGAAACGTCGGGAGGTACCGTGTGATCCACCGTTGGGATGAATCCACCCCGGCGTCCAGAAGGAGCGGGATGAGCAGGGTCGGGTCCCCGTCGCAGTCCACGGCGAAGCATCGCGTGCCGTACGAGCGGAAGAACGCGACCATGCGCTTCAGGTGCGGGAAGATGAACTCGCGGAAGGTTCGCGGACCCAGGAGGGGTCCATTCTTCATCGCCATGTCCTCGTTGAGGGTGAAGCAGTCAACCGGG
>Ga0315294_10010073_pt1 | contig 10362 bp, 14 predicted proteins | sample YL17G13_40_MG_FD_203626 | JGI IMG/M metagenome (GOLD analysis project Ga0315294, IMG submission 203626) | Sediment microbial communities from Yellowstone Lake, YNP, Wyoming, USA - YL17G13_40 | ecosystem: Environmental > Aquatic > Freshwater > Lake > Sediment | place: USA: Wyoming | collected...
TGGTCCCTCAGCTTCAGGTGGGGGACTATGTCTTGCTCCACGCGGGCTTTGCCATCCAGACTCTGGACGAGGCCGCGGCCCAGGAGACCCTGGAGCTCCTGGCCAGGATGGCTGAGGCCGGGGCGGGGGAGGCGTGAGGTTCATTGATGAGTTCCGCCAGCCCGTCCTGGCTGGGGCTCTGGCCCAGAGGATAAAGAGATGGTCCGGGCCTCCGGTGAGCCTCATGGAGGTATGCGGCACCCATACCGTAGCCATCTTCCGCCACGGCCTGAAGGGGTTGCTGCCGCCCCAGGTGAGACTCCTCTCCGGCCCGGGCTGTCCGGTGTGTGTCACCCCCAACAGGGAAATAGACAAGGCTATTGCCCTGGCCAGCAATCCCGGGGTCATCCTGGCCACTTTTGGCGATATGATGAAGGTGCCGGGGAGCTATTCCAGCCTGGCCGAGGCCAGGGCCTCGGGCGCTGATGTGAGGGTGGTCTACTCCGCTATGGAGGCCGTGGAGATAGCCCAGGGGAACCCCAAGAAGGCGGTGGTCTTCTTCGGCGTGGGCTTTGAGACCACCGCCCCCACTACGGCGACCTCAATTCTGGAGGCAAAGCGCCTGGGGCTAAAGAACTTCTTCTTCCTCTCCGCCCACAAGCTTGTCCCCCCGGCGTTGAGGGCCCTGCTGGAGGCGGGGGAGGTCCGCATAGACGGCCTCATCTGCCCCGGGCATGTGAGCACCATCATCGGCTCCCGGCCCTACGAGTTCATCCCCCGGGACTACGCCATCCCCTGCGTTATCGCCGGCTTTGAGCCCGTGGACATCCTCCAGGCCATTGCCATGCTGCTGGATATGCGGGCGGAAGGGAGGGCGGAGGTGGCCATCCAGTACCGCCGAGCCGTGCGCCCCGAGGGCAACCCCCAGGCCCTGGAGACCATGGCCTCGGCCTTCCAGGTAGGGGACGCCGAGTGGCGGGGGCTGGGCCCCATCCCTCAGAGCGGGCTTCAGTTGCGCGATGGAATGGATGCCTTTGCTGCCGAGCGGCACCTGGAGATGAAGATGAGGCCGCCCAGGGAGGCGGCCGCCTGCCGTTGTGGCGAGGTCCTCCGGGGGCTCATCAACCCGCCCGAGTGCTCGATATTTGGCACAGGGTGCACCCCGGAGCACCCTGTGGGGCCGTGTATGGTCTCCACCGAGGGCACCTGCGCCGCCTGGTTCCTCTACAGGCCAGGGGGCTGAGTGGCACGAGCCCGGGTGCTGCTGGGCCACGGGAGCGGGGGTAAGCTCACCCACCAGCTGATTGAGTCGCTCTTTCTGTCCCAGCTGGCCAACCCCATCCTCAAGGCCCTGGACGATTCGGCGGTATTCTCGGTGGATTCCAAGGGCAGGGGGATGGGCAGGCTCGCTTTCACCACAGACTCCTATGTGGTCAAGCCCCTCTTCTTTCCAGGGGGGGACATCGGCCGCCTGGCCGTCTGTGGCACCGTTAATGATCTCTCCATGGTGGGGGCCACCCCCCTCTATCTATCAGCGGCCTTCATCCTGGAGGAGGGGCTGCCCCTGGCCGACCTGCGCCGCATTACCGCTTCGCTGAAGGGGGCAGCGCGGGAGGCGGGGGTGAAGATTGTGGCCGGCGACACCAAGGTGGTGGAGCGGGGCAGCGCCGACGGCCTCTTCATCAACACCGCCGGACTGGGCCTGGTGCCTGAAGGAGTAGACATCTCCGGGAGCAACGCCCGGCCGGGCGACGCCGTAATCCTTTCCGGGCCCATCGGCAACCACGGCATCTCGGTGCTCCTGGAGCGGGAGCAGATGGGCTTCGTCAGCTCCGTGAAGAGCGATGTAGCCCCGCTGAACCTCCTGGTGGCAGCCATGCTCGAGGCCAGCCCCAACATCCATGCCCTCCGGGACCCCACCCGGGGGGGCCTGGCCACCAGCCTGGTGGAAATGGCCCACCAGTCCGGCGTGGCTATCCGCATCTATGAGGGGAAGGTCCCCGTAGACGAGGAAGTGGCCGCCGCCTGCGAGATTCTGGGTTATGACCCCCTCTATGTGGCCAACGAGGGGAAGCTCATCGCCCTGGTGGCACCCCAGGATGCCCCTGAGGTGCTCCGGGCCATGAAGAAATCCCTCTACGGCCGGCAGGCCACCATCATAGGGGAGGTCCTGGCCGAGCCCCGGGGAAAGGTCCTCATGGCTACCCGGGTGGGCGGCACCCGGATAGTGGACATGCTGAGCGGGGAGCAGTTCCCCCGCATCTGCTAGCGTCGCGCCAGGTTATCAGGGCATCCTTTGAGGGTGCAGGCCCCAGATACCCTATCTTCCCCCTCTCCGGCAGGAGAGGGGGCCAGGGGGTGAGGTATAGGCCCTTGGAGAGGGCGCCCTCAATGTACCCTGACTTGGGTGACGCGACACTAGGTGACCTCAACCGATGCTATCATCCATGCAGACCGGTCCTTTGACCAAGAATGCTCTTCAACCGTGCGATGCTCGCCGAAGGACGAACCATAGTCAAATCTTATGACCATGCGCACAGCGGTCCCGTTCTTTATGGCAGAGGCGGCTTGCTCCGGGAAGCTAATCCAGTAGGTGTTGGTTTGTCCGGGAAGGACGGCCAAGCGCTTGGCCACAGTCATAGTTTGCATAGGGACTTCCTTTTCTTGGACATACACACGGTAAGCGGATTGCAGATTGAGAGCGGGGCTGAAGCCCACATTCTTGTAGACAACATACCAACGAGCCATAGTCTCTCCCCCGCTCGTTATCTTTTCCACAGCAAGCCAGGGGCGTGTCCTGGCCCTGAATTCGGCTTGCGCAAGGTCAAGGGCTTCTTTGTTAACGTCCGCTGTGCGCTTCAATTCGCTTAGTTGGCCTCTGGCCTTCAAGAAGAGACCAGCAGTGAAGACCGTATAGGCAAGCAGGACGGCAAGACCTATTGCCCCCACCACGATTTGCGCCACCCAGAATCCTTCCTCAGTCACAGCCCCCTCCGAAGATTCTCAGGAGCAAGCGCAGCCGTTACTGCGTCCTTGCGAGCCTTATCTGCGATTATACGCATAACATGTTGCTTGCTGCAATATGCAGTTGCCGAAGCTCCCTTGACCGCCCAGCGGCCCCAATAACCTGACGCGACACTGGGCGCTGGCTGAGACCACAGCCTATCCCTGGTGCAGCCTGGGAACAGCTGCCTTTCCCGCACCTGGCCGAACGGGGAAGGTCTTCCTGCCCTCCAGCAGGATGACAGAGGTCTCTCCACCCTTGGACGATGCCTTCCCACTCCTTTAGGGCCCGGCTCAGACACTCCCCTTCCAGCTCGCCGTCCCCAGCCCCCTAAGGGTTCTACGGACGCTTCTGGAACAGGGCCAGGAACCTGTCCTCATACTCGGGCCAGAGGCCCCAGCAATCTAGCTCAGCCTTCAGCTCCGATGGGCCCACCTGACCCCCTCTCACCTGGAGGAAGAGCTCCTCAATCCGCCGCCGGGCATCCAACGGGACGCCGGCCCGGTCAATCCCCAAGAGCCCCCTCCTGCCCAGGTCCATTACATTGCTCTGCAGGGAACGGAGGGTAAACTCATGGATAAACCTAAGGAGACAGACATCCCACAGCTCATCCACCCCTTTGATGATGGAGGCCAGAGCTGTTCCCTCCCTCTCCAGCTTCTCTATTAGCTTCTGGGCCAGCTGGTCCAGGGGCTCCGAGACGATGGAGAGGCCCTCGACCTCATTGCGATACCTGTAGAGGAGGGCCGGTGAGGAATGCCCCTCCTGCGCTATCTTTTCCAGATATCTTCTAGCATGGTGGCTGAACCCCTGAAGGTTCATGAGATAGTAGGGTGTCACCACCCTGGGCCTTTCGGCAATGACCTGGCCTTCTCTAACTACTGTTTCCCCTCCCCCAGCCACCAGGTCAGTATAGGCAGGGGCGGTGAGCAGGTGATAGCGGATCTTGGTGATGCCAAAGGTCTCCAGGGCCTGCCGGGGAGGCCTCAGCACCTGGGTGTGCCTGATGGCGTATTCCAGCCTTTCGTCCTCAGTTTCCATGGGCTCTTATCAGACCTGCCCTTCTTCCAATTGGATTATAGAATAGGCAATAAGGAGAGGAAAGGGGGCTTTCTTGCCTGAAACTATCGGAAGAAAGTCCTCACCCGGTCAAATTCCTCGGGGAGGAGGGCCAGGAGCAGGGGAAAGCGCTCCAGGATGAGGGAGGCCAGGAAGGAGTCCCGGATAAGGCCCTCCGGGGCGAGGGCTGGGAAGGAGATGAAGAGGGCCAGGACGGCCCCCCAAGCCATCATCGCCAGGAGGATGCCCAGCACCCCCCCCAGGAGCCCATTAAGCCACCCCAGGAGGATGAGGGAAAGGGCCCGGCTAATCAGGGAGGCCGCCAGGCTGGCGGCAATGACCGCCGCCAGAACGATGAGGACAAAGGAGATTATCTGCATGCTGCTGGCCTGGGAGTGAAAGACCCGCTCCGCGAGGGTCTGGTAGTATCTCCCCGCCAGAGGGACCCCTATCACCAGCCCCACCAGCGGCAGCAGCATCCGCACAATACCTTTCCTCAAGCCCATAAATGCCCCCAGGGCCAGGGTAATGCCGATTAGGATGTCCAGACCGTTCATCAGAGTCAGAGCAATGATAGCCCTACTCCAGGTCCCTTTTCAACCGGGAAAAAAGTCCTGTGTAAAGTCCATATCGGGGCCAAAGCTGGCAGTGAAGACTACAGTTGTTTCAAGAAGCCTGCCATTGTGGTATGATGAGCCTAGTCATGCCCATTTAGAGAGGGCAGAAAGAGGTGTCAAATGGCTAAGGGCACAATAGGACGGCTAGTGGCAGACCGAGGCTTTGGCTTTATCAAGCCAGAAACTGGAGTAGACCTCTTCTTCCACCGCAGCGTGCTTGAAGGTGTGGACTTTAGTTCCCTGCAAGAAGGGCAACAGGTAGAGTTTGAGGCTGGAAAGGGGCCTGATGGCCGTCCCAAGGCAACCAGGGTGAAGCTGGCTCCCAAGGGCGAATAGCGCTCAGCCCCGCCAGGCTACACCACGCCTGCAGTGCTTTAGGGCCTGGGATTGCTGGTATCCCCGGGCATAGTGGAGTGCTATGTCCAAGCTTTCTCAACCGCCAAGCTCTTTAATAACTCCCCTGGTTACCTCTGGTATAACTCCAGTGCTTGCTTGCGGAAATCAGCGAAATGGGATTCTTCGCTATGCTCAGAATGACATGCCTGTGTGGTCACCCTGAGCGTAGCGAAGGGTCTCTGGTTAGCCCCGTATGACGGGAACCTTTGCAGCTGAGCACTGGTGAGGAAGAGGCTAAGAAACTTTAAGCCAGTGCCTCGCCAGGACCACCCGCCCCAGGTTCTCCACCCGCCGGCTTTCCATGATTTCGTAGCTCCCATTTGCTCCCTCCAGTCTAGGAGCTCCTTCCTGTCTGCAGGCCTTCTTGAGGGTCACCTCGTTGCCCTGACCTACCACACGCGTCCCACCCCTCTGTATTGTAGCAAGCACCTTCGGCTATGAACAAGACAAAAGAGCCTTGACAGAACTGGACTGCTGCGGTAGAGTCTGGTTATCAGAACAGGCGTTCTGGCCTCCTGATAGGTAGGGGGGCCGGGCTGAAAAGGACCGGAGAAAGGAGGGTTATGAAAGTGGATGGGGTAAAGGCGGAACAGAAAAAGCGAAGGCATGGGCATCTGAAGTTGAAGACCCGGTTTATCGTCAGGAGGTTCGCCGATGATGAGGCTCATCGGCGGGACCAGCCCTACAAGGTCTCAGAGGTTGAGGGCAATATCGGCCTCAACGAGGGCATCGCCGAGCTGTTGGACCTGGCCTGTGGCCTGGGCACTCCCACGGCCTACAACAACGCCAATGCCCGGGTGGGGGTAGGGGACAGCACCACGGCTGAGGCTGCCACCCAGACCGGGCTCCTGGGGACGAACACGGCGTTTAAGGCTATGGACGCGACCTATCCCTCCAGGTCGGCCCAGACCGTGAGCTTCCGGGGGACTTTTGGAGGCACCGAGGCCAACTTCGCCTGGCAGGAGTTCACTGTGGACAACGGGGCCACCCCCAACAAAAACCTGGTCCGCAAGGTATCGGCCCAGGGCACCAAGACGAGCGGGCAGACCTGGGAGCTCACCATTCAGATTACAATGAGCTAGGGGCGAACGGAATGCCGACCAGGGTTGAGATAGACCAAGTGAGAAGCACCGTAGCCAGAGAAAAACTGATGGTGGGGATTACTTGCCAGCAGTTCCTATTCTGGGGAGGGAAAGATGATAAGGACAACGACCTGGAGACCTGATACCTGTGAGTGCGTCCTGGAATACAGTTGGGATGATGCTGCCTCGGAGGCTTCACGGGTACATTCGTTTGTTAGAGTAGTCAGCTTTTGCCCCGCCCACAGCTTGCTTGCCGGAGTTAACCTTTACGATGCGGTAGTTAGCGAAAACCAGCGGAAGAACCGCACCTATGATATTGCCGCAGCTCTGCTGACCTCCCTAACCCCCGAGAGCTGGCTTTGGTATTACGACTCGGCAAGGGTCCTCCAGGTGGTCATCCCCAACCTCACCACCCTGCAGAAAAACCAGTTGCAGAGCGCTTGCAACACAACTTTTGGGGCTGGGAGGGTTAAGGTCAACTAATGCCCACCTATCCATTGGTAGCTGGCCACAGCACGGGCGCTGCCCTAACCGCCTCAAGCACCCGTTATCTGAACCCTGCCGGAGGCATTGTTTCCTCAACCACTGAGGCCCGCCATCAGGCAGTCGCCAGGGACAGCTATACTTTGGCCAAGCTTTATGTGAGGGTCATCACCAACGCCACCACTGCCTCCTCAACGGTGAGGAGCAGAAAGAATACAGCAAATGGTGCTCAAAGCGTCTCCATAGGGGCGGGTGCCACAGGCGTCTTCCAGGACTCCGTTAACTCGGACAGCCTGGTAGCAGGGGACCTCTTCAATACCCAGGCGGTAGTAGGCGCAGGCGGCTCTTTGACCGTAACAATCATCGCCTACACCCTGGCTACAGCCAGCAACACCACCCCAATTTTAATCGCAGGGGATGTGACCTCCCTGTCGGTTACCTTTGGGGTTACCACATACGCTCCTATAGGGGGAGAGGCCCGATACAACACTACCGAGGCCCGCTCCCAGTATATCTTTCGGGTGGCCGCCACATTGTCCAACATCCGCATCTATGTCCGAAGCAATACCGTGAATGGCACCACCACCGTCAGGACTAGAGTGAATACCGCCAATGGTGCCCAGTCCGTCTCCGTGGGGGCTTCCACCACAGGGGCTTTTGAGGACACGGCGAACTCTGACTCGGTAGCTTCAGGGGATGCTGTAGCCTATCAGGTGGTTACTGGTGGGACTTCAGGCTCCTTCGCCGTCTCCATCTGGCAGCTCAAATCAAACTCGGCGGGGAGACAGGTCATCGCCTCAAACCCTGACACCGGCACGATTGGCTCTGGCCTTACAAGATATGTCCCCCTGGAAGCGGGATGCCAGGCCTATGCTACTACCGAAGCAAATACCCAGGTGGCGGCCCAGGCTAACTTCACGGCCAAAAACCTATTTGTGAGGGTGCCGACCAACAGTATAAACGGGGCAACTACCTTTACCTTGAGACAGAATACAGGGAATAGCCCCCTGACGGTTACAGTTGGTAGCGGCGCAACCGGGACATTTGAGGATACAAGCAATGCCGTTTCCTGTGTCGCTGCCGACCTCTTGGACTGGGGGGTGGTAACTGGCGGCACTTCTGGCTCAATGGTGATAACCTACATCGGGTTTGAGCTGGCTCAGCCTGCGGGAATCACCCAGAAGACCGTCGCAGACGCCCTGGCCCTGGCCGATGCCGCCCCTGGTATCGCCGTCCGGCTGGCGATGGCTGAGGGTCTTGGCTTAGCGGATGCCCTTCCGGCGGGCACACCCAAGGCCCTTCTCGGCCTGGCTGAGGCCCTGACTCTCGCCGAGGCTACGCCTGGGATTGAAGCCTCTCTTCTTCTGGACCAGGCTTTGACTCTCGCCGATGTCCTGGCAGTGAAGGCGTCTCTTACCCTAGCCGAGTCTCTGGACCTGGCCGATGCCATTAGTGTGGCCGTTCAGAAGCTAGTTACCGATGCCCTCGCCCTGGCGCAGACCCTTTCCTTGAAGGGGTTTGTCTCCCTGGCGCAAGGCCTGAACCTCTCTGATGCCCTGGAGACCACAGCCAGGCTCACTGTGGCTGACGCCCTGGCCCTGGTCTCGACGGTGAGCCCAAAGCAGTTCAAGAGCATTGCTGATAGCCTGGCCTTGGCTGACCAGGTGGCGACGGCGGTGCTGGTCGTCCGGTTGCTAGTGCTGGCCTCTCTGCTGAAGGAGGGCCTGGCAATGAGTGGAACGGCAGGCCCGGCCCTGACCCTGAGTGCCGTTTCGGGGAGGGGGCTCCAGCTTGAATCCACTATGAAGGGGGGCTGAATGGCAGTTTTCCAGCGGGGCGAGACAGTCGTTCTCAGCCTGGAGGTCAAGAACAGCGCGGGGAGTTATGTGGACCCCGCCAGCATGCCTACCGTCAAGGTGAAGGACCCGGCTGGGACAGTGGTTGTGAATGAGGCGCAGATGGTGAAGGACGCTGTGGGCAAGTATCATTACGATTACACCTCAGCGGACACGGCGGCCGTGGGGCCCTATAATGTGCGCTACAAAGCTGTAGATGGGTCAAGAACCACCAAGCTGAGAGATAGCTTCGTGGTGGAGGAGGACTAGGCTCTGACCACGCCCAGCAGGGGCACTATAGCACTTTCTTGCTTCGGTTGCGGACCGCTTACGGGCTTATGGTGACACAGGCTGTCTTAGAGGAGCCTTTCTAGTCGCTTGAGTCCATGTATATCAATTCCTGAGCGCTAACCTTGAAACCCCGCTTCACATAGGCTTTGTGCTTTGCCCGCTCTAGCAAGCCGACGATGTTATGTTGGCCGTCATATATCGGCTCACGAAGGCAGCCAATCCAGGTTATCTTCTTTGGAAGCTCCTCTATCTCAACCACTACCATTGCCTTCACCCCCTTCGGTTTTCTCTGTCCTAGTCACGCCTCAATTTCTAGCACGGCGTGGTTAAGGACGAGGTAAACAAGGTATAGGCGCCGTAAAGAAGTGGTAGAGATGTGGTGAAAAGAGTGCGGAGGGAGCCCAGGCAACCTCAGCAGGCTTCGGAACTAGGAAAAACTGGGTGGAACCAGGGGACCTTTTTGCGCTTCAAACCCCTGGGCCGCTGCCAGTATCTTTCCGCTTCCTCAGGAGTGAGCCGGCTTCGGCTCAAAGTCCAAGAGGAAGTCGTGGGCGGCGAGTCCGTCAACATAGACAGCGCCCCAGGCGTGCCACCCATAGCCGAACTGGATGTTCAGCTTCCTGACCTTTGCATTAATGCTCTGGGCATGAATGTAATGGTCCCACTGCGCCAGGGAAATATATCCCGGGTCGCTACCAACAGGCCAGGCATCCCCACCAAAAGTCCAGGCATCCCAGGGGGCTCCAGCGGGAACGGTGACCGTGTACCAGCCCCCAGCATCAGGCCCCGTCCAAATAGGACTGTAGTTAAGCATGGACACCCAGACATCGTGGGTGCCGTCATGAAGGATAATAGACACGCAAAGGGGGCCATGCACTCCGGGCGGACCCGGCTTCGCCCTGAACGAGACGCCGTCGTAGATAGACAGGTCCAGACCCACGGCCTCGCCCGGCATAGTTACCTCAGCGTTGAGCCCCAGGTTGTAGACTTCTCCTATGATGCCCTGAGGGATGGACAGTTTCACCGAGTTGCTACCCAATATCGTTTCCTCAGTGCTGAATTCGGCAACTGAACCGCTCATGCCATGGGTCGCAAAGACCGGCACAGTCACCACCCTGGTCCCCGCCGCAAGCACAGGCAGAGCACCGAGAAGCAATAGCGCAACCCCCATGCCGGTGCTACCCAAAACCCTTCCCCTCATCTTCCCATCACTATCGCAATCCAGGGTCCCGCCTGAGCTGGGTAAGCCGGGCCACCAACGGTCCTGCTTCCCGGAGAGAGCCCGCAGCCAGCATAAAACATTCGGACTCTTGCACCAGGCGTACGAGGACACCCATTGCCCTTGCCCCCAGTTGACGCAGGTTCAGGGATTGCTCTACCAGCCGTGTCAGGGCGGCTGCTTTTGGCAGCGGCTCCAAGACGGCAGACGCCGTAGCCCTACGTGAGGGCAGAATGATGAAGCTGACAGGAGGACCGGCCCACCGCCCCCCGCTTTTCACCCGGTGGGATGGGTCCAGGTGGTAGAGGCCGCTTTCGCTGGAGGGTAGCCAGCAGCCAGCAGGTGCTACAAAAGGAAAGGCCTCATTGAGCTTGCGCCAGCCGTCAGCTTTCAGTGA
>Ga0315294_10010077_pt1 | contig 10361 bp, 8 predicted proteins | sample YL17G13_40_MG_FD_203626 | JGI IMG/M metagenome (GOLD analysis project Ga0315294, IMG submission 203626) | Sediment microbial communities from Yellowstone Lake, YNP, Wyoming, USA - YL17G13_40 | ecosystem: Environmental > Aquatic > Freshwater > Lake > Sediment | place: USA: Wyoming | collected...
AAGACAAAATTAGGATACTTTTCAGGCCTCCAGTTATATCATGGGCTCTATATGATCTTGCCAATACTTCGTTTGCGGTGGTAATAATTACCATAATTTTTCCGGTTTATTTTACCAGTATAATAATATCCCCGGAAATTTATTCCCAAAATTTTGGAGACTTGATGTGGGGAATTGCCAGCGGTGTTTCTATGATAATCGTATCCTTCCTGGCACCTATATTTGGCGCAATTGCAGATACCTCAAGATCCAAGAATAAATTTTTGACTTTTCTTACTCTGGCCTGTATTTTTTTCAGCTTTCTTCTATTCTTCTTAAAAGAAGGAATGGTTGCCCTGGCTGTAATTTTATTTATTATTTGCAATGTTTTTTATCAGACTTCAATGGAGTTTTATAATTCATTTTTACCCCAGCTATCGTCAAAAAAAAATACCGGGATTATATCCGGTTTCGGCTTTTCAGCAGGTTATCTGGGAGGCCTTTTAATTTTAATCTTAATCTATCCTTTCGTAAGGGGAGGGCTGGAACCGTCAAATTTATCAAATATTAGAATTACCTTTCTTATTACCTGTATCTTCTTTTTAATATTTTCACTACCATCTTTTATACTACTCAAAGATTCACCGGCTATTAAACCCCTAAAAATCAGTACCTCTTATATTTCGTATGGATTTAAAAAACTGGCAAATACTTTAAAGAATATAAAAAAGCATATGAATCTTACAAAATTCTTAATTTCATATTTTCTTTTCTGTAATGCTTTCTCTGTTCTGGCTCTTTATGCGGCCATATACGCTAAAAATACCCTAAAACTTGAGTTGCTCCAAATAACCATTCTTTTTATATTAGGGCATATACCCACTATTATAAGCTCTTTTTTCTTTGGCTGGCTAACCGATAAGATAGGTCCAAAAGTAACCATCACTATAACTTTAATTATGTGGATTATAATAATACTTCTGATAACCGCTTTTATTAATATAAGAACAGTGTTTTATATATGCTGGATATTAGCTGCTATCTCTACAGGATCGACTCTGATAGCAAGTAGAAGTCTTATGACTTTTCTCATACCCCGGGATAGTGAGGCTGAATTTTTCGGCTTTTATTCCATAAGCGGCAAGGTATCCGCGATTATAGGCCCTACTGCATTTGGTGTAATATCCTTTATTACCAAAAGCCAGAGAATAGCTCTGCTAAGCACTTTGTTTTTTCTTATAGGTGGACTTGTAGTTTTACAATTTGTGAAGGTTCCTACATACAGACTAAGAAATTTCTAATGTCAGATATATAACGATTTCTGCATTCTCACTTTTTCTTCTAATTTTAGCTGCTGTAGAAGTGCCCGCAGAAATAGCTCCAATTATTACAATTTTTTTTCCTTTATTTGTCATAGATCCCAATTTTCTATTTTAATGATAATATTCTGAGTCTTAATGAATTGCTGACCACAGAAATACTGCTAAAAGCCATAGCTGCTGCAGCAAATATCGGACTTACAAGTATTCCAAAAAACGGATAAAGTACTCCTGCAGCAACCGGGATCAATATTATATTATAAAAAAATGCCCAGAATAGATTCTGCTTTATAATTCTTACAGTATTTCTCGAAAGTATTATTGCCTTGAGGACTCCATATAAGTCTCCCTTAATTAATGTAATCTGACTCGATTCCATAGCAACATCGGTTCCAGTTCCAATGGCAATACCTATATCTGACTGCGCCAATGCAGGTGCATCATTTATACCATCTCCGACCATAGCAACGATTTTTCCCTCTTTCTGAAGTTTTTTAATTTCCTCTGCTTTTTTTCCGGGTAATACTTCCGAAATGACTTTATCAATCCCTGCTCTCCTGCCAATAGCCAGAGCCGTGTTTCTATTATCACCGGTAAGCATTGCCACTTCCAGTCCTAATTTTTTTAATCTCAAGACAACATCCTTAGCATTGTTTTTTAGAGCATCAGCAAAAGCTATAATACCTGCAGGTTTATTATCAACTGAGACAAATACAGGGGTAAGTCCCATTTCTGAAAGCTTTTGTTCTTCTTCCTCCAGATTACCCAACGGAACCTTATTTTCCATCATCAATTTTAAGTTTCCTTTAAGAATCTCTATGTCATCCACTTTCGCTCTTATACCCTTACCGGCTATGGATATGAATTCTTGCGGCTCTTTTAATTTCAAACCAGAATCCTTTGCTTTCTTTACTATTGCCTTACCAAGAGGGTGCTCAGAATACAGTTCTGAACTTGCCGCTATATATAGCAACTGTTCAGATGTGTTTATTAAACTGCCCTTTTTAACAATTATCTCACTTACTTCCGGTTCACCCCTGGTTAATGTACCAGTTTTATCAAATACAATGATATTCAATCTGTGAGCAAGTTCAAGGCTTTGGGCATCTTTTATTAAAATTCCATTTTCTGCACCAATGCCTGTACCAACAATTATTGCTGTAGGCGTGGCAAGTCCCAGAGCACAGGGACAGGCAATAATAAGTACTGAAACAAAATTGACCAGAGCAAAAGTTATAGAAGGTTTTGGTCCCCATATAAGCCACGCAGTAAAAGTGACTAAAGCTATTAAAATAACCGCAGGCACAAAATAACTGGCAACTTTGTCTGCCAGTCTCTGTATGGGAGCTTTCGAAGCCTGTGCTTCCTCTACCAATCTTATTATCTGACTGAGAAATGTATCCTTCCCAACTCTGGTTGCTCTAAATTTTAAAAAACCGGTTAAATTTATGGTGGACCCAATTACTTCATCTCCAGGTTTTTTATCAACTGGTATTGACTCCCCTGTAGCCATAGATTCATTTACAGCTGAATCTCCTTCTATTATAGCTCCATCTATTGGTATCTTTTCCCCGGGCTTAACCAATATAATATCTCCTACTGCTACATCATCTACATCAATCTCTTCTTCTTTTCCATCTCTGATTACTGTTGCTTTTAATGCTCTTAGTTTTAAAAGCTTTTTAATTGCGCTTGAAGCCCTGCTTTTTGACTTTGCTTCGAAAAACCTTCCAAGAAGTATCAAAACAATAATCACTGCTGCCGTATCAAAGTATATATGGGGCTCAATTCCAAATTTTATAAAAAAATCAGGAAAAAATGTTACAAAAGTACTGTAAATAAAAGCAGATAAGGTTCCTACGGCAACCAGGGTATTCATATCTGCAGTTCTATATTTGAAAACCACAACCAGTCCGTTATAGAATTGAGAACCCACCCATATCTGAACAGGACAGGCTAAAATAAAAATAATGATATATCTGATTTTAATTGAAAGTAAAGAAAGCCCGGGAATTAGGTTCATAGAAGACAGCATTATTATTATAGCGAGAAAAGCTCCTACAGCTAACTTTTGAAGAATCTTTTTCTGAATCTTTTTTTCTATAAGCTCTTTTCTCTCTTCTAAAGTAAGTTTGCTTTTCAGGTCCATAACCCCCTTCTTATCTGTTCTAAGATGGACTAATTTAAGTAATAAGCTCGTAACCTATACTTTTTATTATTTTCTTTATTTCATCCAGGTTCAGCTTATCATTGTCATATTCAATGGTTACCTTTTCTGTAGCAAAATTAACAGTCGCTTCAGTTACTCCATTAGTTTTGTTAAGTACTGTTTCTATTTTTCTCACACATGATGCACAGGTCATTCCCAGAACTGGATATGTTTCCTTAACTCTTGCCATTTTATTATCCTTTCAAAAAATACTGATTTGTTATAGTCAATTACAGCTGTCTTATCAGACATTTTTTAACGTTCAAAACATGATCTTCAATAATAAAATTATAATATATTATACAACTACAATATTAATATATATTAATATAATAATAATAATATAAAAAACAAAAAAAGATTTTTAAAAGAGATAATTTAAAACAAATCTCATATAACCTTCACTTATACCGGTGGTGATAAAGGCTATAAATTCATTACGGGACAAAGGTCTTAAATATAAATATCTAGACACAGAAAATTTTAATTATTTTGCTATGTCTTTTTGTTCAGCTATTACTTTTTTTATGAATTCGATTTCTTTTTCGGTAAGGTCTTTTATCTTTTTGTAGCTTGAAACAACACTATTTATGATCTCATTATATTTTTCCCTGGTTATGTTCTTAATCCTGCTAGCTTTCTCTTCAACTTTACTTCCTATATCTTTTGCTATTCTTTTTATATCCGCCCTTAACTCTTCACCAGTTTTAGTAGTCAAAAAAAGTGCTGTAACTGCCCCTGCTACAAATCCCAGGGTAAATCCTATAAAAACACCCTTTATGATTCCTGATGATCCGCTATTACACATAAAACCCTCCTGTGGTCTAAAATAAAAACTTTCTTAAATACTATATCTATTATACATATTATAAAAATTATTTTTAATATATTTTTAATAAAAATATTTTTCTAATAATATTTATAAATTAAACACTTTTACCGGGCATCTTGTGCTTTTCTTTTTTTGCTTAATTTACCTGCCATCTCTAGCCTTTTAAAAATCAGATTCCCCAGAAACGAATATTTTATACCAATAGCTCCTTCAGGGCACATCTCACTGCAGCAAAAGCATCTGATACAGGTCCTGTGATTAAATTTAATCCTATTATTACTATATGAGATAGAATTCTGGGGACAAATGTTCTGGCAGATCTCACATAAACTACATTTATTATAGTCAATATACATATATGGATTTAACGAGCTTCTTATAAATGGCAGAATATAAGTATTTAAAAAATTGCTTCTGGTAAGCCTTTTTTGGCCAATACTTTTGGGAAGCTTAAAATCATAAATTATAATGTCAGATAGCCTCTCTCCCAATATTTCAACATTATTATCTGCATAGGAGTTAATCTTCCATTTTTTTAAAACTTCTAAAAAAGGATTTAACCTCTGGTCAATGTTCATTATCTTGCTCATAACAATATCCATTGAAATAGGATCGTCACTGGCTAAAACCAGACCCACCTCCCTGGGAGTTCCACTCCTGCCCGGCCCATCTCCTTCTATTCCTAAAATTCCATCCATAATATTTAAAGCAGGTTTAACAGAAAATACTATATCCAGAAGCATCTCTGAAAATTTTTCAAAGTCATCAAATCTCAGATGATATCCGACTTTAGTAAATCCAGGGACAATGCCAAACATATTCTTTATTGCCCCTGTTATAACCGTTAAGTTATGGGTTTTAAATTTAGGAAGATTGATTATCACATCAGCTTCAACTATTGGTTTTATAACTTCTATTTTCTTTAAGATCCGTCCTTCTTTATTGGATAAACATTCATACTCTGTAGAATAATTCAACCTGCATCCTGTTCTTTTTGCAATATCTAAAATACCTGTAGTACTATAAACCTTTTCCATGCCAGTCCTGTTATATGGAACTGCAGGACCAAAACTGTCAGCAATTATAATATTTTTGCTGCTGCCTGTAATATCAATAATATTTTCAATGACAGCTTCTATAAATAAAGGATGAGTAGTTACTGCCTTTTCGGGCGCAGCCGCTAATAATAAGTTTGGTTTTATTACAATTTTACTTTTGGAATTTAAAAATTTTTCAAAACCGCCTAACAGGCTAACACACCTGCTGATGGCTTCATTTAAACTTATTTTGTTGTAGCTTTTACATTTTACGACACTGACCCTGGTCTTGTTATTCATTATTTTTTCCCTAAATATCTGCTCTTGTATAGAGTTTTTAGGGCAGAATAAGTAATCCACTTACTGGATTTATTCTTTTTTCAATCTTTATATAGAACTTCCAGCTTTATTTCTTTAAAGCTTCTGCTTCTAATGGCTCCATGCTGCATTAACAATTAATTTTATTAATCTCACCATGGTCTCTATTCCTATTCCAATAATAATTAATATTAGAACTGTAATGACAATTGGATTGAGAATACCGGTTAAATCTCTCGGGAATACTGTAAAATCAAACGGGAATACAGTGAGCAGCGAAATAATAGCTGTCAGTCCAAACAAATTAAGAACAATACGGATAATCTGACGGAAGAAATAACCATTATAGATAATCAATAAAATACTCCCGATCATAGATGCAACCAGCGCTACCGATACAATAGGCAGCCATTGACTGAAGCTTTCCGTCAGGAGCGGGTATCTATGCCAGATACCGTCATAATGATAGTAAGCTATATATGACTGGTAAAAATTAAAAAATACAAAGAATATAACACTCCACATAATAGCAAAGCTGTAGCCGGTTATTCGCCCGCCTCTTGTACCCTTAAAGTAATGATCTACTTTATCCCCGACTTCTTCTATCTTCCTGCCAAATTCCTTTCCTGCTTTTTCTGTTTTTTCTCCGAACTTTTTCATTTTTTCATCTAATTTTTTTTCCCATTCAAATTCTTTTTGGTTAATATCTTCATCTTTCTCTTTATCATTTTTAAAATAATCAGATACATCATTCCCAAAATTCCTGGCAGCTTTTCCAAAATCCTTAAATTTGTCTTTTACTTCTTCATCCCTAAACCTTTTCCCAAAAGCCTTTGCAGAATCTTCAGCACTTTTTGCAAATTCCTTTGCTTTTTTCTTCAGTTCTGGATCACTGAAAATTTTACCGATTGCTTCCCCAAATTCTTTTACCATATCGCCAAAGCTTTCTATCGGGCTTTTATCCTTCTTGTTCTCAGCCATTCTGAACCCCCTTTTTATATTCCTGAATACTATAATAATGTTTAAAATCTATTAATCTACCCGTAACTCTTTTATATATTATATGTTATAAACAGGCAATTTAAAAAATAAAAAATCTCGAACTCCAAATCATCCCACTTTCAATTTTTCCTGACATATTCTGATAAAAAGGAAAGAGGCTATCTTTTTGGATAGCCCCTTAATTTTAAATTTACAGTTTCCCCTTTTTTAATGCTCTTTTTTACTTTTTCTTGCCGGTGCTCTTTCTCTTTCTTACTAGCAAGCCTACAAATAACCCGACAATCAGTAACAGAACTGCAGCTGCAAGAACAATTATAAAAGAGTAAAAATTAATTTTATGCCAAAGTGTCTCTTTAATTCAGATAATAAAAAAAAATAAATCTTTTGCAAGGAATTTTTAAGTATTCTTAGTTTCTGCAGTTATAAAAATAGTTGGAGTTAGTCTATAAGCCGAGCTAGAAACTAAAAATACTTAAAAGATGTATTTAAGGTTGTAAAAAGATATTTTTTATATTTATTACTATAGCAGAACTTTAGTTTGGCTGCCCCAAGGTGTGAAATTTCGAACCAAATTTTAAAAGTAATTATTAAGCTTAGAGAATTTATATTTTGATCAAAAAAAAATTATAATGTCCAAATCTAACAATTACTTGACTGATGTAAGGTTTTATTGTTATAATCCTAACAATTAAAATAACATATTAATACAATGGGAATAGGTAAATTAGTTCAACAACCTAATGGATATAAAGCTTTTATTCCAGATAAGTTTCCCCCAAGAGAAAATATTATTTTAAATACAAAAACCCAGCAATTACATGCAAAAGCAGTTCTAATGCTTGGTAAGCTTGATGGAATTACTCAGCTACTGCCTGATCTTGATTTTTTCATTTTGATGTATATAAGAAAAGAAGCTACCAAATCAAGCGAAATTGAAGGTACAAAAGCAACAATAATTGATGTTATCAAGACAGAATCTCAAATAGAGTATAGGTATCCAAAAGACGTTGAGGGAATCCTTCATTATATACAAGCAATGAAATATGGTCTTAAAAGGCTTGAAACCCTACCTTTATCTTTAAGGTTTATAAGGGAAATTCACAAGGTACTGCTTGAAGATACCGCTGATGCTCCTGGTAAAACTCCTGGAGAATTTAGAAAATCACAAAATTGGATAGGCGGAGGATCTTTAAACACAGCAACATTCATTCCTCCTACTCCATCAGAAATGAATAGATGCCTTGATGATTTTGAAAAATTCTTATATGCTGCAGATGATTATACACCACTAATCAAAGCAGCACTTTTACATGCACAATTTGAAACAATTCATCCATTTTTGGACGGCAACGGCAGAACTGGGAGACTTATTACTACATTTTATCTCTGTAAATTAGGTATTCTTGAAAGACCTGTTTTATATCTTTCTGATTATTTTTTAAAGAACCAACAGGAATATTACAATTCTTTAGCTAAATACCACAGTGTAGATAGTGATATAACTACTTGGTTAGATTTTTTCCTTGATGGTGTAGCTATAATAGCAAGTGAAGCAATTGAAACCTCAAAGAAAATAAATTCTTTAAGGATAAAAGATTTATTAAAAATCCAGACACTAGGAAAACGTGCAAAGAATGGAATTATTGTTTTAGAAAAATTATACAACCTTCCTATTATTAAGGTAAAACAAGTTGAAGAATGGACTGGCTTGTCACGTCCCCAAGCTAATGAATTAGTAAAAAAATTTGTTGAGATTGGTGTTCTTGAACAAATAAATAAAAAAGTTGAGTATGGTCGGGAATTTTGGTACAAAAAATACTTGGATTTATTTATCAGTAAAGAAGAGTCTAAATACTAATGGCTGCCCCAAGGTGTGAAATTTCGAACCAATTTTTGAAAGAATTAATTGGTTTGAAAGACCTGTTTAGTAATTAAATAAATCTAGGTATTTATTTTAAATCAATATTTATTTAAAACTTTGTAACAATTCATAAATATTATTAGTACCAAACTCAATTGCTTCTATTGGTATTCGTTCATTTGCATTGTGGAGAAGCTGGACAAAATTCACTTCTTCGGGTAATGTCATTGGTGTGAAACCGTAGGTCTGAATTCCTAATTTTGAAAAAAATCTTCCGTCTGTTGGGCTTGATAGCAATATGGGCAAGGCAACACCTTTGGGGTCAGCTTTATGTAATATGTCCTTTAGGGTATCAGAAAGTCCCATATCTATTTTGTGCGGTACAGATTCGAAATAAAGAATCTCATATTCAAATTCATTACCAATTATTTTTTTTAATTCAGCAATAATGTCATCTGCAGTATAGCTAGGTAGTAGAGTTGCAGCCAAGAGAATTTCTATCTTGCTTGGTATACCATATATTTGCTCACCTCCGTGGACGCTAATGACATTTACTGTATTATGTAATAAGGGATCAAATGCATCACCTTTACTTCCAAGTAATTTTAATATTTTATTTGTAAATATTGGTATTTTAAGTAAACGCATAAACAAATTGGATGGAAAGGAAAGATTTGATGCTATGGTATTTAATTGTAATTTTATAATTTCAGTTATATGCACAGGCAGACTATGTTTATCCAGCTTATTAAGTAAAGTTCCAACCTTAGCAGCTGCTCCACCATGTATCGGTAGTGCACCATGTCCGCTTGGTCCTCTTACTATAACTTTGATATAACAAACATGTTTTTCAGAAACCATTATAGGGTAAAACTTTTTCTTTCCTACATAAAAGGTAAAACCCCCAAATTCCCCAATTGCATATCGTACGCCTTTAAATAAATTTGAATGATTTTCTACAAGATATTTTGCACCATATTCGCTCCCCTGCTCTTCATCACTTACTATTGCAAGTACTATATCACCAGGAGGAGTTAGATTTTCTGCTTTAGCTCGAATTAATGCAGATACCATCATAGCTACTCCACCTTTCATATCTAGGGTACCACGACCCCATAAATAACCTTCTGCAATTTTTCCTTCAAATGGTGGATATTTCCATTCCTGATTCTCAGTAGTTACTACATCAACATGCCCATAAAGAAGTATTGGATTTGTTTTTCCCTGACCAGTAAGACGGGTAATTAAGTTTGGGCGGTTAGTGTCTTTAGCTAGTATTTTTGTTTCAAATCCAGCATCTGTAAGTATGTTATTTAGGTACTTTATACATTCTTCTTCATTTCCCGGTGGATTTGTAGTATCAAAACGAATTAAATTTTGTAGTATTTCAACAGGATTTTTATAAGTAAAACCTTGTTTTTTAGTTGATTCTGTATACATTTTAGTCTCCTTCTAGTTTAAATTAATTTATAAAAGGAAATCTCATAATACTAGATTTTTTATCTTTTTAAGAAAATTAATCTACTTGAAATTATATTCCTTTATAGGAATTGTTACAAAATATTTGAAATCTTTTAAAATGATTTTGAATTTGAAGGCTGCCCCAAGTAGTGAAATTTCGAACCAATTTTTAAAAGAGTTAATAGATTTATTAGACCTGTTTAAAAATATTTAAATTAAAATCTTTTATATATAAAAAACGTCTAATAAGTTGCAACAATTATTAAACACAAATTGAATGAGGTAAAAAATGCAAGAAGAGAAAAATAAAATCTATATCTCTACAGTTGTAATTTTCTGGATA
>Ga0315294_10010078_pt1 | contig 10361 bp, 9 predicted proteins | sample YL17G13_40_MG_FD_203626 | JGI IMG/M metagenome (GOLD analysis project Ga0315294, IMG submission 203626) | Sediment microbial communities from Yellowstone Lake, YNP, Wyoming, USA - YL17G13_40 | ecosystem: Environmental > Aquatic > Freshwater > Lake > Sediment | place: USA: Wyoming | collected...
ATTCACTGTCTGTAGCTTTACCTGGTCCACCAAGCCATGCATAGCAGGGGATCTTTGTTTCATTATGGGCTTTACATGAAACCATGATAAGTAATAGAGCAAGAGCAATCAGTTTATTCATTTTTTTTGTTTTTTATTAAGAAAATATTGGAATAATTATAGGGTTAATGGATTGAAAAGGAATAAGTTATAAGCATATAGCCTATTATATAAAGCAATAATTAAAGATAAAACAAATCAATGAATTCACAAGCGCTCATCAAGGTTCCTGGTTTCCTTGCGGGCTTCCTTTGAAGCATTCAATATTTAAGTTTTCATAACTGATTATTTTCCAGTTCAATAAGTTGTCAGAATCATTTGTAACAATTACTTAATAGCTTTGCAACCAGCCTGTAATAATGATAACTGACTTTTGTAACAGAAAAACCAGGTAAAACTTAATACAAGAAAAATGAAGAAGCTTTTAGCAATAACAATTTTTACGATTTTATCAATTAATGGGTTTTCACAAATTCAGTCGAACGATTCTCTGAAGGAGCTAATCGACAAACATGATGGAAAGATTAATGCTCTTGATGAGAGAGTATTAGTTAATGAAGCCGACCTCGGTAAACTGAACAAAATAAAAGTCTCAGGTTACATTCAGTCACAATATGAGAATTATGGTAAGGATATCGAGAAGTCTAACGGATATAATAATACATTTTATATAAGAAGAGCCAGGGTTAAATTTACTTATGAGCTTACTGATGGAGTAAAATTCGTATTACAGCCTGATTTCAGCACAAATAGCCTTTCATTAAAAGATGCTTATGCAGTTGTGAATATTCCAAAGCTGAAAGGATTCACTTTGTGGGCAGGTCAGATGAACAGACCTAATTATGAAGTTGAATATTCATCAGGTCAGAGGGAAGTTCTGGAGCGTTCAAGGGTTGTCAGGGCCTTATATCCCGGTGAAAGGGAAATCGGCGTTAAGCTTGAATATATCGGATCGGCAATTCCTCTGAAATTCCAGTTGATGGCAATGAATGGTAACTTCACAGGAACTCAGGCAAAAGATGTTGATTCAAAGAAAGATATCATGGGACGTCTTGTTTATTCTATCAAACTTCCTGGTGCTGGTGTTGGAATTGATCTGGGTGCAAATGGATACTTTGGTGGTAATTTAGCAAAGACAAACCCATATGTCAGAAACAGTGATGGAACTGCCGATAGTCTTAAAAATGCATGGAGTTACCTTGATAAAAACTGGGCAGGTGGTGAAATTCAGATTTTTGCTGATGTTCTTGGAGGTATGGCAATCAAAGGCGAATATATTGGAGGTGTAAATTCAACTCCAAGTACAATTACATCAACAGCAACTATGGCACAGAAAAAAGCCGATCCCAATAAATTAAAGAATCTTTCAGGATATTATATCTACTTCATCAAGAATATCGGACAGAAGAATCAGTTTGTTGCAAGATATGATTATTATGATCCTAATACTAAATTAAAGGGAGATGCTGCCGGAAGCGACATTTTCTACAAGACATGGACCATCGCTTGGCAATATTATCTAAATGACAATATCAGAATCTCACTGAACTACGAAATGCCTGAGAACGAAATCAATGCATTGAACGCAATCGAAAAAAAGGATAATGTTCTTGGAGTAAGAATTCAGGCAAAATTTTAACAAAGTTCAAGACAAAAGATAAAAGTAAAAAGACAAAAGTTTCAGGTTTAATTAAAAAAATACAGAAATGAAAAATAATAAAATTCTCCCGGTAATGCTGATAATTACCCTTATGGCTTCATCCTCAGGATTTTCGCAACAATCAAAAATTACAGTTAAAGGTTCTGATACAATGGTTATCCTTGCTCAGAAATGGGCAGAACTATACATGAAGAATAATCCTTCAACAGCAGTTCAGGTGACAGGCGGAGGTTCAGGTACTGGTATTACAGCCCTGATAAACGGAACAACTGATATATGTAACTCAAGCCGCCCGATGAAACAGACTGAGATTGAAAAACTAAAGGCAAGATATAATACCCTTGGGGTTCAGATCCCTTGCGCAAAAGACGGAATAACAATTTTTCTGAATGACGCCAACAAAGTAAAGGAGCTTACAATCAAACAGTTAAGCGATATTTACACGGGGAAGACAAGGAACTGGAAAGAGATTGGTGGAAATGATACCGAAATCAGACTCTATGGCCGTGAAAACAGCTCCGGAACTTATACCTATTTCCATGACGAGGTTGTAAAAGCCGATTATGCTGCCAGCGTTCAATCTCTGCCAGGTACCGCTGCCGTTGTAAATGCTGTAAAAAAAGATGTTAATGGTATCGGTTATGGTGGTGCAGCTTATGCAGTTGGTGTAAAACATGCTAAGGTAAAAAAGGATGCAAGCAGTACTGCATATCTGCCGACAGCAGAATCTATCGGGAAAGGCGAATATCCAATTACCCGTTTCCTTTATATGTACCTGAGAAACAGGCCTGCAAATGAAACCAAAAAGTACATAGACTGGATACTAAGTGCAGAAGGACAGATGGTTGTTACAGAAGTCGGATACTTCCCGTATAAATAGAAGTTTTTAAAAGTGTTGGTTTTAGGTATTTGGTCGGACTTGTCAGAAATACACTGACAGGTCTGATTATTTTAAGATAAAAGATAAAAGTAAAAAGATAAAAGTAGAAAGACAGGCGACAGGCAACAGGAAAAAGAGGAGCAAGAAAAAGGTATGATAAAGGATCTTATCAGATTGAAAAGTAAAGAGCAAAACGCTGCAAAGGATATAGTAATTTTTAATAAGAAGAAATTCCGTTTCTCGGACTGGTTTGCAGAAAAAGTAATTAAAGCAGTAGCCTTTCTCTCGATCGCGGTAGTAATTCTGATCTTTATTTTTGTTTTTCGCGAGGCATTCCCTATTTTTAAAATGGATAAAAAGGAAGCTGTGCAGACTGACCTGCTCGTGCAGGAAAGTTATGGTGGCGCAGAAACCGAAAGTGGATCCGTTGAAGTCGCTGACAACCAGGTTGACAATTCCAATATAATCTATGGGCAAGGAGAGAAACCTTCTTCCTCACTTCTTTCAAATACATGGATGCCGGTATCTGATAATCCGCGATATGGTATGTGGCCATTATTCCTTGGTACTCTTAAAGTTACTCTCATTGCCTTATTGTTTGCCGCTCCGATTTCCATACTTGCTGCGATTTACACATCAATGTTTGCAAAACCACGAATAAGGGAGATCATAAAACCTGTTATTGAACTGCTTGCAGGATTTCCATCTGTGGTTATCGGCTTCTTTGCATTGATGGTCATGGCAACAGTATTTCAGAATATTTTTGGTTATGCAAGCAGGTTAAACGGTTTCGTTGGAGGAATTGCAATGGGTCTTGCAGCAATTCCTATTATTTATACTCTTACGGAAGATGCATTAACCGCTGTACCAAAGACTTTTACAGAGGCCAGCCTCGGATTGGGTGCAAGCAGGAGACAAACAGCATTTTATGTTGTGTTACCTGCGGCAGTACCAGGTATTTTTGCTGCTGTAGTACTAGGTATCGGAAGGATCTTTGGTGAGACTATGATTGCCCTGATGGCTACAGGAAACGCTGCTATGATCTCAATGAATCCGTTCGACTCCGTGAGAACTTTATCTGCAACAATCGGCGCAGAAATGGCAGAAGTGGTTTTCGGTGATACCCATTACAATGTATTATTTCTGATAGGTTCATTGTTGTTCATCTTCACGTTTGCACTAAATGCATTAGCGGAATTCTATTTTAAGAATATGGTAATAAGGCGCTATCAATCGAAGAAATAACATAAAAAGAAATAAGTTGAAGTAAATTAAAATGAACAGAAACTTAAAAGATTCGATAGTCGAAGGTATAACCGGGGTTTCGGTTCTGCTGATAATATTTATAATTATTTCAATTCTGGCTATCACGATTGTGGGCGGATGGCCAAACCTTAACTGGACATTTTTATCAGAATTTCCCAGGGATGGCATGACAAAGGGGGGTATTTTCCCTGCAATTGTCGGAACAGCAGTGATGACGATAATAATGGCTGTTGCTGCTGTCCCTTTTGGAGTAATTACGGCAATCTATCTTGCAGAATATGCTAATGAAAAATCTGTAATTGCAAAAACAATCCGGTTTGCCGTGAAAACACTTGCAGTTGTACCATCAATAATCTTTGGACTTTTCGGGCTGGGCTTCTTTATTGGCTTTATAGGCAGGAATATGGATGGCCTTTTAAATGGGGGAGAGTTGAAATGGGGTCAGCCAAATATCCTCTGGGCAAGTTTCACAATGGCACTTCTTACTCTTCCTGTTGTAATTGTTTCAGTTGAAGAGGCAATACGGACAATACCAAGAGAGATGCGCGAAGCCAGCCTGGCGCTTGGAGCCACTAAATGGCAGACTATAAGGAGCGTAGTATTACCGGGCTCGGTGTCGGGAATACTTACAGGTACAATCCTGGCAGTAAGCCGTGGTGCCGGAGAAGTTGCCCCTATTTTGTTTACCGGGGCGGCCTACTTCCTTTCCGATCTGCCACATTCATTAAGCGACCAGTTTATGTCGCTCGGATACCATATATATATTATGTCGACTCAGTCATCAAATGTCGATGCAACTCTGCCTATCCAGTTTGCAACCACACTGGTATTGTTGCTTCTCACATTTTCACTTAATGCAGTCGCAGTGACATTAAGATACAGAATAAGAAAAAGAGCAAAATAATCAGCTTTTCATGAACGATATTAAAGTAAAAGTAAAAGATTTATCACTAAGGTACGGGACCAACCTGGCATTAAAAAACATTTCAATGGATATCCCGGAAAAAATGGTAACGGCGTTTATCGGACCATCGGGATGCGGTAAATCCACATTCCTCCGGACTCTTAACCGTATGAATGATCTGATTGATAATGTTACCATTGACGGGGAAGTTCATATCGACAATATAAATATTTATGATAAGAATATTGATGTTGTTAATCTTAGAAAAAAAGTTGGAATGATTTTTCAGAAATCGAATCCTTTTGCAAAATCTGTTTATGACAATATTGCTTTCGGTCCGAGAATTAACGGAATAAGTCAGAAAAGCATACTCGACGAAATAGTCGAACATTCATTAAAGCAGGCAGCTATCTGGGATGAGGTAAAAGACAGATTGTTTAACTCGGCTTTAAGCCTGTCGGGAGGACAGCAGCAGCGAATATGTATAGCCAGATCGCTTGCTGTCAATCCGGAGATAATTCTTATGGATGAACCTGCAAGCGCTCTTGACCCTATTTCGACTGGAAAGATTGAGGAGCTGATTCATGAATTAAAGAAGGAGTACACAATTATTATTGTTACTCATAACATGCAACAGGCTGCCCGTACAAGTGATTTAACAGCCCTCTTTTATATGGGTGATCTTGTTGAGATGAACAGAACGGAAGTAATTTTTTCCAACCCTGCCAAAAAGCAGACAGAAGATTATATTTCAGGGCGTTTTGGATAGAACCTGATCCAGAATTTTATTTCGGAAGAGAGAACAGGAATTCAATTCCTCCTCCGGTTTTGTTTCTTACCTGGATATCTCCTTTATGTAACAGTATAGCATTTTTGACAATAGCCAGTCCGAGTCCTGTACCTCCGCTCTTTCTTGATCTGCCTGAATCTATCCGGTAGAATCGTTCAAAAACCCGTCCAAGATGTTCTTCAGGAATCCCCACTCCATTATCTGAAAATGAAAAATGACAGAATCTATCATCCTGGTTATATAAAGCCACTGTAACAGTTGTATTGTTACCCGAATAGTTAACTGAGTTTTCAAGAAGGTTCTGAAAAACAGAGGTAATAAGAGAACGGTGGCATGTGACAAAAATATTATCGTCGATGTTGATTTCTACTTTCATTCCCCTGGTTTTGATGGCAGAAATGAAATTATCTTTTACCTCAATTAAAATTTCTCTGATGTTTATTTTCTCTCTGGAAAAGGTGTTTGCGGCCTCTTCAATTTTATTTACAACGACTATATCGTTTATCAGTTGTGTAAGCCTGTCATTTTGCGCCAAAGCCTTTTCAAGGAAATATTTTTGCTTTTCCGGTTCCATGCCCGGTTCATTTATAAGTGTTTCAATATAGCCTTTGACAGAAGATACAGGAGTTTTCAGCTCATGGGCAATATTCGATGTCATCTCCTGCTTAATCAAACGTCCTTTCTCCGACACTGTAATATCACTAAGTATAACCTCAAAGCTATTATCGTGAAATACCACGCATTGTACTTTGAAGAACCTCCCATTCTTGCCAATCTGATACTCCATCTTGGGTAAGTCTGAAGATTTTATTTCAGTACCCGTTTTATTTTCTATGAACTCTATAACAGGAATAAATTCCTGCATTTTAAAAAAATTGGCTGAAGAAATTGTAAGCTCACCCGAAATCATATTCATGAACTGAATGAAGTGGTTATTTGTGAGAATTTTTGTTTTGTCTTTAGAAAAAAATGCTATTCCTTCATTTAATGCATTCAGATGGCTGAAGAGTTTCTCCTTTTCATTTGCCAGGTCATTCTGCGTTTTGAGCATTTTGTTATAGATCTCCAGGATCTCCTCACCTATAACACCTAGTTCATTTTTGGGAAATTTTGAATCAGAATCGAAAGGTTCATTATTAGCCACCCGCACAGCGAAGTCCTTAAGTTTGGCTATCGACTTCCCGAATTTATTTGTGACGGCTAGCAATACAAGCCATATTACAATGAATGAAAGAGTTATAACGACAAGAAAATATTTTTTCGCAGTAAGAAAACTGATAATTTTTATGTCGTAAATTACGGCTGCCCTTATGTAGTACCTGCTGTAATACTTAGCATAATAATAATAATCCTCATTTGTTGTCCCCGATTTCCTGATTGTCTTGCCAAAGTCAGAATAGAGCGATTCACTTATCTCCGGTCTGTTTTTATGATTTTCCATATTCTTCCAGTCACGGACAGAGCTATCATAGAAAACTTCTCCTGAAGGACTCACTACTGTAACACGCAGGTTCTCCTGGGGCAGCAATTTAACAATTGAATCTGCAAGAACCCAGTTACGGGTTTCATAAATCGAATTTGACTTGATATAGTTATCAATAACCTTTGTGATATTGTCAAGTTCGTCATTCAGAGTTGAAATCCTGAACTCTTTTTCCCTTGTATAGAGATAGCTTAGTATCAGGAGTGTGAATAATGCAAATATTGATGAATAGTATATGAAAAGATTATTTCTGAACTTATTCCTTGTGATCATTTCTGATAAATTATTTCATTAGAATTCAATAAAGTAGCCATAGCCGGTCTTGTTTCGCAATAATGAACCGTATTGCCCAAGTTTGGTTCTTAGTCTTGTAATATTTACATCAACAGTCCGTTCGGTGACAATTACATCCTGTCCCCAGACTCTCATAAGCAGATCTTCTCTGGAGAAGACTTTGCCCTGGTTTTCCAGAAGGAGTTTCAGAATTTCATATTCCTTTTTGGTAAGCTCAACACGTTCATCGTTTATTATCAGTCTTTTGTGGACTGTATCCAGATCGATCCCGTTGAATTGAATAATGGATTTATTTTCAAGCTTATCAGCATGAAATCTTTTCAGCACAGCTTTTACCCTTGCTGTTAATTCATTAACAGAGAATGGCTTGGAGATGTAGTCATCAGCACCCAGACTGAATCCGGTAAGAATATCATTCTCAGTATCCTTTGCAGTAAGAAAAATTATCGGGATATCAATCTTCAATTCTTTTCTCAGTTTGTCGGCAAACTTAAACCCCGACATAGGACCCATCATTACATCAAGAAGAACCAGGTCAAAGTTTTCAAGCGGCCTCTTCATGGCCTCTTCAGCGGAATGTGCAATCTCAGTATAATAGCCATCATTGCTAAGATTATACTGAAGTATTTCGCAAAGATCCTCTTCATCATCCACAATCAGAACCCGTTTTCCTTTCAGTTCCATGGTGTTCAGATATTAATTATTCTCATTGTGAATTGTCATGTTTGGATCCAACCCGGAATGTCTGATATCGGTACCCTGAAGCGAATATATTGAAGCTTCAGCAATATTGGTAGCATGATCAGCAATCCTTTCAATATTTGTAATAATATTTTTCAGATCAACATAGCTGAGTAACATTTCTCTTGTTTTATCGCTGACATTTGCTTTCGAGATGCTGTTTAAGAGTAGTTTACGGTTCATGTCGTCAACTATTTCATCATTTTTTATAGTCCATATTGCATACTCATTATCGTTGTTTATAAAGGAAAGAAGCGATTTTTCAACCATTGTTATTCCCGATAAGAGCATTCCTGTAATCACCTCATTCATTGCTTTGTATTCTTCAGAATCCTTTATATTTTCAATTGAATGGAGAATGTTCATAACCAAATCGCCTATCCGTTCGAGGTTTATTGTCATCCTGTAGATTGCTACAATTTTACGGATATCAGACGCAACAGGCTGATACAGAACTATTGAGTTGATAAACTTGTCGCTTATAAGAACTTCAAATTTGTCAACCTTATCTTCATTTTCCGTTATCTCATCCCTGATCCTGTCTCGTTCTTCTTCTGTTCCGGCCATATATTTTTCAAGAAGTGTGAGCTGGGTAAGAATGGTGTCAGCCATCTCTTCAAATGTAGCGATGATATCGAGTATTGATTCTTCTCTCTTTGTTCTCATCCCTTATAATAATATTAAACTGTTTCGATACTAGAATTACCTTTAATAATTAATATTTTCTCCGTTGCAAAGTTAACTTCATTTAATGTTATAGTTATCAGGTATTTGTTACTTAATTGTTACAATTTGGTTACCTTATAGATGAAGTTTCTGAATATCACTGGTTTTATATTCATCAAAATGACTTAAATCTATTCTTTGAATCAAAAATTCATCAGAGAGGATTAATAAATTTATAAATTGCAGGTTCTAATTCCGGTAAATATGAGAGTGAAAATAGCAATTTCAGTTTTATTCTTTCTTACAGCGGGCAATGTAAATATATTTTCACAGATTTATGATCAGCCTAACATAGCACTTAAAAGTCATGAGACACTCGATATTTTAAAAGTCGAGATTTCACCACAAAAAACAGTGTTTTACCTCAGTGTGGAAAACAGGATTGCCAGTGGAAATTTCTGTGCTGACAAAAATATCTATATTATTTATCCTGATGGAACACGAGACAAGCTGATTACCTCAACCGGTATCCCTGTTTGTCCCGATGCTTATAGATTCAAAACAATAGGGGAGAAACTCAACTTCGTTCTGACATTTCCTGCCTTAAAAAATGGTACTGAATGGATTGATCTTATCGAAGATTGTTCAGAAAACTGTTTTTCTTTCTATGGCATAACGCTTGACAACGATCTTAATAAAAAAATTGATGATGCCTTTGTTCTTGTTGAAAATAGCGAACCGGTTAATGCATTAATAAGTTTCATTAAAATTGCTGAAGAGACTGATATTAAGAATCTCGGAGTTGAAGGTCTTCTTTATATAAATATTATAAAGCTTGCAAGGGAAACAGGTAATACTGTAAAAGCTGCCCAATGGTATAAGAGACTGGAATCTTCAGGTGTATCAAGGGTAGAGTTGTATATTAAGCATCTTAATTCATTGGGTATTAAATACTAAAAAAAAGAGGCTGCACTCCAGGGAGGCAACCTCTTTTATTTTGTTCAGAATTTCTCTTATTCTTTTCCGAAATAGAAATCAAGTCCTACTGCAACAACCCAGGTCTTTTTATTGTATGTTTCTGTTACAGGAATTGGATTGGCTCCAAGCATGTGGTTATAATCTTTTGAACCTTCTTTGTAAAAAGTATACTGTCCGCCAAGGTTCAGGTCAATCATTGATGTGATCCTGTAGCCAAAACCTGCTCCGAATGAGTTGGTATTGGTGCTATATTCCTGATCATTCTGATAGTTTAGATTAACACCTGTTGATGTGGCAACCCAACCAGTGCTGAGGCGGAGTTTCTCTGAAAGACCATATTCCAATCCTAATCCATATTCCATGAAGTTTTTATCTATCATATTAATATCCAATGATTCACTTCCGTCATAATCAACATTCTTATCGAAATATGTATTAAATGAACCGGCGATCATAAGTTTATCCGTTGGTCTGAATTCTGCTCCGATTGCAAGTAACGCAGGCATGTCGGCAATAACTTTTGTCCCGTCCGTGAATATCCCTCCGCCCATATTATTTTTAACTTTTGTTGTAAGTTCAAGTTTTGTCTGGAACTCATATTTAACTGCGATATTCAGTTTATCGGAAGGTGAAAAGTTAACGCTGATAAGTGGCGTAATA
>Ga0315294_10010080_pt1 | contig 10360 bp, 10 predicted proteins | sample YL17G13_40_MG_FD_203626 | JGI IMG/M metagenome (GOLD analysis project Ga0315294, IMG submission 203626) | Sediment microbial communities from Yellowstone Lake, YNP, Wyoming, USA - YL17G13_40 | ecosystem: Environmental > Aquatic > Freshwater > Lake > Sediment | place: USA: Wyoming | collected...
CGACCAGCAGGACGTGGGCCTTGTGGCGCGCCGCCAAGGCATCGGCGGCGGCCGCAAAGCGGTTCGTCGGCCAACGCTTCGCCGTGCCGTACAGCGAACCCGGGTTGAGCGCGATGCACGCCTCACCGGGCGCGACGCCGCACTCGGCGAGCAGCGCCTCGGCCGCGGCGGCGCCCGACTGGGAGACGACGAGGCGCGGGGACGCCGGCCCCTGCGCCCCCAGGGCGCGCGCCAGATCGAGGTAGTGTTCCACCTGATGGCGCGCCGGTCCGGTCGGGCGCCGCCGCAGCCGCATGGTGAGCAGTGAACCGCGGGCGTCCGTCGCGTACCCGACGCGCCGTGGGATGCGCGCCAGCCAGGGAATCAGCGCCGCCTCGAACGAGTTGGGAAACAGGACCGCCAGGGCAAATTCCTGCGCGCGAAGCTCCCGGGCCAGCCGGAGGCGCCCCCGGAGTCCACGATGTTCGGCCTCCGGTCGGTAGGCCAGGACGCGGTCCACGGCCGGGTGACCGGCGAACAGCGAGGCGACCCACGGCTTCCCCAGCAGCACGATCTCCGCCCGGGGAAAGCGCGAGTCCAGCGCTTCCAGGGCGGGCAACGTGAGCACGGCATCGCCGACCCAGTTGACCTCGCGGACCAGGATCCTTCCGATCGCCGCCGGTTCGATGGCGAGCATGCACACCCTCAGCGCAACGGAGCGCCGCCCAGGCCCACGGCCGGGGGCGCGAGGCGCGGGTCCACGGGCAGCGGGGTCTTCCAGCGACGATGGACCCAGAACCAGTGGTCGGGCCGCTCCCGGATCATGGCCTCGAGGGCCGTGCTGAAGCGGGCGGTGTTCTCGGCCAGATCCTGCTTCAGGTCCCCGCTTCGTTGCAGCGCGACTTCGTCGCGGATGCGGACACAGTAGCGCCCGCGTCCCTCCCGGGTGATGCCCACCGGGAAGACCGCCGCACCGGAGCGCATGGCGATCAGCGCGGGGGCGAACACCGTGGAGGCGGGCCGGCCGAAGAAGGGGACCACGATCCCCTCCTTCTCCGTCACGTGCTGATCGATCAGGATGCCGACCGTCTCCCCCCGCCGCAAGGCCTGCAGGATGGCCTGCCCCGCGTCCCGCTTGCTGATCACGTGGCCGCCGCCCCGCTCCCGCATCCGGGTCAGGAGATCGTCCAGCCACGGATTGTCGAGCGGCCGCACCACGATGTGGACCGGCTCGTAGCGGAGCGCCGCGACCGCCGGGAGGAGCTCCCAGGGACCGAAGTGCGCCATGATGGCCAGCACCCCCTGCCCGCGCGCCCGCGCCGCCCGGAGCCGCTCCAGGCCGTCCAGCCGGATGGCGTCGGATGGCGCGTCCCGCAGCAGACGGTCGAAGCGCGCCACGTCCACCGCCGTCCGCCCCAGGTTCGCGAACACGGCGCGCGCCAGCGCCTCCACCTCGGCCGGGCCGTACCGGTCGGGGAAGGCACGGCGGAGGTTCTCCAGCGTGACCGCCCGATGGCGGCGGTCCAGGCGGAAGGCGAGGCGGGCGAGGGACTCCCCCGCGGCGTACGCCATGCCCTCCGGCAGCCAGGCGAGGAGCCGCATGCACGAGGCGAAGAGGGCCCACTCCGCCAGCGCGACCGGGCTTCGGCGCGAGCGCTCAGCCATGGATCGCCCTCCGCAGCGGGATGCCGAGCGCGGCCGCGAGAAGGTCATCCCCCTCCACCACCTCCAGGCTCACGCCCAGAGCGAGGGTGGGGAGACCGACGGGCAGATCCGCTTCCAGGCGAACCGCATCCTTTTCCGTCACCACGACACACTCCGCACCGGCCGCCCGCGCCGCCTCGCCGATCGCCTGGCGGTCCGCCGCGCCGAACGGATGATGGTCGGGATACGCCAGCCGTCCGACGAGGCTCGCCCCGAGCGCCTCCAGGGTGCGATGAAACCCGGCAGGGTTGGCGATGCCGCTGACGGCGAACGCCAGGCAACCCTGCAGCTCCGCCGGTGCGTTCGTCGCACCGGTCCGGAGGTCCCAGAGCCGGGTCGGCCGATGGATCGCCCAGCCGATGGGACACGTCGCGCCCGCGGCGACGATCCACCGTCGAAGCGCATTGCGGTCCGCCACCTGGTCGGCGCGGGTCACCAGGACGGCCTGCGCGCGACCCAGTCCGGCCACCGGCTCGCGCAATCGCCCCCGGGGCAAGAGCCGTCCCCCGCCGAACGGGTCCGTCCCGTCGAGCAGGACGAGGTCCACGTCCCGCGCGAGGCGCCGGTGCTGGAAGCCATCGTCCAGGAGCAGCGTGTCCGGCGAGAAGCGCGCGAGGGCGAGCCGCCCCGCGGCTACCCGATCCGCGCCCACCACGACGGGGACCCCGGGCAGGCGTCGCGCCAGGAGGACGGCCTCGTCCCCGGCCTCCCGCCATCCGAGCCCAACGGAGCGGCCGTCGGAGACGACCGCCGGGTCGCATCCGGCCCGCCCGTAGCCGCGCAGGAGGATGCACGGCCGGCCTCCGGCCGCTGAGAGGCTTTCCGCTAGCCTGATGACCGTTGGGGTCTTTCCCGTCCCCCCGGTGGTCAGATTCCCCACGCACACCACGCGGCAGGGAAGACGGTGACTCTTGAGCACCCCCGCCGCGAATGCCGCACTCCGCAAGCGCACCGCGATGCCGTACCCCGCTTCCGCCAGGGCCAGCCCCGCGCGCATGCCCCGCTGCGAGAGGCTGGGGGCTTCGGCGGCCACCGCCCCTTCCACCGCCAGGAGGAGCCAGGCCGGCACGCTCACAGCAGGCCGTCCACGAGGTCGGCCGTGCGCAGCGTCGCGCCCCGGTTCGCCTCGACGATGGCCCGCCCCGCCTTCCCCATCGCCTCGGCGCGCTCCCGGTCGTCGAGCAGTCCCTCCAGGGCGCGGCGGAGGCTCGGCCCGTCCGCCACCTCGATCGCCGCCCCAGCCGCCTGGAAGCGGTCGCGCATCTCGGCGAAGTTCCCCATCTGGGGACCGTGGAGGACCGGACGGCCGCAGGCCGCCGCCTCCAGCAGGTTCTGTCCCCCGTGCGGAATCAGGCTCCCCCCGATGAAGACCACGCTGGCCGCGGCGTAGAGCCGGGCGAGCTCCCCCATCGTGTCCAGGACGATCACCCCGCCCGTCGGCGCCGGCCGGCCCGGCAGCGCACTCCGGCGCAGGCAGGCGAGACCCGCCTGCTGCGCCAGCCGCACTGCCTCCTCCACCCGCTCCGGGTGGCGGGGCGCCAGGAGCAGGCACAGGTCAGGCCGCGTGGCGGCCGCCTCGCGAAACGCCGCCAGGACCGGCTCGTCCTCGCCCCGATGCGTGCTCCCCGCCACGATCAGGCGCAACCCGGGGCCGAGGCCGAGCGATCCGCGGATCGCCGCCACGTCCGGCGGCTCCGCGAGCGTGGGCAGATCGTACTTGAGGTTGCCCGTCACCGCCACCCGGTCGGCCGGCGCGCCCAGGTCGAGGATCCGCTCCGCATCCAGCGCGCTCTGCATGCAGAAGAGGCGCACCTCCCCGAGGACGCGCCGGAACCACGGACGGACGAACCGGTAGCGGGGGTAGGAGCGGGGCGAGATCCGGCCGTTGATCACCATCACGGGGATTCCCCGCCTGGCACACGCGGCCAGGAAGTTCGGCCAGAGCTCCGTCTCGGTCAAGAGCACCAGGCGCGGGCGGAGCCGGTCCAGCGCGCCCTCCACCGCGAAGCGGAGGTCCAGGGGAAAGAAGACGAAGCGCGTGGCCGGCAGCCGCTGCTCGGCAACGGCCCGCCCCGTCTCCGTGGTCGTCGAGACCAGCAAGGGAAGGGCCGGGTGGCGCCGCGTGAGTTCCTGGGCCAGCGGCGCCGCGGCCATGGCCTCGCCCACCGATACGGTGTGGAGCCACAGCGGCGCCGCCGCCTCGCCCCACGGTGCCGGGCGCCCGTAGCGCTCCCGGAGGCCCCGACGGTACTTCCCGCGCAGGAGCATCTGGAGGAGCACCGAGGGGGCGAGGGCGATCAGAAAGAGGCCGAGGCCGAGGCGGTAGAGCCATCCCATGGCCGTCACGCGCCCCCGCGGGCCGCCGCCGCCAGCCGGTCCGCCTCGGTCGTCACCGCATCCAGCTGTTCGGCAAGCTGCTGCTGATACCGCTCCGCCTCCAGCTTGGACAGCACGCTCGGCACGTAGAGCGGCGGTCCCCACACGTAGACCGCGTGCGCGAAGGGATAGGGAACCAGGAACCGATCCCAGCTCTTCAGGGTCAGATGCGGGAAGGCGCCGAAGCCCACGGGAAGGACCGGCATGCCGGACAGCCGGGACAGCTCGATGACGCCGGACTTGACCCGCCGCCACGGGCCCTTCGGACCATCCGGGGTGATGGCCACGTGTCGGCCCTCGCGCAGCGTGTGCACGAGCTGGCGAAAGGCCCGCGCCCCGCCGCGGGTGGCCGAGCCCCGCAGCACGTCGAAGTCCAGCCGCTTGGCGATCCGACCGATGTACTCCCCGTCCCGGTGCTGGCTGATGAGGATCGTGGCCGACTGACCAGGATACCCGAAGGGCATCATGAGGAGCCGCCCGTGCCAGAAGGCCACGATGATCCGCTCGCCCCTCGCCACGCAGGCATCGAAGTGTTCGCGCCCCACATCCCGCCGCCGCAGGCTGGCCACCCCCAGCCGCATGAGCCAGCAGGCCAGCCAGGGCCCGAGCGTCAGGCTGACCTTCCAGTCGCGGGGCGAGCAGAATCGGCGCCTCATGACGCGGGCTCCCCGCGCAGCGGCACGCCGCAGAGGGCCAGGATCTCACGGGCCGCCCGCTCCGCGGCTCCGGGGGATCCCAATCGGCGCGTGACGTCGGCCAGCGCCGCGCGCATGGCGGCCTGCCGCGCGGGGGAATCGAGAATCCCCAGCGCCACCGTCGCCAGTCGCTCGGGCTTCGCGTCGAACTGGATCAGTTCGGGCACGACCGCCTCCTCCGCCACCAGGTTGGGCAGGCCGATGAAGCGGACCTGTACGAGCAGCCGCGCCACCAACCACGAGAGCAGCCCCAGGCGATAGGTGATGATCAGGGGCGTCCCCAGAATTGCCGCTTCGAGCGTCACCGTGCCGGACACGGCCAGCAGGAGGTCCGCCGCCCGTATCACGGCGTGGGTGCTCCCCTGGATCACCCGGACGGGGACGCCGGCGGACTCCACCATTCCCTGGACGGCTCTCCGGTCCGCGCCGGGGCTCAAACCGAGGAGGAACTGTGTCTCCGGGCGCGCCTCCCGGATGCGCGCCGCCGCGGCGAGGAGGAGCGGGAGGTGCCGTCTGAGCTCCGCCTGCCGGCTCCCGGGCAGCAGGCCGACCACCCGTCGGTCGGGCGGAATCTCGAATCCGGCCCGGCACGCCTCGCGGGGCGGGACGGGCGCCAGGAGATCCAGCAGGGGATGTCCGACGAAGCTGACGTCCACGCCCGCCGCGCGGTAGAGCCGCTCTTCGAAAGGAAACAGCACGAGCATCTTCCGAACCAATCGTCGGATCGTCCGAATCCGCCCCCGCCGCCAGGCCCAGACTTGCGGGCTGATGAAGTAGCAGACAGGAATCCGGAGCCGATGGGCCGTGCGCGCCAGGAGGAGATTGAAGTCGGGGAAGTCGATGCAGACGAGCAGCACCGGTCGGATCTCAGCCAGGTGCGTCCGCAGCCGCGTGAGCGCGGCCTGCAGGACGCGGCGTTTCTCCCAGAGTTCGGTGAGTCCCACGACGGCGGTCTGGCCGGCGTCGGCCACCAGGGTGACCCCGGCAGCGCGCATGGCGTCTCCCCCCATCCCCGACAGCCGCACCTGGGGACAGAGGCGGGTGAGAGCCTGGGCCAGGCGCGCCCCGTGGAGATCTCCCGAGGCTTCGCCAGCCACCACCACGATCCGCGGCGAGGCGTCCCCGCGCAGAGCGGCGGCATCCCCCTGCGGCATCGCGCCTCCTCCTTCGCCGGCGATACGGGACCCCTCTCGATCAGAGGCGTTCGATGATCTGGACGGCCACGGCCAGCGCGTTCCGGCCCGCGGCGCCCGAGACCATGGGCGGGCGGCGGGTCCGGATGCTGTCCGCGAAGTCGCCGAGCTCCTGCCGGAGTGGCTCCACCCGGGAAACGGGAACCTCGATCCGCGTCAGGCGCGACCGGCCGGGCCCGTCCTCGCCTCCCTGGCGGAAGAGGTTCAGTTCCTGGCTGGCGTAATCCAGAACGAAGTAGGTGTCGCGCTGGAACACACGGATCTTGCGCAGGCGCTCGCCGGACACGCGGCTGGCGGTGATGTTGGCGACGCAGCCCGAGGCGAACTCGAGGCGGGCGCTGGCGATGTCGACCCGATCCGACACCACGGGAACCCCCACCGCGCTCACCGCCGTCACCTCCGACTTCACCAGGGTGAGGATGATGTCAAGGTCGTGGATCATGAGGTCCAGGACCACGTCCACGTCCGTCCCGCGACCGGGAAACGGGCCCATGCGGTGCACCTCGATGAAGGCCGGGTCCTGCACCAGCTTGGCCAGGGCCTGCACGGCGCCGTTGTACCGCTCGCTGTGCCCCACCTGCAGGATGCGGCCGCCCCGGGCCGCCAGCGCGATCAACTCGTCGGCATCGGCCACCGTGCCGGTGATGGGCTTCTCGATCAGGACGTCGCTCCCGGCCGCGAGGAACGCCCGCGCGACCTCGTGGTGGGCGCCGGTGGGCACCGCCACACTCACCCCGTCCACGCGGCCGAGGAGCTCCCGATAATCGGCCACCGCGGGGATCTTCAGCCGGCTGCCCACCTCGCGCCGTCGCGCCTCGGAGATGTCGGCCACGGCCACCAGCGCCACCCCCGGCAGCTCCGTGTAGATCCGCGCGTGGTGCTGCCCGAGATGGCCAACCCCGATGACCGCCAGCTTCACCGTGGACCCCATTCCGCTCCTCGAGATCTCTCGATCGAACTCACTCCGCGACCACCGCGAGCCCCAGCGCGTCCGCCCCGGAAACGAACTCCTCCCGATCCAGGAGCAGGGTACGGCCCGCTTCCAGCGCCAGCGCCGTGGCGCTGGCATCCCGCAAGGCGTGGAGCGTCTCCGGCCCGATGGTGGGCAGATCGAAGCGCAGGTCCTGGTCGACCCGCCCTACCTTGACCACGACCACCCCACCGCGCCCCAGCTCGCCGCCGCGTCGGATGGCGGCGTCGGTACCCTCCACGGACTCCACGGCCAGGACGGTGCCTTGCTTCAGCACGACCGTTTGACCGATGCGCAGCCCGGCGATTTGACGGGCGATCTCCCGCCCCAGCCGGATGTCCCGCCGCTCGCCCTCGGTCGGCCCGCGTCGTGTCACCAGGCCCGGCGCGAGCAGCACCGGCCCGAGAAAGGGCGGCGTCTCCAGGACGCGGATCCCCTCGGCGGCCAGGGCCGCGACGATCGCCTCCAGGATGCTGTCTCCGCGGAGGTCGCGCGCCTTGAGGAGGACCTTGGCGCCCAGCAGGTCGGGCCGCACCTGGGAGAAAAGGTGGGTGATCTCGACCTTCCCCAACATCAGGGCCTCGCTCGCCCCCTCGCTGCGCAGGCTCCGCACCACGGCCCCGAGCTGACCGAGCTGCACCCAGTGCAGCACGTCCACCTGGTCGGCCAAGCCCGGGTCCGTCTCGCCGCGGATCGCCACGCCCACCACGCGATAGCCCCGTGCCCGCGCCTCCACCGCCGCCACGAACGGCAGCCGCCCGCCGCCTGCGATGATCCCGACCGTCGCCATGGGTGGCTACTTGCTGATCCCGCGCGGGGATCGCTTGATGAAGTCGATGAAGCGCTGAACCTCGGGGGAGGCCATCCCGCTGTCCTCCAACGCGGCCAGCGCCTGGGAGGTGTTCAGGTCGGAGGCGAAGACGATCCGGTAGGCCTCCTTGAGGTTCCGGATGGCCTCGCTCGAGAACCCGCCTCGGCGCAGCCCCACGACGTTGAGACCGAAGGGCTTCGCCAGATTGCCCATGGCCTTGACGTAAGGCGGGATGTCCTGCAGGACGGCAGAGCAGGCGCCGAGGAAGGCGTATTCCCCGATCCGCACGAACTGGTGCACGCCGGTCATGCCTCCCAGGAGGGCGTGCGCGCCGATCTCCACATAACCGGACAGCGAGGCCAGATTGGCCATCACCACGTGATCGCCGAGCCGGCAGTCGTGTGCGATGTGGACGTTCGCCATGAGGAAGCAGTGTGACCCGACGGTGGTTACCCCCGCCCCCCCGGTGCTGGCCCGGTGGATGCTCGTGAACTCCCGGACCCGCGTCCCTTCCCCGATCACCACGCGCGTCGGCTCTCCCCGGTACTTCACGTCCTGGGGTGGCGCCCCGATCACCACGTGCGAGCCGATCTGGCAATTCGCGCCGATCTCGGTCCAGCCCTCCAACACGCTGTGGCTCTCGACGGAGGTTCCTGGCCCGATCCGGACCCCGGCGCCGATGATCGTGTAGGGTCCGACACTGACCTCCTCGGCCAGCTCGGCCGCGGGGTCCACGACGGCGGTGGGATGCAGACGGACCACCCGCCCCTCCTAGACGGCCAGGGGACCGGTGGTCCGGCCCTCCGGATCGCGGTCCACCACGACGCAGCTTATCTCCGCGTCCGCCACCAGCTTTCCGTCCACGCTGCCCTCGCCCCGCATGCGCCAGATCTGCCGGCGGACCTGGAGGATTTCGACTTCGAAGCGCACCGTGTCCCCCGGCACCACGGGCCTGCGGAAGCGCGCGCGATCGATCCCGGTGAAGTACATAACCTTCTTCTCGGCCTGCGCATCCAGGCTCCGCATGAGCAGATAGCCCCCCACCTGCGCCATGGCCTCGACGATCAGGACGCCCGGCATGATGGGGTGGCCGGGGAAGTGTCCCGCGAAGAACGGCTCGTTGATACTCACGTTCTTGATCCCGACGATCCGTTTCCCCAATTCGAACTCGAGGATCCGATCCACGAGGAGGAACGGGTACCGGTGCGGCAGGACCTCCTGGATCTCGGTTGCACCAATCATGCGACCCCTCTACCCCCGCCCGTCCTGCAGGCGCGCCTCGAGGGCCGCCAGGCGCGTCTCCAGCGCGCGCACCAGCTTGCGCATCGCGGGCAGGCCGGCCACCGCGGCCACCTGCCGCTTGAACTCTCCGTGCGGGATGGCCGGGGACCCGAGCACGACCGAGCCCGCCGGGATGTCCTTGCTCACGCCGGCCTGCGCCCCCACGATCGCGCCGTCCCCGATGCTGACGTGGTCCCGCACGCCCGCCTGCCCGGCCAGGGTCACTCGCGACCCGATGCGCGTGCTGCCGGAGATGCCCACCTGGGACACGAGCACCGTGTCCTCACCCACGCGGACGTTGTGGCCGATCTGGACCAGGTTGTCCACCTTGGTGCCGCGCCCGATGCGGGTCTCGCCCAGGGTGGCCCGATCCACGGCGGCGTTGGCCCCGATCTCGACGTCGTCCTCCAGGACCACGCACCCGACCTGCGGGATTTTCACGTACCGTGCGCCATCCCGCGCGTAGCCAAAGCCGTCCGCCCCGATCACCGCGCCGCCGTGGATGATCACCCGGTCCCCCAGGCGGGTGCCCTCGTAGAGAGTCACGTGGGGGTACAGATGGCAGCCGGATCCGATCGCGACGCCGGCGCCCACGAACACCTGGGCATCCAGCCAACTGGCCGGTCCCACGACCGCCCCCGGACCCACCACACACAGGGGGCCGATCGCGGCGCTCGGATCCACGCGGGCGTCGGAGGCGATCACCGCCGTCGCGTGGATGCCCGGGGCAGGGCTCGGCAGCGGATGGAAGAGGGCGAGCGCCCGTGCCAGGGCGAGGTAGGGATTGGGCGTTCGGAGCGTCGGGCGGTCCGCCGCGGGGAGCCCCTCCGCCAGGATGACGGCGGCCGCCCGGCAGACCGCGAGGCCGGGGAGGTGCCGCTCATCCACGAGGAACGTCAGGTCGTCCGGCCCGGCCTGGTCCAGGCCGCGAATGGCGCGCACCTCGACCGTGCCATCACCCTCCAATCGAGCCTCGAGCCGGGCTGCCACCTCAGAGAGTCGCACCGCCTCCCGCACCCCCCTGCCATCAGGACGCCCCGAGCCGAGCGGGGATCCCTACTTGGCCTTCCCGTCGAACCGCTTGATGATCTCGGCGGTCAGATCGACGGTCGCCGCGCTGTAGATGATGCTGCTCCGCTCCAGGATGACGCTGTAGCCCTGGTCCTTCCCGTACTCCTGGATCGTCGCGAAGATCTCGCGCGTGACGTCCATCTCCGTCTCGCGCACCCGCTTCTCGAGTTCGCGGCCGGCGTCTTCGGCCAGCCGGCGGACGTCTCGCACCTTGCGCTGCAGCGCCTCCGACCGTTCACGCTTGGCCTGCTCGGAGAGGACCGGAGCCTGCTTCTCGAGC
>Ga0315294_10010081_pt1 | contig 10360 bp, 9 predicted proteins | sample YL17G13_40_MG_FD_203626 | JGI IMG/M metagenome (GOLD analysis project Ga0315294, IMG submission 203626) | Sediment microbial communities from Yellowstone Lake, YNP, Wyoming, USA - YL17G13_40 | ecosystem: Environmental > Aquatic > Freshwater > Lake > Sediment | place: USA: Wyoming | collected...
GACCTAAGGTTCACCCGACAGTTTCACCTCAAATGAAAATAAGCCTGGACTGGATTCGAGAATACGCCGACCTCAGCCTTCCTTTGCCCCAGCTCGTGGCCAAGCTGAGCATGATCGGCCTGGTCGTGGACAGCTGGGAGGAAAAAGACGGCGACACCGTCCTGGACGTGGAAACCTATGCCAACCGCCCGGACACGCTCGGCCACCGCGGCCTGGCCCGGGAAGCGGCCGCGGCCCTCGGCCTCCCGCTCAAGGCTCCCCTCCGGTCCTACGCCGAGTTGGAAATCCCCACCTCGGACCTGGCCGAAGTCCAAGTCTGGGACGAAGACTTGTGCCCCCGGTACTGCGGGCTCGTGGTCAAGGGCGTGAGCGTCGGCCCGTCCCCCGATTGGCTGCGCCGGAGAATCGAGGCCATGGGCCTCAAGCCCATCAACAACGTCGTGGACGCCACCAACGAAATTCTCTTCGGCACGGGACAGCCCATCCACGCCTTCGATTTCGCCAAAGTGGCCGCGTCGAAAATCATCGTTCGCAAGGCCAAAAAGGGCGAACGGCTGGTCAGCCTGGAAGGGGTCGACCTCGAGCTCGGTCCGGACATGCTGGTCATTGCCGACGAGAACACGCCCCTGGCTCTGGCCGGGGTCATGGGCGGGCAATACTCGGGCATCACCGAGTCCACCCGGGATGTCTTCATCGAGAGCGCCCATTTCGACCCGGTCTCGATCCGCAAGACGGCCAAGGCCCTGGGTCTCCAGACCGACGCCTCGTATCGTTTCGAGCGGGGAACCGATATTTCGTTCGCTCCCGACGCCGCCCGCTGGACCGCCGCCCTCCTGGCCCAATTCGGGGGGGAGGTCTCCCAGGGCGTCATCGATATCTATCCCAAGCCCCGGAAGAAAAAGGAGATCATGCTCCGTCCGAACCGCGTGTCCGACCTGTTGGGCGTGGACGTCGGCGAGGAATTCATCCTCAAGACTTTAGCCGACCTCGAGTTTGAAGTCGGGCCGCGGCAGGGTCAAGGCTGGCTGGTCAAGGTTCCCTTCTTCCGGGTGGATATCGAACGCGAAGCCGACCTCATCGAGGAGATCGCCCGTTTCTTCGGCTACGACCGGATTCCCTCGACGCTGGCCCCCTTGAAAATCGTCGAGCGCGCCGCCGAAAGCGAGGACAAGACCGACCGGATGCGCCGCATCCTGTTTCTCCAGGGCTTCGACGAGGTCCTCAACCAGGCCTTTGCCGACCCGGCCAAGGAGAGCGTGCTGACCACCCGGCGCAAGCCCATCGAGATCCGAAACCCCGTTTCCTCCAAAGCCTCCCTGTTGCGGACGACACTCCTCGGCGGACTCCTGGAAAACATCGCCTGGAACCTCAACCGGGGCCGGGAGGGAGTCCACGTTTTCGAATGGGGCAGCGTTTATTTCTGGGATGAAGAAGAAAAGGCCGAGCCCCTCATGCTGGGACTGGCCGGCACCGGGCTCCTCGGCTCGGCCTTTTGGCAAGGCGCCCAAGCCGAGACGGATTTTTTTACCATCAAGGGGGCCTGCGAAGCGCTCATGTCCGGCCTGCGCTATGAGCCTTACTCTTTCCAGACGAAAGAGAATCCGTTTTTTGAGCAAGGGTCGGTCCTGGCCTTGATCTACAAGGGCGTCAAGGTCGGCTGCCTGGGCCTAGTCAAGAAAAACATCCTGGAGGCCTTTTCCCTGAAGAAGCCCGTCTATGCGGCCGAGCTGAACCTCGAGGCGTTGTTCGCCAAGCAGCCTAGGCCTTTCCAATTCGTTCCCGTCCCCCGCTTCCCGAGCGTCACCCGGGACCTGTCTTTTTTGGTCAAGCAGGAGGTTTCTTACGAAACCATCAAGGAGGAACTGGAGCGGATGTCCCTGCCCTACCTTGAGAGTTACGATCTCGCGGACCGTTTTTCCGGGCCGTCCCTGCCCCGGGGCTGTGTCAGCCTGTCCCTTCGGTTCGTCTTTCGCCATCCCGGGGCGACCCTCCTGGCCGGCGACGTGGACAAGCTTCAACAACAGATCCTGGCCAACCTGAAGGCTGCTTTCGACATCCAATTGAGGCGGGAGAACGAAATTGACAAGTGAGCTTGAAAGAATTAAAATATTAGAGTCGAAGATCTCGCAAGTTGTTGATTTTATTAAAAAACTGACCTCCGAGAACGACCGACTCAAAGATCAGGTCAAGGAGCTCAAGGCCGACCGCAAGGAATTTGAGGAAGCGGCCCGCAAAGTCGTTAAATTTGAAGAAACCATAAAAAAATATGAAGAGGAGAGGGAGGCGCTTAAAATAAGGATTGAGGCGATCATCAAGCAAATCGATCAACTAGGCCTATGACTGACAAGATCGTCGAAATCGAAATTTATGGACAAAAATATAGGATCAGAGTCAAAGGAGATGAGGATGAAAAGTACATCGGCCGCCTGACGTCCCACGTGGACCAGAAGATGCGCGAGATCGGAGAGAAGTCCCGTTCCGTGGACCCCTTCAAGATCGCCGTCCTGGCGGCGCTTAATATCGCCGACGAGTATTACCTCAGCCGCCAACAACTGGACCAATTGAACGACGTCATCGGCCAGATGGAACATGAGATAGAAAGTCTGGAGGCACAGCTCACTCAACATGACAGCGATTATTCGAAACGTGAAAAGGTTAGCTCATAGAACAGACTCCCGGGGGCCAAACCGCGTCCCCTTCGAGGGACGACGGCCGGACGAAGCCGGAGGACCAGGCCAGGCCCGGGGAGGACGGCTTCTCCCCCGGCCCGGCGGACCGGCTCCGGCCCATCGCCGGAACAGCTTCGGCCCCGCGGAGGCGTTGCCCCGAACTCGCGTGTCATAAACCCTCCCGGCTTTCATCTCCTTTGATTCTCCGAAGAAGGAGGTGACCGAAGTGAACGTCGTCTTGATTGCGAGTATTATTCTTTTTGCCCTGTCGGCCGTTCTGCTGGGCATTTTTTTCCTAAAAAAGAAAGCCGGCGCCCAACTCGTTCTTCAAGCCAAAAAGGAAGCCCACAACGTCCTGGACAACGCCCGACAGGAATCCGACAAGATCGGACGCGAGGCGACCCTGGCCGCCAAGGAAAAATCCCTGGCTCTGGAGGCGGAATTCGAACGCCAAAGCCGGGACCGCCAGCGAAAGATCAACGATGCCGAACGCCGTCTGGTCAACCGCGAGGAAAACCTGGACCGGCGGGTCGAGGGCCTGGATCGCAAGGAGCGCGATTTCTCCGGCAAGGAAAAGCACCTCTCCCAGCGGGAGAAAGAAGTCGAAGCCCAGGATGAGAAGATCAAGGAGCTGATTAAAAAGCAGATGGAGGAGCTGGAGCGCGTTTCCGGGATGAGTCCCGAGGAGGCCAAGAGCTATCTCATCCGCAAAATGGAGGACGAGGCCAAGCTCGAGGCCGTGCAGACCCTCCGCCGCATCGAGGATGAAACCAAGAGCAAGAGCCTGATGATGGCCAAGGATATCATCAGCCAGGCCATCCAGCGCTCCGCGGCCGAGCACGTGGTCGAGACGACCGTGTCCGTCGTGGACCTGCCCTCGGAAGACATGAAAGGCCGGATCATCGGCCGCGAGGGCCGCAACATCCGCGCCCTGGAAATGGCCACCGGCGTCGACATCATCGTCGACGACACGCCCGAGGCGGTCATCCTCTCCAGCTTCGACCCCATCCGCCGGGAGATGGCCCGCCTGGCCATCCAGCGGCTGGTCCTCGACGGCCGCATCCATCCCGCCCGGATCGAGGAGATCGTGGAGTCGGTCAAGGTGGAGCTCGAGGAGAAGCTCAAGCAGGAGGGCGAGTCGGTGGTGCTGGAGCTCCGGGTGCAGAACATCCACCCCGAGCTGGTCAAGCTCCTGGGCAAGCTCAAGTACCGGACGAGCTACGGTCAAAACGTCCTCCAGCATTCCAAGGAAGTGGCCTACCTGGCCGCGCTCATGGCCCGCGAGCTGAAGGCCGACGTCAACGTGTCTTTGCGCGCGGGATTGCTGCACGACATCGGCAAGGCCGTGGACAGGGAAGTCGAGGGCACCCACACCGAGCTGAGCGTGGAATTGACCCGCAAGTACGGCGAGTCCGAAGCCGTGGTTCAGGCCATCGCTTCGCACCATCGGGATGTGGACTTCCCCTCGGTCGAAGCCGTGCTGGTCCAGTCCGCCGACACTCTCTCGGCCGCGCGGCCGGGCGCCCGGCGCGAGCTGCTCGAGACCTACATCAAGCGGCTGGAGAAGCTGGAGGCCCTGGCCAACAGCTTCGAGGGCGTGGCCAAGTCGTTCGCCCTGCAAGCCGGCCGCGAAATTCGGATCATCGTCGAAAGCCAGAAAGTCTCCGACGACCGGGCGGCCGTTGTCGCCAAGGAAATTGCCCAGAAGATCAAGGATGAGCTCGATTATCCGGGCCAGATCAAGATTACGGTCATCCGCGAGATGAGGGCGGTGGAGTATGCCCGATAGGGTTTCGATCCTGTTCCTGGGCGACATCATCGGCCGGCCGGGCCGCAACGCCCTGAAGAAATTTCTCCCCGGGCTTGTGGCCAAACACAACCCCTCCCTGATCGTGGCCAACGTCGAGAATGCCTCCGGCGGGCTGGGCCTGACCGAAGACATCGGCCGCGAACTCCTCGACCAGGCGGATATCCTGACCTCCGGGAACCACATCTGGGATAAAAAAGAAGTCCGGGATTTCCTCGAGCGCGAAAAGCGGCTGCTGCGGCCGGCCAACTACCCGCCCGGCAACCCGGGCCGCGGGGACGTCGTCCGGCCCGACCGGCGAGGCCGCAAGGTGTCGGTCATCAACCTCCAGGGCCGGGTCTTCATGGAGCCCATCGACTGTCCCTTCCGGACGGCCGACGCGCTCCTGGAAAAAATCCGTCCCGAAACCCCCATCATCGTGGTGGACTTCCACGCCGAGGCCACGTCCGAGAAGCAAGCCCTGGGATGGTACTTGGACGGGCGGGTGACGGCCGTCCTGGGCACGCACACCCACGTGCCCACCGCCGACGAGCGCCTTCTGCCCGGCGGCACGGCCTACCTCACCGACGTGGGGATGGCCGGCGCGGCCAATTCGGTCATCGGCATGAAGAGGGAGCAGGCCCTGGAAAAGTTCCTCACGGCCCTGCCCCAGCGATTCGAACCGGCCAAGGACGGGCTGTTCCTCTCGGCGGCCGTCGTCGTCGCCGACCCGGCCACGGGGCGGGCCCTGTCCATCACCCGCGAGATTTTCAGGGAGGAGACCTCGGATGAATGAGGGGATCGTTCTTCCGGACAAGATCTACACCGTCTCCCAGATCACCGCGCTGGTGAAGCTGGAGCTGGAGAACGCTTTTCCTCAGCTGTGGGTTGAGGGCGAGGTCTCGAACTTCCATCGCCATCAATCGGGACATTTGTTCTTTTCGCTCAAAGATGAGAAGTCCCAATTGCAGGTCGTCATGTTTCGGTCTGATGTCTCCAAGAACAAATTCGAGCTTCAGGACGGGCTTAAGATTCTCTGTCGCGGCCGGCTGACCGTATATGAACAGAGAGGAAACTATCAACTGATCGCTAGCAAAATCGAGCCCAAGGGCAAGGGCGCTCTGCAGCTGGCCTTCGAGCAACTCAAGGACAAGCTCAGGGCCGAGGGGCTGTTCGACCTCAATCGCAAGAAAAAGCTGCCTCTTCTGCCGAAGACTGTCGGCCTGGTCACCTCGCCCCGCGGGGCGGCCATCGTCGATATCCTTCGCACCCTGGAGCGCCGGTTCGCCCCGCTCCACATCATCATCCATCCGGTCAAGGTCCAGGGCGAGGGCGCGGCCGGGGAGATTGCGGCGGCCATCGACTATTTCGGCGGCCTGAAGGATGTGGACGTCCTCATCGTCGGCCGCGGGGGCGGCTCGATCGAGGACCTGTGGGCTTTCAACGAGGAGAGTGTCGCCCGGGCCATATTCCGCTGCCCCATCCCCATCATCTCGGCCGTGGGACACGAAGTGGACTACACCATCGCCGATTTCGTGGCCGATGTCCGCGCGGCCACGCCCACCGCCGCCGCCGAGCTGGTCATCGACACCGAGGAATCCTTCCGGGAGCGGATCGAGCAGCTGGAGCGCCGGGTCGTTCAGAACCAGCGCCTCCTGATCCAGGAGCGGAGGCAAAAGGTGGATCGTCTGACCCACCACCGCATCTTCCAGAACTTCAAAATCCTGCTCCTCAACCTCGAACAGCACCTGGACGACCTCGAGACGCGCTCGAGAGGCGTGCTGCGCGGCGAGCTCCACCGCCTGGCCGGCTGGCAGGGCGAAGCGCGGCTGGCCGAGGAAAAGATGCGCGGCAGCCTGAGGCGGATGATCCAGGACAACCTGGGCCGGTGGAGCCGGCTGGCGGCCCAGTTGAACGCCCTCAGCCCCCTGGATGTCCTGAAGAAAGGCTACACGCTGTGCTGGAAAGACGGCGGGCTGCGCCTGGCGCGCACCATCGACGACGTGGAGGCCGGAGAGGACCTGACGGTATCGTTCTACCAGGGCGAATTCGACTGCCGGGTGCGGAGCGTCGATCGCCGGCGGACCATCCAATCCCGAGTCATCAAGGAGTGACGATGGCCAAGACAACCAAAACGGAGAAAGCGGAGCATCCCGGCTTTGAAAAGGCTTTGGCCGAATTGGAACAGATCGTGGGCAAGCTCGAAAAGGGCGGCCTCGCCTTGAATGAGTCCCTGGCCCTGTTCGAAAAAGGGGTGAAGCTGGCCCGCTTCCTGCGGGACGAGCTGGACCGGGCCGAGAAAAAAGTCGAAATCCTGCTCAAGGACGACAAGGGCGCAACGAAGCGGGCGCCGTTCAAACTCGACGCCGAGGGCGAAGAGGAAGAGGGCGACGAGGAAGACGAAGAGGAAGACGGCCCAGAGCCGGGCTCCCCGGATAAGGACGGGGGCGAGCTTCCTTTTTAAGTCCTATGAACGCTCAGGAAATCCTGGCCGCCAGGCGCGGGGCCGTTGAGCAGGAACTGGCCCGGCTTCTCGGTCCCGGCGATTCGCTTGTCCGTCAAGCCCTGCGCGACACCGTTTTGTCCGGGGGTAAGCGTTTTCGGCCGCTCCTCCTTCTGTCTGCCGGCGAGGGATCCCGGGCGGAACGCCGCCTGCTTCTTCCGTTTGCCTGCGCGGTGGAATTCATTCATAATTATTCATTGATCCATGACGACCTGCCGGCCATGGATAACGATGATTTCCGGCGCGGGCGTCCGTCCTGCCATAAGGCTTTCGGCGAGGACATCGCCCTTCTGGCCGGGGACGGACTTCTGACCCTGGCCTTTGAAGTGATGGCCGCGGCGCCCCTGCCGGCCGAGCTCGAACCGCAGCGGGCGGCCGTTATCCGGGAAGTCGCCCGGCGGGCCGGAATCGAAGGCATGATCGACGGCCAGTATCGTGATGTTCGCCTCAAGCCCGAGGAACTCAACGAGGAGTCCTTCAGGGAGTTGATCCTGAAAAAGACCGGCGGTTTGATCATCGCCTCGGTGGTGGCCGGCGGCCTGCTGGGTCGAGCCTCTGACGGAGACCTCGAGGCCCTGGCCTCCTACGGAACGAATGTCGGCCTGGCCTTCCAGGTCAGGGACGACATCCTGGATACCGTCGGCGAACGGGTCAAACCCGGAGTTTTTCGCCCCAATTCCACGGCCCTGTTCGGCGAGGACGGAGCGCGCCGGCGCTTGAAGGACTATGTAGCGGCTGCTCAAGCGTCTCTGGCGCGAGCCTCCCTCGACTCCGGAGAGCTGAAATTCCTGGCGGATATGCTGCTGGACTTGAAACAAGAGAACGGCTGATGATGAAGTACCTGGAGTCCATCGACGGCCCTTCGGACCTGAGGAAACTCTCTCCGAACCAGCTCGCCCGGTTGGCCGATGAGATCCGGGCCATGATTCTGGATGTCGTCTCAAAAAACGGAGGGCACCTGGCCGCCAACCTCGGCGTGGTCGAATTGACCATCGCCTTGCATTACGTATTTGACGCCCCCCGGGACAAGATCATCTGGGATGTGGGCCATCAATCCTATGCTCACAAGATTCTGACCGGAAGGAAAAAAAGATTCTCGAGCCTCAGAAAGCAGGGCGGAATCCTGGGGTTTCCCTGCCGCGAGGAAAGCGATTACGACGTCTTCAACACCGGTCACGCCTCCACGGCCCTGTCGGCCGCCCTGGGCCTGGCCGTAGCCCGGGATAGAAAGAATGAGTCCCACCGGATTGTCGCCGTGGTCGGCGACGGAAGCCTCACCGGCGGAGTGGCCTGGGAAGCGCTCAACCAGATCGGCCATCTCCGGGAAAAAATCGTTATCCTCCTCAACTACAATGACATGTCGATCTCGCCCAACGTGGGCGCCATGTCGAAATACCTGACCTACCTGGTTTCGGGCGAGCGCTACCTGAAAATCAAGGACCAGGCCAAGTCCCTGCTGAAGACTATCCCCGGCCTGGGACCCGCGGCCCTCAAGGCAGGCAGGGCCGTGGAGGACCTGGTCAAGAAAACCTTCTTCCCCGGCTTGGTCTTCGAGGAGTTGGGGATCAAGTATGTCGGGCCGGTCCGGGGTCATCATCTGCCTTCGCTCATTCGGGCCTTCGAAGAGGCCAAGGATTATGACGGCCCGCTCTTGATCCATGGCGTGACCCGCAAGGGGCAGGGATACCTTCCGGCGCAGACCAACCCTGAAAAATACCACGGGGCCAAGCCCTTTGACATCAGCACCGGCCGGCCGCGCAACGGCTCGAAGTCGGCCACCTATTCCTCAGTCTTCGGCTCGACCCTGATGAAGCTGGCCGAGCGGGATAAGCGCCTGCTGGCCATCACCGCGGCCATGCCGGAGGGCACGGGGCTCCAGCCCTTTGCCCGGAAGTATTCCGACCGGTTCTTCGACGTGGGCATCGCCGAGCAGCACGCGGTGAATTTCGCCGCCGGGCTGGCGCTGGCCGGGTTCAGGCCGGTGGTGGCCGTCTATTCCACCTTCCTCCAGCGCGCCTATGACCAGGTCAGCCATGACGTTTGCCTCATGGACCTGCCCGTGATCTTCGGCCTCGACCGGGCGGGCTTGGTTTCGGACGACGGTCCCACCCACCAGGGCATCAACGACATCGTCTATCTCCGGCACCTGCCCAACATCATCGTCATGGCGCCCAAGGACGAGAATGAACTCCAGCACATGCTCTATTCCGCCCTGGACTACGGCCATCCCGTTTCGGTTCGTTTCCCCAAGGCCAAGGTCGTCGGGGTACGCTTGGATAAAAAGTTGAAGCCGATTCCCCTGGGAAAGGCCGAGGTGTTGAAGAAGGGAAAAGACCTCTTTCTCGCTCTGGGGAGCATGGTCGCGCCGGCCCTGAACATCGCCCGCCGGCTCGAACGTCGGGGCATCAGCCTGGCCGTGGTCAACGCCCGGTTCGTCAAGCCCCTGGACGAAGCCTTGATCCTGTCCTATGCCGGGCGCGGACGGACGATCCTCACCGCCGAAGAGGGCGTCACGGCCGGAGGTTTCGGCAGCGCCGTCCGGGAGTTCCTCGACCGGGAGAGGAAGTTCGAGGTTAAATTCAAAACCCTCGGCCTCCCCGTGGAGATCTATCCCCTGGGCACGCGCGACCAAGTGAAAGCCCTGTACCGCCTGGACGAGCAGGGACTCGAAGACCAGATCAGGGAATTCTATAAAAAGACCCGGTGACTCGTTCGGGCCGGGTTTCGGGCGGAGAATGAACAGTCAGGGTCCGGAGCGCCTCATGACCAAAGAGAAAGCGGCGTCGCGACGACGGGCCGATTTATTGCTCCTCGAACGCGGGCTGGCGGCCACCTGCCATAAAGCCCAGGCGCTGATTATGGCCGGCGAGGTTTTTTCAGGCGCCGAACGCGTGGAAAAGCCGGGACAGCTCATGCCCCTGGACCGGCCTCTGGCCGTTCGCGAAGCCATGCCTTTTGCCGGCCGCGGCGGCCTGAAGCTGGCCGAGGCGCTGGACGCATTCGGTATTTCAGTGGACGGACTCGTCGCCGCGGACCTGGGGGCGTCCACCGGCGGGTTCACCGATTGCCTTCTGCAGCGGGGGGCCCGGATAGTCTATGCCATTGACGTGGATACGAAACAGCTCGACTTCCGCCTGAGAAAAGACCCGCGCGTCGTTCTCCTAGAAAAAAACGCGCGCTATCTCAGTCCCGCAGATTTCCCGGAGCCACCCGAGGTGGTCACGGCCGACTTGTCGTTCATCTCGGTCATCAAAGTCCTGCCGGCGCTCAAACCCATCCTGGGTTCGGCGATCCTGCTGGCTCTGCTCAAGCCTCAGTTCGAAGCGGGACGAACCCAGGTCGGCAAAAAAGGAATAATCCGCGACCCCGAAGTTCATGCCCAAGTCCTAGGTCGCGTCGTGG
>Ga0315294_10010082_pt1 | contig 10360 bp, 17 predicted proteins | sample YL17G13_40_MG_FD_203626 | JGI IMG/M metagenome (GOLD analysis project Ga0315294, IMG submission 203626) | Sediment microbial communities from Yellowstone Lake, YNP, Wyoming, USA - YL17G13_40 | ecosystem: Environmental > Aquatic > Freshwater > Lake > Sediment | place: USA: Wyoming | collected...
TTCATCCTTACCAAACCAGCCATTGCGCTCTTGCCACGCCATAGCTCTTGAATCTGGTTTTGGAATTGCAGGTTGTACATGTACAGGAGTTTCTGCTTCTTGTAAAGGGGGTACATACTCTTGCGCTCTAGCCAATCTGTATTGAGCGCCAGATAATTTCTCCTGGGCATCTACTAATTGGTCTGAGTCTCCAAGGTCATATGCTTCTTTATACTCTCTCTTAGCCGCCTTAACTTCAGCCTCAGTAGCGCCCTTATAGGTATCCATAAGGTTTTTCTCACCCTGAGCTAAGCGGTTCTTTAAGGCTTTGTTCTCTTCCTGAACTGTCTGAGCATAGGTTAGAGCTGCGTTCTGCTCTCTTACAGCAGTCTCTTTCTCCCTGCGCTCATCATGCCAGACCTTCTTGAACTGCTTGAGCTTTACCTTTACTGAGTCTGAGTACTCCTCTAACTCATCTTTCTCAAGATCCTCCACCATATCTTTGGGCAGAGCCTCACGGCCTCTATCCTTTTGCGGAGTATCATCTTCTATTTCAAATTCAAACTCCTTCTCTTCCTTCTCATCTGGAAATTCAAAGGCTTCTTCACTCATGTCTTTCTCCTAAATGTTACCTTGCGGTATTTTGTTAAGCCCTACTGATTCCCCTTGGATCTTCTACAACTGCCTCTACTGTGTCATCGTTTATCAATCTAAACTCTTTGCCATGTATCTTTAAACGTGTACCAGTATTAGGACGAGCCAATATGAAGTCTCCACTCTTACACCAAGGACCACCTGGAAATCTGCTTTTGTCAGAATAACAGTCTGGACCCAATGCAACTACAAAGAACACAGTACTTAGCACCTCTTCAAACTGACGGGTTGAGTCAGCCTTTAGTAAGCCACTATCATACTTTTCTTCTATTACAGGTATGCTAACCAGGATGTGGTAGCCACTTGGTACAGGCAATTGTGTTGCCTTTGTTTCTTCGCTTTCTGTAGCGATTTCAGTCATCAGATTGCTCCATATGTTTTACAAGGTCTAGGATATAACCCTCTGCGATGGATAGACCCCTGATCTCCCCACAAAGTTTTTGGTACTCTGCATAGTCTTTAGCTGCGCTTGTAGCAACTACTTCAACTATCTGTTGTTTCTTTCCTTGTATATCTTTTAGTACTGACTCTATAGAGCGGCTCATTTGTTACCCTTTTTAGCCGCCTCATGCTTCCTGTCTTCCCTGTTCGCGGAATCTGCCCTTTCCCCGATTTGTGCTCCTAGCTTTGCACCTTCCATCTCTAGGTTAGCGTTTAGCTCATGCTCTTTTGCAGCCAACTTAAAGCCCTCTACAGCCCTATCTCCCTCTTGCTGAGATTTGTCTTTAGAGATCTTTGCCCCAACTTGAAGGCCTGCTATCTGCATTTGAACATTCAGCTTATCTGTTTCTATCTGCTTCTTATCTGTTTGCTCCTGTACTGCAACAATTGCCATAGCCTGTTTAATCTTGACCTCTTCTTCCTTAACAGCTACTTCCCTGCCTCTTAGCTGTAGCTCTTGCTGCTGCATCTGAACCAGAGGATCTTGAGCCTGCTGCTGTGCCTGCTGCTGCGCCATATCTGCCTTATCCTTCTGTAGTAGCTTGTTAGCAGCCATAGCCATAAGCCTAGACATCTCAGTTTCCATATCATTAGACAATTCCTTGTCCATATCTGGCAATGGAATACCAAGCTGCTCCTCAATGTTCTTGCGGTACTGGAATGCTATGTGCTCGTTAATATGAGCAAGCAGGGCAGCATGCTGAACCTGAGCCTGAGGATTTGTAGACATCATCTGGGCTACTTGTGGATCATCTGAGAAAGATTGATGCACCTTCATATGCGCTTCATGGTCCTGGTATATGAATGCTTTAACAGGCTTACCATTAACAACAGCCATATTCTCAGATACAGGGTCTTTAGGCTTAGCATCAGTGGCATTAGGTACTAACTTGCCAATGTTCTTAACGCCCAAGACTTCTAGCATCTGACGGTTTAGCTCCACTTGGTCATAGATCTGTGGGTTCGCCGTAGCCATCTGCATTACAGCCTGATACTGAACTACCTTCTGAGACATAGTAGAGGCGTTAGGATCTGATACTGGGATCACATCACACTGATCATAGTCAGATTGCTTAGCTTTTCTGCTGCCATCTACAGGCTGATAGTCATACTCTTTAGGGGTATTGTCCCTAATAATTGCCTTTAATAGCTTCAGCTCCTGCTTCATAGAGTAATGAATACGGGCCTGAACTGCAGACATAACCTTTAAAGTCCTCTCCAAAATAGCCAGAGTAGTACCTACTGGGGCGTTAGCTGACATGTCAGATACGTTCAGATCAGCAGCAGAGGCAAACCTACGCCCATCCTCAATGATCTGGTTCATCAGCTGGAATAGAACCTGACTAGGCTCTTTATAGGGAAGCGGTAAGATATTGTCTCTAATGGTGCCAGAGGCTACGTCTACATCCCTGAACTCGCCAGGGGCGATAGGAGTGTCATCACCCTTAACGCGCATACCCTTAGTCTTTAATCCACCAGGGAGGTTAGACAAAGTACCTGCGTCCACCAGCTGGCGTATGATAGAGGTACCAGACTTAGCAAATGCACCTATCAGATGGATTAATCCAAAGCAGTAGAACCCAAAGCCTGGGATATAACCATAGTGAACTAGGTGAGAACGCTTCTGCTTAGTCTCATCTTCTGGCCTCCAGTTACGGCGAATAGCTAATACATCTTGGGTATTCTTATCAATTGTAACTATGTAGGGCAGAGCTATACCTGTCTCTTCACCGTCTTCTTCATCCTCGTACCCAGGCAAATCTAGATATACCTGCATTTCCAGAAGTTTATAGCGGTCATCAGAGGTAGCCCTAAAGCCCATCTGCTCTGCTATCTTCTTCTCTATTTCATTTAATGAATTAACAGGATCTGGTAGGTCTATATCTCTATAGAAACCGGCAGCCATGAGGCGTTTAATCTCATTTTTTGTCTTACGCATCACATGAGTTACGCGGTCACATGTCTCTATATTTGACGCTCCATAAGGGACCACTACATCCTCTGCCGGAACAAACAATGAGACCTGCCTATCAAGAGAAGGATCAAAGTAAACCTTCTTAAATGCATTACCTGCCAAACCCAAGCCCCATAACATTCTTTCATGCTCTGGGCGGTACTCAACCATGACCTCTGTGAGCTGATAATTCATATCATCCCGTACCCGTTCAGCAGAGTCTTTTAGTGCTGGAGTTTCCTTGCCAATGATCCTAGTTTTCACTGGTCCTGCCGCTGGAAATGTCTCCATAATTGTCTCTGACTGGAACTTAACCAGGGCTTCTGCCAGAAGGGGGTGGTAAACGCCACAAGCTCCTTCCCAAGGCTCAGATCTTTCCTCAATTTTCATACCTAGTAGCTCTAAACCGTCCACATAGGTCTGCATCCAGTCCTTTCTTGAGGCTTCATCATCCTCATAGTCCTGAATTAGGTCAGAGGCTATGCTAATTAGGTCTGACTCATCCATCTCCTCAGCAAGATTGACCTCAAACTCACTATCTACTGACTCTTCATCATTATCTTCACCAATCTCTATCTCTATCTCTGGGTTATCCTCTTCCTCTTCCATTAAAGGTGCGGGATACAGAGCTTTATCAAAATCTGCTGACATATTTACTCCTTAGTAGTAAGTCTTTTTGCGTCTAAACCCAATATTATCATCTTCCTCATCAGAATCTAACCTTAAAAATCCACCCTGTCTAAACCTAATAAGGGCTTGGACTGTAGAATCCACCAAGTCATCATGTTCTGCATTAGGAAATCTAGCCATTTCTTCTATTACCTCTTCTGCCCACTTAGTTTCTGGGGCCCAGACCCGCCCAGACCTGAATAAATCAGTTACTGAGTTAATACGGACAAACTTATCATTACCTCTTACAGGAGTGTAGTCAGATACCATCACGCCCATACGTCTTAATTCAAATATCAGTGGGGCTCCAGCAGCTTTAGCTTCAATAATACAGGCATCAGGCTGCCATTCATCATAGAATCTCTTAGCCGTGTCCTTCAAATCAGGGAATTCCAGCTTATCCTTCCACGCATCCAGCATTATTATATTAACGTCATCAGGGTTTTCATTTAAGTGAAAAATCCCCCAGGTAGTACAGGCTGAATAATCCGCCCTCTGACTTTTAGTAAATGCAGTATCCCATGACTGTATTATAAACTCACACTTAGGGGGTCTATCCTGCTCCCATCTCTGCCACCAGTCTCTCTTTACTAAAGCGCCCTCTTCTCCAGTAGGAGTCTGTTGGTACTGTGCGTTCCACTTATATACAGGCAGCTCTTCCTTTAGATCTAACAGCTCTCTTAGCTCCCAGAACTCAGGCCATAAGGCGTTGCCACTAGGTAAAATAGCAGGTAACTGGACAATATCCCATTCTGTATCATCCTTTAAGAGCTTGCCAGTTAGATCTTTATCTGACCAGCGCGTCATTACTATAATGATAACGCCACCAGGCTGAAGTCTTTGCCTAGGGCCAGACGTATACCACTCGTATACAGAGTCAAATACACTAGGGTCTCCTTGGGCTAGCTTAGCTTCCTGTTCAGAGTGTGGGTCATCTATTATTAATAAGTCAGCTCCTTTCCCCGTAACAGTCCCTCCAACCCCAATAGCAAAGTAATCCCCCCCATGATTTGTAGCCCAGCGCCCTGCAGCCTTAGAATCAGACCTTAGGGTTACATCTGGGAAGATCTTAGCGTACTGTTCAGACCCTACTAAGTTTCTAACCTTACGTCCAAAGCCAACAGCTAGTTCTGCCGTATTAGAACATTGGATAACTTTCTTCTCTGGAAACTTACCCAAGAACCAAGCAGGTAACATATTAGAGGCAAATTCTGATTTTGTATGCCTAGGTGGCATATTAATAATCAGACGTTTTAATTTCCCATCTACAATCTCTTGAAACTTCTTAGCCATGAGGGCGTGGTGTCTGCCATGTATAAACCCAGGCCACATCTCTCTAACAAAGGATAGGAAGTCTAGCTGGGCTTTCTCTCTTACCAAAGCCCCCTTATATTGGGCCACGTTCTCAAATAGCTTCTCCTGCTCCATTAGAGGAAGATCCGCTATCATTTCCGCAATACCCATCAGTCCAGCTTCCTAAAGTTAATATACACAGGTCTTACACTCCTACCCATTCCCTTAACCCTTTTTAAAACCCCCAGCCTTACTAGACGGTCTATTATCTTAGCCGTATTTCCTAGCCCAGGCTTATTCCTAAACTCACATATATCCCTAATAGACGGACCAAACCCATACTGTAGCCAGTACTCATCTATAAACAAAAAGACCTCCCTCTGGGCAGGTGTCATTACAACCTCCATACATACAGCACGGCTCAAGTCCCTCTTGTGGGCAGCCATCTCCCTATTAATAATCAATGCAGCTCACCCTTAACATGCATAATCCCACTAAGGACACCACACACATAAGATACAAAGTCAGACTGGTCCTCCCTGTCTATCATCTCTCCCATTTCGCCTATACAGATTGTAAGAGCCGCCAATGAAGGACCCCATTCCTTGCCGTCTAGAAGTTTTTGAATATCTAACACCATCTCATTAACCTCATTCCGCTGCTCAGTAGTGGGCTTTATGTATCTTTTCAATTTACCCTACCATTGATTTCATTGAGGAATTATGCCCTACCTTGTCGATCGACAAGGAGCAAAAAAAATATATACCCCCCCACCCCTCTGCGTTATTTAACATAGGGGGCCCTTTTCTGTACACGTTCCGCATCAGGAAGAGGCTGATCCAAGGAATTCTCTGGGGAAATACTTTGTTTGTCAGGAATAATATGTAGAGAACCAGCCACCTCATCTACATCAAAAAGTGGGTCTGCCCCACTCCCACCCTCTTTTAATGCCGTTTCTGATACTAATTCCCCACTTTCTACCATTTCACCCGCTGAGAGTTCATCACTTTTCCCCACAATCAATTCAGCCATTAAGGAATCAGTATCAACGTCCGTTATGGATTGATTAGAACTCATCATCATCGACCTTAGTTCATCTAGTATTTGTAGTCTTAGTTCGCCACTGTCCTTTATCACTGTAGTCTCATTGCGCGTAGTAAATGCCGCGACCTCTGTTACCTGTCCTAATACTCTAGCGCAATTGGTTCTGTCGCTGGCTTTAGTGCTTGGATCAATGAGGGTCTGAACTAGGCTATTGATCACCAGTGAGCGCAAGGATTCAGCAGTATTATATCTCTCAGCTTCTTTTGCCGCTTCCATAGCAGTGATGACCGCCTGAATTCCTTTATTCTGTGTGACCATTCTGCTGGCGTTGTTGCCTATAGTTTTGGGTGTACCTGTAGCGTTATATGCCTGACGGTAACTATCTGCACCAGTTAGTCCATCAATGGCAATACCTTGTGCGAACTTCAGCTGCTTATGAGTGAGAGTTCCTCTTTTGATCATTAGTGCAGAACTAATAGACTTAGTATCTTTTAGCTTATTCTTTATTAATTCTCTAGATATCTTTGTCATTTTAGACTGCCCCGCTACGCTATTGAACATATGCCGCGAATATAACACAATGGGGAACAAATAGGGAACAACTATCCTTTATCCATGCGCCATTCCATGATAGTAACCACTCACATACCCTGGAAGCCACGCCCAGAGCCATTCTCCCCTGGATCGCGCTAGGATCGCGCTGGCTGCGTTTTAATCCTTTTGCATAGGATAGCATTGACTGACCCCCTAAAATATCAATATATATTTAACAATCTATTGCCTAACCTATTGCATATCTCAATAGATGGTTCATAATTAAGCCTTGATCAATTAGAAGGATAACTCTCATGTATTCCATACCCTGCAAGCTTGTTGATGTGAAGGTTGACGATTTTATTATACGGAAACCTAACTCCCATAAAGTCTTCATAAAAGGCTCTTATGACAGGTCAACAAAGAAATTTTGTATATCTGATACGCTGAACATTAATCGCAGTCTGTACCTGAAGGGAAGCACAATTGTTTATATTGGTTTCACATACTAACTAAGGATAACACTCACATGACTAACGATACTTTCTTCTTTCTGATGCTAAACGCGGCATTGCTTGCAATCGTACTAATCCTGTCTATTTAATCCCATTACATAAAAGGATCTAACCATGATATATATTTTGGAAGTGCTATCTGTTGTATCAATGTTCGCACTACTCATCCTAGTTCTGCTAATTGGAGGTGTAGCATGAAGACGGTATTCAGTAAGGATATGGTTGCCCATGTGTGGGCACAGCAAAATCAAAGCAATGGACGCACATCATCAGGCAATTTTTACTTTGTAGGTAAAACACTGTACAGCTATGGCAGTCACTTCATTGTAGGCAAGTTTGAGGAATTCAAAGGTAAACGCTGCATATTAATGAGTACGCGCTCTTATAGCTTTACTACTGCTAGTCAACAGGCAATTGCGCGGCAGGCAATACGCAACACCCCCTTGCCAGTGTTTTATGTTCCTTGTCCTGAGGAATTCGGCGCATCTAATAAAGCAAGATGGGACAGAGAGATTAAAGCATTATTAGAAAAAGCAGCAGTTGCTAGAACTAAAAGGGATTCTCTCATGCAGGAAGCTGGCGCACTGGCAACAATGGCAAATAGCTACGCGACCTTTTTTGAACTCCAATGGACTGTCGCTATCCCCGAACTCTCTGAGGAATTCTGCACCAATATTAGAAAGGAAAATAAAGAAGCGGCACTACAGGCAAGGATTAAGAAGGAAACCAGAGAGAGAGCAGAAGCCTATATAAAAGCTACTTGTGTATCGGAATGGCAACTAGGAATAATAGACAGTATTCCTTATGGCTATAGGCCAGAAGACGCACTGCTAAGGGTGCGTAATGATGAAGTCCAGACTTCACATGGAGCGATTGTCTCAACAAGTGAAGCATTAAGGATATGGCCGATTATTCGTCAGTGCCGCGATACTGAAACTGGTTTTATAGCTAACGGACATACAGAGCATATTGGACAATTTGCAGTGAGGGAAATAAAACCCAATGGGGATATGGTAGTTGGTTGCCACTCGATAAAATGGTCAGAGATTGAAAAGGTCGCGGCAATAATCAGCCAGTAAAGTTTTACCTTATAGGTTTAGGCCTATAGGGGAACATTTTATAAACACTCCAAACAATCCTAACTATATGAGGAACTACTATGTTCGGTTATAAATGCTTTTATCGTGGCAAGACTTGCGAAGTCTATGCTTTACGCACCCTTGATGCACAAGACGCGGCAGCTAAAATATTCAAGGCTAAAAATTCTTATGAAATATCAGTATTCTTATGCGAAAAGGACAATAAACAAGTAGAGCATAAGGCCACATTTTAGCAATGATTAGCTAAGAATCTGCTATCAAGTAACTGTATTAATTATTAAATTATGGATGTTCCCGAAACCAATTTCGGCAACATACCACCCTAACTAGGGGATAAATTAGTTTATAGCCTTATGGGTTTAGTCCCATAGGGAAATAAACTGATCCGGCAGATCCGGCAACGTGCAAAAGGATATTAACCATGAGTTATTACACTGAGAATATAGGTGAATTTGGTTCAAGAGAGAGAGAGATGCTGCGCGAAATATTGTCCAAACCGCTACCAGATAACTTTTCCGATGATGAAGTGAAGCCTGCATTTAATAAGGGCAGTGGCTATGTTTTTCTAGTCAATGCAGATTACCAATGTGCAATGATAAACCATGAGACTGGCAGTCTTGAAATATTTCACAATACCCCAGATCAGGGAGACGAGGGATTCTTATCAGACTTTCTGAAATCCTCGCCAGATGATTACAACGGGCATGATGAGAGATATATACGCGAACAGGCAGAGAATGAAAAGGTGGAACTACCAGCAACTTGGATGGAGGAATCATGAAGACCAAGACGATTGAGATATATGATTTTGATGAGTTAAGCGAATCCGCTCAGGATGTAGCACTGGATAAAGTTAGGCGGATCAATAACGATTACGAATGGTGGAACTTTACTTATGAGGACGCGAAGGATGCAGGAATTATCCTAGAATCCTTTGATCTAGACAGGAACAGACACGCAAAGGGATATTTTAGGCATTGTGACGGCGAACTGGATTGCGCGGAACTGATTGTTAAAAATCATGGAGAAATTTGTGAAACCTATAAAACGGCAACTGTATACCTAGCAGACAGGGATAAGCTAATGAGAACTCCGATTGAGGGGGATTTTGATGAAACCGCCCTAGTCAATTTATTAGATGATCTCAACACGGACTTTCTGCAATCCATCCTAGAGGACTATTCAATGTCATTACAAAGGGAATATGAATACATAAACAGCAAGGAAAATCTATTGGAAGTTATTGACTGCAATGGATATACATTTAATGTAAACGGACAACTGGAGGCAGCATGAAATCATACCTAGTAAGCTTGCACGAAGATAAGGGAGATAAGTTCCTGATGTTCTTTGAATGTTGGGCAGAAGATGAGGATCACGCGGGGGAGCAGGCTTTAAATGCTTATCCATGCGGAGATGTGGTGCATATCTCCCCGCCTTCTGATATGGACAATGAGGGCAGGACACTCAAGGAAATAATCGGGGAGGCAGCATGAAATATGAAGTGGAAATTGAGGAAGTGATTACCTTTAGAATTACTCATTTTTTTAAGACTGATTCTGGCAACATCCATGACGCTGCACAGGATGCGTTCAATCAATATCACAATACCGACCGCACCCGTGAGAACTATGACGCTGAGCCGGACTTTAGAATCACCAGTATCAAGGAGGCAGTATGAAATATATATTTAAGCAATTCGTAATTGAATACACGGAAGTGGATGCTGAGAATGAGGAAGCCGCCTTTGAGGAGTTCTATAGCGGGGGAATAGACCCCTTTAGGTCTGAATATAATGATGTAGAAGTGAAGGCAGAGGAGGCAGTATGAACTCATACATTTTTACCTGTACGCTGACCTTTGAGACTGTTATCAAAGCGGAAACACAAGAGCAAGCGGATGCAGAATTTCTCAGGCGGGATACACAGGCGGATGTAGTCTATGACTCAGGCATAAGTGTGCAAGTTATTGAGGATGCACCCTTGTCCATGCCATATTTTACTATTGGCGATAAGAATGTGTGAAAACGAAGTAGCCTATACATTAATAGTGGTATTCATTGCGTGGATTTTTTTAAGGGATAAATCATGAGACAAATACTTTTAAACGTGCCGGACTGTATGTCAGATGAAAAGGCGCAATATGAACTTGACCGCCTTGCATCAAATGACTGGATA
>Ga0315294_10010083_pt1 | contig 10359 bp, 8 predicted proteins | sample YL17G13_40_MG_FD_203626 | JGI IMG/M metagenome (GOLD analysis project Ga0315294, IMG submission 203626) | Sediment microbial communities from Yellowstone Lake, YNP, Wyoming, USA - YL17G13_40 | ecosystem: Environmental > Aquatic > Freshwater > Lake > Sediment | place: USA: Wyoming | collected...
ATCTCGCCGTGATGAAGGAAGCGGAACGCTCGTGCATCTTCAACATCCTGCACGTCTGCGACTACGTTGGAGAGTACGACGACCTGACGCGGTTCCAGGACTACCCGGGGCACGTGGTGAGCTGCCCTCTCAAGGTCGGTGGCCTTCGGCTGCCGCTGGCCGAGGCGTACCGGCTGTTCAACCGACCCGTGATGGGCGGGCTCGACCGCCACGGCGCGATCGCCACCGACAGCAAAGCGCAGATCCGCGCCGAGGTCGAGGCCACGCTCCGGAGCGCGCCCGCACGTTTCATCCTCGGGGCCGACTGTACTGTGCCCGCGGAGACACCCTGGGAGAACCTCCGCACGGCGATCCAAACCGCCCACGCCTCGCAGCGCGGCTAGACCCGCCTCCGTCTCTGTGGGGCATCACTCCGCGCGTGCCTGTCATTGCAGTCCCGTCCTGCAGGGCAGGACGGGGCGAAGCAATCCCGCGCATTTCGATGGGATCCCGCCACGCGGCCTTGCCAGGCCGCTCGCGGCTTCGGCGTCGTCCCCCTCGCTTCGCTCGGCGTCCTCGCGATGACAGCACCCCCGCCATCGCCCACGGCGGCCGGGCCGAACCGCGGTCCGGACTACTTCTTCATCGGCTGACTTGACGGCGGCACCTGGCCCTTCAGCCGCAGATACGTGATGATGTTGCCGTAGTGTTCCCAATTGTGCGTGTCGTTCAGGAGTAGACCGCCGAGGCGGGTCTGATCCTGGCCGAAGAGCTTGATCGGCGCTCCGGTGTTGGCGTCCGAGATCGCATAGGCCTTGCTGCAGTACTCGTAGGAGCCCTTGAGCGCCGCTGCCAGATCGGCCTTCGAGGTTTTGCTCTTCTCGACCCCGGGCGACGGGTTGGCCTCGCCGAGCACGGTCGAGCAGATGAAGTAGTTGGCGTCGGCCACGTGGGCGATGAGCTGGCCGAAGCTGCGGACTTCGGGCGTGGGCTTGAAGGCGTAGTCGGCCTCGGGCATCAGCTCCGCGCTCCGGATGATGAGGTCCTGCACATAGTTGATGTTCGATTGCATCGTCTTGACCATGCCGGCTGCCGGAGCAGGCATTATCTCCTGGGCGAGTGCCGGCGCGGCCACAACGACGGCGATGAGCAACAGCAATGATTTCTTCATGAATACCTCCCTTAAAGGAGATAACCGGCGCCGTGGGCCAAATGTTCCCGCCGGCCCGTGCCGGCCCCCACCCAGCGACCGGTGCGGTGCGCCCGCCGCGCGTGCTCGTCTCGTGTTTATGTGGGGCGCGCACGCCGTGCGCGCATGCCGGCCCCACATTCGTTCGTGTTTCTTGCTGTGGGTGGCCACTACGACCCAGGCTCTCTCTCCCTGTGCGAGAGGGCTGGGGTGAGGGCCGCAGCCATCATCTCAAGCAAACGAGCACGCACGGGGTGCGTGCTCCACAGAAACGATGGCAACCGCATTCGGAGTGAAATGTGGGGCACGCGTCTCGCGCGCGCCTGCCAGGAAGTTCTTTGACTGTCAGGCGCCTTCGGGGCGGGGCGGGCGCGCCGGGGCCGATTCATCGGCGGACGAGGCAGCCGCGGAACCGTCGCTCTCCGGCAAGCTGTCCCGGCGGGATCCGCCGACGGCGGCGTGCTCCAGGCCCTCCAGGATCGACTCGATCTCTTCCGTCTTCACGACCGCGGAGACTGTGGGGGAAGGGGCACCGCAGGCCGGACAGTCGAGCGGCCGGAGCTCCGAGACGCTCGCGAGCAGCGCGTCCCAGGAGATCAGGGGGGTTTCGGCGCCGCAAGACGAGCAGCAAACCAGGACCCGGGCTTCGGGTGCTCCGACCCCCTCCTCGCCCTCCGCTTCCTGCGCCTCGTCCTCGCCGAAGTTCTCTCGATACCACTTCGCGTAGTGGTGCTTGGCCCACTCGCGGTCCACGTTGCCGGAGAACATCCCGCTCAGACCGATTCGAGTGTCCGGATTGACCACTGCCATGAAGACGTGTCCGAAGATGAGCGGGGCTGCCAGCACCGCCACGGACACGTGCACGATCCAGGTAAGGAAGTACATGCCCGGCATCAAGATGACCACGCCGGTTGCAACGAGTATCGGATAGGTCAAAGTCAGCGCCATGAAGTTCAGCTTTTCCCCGGCGTTGAACTTGTGCTGCTCCGGAAGGGTGATCCTGCGGCTTAGCGCAGCGGGGCCCGCGAGGGCCAGCCACTTGAGGTCATCACGCGTCCAGGTCCACGCGCGCTTTATGTTGTACAGGTAGAGCGAGAGGTCGTTCCTGTGGCGCCGGGCGACCCAGGTCGGGAGGAGGAGCAAACCGATCCCCGAGATCCGGTGGCCCCAGTGCAGAGCCAAGTGCACGAGGGTCTGAGGGTGGAGGTGGTTGAAGAACAGCTTCAGCACGATGCCGGTGAGCAAGCAAAATATGAAAGGAATGGCGATCGCCCAGTGGAGCGCCCTCTCCGACCTCCTGAAACGCGGGATCTCCCGTGAGAAGAGGGCCGCCGCATCCTCGCGTGGGACCGAGACCCGCTGGCTCGTGGCCGGCGTGGGCGCTGCCGGCAGACTCGCCTTGCGGCCGCGGAGGCCATCGGGCCCGCCCTTCCGAGCCGGAGGGGCATCATCACCGTTCCCGCTCGCGACGCGCCGCTGGCCGGCTCTGACGTACGGGAGGACGCGGGCTCCCCCCGCGCGGCGTTCCGTCAACTCGCGCACGTCCGATTTGCGTACACCGGTGCCGACATCCTTGTTCAGCGTTTCCCCCCAAACCCGAGCGCCGTTCGACGGCACCTCGGGTTCCCACGGAGAGTCTAAGCCAAAACTCTGGCGGTTGCACTGTGATCGGGCGCACAACCCGACCCGATCTCACACCGAGGTCTCGACTTATGCCACGTCTTGGACACATGGATTCGACCGCCCCTTCCGCGCGTGCACGTCTCGTGTTTGTGTGGGGCGCGCATCTATGAGTAGGTCGGCCGAGTCAAGGGGTCTTTGTTGTCGGTGGCCTCCTTGTTGGGGTCTTTGGTCTTCATTGTGGTTTCGGGTGGGGTGGTTTCGATCATCCTGCGCATCACGCGTCTATTCGCACTCGTCGTGGCTGTCGGTGCAGCCGGTGCAAGGTGGATTGCGTCGTGCAGGGGGCGCTCCCAATCGCGCCGACGGATTGCCCTGGCGCGAGGCCAGGCGCCCGTGCGGGCCCACGGAGTCGCCCTCAGCACGATGGTCAGCATGATCACACTCGCCCTTTCACCCTGAGGTTGCTATCGGAATCCTTTGTGCCTCCTTCTCACGCCGCCATGGCGGTGTTGTTGGGGAATGGTTGGTAGACCTCACCGGTGATCCACAGCCGGTGCATGAGTACGGCGAGCTTGCGGGCGAGGGCCACGATGGCCTTGCGCTTGCCGATGCGGGGGATCAGGCTTTCCGCCCAGCGCTTGAAGGCGGTGTCGGCATGGGAGCGCAGGTGCGCATGGGCGGCCTGGACGAGGAGGCGGCGGACGTCCGAGTCACCCTCCTTGGTGATCCGTCCTCGGCGGACCACATCCGCTGACGCGCGTAGGTTTGGGCGCAGGCCGAGATAGCCGGGCACGTCGCGGCTACGGCGGAAGCGGCTGGGGTCCTCGACGCTGAGCAGGTAGGCCAGAGCGACCACCGGTCCGACCCCGGGGATGTCCTGGAAGCTCTCCACTGCCGGGTAGAGGTGGCCCACCTGCTCGACGACCTCGTCCATGGCGGCGATGCGGGTGTCGAGATCGCGGATGGCGAAAAGTAGGGGTGTGATGACCTCGGAAAGCTCGGGCGGGATGGCGCTCGCCTGGCAGCGAGCCACGAAGCGGTCCGACCGGCACGAGGCCACCCGCACCCCGAACGAGCGCAGCAGACCGCGGATGGTGACGATGAAGCGGGCGCGCGCCTCCACCAGCGCGCGCCGCACCCGCAGATGCCCGCGCTGCCGCTGGCTGGCCTCGCTGCGCTGCCAGACCAGCGTCCGCAGCTTGATCCGCAACCGCGCCAGCTCGGCCAAGGTGTCCGCGTCGATGCGGTCGGTCTTCAGCGTGCTCTGGGCGATCAGCCGCACCCGTCTCGGATCGATGACCTCCACCTCGTGCCCGAGCTCAGCCAACACCCGCACCACCCACGGCGAGGACCCGCTTGCCTCCACCAGGATCCGCATCCGCTCCCGCCTGCCAAACCAGCGCTCCAGCCCAGCCCGTGTCGTCGGAATCGTCGCCCGCTCCAGCACCTCTCCCTCCTGGTCCACCACCGTCACTTGACTCGACTTCTGGTGCACGTCAATGCCACAATTCTCCACGGTCGGTCTCCTTTCTTGGGCCTCGAGCCCGTGAACGACTCTTGGCGGACACTCTAGTCACGCCGTGCAAAGGAGACCGACCTACTCATCCCATCACGCCGTGCGCGCATGCCGGCACGGCGTGCCGGCGCCACATTCGCTGGCGTCTCTTGTTGCCCGCGGCCGCTACGACTCAGGCGCCCTCTCCCCCCGGGAGAGGGCAGGTGAGAGGACCTTGTCTCCCTCTCCCGCTTGCGGGAGAGGGCGGGGTGAGGGCTCTTCCTACGACCTTCTGGAGTTCTCCTGGCGGCCGGCAGCGTCAGCGCGCCTTGAGCCGCTCGAGCATCTGGGTCGCGTTGGTGTTGGCCGGGTTGAGCTCGAGCGACTTCGTGTAGTTGGCGATCGCGAGCTCGCGCTTCCCCGCCGTGATGTACGCCCCGGTTGGCAGACACGCTGTCCACGACGCAAATCGCCGGAGGGCTCGGGCTTCATCGGCCTACGGTCGGACGCGCCACATGGTGACGTGGCGATACGGAGTACCTCTACGGTACCTTTCTTCTTTCAGGTACCTTCCCGCTGAGCGATTCGCTCACGGCTGGAGCGACTGGGTCGGCGCTGAGGCGGTCTCGGTCCTGGGCCGCAGCGCGAACTCCACACGGCCCTTGCGCTTGCCGGGAGCCACCTCGAGGGTCCATCTGCTGGCGGCCGGGAAAACCTGTGCGAACGTCGCCTCCCCCACAACTCCGTCTTCCTTGGTCTGGAGCGCGACGTAAAGCTCGTGGGCCCCCGGTGGCGTCGTGAGCAGCGCGTGAACCTTTCCCTTCCCGGGTCGCGTGATCCCGAAGATGACCTTGCGCGTGAAGTCCCAGGAAACCTCTTCGAGCGGCTCGCCGTCGAGCGTGAACACCAGCTTGCCCCGACTCACCGGGGAAAGAAAGTCCACGCTGATGTTGGCCGGGGCCGTCTCCAGCGCGAGCCGCCGCCGCGCCTCGTCCAGTATCGCCTGCGCCTCCTGCGACGCCGGATCGCTCCGGAGGACCGCGCCGGCGGCCTCGATCGCGCCTTTCAGGTCGCCGCCCCGCAGTCGGGTGGATGCCGTGTCAAGCATGGCGCGGCTCGGGTGGCCGGCGAGAAACGCCGGCGCCCACGGGCCCAATCGCCCGCCGCCGCGAAACACCAGATACCCGGCCGCGATCAGGACGAACAGCACAACGCCCGTGCCCAGCACCACGCGGAGGCGCCGTGCCAGCCACGCGCGGCGCACCTCCGGCGCCATCGTCGCCGGAGGTCCGCTTTGAGGGACGGCGAGACGCGTTTTCGGCGTCAGCGCGAACACGTCGTCAACAGTCCTGGGCGCCTGCGACGGCCGGCCTCCTTCGGGTGGCGAGGCCTTCCCGGGCGGCTGCGCTCCAAGCTCCCTGGCGGGCAGGGTCCCGGCAAGCCCCCCGAGCGCCGCGGCGAACTCGGCGCCGCTCTGGAACCGGTCCTCGGGGCGCTTCGCGAGGCAGCGCCCGAGCACGGGACCGAAAGTGGGCGCGAGCGCGGGCAAAAGATCCCCAAGGCAAGGCGCAGGATGTTTGAGGATTTTCAGGGACAGCTCCGTCAACGACCCGGCGCCGAACGGGAGGATGCCAGTCAGGAGTTGGAAGAGCACGACGCCGAGGGAGTAGATGTCGGAGCGGCCATCCACGGACCCACCGCTGACCTGTTCCGGCGACATGTAGGAGGGCGTACCCAGGATCGTGCCTTCGATCGTGTGCTCCGACATCGCTAGCCTCGCGATGCCGAAGTCGGCGATCTTCGCGACGCCGTCGCGCGTCAAGATGATGTTGGCGGGCTTGATGTCCCTGTGGACGACACCGTTCTTGTGCGCGAAATCGAGTGCCTGGGCGAGCGAATATCCGAGCTCGGCCACGCGCGCGGGAGTGAAGCGGGTCCCTGATTGTATCAGTTGTTTGAGGCTGCTACCTTCCACGTACTCCATGGCGATGAACAGCAGGTCGCGCTCGCGGTCCTCGCCTGCATCGAAGATCGTGACGATGCCGGGATGCAGGAGCCGGCCCGCGGCCCTCGCCTCGCGCAGAAAGCGCGGCCGGAACTCCTCTGCGTCTTCGGGCGCAAGGTCCAGGCGCAGCGTCTTGAGGGCGATGAGGCGGTCAATGATCGGGTCGCGGGCGAGGTACACGATGGCCGCCGCACCTCTTCCGAGGACCTGAACGATCTCGTAACGGCCCACGCGCTCCCGCGCCACAGAGCCATTCTAATGCGCATCCCTCGCTGATACTCGCGCCACCTGCCAACATGAACACGATGCGGAGGCGCACGTTCAGGTGAACCGGCGGCCTCGTCGGGCTTCCCCCAGGGCTGGTGCCCAGGCAGGCGAGGAAGAATCGCTGGCCGTCGATGACCAGCCCTTCGGACCAGTGGGCCTGGGCCCTTAAGGTCCCTGCCCCGAGACAGTTCCAGTCGGCGCCGTACCTCATCAGCACCTGGTCGCCGACGAACCCATGCGAGCCACGGAAACCAAGCAGGACGAGGTGCCCCTGTGCCGCCCAACATCGCGGTGAGCGGCGCACGCACAGCGGGGGCCGTCTCGGTGGCGGCGGTGTCCACCGGCAGGACGCCGTCCGCCCCGACGAGCGCCAGAACTTTGACCCCTATCGGGCTGCCGGCGAACGTCGTGATCTCGTAGAGGTGGTCCACCAGCTTGACGGTGCGGGCGGGCGCCGGAGCCCGCACCGACACTGGGGCCGCCAGGAGAAACATCAGCAGGCGATCCGGGCGGTGCAACCACGCACGCCGATCCGTCGTAGAGGCACTCAGGGCTTTCACCCACGGGCTTGTCTTCGCCCGCAAGGCTCCGGAGAGGAGTGGACGATGGCGCGCGTCGTCAACATCGAACGGTATTTCGCGAAGTTCACCGACACCTTCTCGCCCAAGATCGTCGGCGAGTTGAACGGGCAGCACGTCAAGCTCGTGCGTGCCGAGGGGGACAAGGTCCCGTGGCACACCCACGACCACGAGGACGAGCTGTTCTGGGTCGTCGAAGGCGCGCTCGAGGTCCTCGAAAGGGACGGGAGCGTGACCCTCCATCCCGGGGAGTTCTGCATCGTGCCCCGCGGCCGCGAGCATCGTGTCGTGCCCTTGGGGCATGTCAAGCTGATCCTCTTCGAGCCCAACGGCATCGCCCACACCGGCAACGTCCGGGCCGAGATCACGAAGGACCGCTACGACTGGCTCGAATGAAGCGGTCAGGCTTGCACGGTAGCTTGCACCGCCCGCTCCCTGGAGATTAGCCTCCCGCACGGCTCGGGAGGCTGCGAAACGGGGATCACGTCGGACGCGCGACATGGTGAGGGGAGCTTGCTACACAACTGATGGAATGGGATACCTGGTACCCATCTGGTACCCATCTATGGTACCCATCTACCCATCTACGTGGCGTCTTAGCTACCCCTTGATCCACAGCACGAGAAGGTACTAGTGCTCTCCATCTCTGAAGCTCTGGCTCTGGCCCCGGTCCGTCACTCCGGTGGGCCCACACGCCTCTAAAGGAATCTGCTTAACCTATCCCCTAAATACCGTGTCGGCGTGCCATTCGAGGAACTCGCGGCTGGGGCGGTTCTCGGCAGCGCGTGGAAGCCATAGCTCACTGCCGGCAAGGTGCATGTACTCCTCGCCGTTGTGGAAGTCATCCTTCAGCTTTCGGCTCACGCGGCAACGGTGGTCCGGGGTCACCGTGACAAAGCCTCTGTCGAACAACCGGTGAACATCGGAACGGAGGAGAATCCCGTTTGTTGTCTCGTGCTGGCCACCGTCGCTGATGGGCTTGATGTGGGCCGCCTCCAGCACCGGCAGCACTTTCTCTCCTGTTATCGCACAGCGACGCTCGTAGACATCCGTGACGACAATGCGGAACGCCCCCTGGCCCAAGCGTGGGCGAACAAGAACCGGCTCGCCACGAGTCCGCGCCAGCTCACGCACCTGAGGATGTCGCACCGCCGAGAGCTTGCTTTGCACCTCCGCCCAAAGTGCTGCCCCGGTTCCCGACGCCATATCGTAGCTCCGACCTTGGACGATGTTCCGCGCGAAGTCAGCCGGCGTCGGGATCCAGTCCCTTTCATCGAGGAAGAAGGGCTGTTCGAGGATGATGCAGCCAATCTGATAGTCCTCGTGCGGCTGCGGCGCGACGCGGCGATACTTCTCGATCCTGCGCCGCATCTCGGAAAGCGACACCGCCCCGTTCTTCTCTCCGAATGCCTCCCAAGCAAGTGTGGTCGGCAGGAGCGAGGAATGGGCGAAGAAGCCACCACCGACGATGTGGTTCCGGGGACTGTGCAGCTTGAACAGAAACGGCTCACCAGGAAGAAGCGTCTTGAACGCGCGCGAGCCCCCCGGCTGCCAGAAGTTGACCTCGTCCGGTTGCGTAGCCTTCAGGTGCGTGAACCAGTCAAGGTCGGTGATCCCAACGTAGAGGTTCATCGCAGCTCGCCGAGAGCACTCCGGCGGAAGCGTTCATAGCGGCGCTCGAGAAACGCCAGATTAGGCCGAGAAGTGTAACTGCGCGGCAGGACGATGCGTTGATCATGAATGCCCTGGAGCCCGTGCCGGAGGATGGGGCCGTCTTCCTCGCGGAGAATTTCCTCCCTGACCTCGACCGTGTAGTCGGGTCGGATGCCGAAAAAGTACCTGTCAAATGCTGCGTGGTGGAGCTTGCAGAGTGCAATTCCGTTGGGCACCACGGGCTCGCTGTCGGGCTCACCGTCGGGAAGAATGTGAGCTGCGTCCAGTAGCTCTTCGTGCCGCAGACGACATAGCGCGCATTGCTCCTGGTATGCCCGCAGCACGCGCTCGCGGAATCCGCGTTGGTGCAATCGCTGCCTCACGGTCGCGGTGATGTAGGCGCGTCGGGCGTCCCCGCCAGCGTCGCCGGGTTCACCTCCCGGCAACCCTTCTCCCGATTCAGCGGCTCTAAGCCGGCGTCCGATTTCCGAAATGTCGTCGACGGCAACCGAGAAGGTAAGTGCGCCACGGTCGTCGCCAACGATGAACACCGGCCACACCGCGAGATATCGGCCGGGCACGATGCTGTGAAAGTACGCGAGCGGCACACGAAGACGCATCGCTTCGCGCAACCCGACGTTGTCCCGGTGGGTCGGGTCGGTGCCTCGGTAGCGATAGCGCAGGAGACCTTCGTCACCGAAGCTGTCGTCGTAAGGTCCGCCGAGGGTCGTCGTAATCGACAGCGGCAGTCGCATCCCCTGAGGCTTGAAGATCCCTTGCGGGCCGACCAATCGGATTTGCTGCCCCTCGAACAGGAAGCCCTTTCCCAGGACCGCACGTGGGAAGACGTCCCCGTGCGACAGGAGCTGCGACTCCAGCCACTGAAAAGTGGCCATCCGGATGCGATGGTCGTCCGAGGACAAAGCCACTGCTCGAATTTCCTCGCTTGCATGCTACCGCTAAACGGGAGGGCATAGCGAGTGCCCCCGGTAGCTGACAACGGCCAAAATCGAGGAGGAACCGCCCGTCGATTCCACCGGCAGTCAACGGGGCGGTGCACTGACCCACGTGCGTGCGGCGACCCAGGACGACCTCCGCGCCGTGCAGCGACTGGCCGGGATCACGATGCCCCGGTGACTCCCCGGCGCTATGCTGTCGGCATGCTGATCTCGAAACCCGTCCGGGCGGCCCGCAGCTACACCCAGCAGCTCGTTGCTCCTCCTCACATCGTATTCCCGCTCCTGTGTCCGGTCCGCGAGGCCGAGTGGGCCAACGGCTGGGATCCGATCCGAGTGTGGTCCGCCAGCGGCCTCGTGGAGGAGGACTGCGTCTTCACGACGCCCGGCGAGCCGGCGGCAGTCTGGGTCGTCACCCGGCTCGATCCGGACCGCTTCTTCGTCGAGATGGTGAAAGTCACCCCGGGCGTGACCGTCTGCCGCCTCACCATTCAGCTCGAGCCCACCGAGAACGGCTCCGCGGCCCATGTCTGCTACCGCCACACCAGCCTCGGTCCGTCGGGGGACGAGTTCGTGGCGCGGTTCACGGACTACAACTATGCGACGTACATGAG
>Ga0315294_10010085_pt1 | contig 10358 bp, 13 predicted proteins | sample YL17G13_40_MG_FD_203626 | JGI IMG/M metagenome (GOLD analysis project Ga0315294, IMG submission 203626) | Sediment microbial communities from Yellowstone Lake, YNP, Wyoming, USA - YL17G13_40 | ecosystem: Environmental > Aquatic > Freshwater > Lake > Sediment | place: USA: Wyoming | collected...
AGGAAAAATTTGCTTTATTTTTGGAGTTGGTTAGTGTATACTATATATTAACTGTAAGATTAACATACTATCATAAGAATACTATCATAAACATAAAGGAATGTCAATTACATTATGCTAGCAGAGAATATTAGAAGGTTAAGAAAAAAGAAGGGGTTATCGCAAGAAAAGCTTGCTCGTCTTGCAGATATTTCCAATAACACACTGATTAAAATTGAACAAGGCATTGCGAAAGAGCCGACCATTACTACGGTTAGTAAGGTAGCCTCTGCCTTAGGGGTTTCTATTGATGAGTTGGTAAAAGGAAGCAAAAATAGGTGAAGATAGAATAGTTTTCTTGAGATTTAAATATAGTATGTTTAATTCAGCCATTACGTTAAGCTTTTATGTGGATGTGTTTCCGGAAGACCTGGAAGAAGCAGCAGAGATGTTGGCGGGAAGGTAAGACTAAAATTTATACAAAATAGGAAATGACTAATGGCTAAATACAACATTTACAAAGTTGATAAAACAAAAGAGACATATTCCCTTGAGAGGGTGGCTCGGCTCGCTGATTTATCGCTTAATACCATTGTTAAAATAGAAAACGGTGTTAATCAAAATCCAATGATAGAAACACTAACTAAAATCGCCAAAACTTTAGAAGTTGGCGTTAATGATTTGATTAAATAAAAATATGAGTAAATCATTTACTATTCATGATCTGCCAGCCGATGAGCGTCCGCGCGAGCGGTTGGTTAAATTTGGCGAACAGGCACTATCGGTCCAAGAATTATTACAGCTTATTTTGGGGCGCGGCATTGCCGGCGAATCGGTTGTAGTTACGGCGCAAAAACTACTATCGCAATTTGGTAGTCTTCAGAAATTAGCCGAGGCAAGTATTGAGGAACTGTCTTCAATCAAAGGAATCGGATTAGCAAAAGCTACACAGATAAAAGCCGTCTTTGAGATTGGTCGCCGGCTTTCCACTCAAGCCCCGCCATATAAGAGTAAAGAACTTACCGATCCAAAAAAGGTGTTTCAGTTGATAAAAAGCAAACTCAAAGATTATCAAAAAGAACATTTTTATATTATCGCTCTTAATAGTAGAAATCACTCAGTTGCAGAAGTTTCAGTTGGTAGTCTTAATGCTAGTATTGTTCATCCGCGCGAAGTATTCGCGGAAGCAATCAAAAACAAGGCGGCATCAGTTATATTTGTTCACAATCATCCATCGGGCGACCCCGAACCATCAGAAGGCGATTTGCTAACAACAAAGAGATTAGTTGAAGCCGGTAAAATTTTGGAAATAGAAGTGGTTGACCATATCATTGTTACAAGCAATAGTTTTTTAAGCTTTAAGGAACGTAAATTGCTATGAATCCTAAAATAAACAAACACGACATTGAATTTTTAATCGATTGCCTCAAGAACGGAAAAGAAATTCCTGAAGTTTATAAATACGCTCTTTTCCCGACTAAACAAAAAGAATATGAGCTTGTTTATGCTGGGAAAATGCGAAAGGAAGATGTGCTTGCGGACACCGAGGAAGCCAAGCCGGTGCCGCTTCAAATTGAAAAAGTTTTTAACGGCAAGAAATATCCGCTCTACTCTAAAGATTGGCACAATCTTTTAGTTTTTGGCGATAATCTGCAAATCCTCAAAACTTTTAATGAAGATAAAGACCCGCTGGTTAAGGGAAAAGTTAAAGGAAAAGTAAAACTGATTTACATTGATCCGCCCTTTGCCACTGAAAGTGATTTTGGTGCAAAGAGCGGACAAAAGGCATACACAGATAAAACAAAGGGTGCTGAATTTATCGAATTTTTGAGAAGACGACTTGTGATCGCACGGGAACTGCTCTCTGATGAAGGAAGCATTTATGTCCATCTTGATGGCAAAAAAGGGCATTATGCCAAAGTGATTTTGGATGAAATTTTTGGAGAAAATAACTTTATGAACGAGTTGATCTGGCTGTATTCAGGTCGCGAAATGACATATACCTATTGGAATACTAAGCATCAAAATATTTTCCTCTATGCCAAAAATCGAGATTCAATGTATTTCGACTGGAAATCTGTGGGAGTAGAACCTACTCCCGAAGTTCTAAAACAGTACAAACATATTGACGAGGATGGAAGACGATACGTTATCAGAAATGATAAAGGATCGAAAGGTCTTTCTGTGGAAGGACCAGGCACTTATCGGCAGTATTATAAGCCCGTCCCACCACGAGACTGGTTCGAGGTTCCCATAGTGTCATCTGGCGATGAAAACATTGATTATCCAACACAGAAACCTGAAAAGTTGTTGGAAAAGTTAATAAGAGCCTCATCGAAGCCAGACGATTTAATTATAGACTTTTTTTGTGGTAGCGGAACAACACTCGCCGTTGCAGACAAACTTGGCCGCCGATGGATTGGTTGCGATATTGGAAAACTAGCAATTTACACAACGCAAAAACGCCTTTTGGAAATTGACGGAAGCAAGGACTTAAAGAATCCGAAAAAGAAATATGGCAAGATGGTAAAATCTTTCGGTGTTGTTGCCTCCGGTTTGTATGATCTCGGGAAAATTTTTTCCCTACAAAAAGATAAGTATATCCGCTTTGTGAAAGATTTATTTGAGATTGAAGAAGTAAGCAAAAAAACAATCGGCGGCGTTGAAATTGATGGGAAGAAGCGGGAATTTTGCGCAAAAATTTTTCCATATTGGGAATTGAAAAACGCCAGCGTTGACGAAAAATATTTGCAGGAATTGCATAAAAACATTGGCGGAAAAATTGATGACAGGTTTTATATTATCGCCCCCGCAAACAATGTTAATTTCATTAGCGATTATCACCAAATCGGGAATGTCCGTTATTATTTCCTCAAAGTGCCATATCAGATAATCAAGGAATTGCACAAGGTGCAGTTTAAGAAATTCCGCCAGCCGCAAAGCAAAAGCCAAATCAACGACTTGGACGAGGCAATCGGCTTTCATTTTATCCACCAGCCGGAAGTAAAATCAGAAATCAAGAAATTAAAAAACAAAGTCGTTTTAAAAATCAAAAAGTTTGAGTCCGCCTGTTCGCAGGACAAAACCGCTGAAAAGCTCAAAAATTTTGAAAGTTTGGCGATGTTGCTTGTAGACTTAAACTATGATGGCGAAAAGTTTATGATGACAAATTATTTTTTCGCGCAGGACTTGCTTAATCATAAGCCAAGCGACGAGGCAGAAAGCGAAGAAGAAATCAAGAAGGAATTGAAAAAACAGAAAGAAATCATCAAAGAATTTCCGAAAAAAGATTGCGGCAAAGAAATTATGGCAATCTATGTTGATATTTACGGCAACGAATTTCGGGAAGTTTTTAAGGTTAAATAAACACTATGGCAGAAGGAATTAAAGTATACATAACGCAGGATTTGGTTTTGCAGGTAAAGCAAAACTATAACCCAGCCAAACTCAATTTGAAAAAGTGGGTTGATTTTCTTGATGTGCTTTGTGGCGACAGAGAATTTCAAAAAGACGCGATCAGGGATGCAATTATTTTTCTTGCGTCCGGCGAATATAACTCAATTGAAAGTTTGGTTGAGGACAATTTTAGAAAAAACGACGAATTGCAGAAAAGATATAAAGATGTCCGAGATTATCAGAAAAACTTGCCTTTGCCGCATAAATTGTCGGCAGTGATTGATTTAGCGACCGGTACAGGCAAAAGTTATTTGATTTACGGCATAGCTCAAATTGTTTTAGGGCTTGGTTTAGTGAATAAAGTTTTAGTGCTTTGTCCGTCGCTCACGATTGAGTCAGGTTTGAAAGAAAAGTTTGAGAAACTTTCCGGAGACGACAAAATAAAAACAACCTTGCCAGATAGCGCCGTTTTCAAAAACCCAAGAATAATTGACGCAAACAGCACAATAAAAAACGGCGACATTTGCGTTGAAAATATCCATGCCATTTATGAACGGACGGGGTCGTCAATAAACGATAGCCTGAAAAAAAGCGGCGAGCGCGTTTTAGTGCTGAATGATGAAGTTCATCACGCTTACAATTCGTCAAGCGAGCAGGATATAAGAAAATGGAAAGCGTTTTTACTTAATCCTGATTTTGATTTCAAATACATTTTAGGATTTACCGGTACGGCGTATATGGACGATGAGTATTTCAATGATGTTATTTACCGCTACTCGATAAGACAAGCCGTTAATGACAAAGTGGTTAAGTCGGTTGATTATGTTGCAGAAGATGAGGTGTCTTCAAGCCCAACAGAAAGGAAAAGAGAGAAATTTCATAAAATTTATGACAATCACGAAGAATTTGTGAAAAAGTATCGGCTTATTAAACCGCTTACGATTTTGGTTACAAAAGATATTTCCAAAGCAAAAACGCTTCGGGAAGACTTGATTGATTTTTTGGAGAAGCGGGAAAAAATATCGCGAAAGGCGGTTGAGAAAAAAGTTTTGATTGTTACCTCGCACAAAGACCACAAGAAAAATATTTTGGAATTGAAAAATGTTGATGACAAAGAAAATTCTATTGAGTGGATTGTTTCCGTTTCCATGCTTACAGAGGGCTGGGATGTGAAAAATGTTTTTCAAATTGTGCCGTGGGAAGACCGCGCTTTCAATTCCAAACTTTTGATTGCCCAAGTTTTAGGCCGTGGGCTTCGCATACCGGAAGAATACAAATCGCCACAGCCGAAAGTTAGAGTTTTCAATCATGACGCTTGGAGCCGAAACATTCGCGGTTTGGTTGATGAGATTTTGGAAATTGAAGTCCGCCTCACAAGCGAGATTTTAACTTCCGGCGAACGAGTAAAATATAATTTTGATCTTTACACTATTGACTACGAAAAACAGGAAAGAGCTGTTAAAGCGGAAAAAGACACAGAAATTTTTGATTATTCAAAAGGTTTTATAAATTTAGTTGCTCAAGTTGAGCGAATAGACAGAAAAACCGAGTATGAGGATTTGGGCGGAATTATCAAGCCGAAAACAACGACAATTCCAAAGGAAGTTTTCGGCGTTGACGAAGTGGTGGCAAAAATAGTTGAGACTTTCAAGACAAGAGATTTTGAGGCAAAAATCAGATTTCCAAAAGGTGAATACGAAAAAGAACATTTGCCTCCAGAGAACGAAATTAAAGAGATTGTCGTAAATTCAATGCGAAAAGTTGGCATAAAGAGCGGAGTTTTGACGGAAGACAACGCCAACAGAATTTTCAAAGCGTTTCAAACGCTTTTCAGGGCGAGAGGTTCAACGATTGTTTTAGAAAGGACGGTAAATAAGCCGAAGTTAATCAGCACAAAAGAGATTGAAAAGGAAAGCGTTGCCGTTGGCGCAATAAGGCATGGCTCAACAGTTTTCTATACCGAAAATTTCAAAGACGAGTGTAAAAACGGAATGATCGATATTTTGCAAGACATAGCCAACGATGAAAACCTGCCGAGAAGCGCAAGCAAAGAAGTTAATCCTTATTGTTTCAAGACGCCGGTTAATGTCGTTTTGACAAAACTTGAGCCGGAACGAAAGTTCGTTGAAGCGATTGTTGGCTCAAAAGTATGCGCAAAAATTGACGCTTGGATAAAATCGCGGGACATGGGATTTTACAGTGTTGAGTATTCGTGGAGAAAAGGCGAACACCCGACACAAGGTAGTTTTAATCCTGATTTTTTCTTGAAGCTTGACGAAAATATCGTCGTTATTGAAATCAAGGCGGATGATGATGATTCTGACGAAAATAAGGCGAAGTATCGCTGGGCGAAACAGCATTTCGAGACGCTGAACGAGGAATTGAAAAAGAGCAAGATTAAACAGCGATACTTCTTTCACTTTTTGAGTCCGAATAGCTATGCCGAATTTATAGAATATTTTTGTGACAATAGGGTTTTTGATAAGAAGTTTCGTAGTAAGCTTGAGGATTTATTGGATAGGGATCAAGGTGTAAAGTATGGCTAATAAAGAACGAAGGGGGAACATGAACTACTTCAATTTGATAGCCCCGCCGCCCGAAAAAATCGCTGGGGGTTTCCAGTACCAGTTGGGATGAGGAGCGTTAACCGACTGTCGCAAAAGTAGATGTTATAGGGCATTCAGACGTGGCGACTACACTAAGGTATTATGTGGATGTGTTTCCGGAAGACCTGGAAGAGGCGGCTGAGATGTTGGCGAAGTAGTTCGGTTATCTGAAGTTAACGGGGGAATAAAAATATGGAAGAAATAATTAAATCCCTTAGTTGGTCACATTTAACGTTTCTGTTCGCGGTCTTTTTTGTGCTTTTATTCAGGAAGCCGCTATTCGGCTTGATTTCTCGTATTACATCAATTGACAAAAGCGGAATAAAGGCATCACAAACACCAGAAGCACAAAGGGAGGAGCAAAAAAAAGAGTCAGTTCAAGAACTTTTACTTGTCATTGGTGACTCAATCGTATTACGGGATGTCGAGGGCCGTATTAAAGCAGACCTTAAAGGGCGAGGATTAGAAACAGATGGCGATACAATAAAGGTACTAATAAAGCACTTAGGTGCCGCAAAAATACTTTTGGAGTTTGAGCAAATACATAATCTAATTTTTGGCAGTCAGATTTTTCTATTAAAAAAACTAAACGAAGTAGCCGGACAAGGTAAACCAAGAGAATTTGTTGCAATGCACTTTGAACAAATCAAAAGTCTTTTTCCAGAGCTACTCGGTAATTGGTCATCAGAGCAGTATTTGGCTTTTCTGCTAAGTCGGCTACTTATTACCATAGAAGGGAATGTCTTTCATATAACGAACTTAGGGGTTGAGTACTTAACATGGATGATAAGAAATGGCAGGCGAGAAGACAAGCCATTGTAAAACCGCTAACAAATCACTCCAGCGGACGGGAGATTGCCCGCCGCTGATTTCAATGGTTCGGTGTGGGTATAGGAGCGAATGTCAATCATAAATATATTTATGCAGATCGTAGAAGCCATTAAAAACGTAAGCTGGTCAACGATCCTACCTTCTATTGCCAGCATCTGGGTTGCCATTACAGCCACTCGTGCTTTGCGTACGTGGAAATACCAGACACGTGCCCAAAAGCACATGGAGTTTATGGATGAGCTAACCGATACAGTGCTAGAGTATATCCAGGCCATGGAGGCGCCCATTCAGATACTCGAATTTGTCAAAATTGATATTGAGGCTTATTCGGAAACTAAATCGTTGCAAGAAAAGAATATCAAGAATGCCGGCGTTATTACCTACATAGAGAAAAATGGTAAAGCCGATCAGATACGATTAAATGAATATTTAGATAAGGTTCGGCCTATTAAGAGCAGGATGAATTCTTTAGCTGTCAAAGGGCAAGTACTGGGTTTCGGCAATTACAAGCAATGTTATGACGCGTGTACAATGTTAGCTTGGTCCCACGGCCAACTTGAGGCGTTCGCTGTGTTAATTGGAAGTGCTCACCTGAATTGGCAAAATCAAGAAGTACAGCAAACCCTTGATAAGGTCATGACCGTAGATGCGAAAACTATTAAGGAGAATCTCGAAAAACAAAACTCTGTATTCTTAGAATTTGTAAAGCAAATATACCAAATTCTTTTAACTTAGTAGGAAAACGTCTCAACGAATTATAACACCGAACCAGTCAATCCAGCGGACTCATAAACTCGCCGCTGATTTCAGTTGTTGTAAGAAGGAATAAAAAATAAAATGAATTTCGAAAATGTTAGCACAATATTAGGACTACTTGGATTAGGCGGTCTGTTAGGCACTTATTTTCGGATTTTGTGGGAAAGACGAAATACGGCTTTGCTACAAAAACAGGACTATAAAGAAGTACGTTATAAATGCATAATAATTCTTGCCATGACTCTTCTGGATTTTGAAAAGAATAAATTTCTTCTGCAGCAAAATAATCGAGCATATATTAAAACTCCCGAAGATTTAATTTCAGAACTCAAAATAGAGTGGAATAATATGATACTTTTTGCTTCAGACGAAGTTCTTTCAACAATGCATGAGTTTATATCAAAACCTTCTAAAGAAGTATTTCGAAAATTTGCATTAGCTATGAGAAAAGATCTTTGGGGTGGAAAAATATCATTGAAAAATTTAGATAAATTAAGAACCTTATAACGACGCACTCCACCTGACTGTTACCCGCCGCCTTTCGGCGGCGGCCACCAGCAGGTGAGTTTGAATGTTAGGATCATAAAATGAAAAGAATTATAATAAAAACAAGCAATTTATCTATTAATAAATGTGTAATCTTAATGACTGTTTCTCTTCTTTTGCTTAGCGTGATTATTCCCATTATTGATTCAAACTTAAATAAAATGGATCTAAATGTCATTGAATCTCAAGCCCAATTAAACCAATCAGAAATAAGAAATTCGCAAGCGATATATTTTGCGCATTTTAGCAATTTTCTATTGTCTTTGAACGATTTTGAGCAGAATAAAAACCTACAAAAATTATGGGAACAATCGCATGAATCAGCCCTTAAAAATATGAGACAACGTTTAATGTTGTTATATATTTCATTAAATGATAGGTATCCATCTACGGAGGATTTTAAACGATGGAGTACTATGAACTTTAATCAATTAGAGAGTGAATTAGATAACCCAGAGTTTATAAAATATAATTGGAAAGAAAAAGCGAGAATGAGGATAAAGATTTTAAACACAGCAAAGTATCTATTATATTTCACGGCGGTTTTTGCCTATTTTATTGGAACACTAGGAATTATTTTAAAAGATAAGAAAATGAAATCCTAACGACTCAATGCAGCGGATATTGCTCCATCGCTTTGCGTATCCGCAAAACCGCTGATTTTGGATGTTAGTTGACTGTCGCAAAAGTAGTAGATATAGGGCATTCAGATGTGGCGACAACCCTAAGGTATTATGTGGATGTGTTCCGGAAGACTTAGAGGAAGCAGCAGAGATGTTGGCGCAGAGGTAATCAAACGGGAGAAGTAATGAATAATTACTCGGAGATGTTAGAACAGATATTTGTTGTAGCAATATCAAGATTAAAAGACCAGATGGATTCTTGTGACGCAGTAGACCAAAAGATTGGGACATGTATAGGGTTCGCTGGAGTTATTGTTGCAATCGCAACGGGTATTAAAACAGAAACATTAATAACAGCACAACTAGTTTTTCATACATTAGGTTATATAATTATAGCGATAAGCCTAGTAACTTTGTTCGTTGGATATCGAGCTATTAATTTAAGGACAGGATTAGAGATCAAGGAGATAGTAGATGTCTTTCGAAAACAGCATGATAAAAAGATTCTGTTATATACTCAGATAGAGTATTTAGACGTAGCTTTAAAAGAGAATACGGAAATGCTACGTGAAAAAAATCAATATTTAGCAAAAGGGGCGCTATTATTAATTATAGGGGTGATAGGATATATAATAAGCTATCTAATAGGAGTAATATGGTAAGAAAGGGGACGATACTATGGATGAAGAAAAACAGTTAGATCAACCAGAAGGAGACACAAAGAAAAAAGAAACAACGCAAGATCAAAATTCAGATTTACCAAAGGTTACAGTTGTTCCGGAAAAGATGGCGCATTTAGAAAAAGGGGCCCAATTAGGGAAGCCTAAAGAGCCCAAAAAGGAGAAACCCAAATAATCCCCCAAACGGAAAAATTATGAGAAAAATTTTAGGAATAATAATTGCTATCCTTGTAATCATACTGTTTTTGGATCGGGCAATATCTGACAAAGGAAGTTTATACACCTCTGTAGGTGGAACTCTCATAGGTTTTTTGGGTGCTTTTTTAATATACCAAATAGGCATTATGATTGATGAAAAACAGAAGCAAAAATTGCGAGAAAAAAATACAAAATATATATACCAACTTTATAAGATGGAACTAGAAATGAATAAAAACCACATAAATGATTTAATCGCAAAAAAATGGATACCTTACTATAAATTAAAGACAATAACCAGAGATAAATTATGGGGAGAGTTGGCTGATTACTCAAAAGATATAGAGTTAATGAAAAAATTAAACCATGCCTATGGAGAATTTGAACTTATAAACAATAAAATAGACCTTATGATTACAGCGCGGATGGCGAATATTGAAAAATCACAGATATATAAATCAAACGAATTAGAACAAGAAAAACTACAACAGTTAGAAGGAGCTATTGGCTTGGGGGGAAGCGTACTTCCTGTTATTGATGAATGTTTAGGTATTTTAAATAAAGCTATAGAAAATTAAGACCTCTAACAACGCGTTCCAGCTGACCGTAAAGCTGCGTTTTTCGGCAGCTGAGCTTGAATGTTTGTTGAACGTCGCAAAAGTAACACTTTTACGACATTGGGATAGGAAATTAAGTACAAAATAGAGGGGATTTTCTGGACTTTTACGACATATTCAAAGCAA
>Ga0315294_10010086_pt1 | contig 10357 bp, 10 predicted proteins | sample YL17G13_40_MG_FD_203626 | JGI IMG/M metagenome (GOLD analysis project Ga0315294, IMG submission 203626) | Sediment microbial communities from Yellowstone Lake, YNP, Wyoming, USA - YL17G13_40 | ecosystem: Environmental > Aquatic > Freshwater > Lake > Sediment | place: USA: Wyoming | collected...
AGGTGAGATTCGACGGAAGCCCGCGCTGCCTCACACCACCCGGCAGCTCTCTGAAACGGCCCCATTCCGCCTACTAGCCTCTTCACAGCCTCTTCGAAAAAGAGAATGTTTCTGTATGATAGCATATACGCAACTTCTCAGTCAAGCGTTTTAGCTCACCTGTTGAAGGCTTTTTCGTGCAGGGCCTCACGCGGTCTGTCAACACCGTGACATTCCAGGCGGAGCGCGATGATGCCGAAGGCGCGAATCGCGGCACGGATGCCCATCTCCGAGCCCCTACGGCTTGGGCTCCGCGCTGAGGGCTTTCTCAGCCCAGAACGTGTTGGTGCGGTAGAGGCTTTCGAAGGTTCCGGCATCGCTCCAGAACCCATCCAGCTCGACCCAGTCGAGCTCACCCGAGCGGATATAGAGGTTATTGACGTCGGTTATCTCGAGCTCCTCCCGGCCTGAGGGCTCGCACTTCCGGATGTAGTCGAACACCTTGTTGTCGTAGATGTAGAGGCCGGTTACCGCGTAGTCGGATTTCGGATTCTCCGGCTTCTCCTCGATTGAGACTATCTTCCGGTGAGCATCAAAAACGGGTACGCCAAAACGCTCAGGGTCCGGCACTCTCTTCAGGAAGAGCCGGGCACCCCGCTGAAAAGACCGCGCTGCAGGGCCGATGTCCGCATCCGTCGTGTTGTCACCGAGAATGACGGTAACGCTCTCTCCGTCTGCGAAATCCTCGCACAGCGCTAGTGCCTGCGCGATACCACCTTCGGACTCTTGATACGCATATTCCAGGTGGGTAAGACCGAGACCGCGGCCGTTCTGCAACACGGCCAGGAAATGCCCGGCATGCGGGCCGCCGGTGACCACGATGACCTCCCGGATACCCGCATTAACGAGCGTCTCGATCGGATAGTATATCATCGGCCTGTCGAATACCGGCAGCAGGTGCTTGTTCGTAGCGTGAGTAAGCGGGTAAAGACGGGTTCCAAGCCCGCCCGCAAGGATAACGCCTTTCATGTGATCACCACCCCACATCGAGCCAACTTGCTGAGAGGATTATACCAGACGCACGGACGAGCGTCAAAACCGGTTTCTGCGCAGTGTGTGTAGAAACTGTTGGCGGCAGCAGCGCCTCACCATCGAATGGTGAGTCTACAAGGATCGGGAAGCAAGCTAAAGCGAGCTGGGAGGGCACCCGCTGCCGGCGTGCCAAGCACTAAGCACCATGCACAATCTGAGCTTGCTTCAGCCTGCTTTTCCATGGCAGTAGACCGGGGCTTTCAGTCCCGGGCCTAAGTCTCGATCCCGTAATGACAAATACTACGCGCAGCCTCTTGCGCATCAAACCCTGCTCCGTGTCAGTTAGCCTCGCCAGCACCGGTTACACGCTCAGCCGGCCCGGAGGATCCCGGGCGATGGACATGCTTCGCGAACCACCAGATGACGGGCACGCCGACGATCCAAACGATCATGCCGAGCAGCCCCGCCTCGGGCCCGAACTCGCCGCCAGTCCAGAGCGATGGACCGACTATCTCCTGATCCATCCATCCCGTTATTGCCACGCCGCTTACTCGGAATCCGAAGACGGGACCCAGGGCGAAGTTCCAGGCAAAGTGAAACGCTGTCGGCAGCCAGAGCCTCCTGGTCGCGAGATAGCAGTAACCCAGAACCAGACCCGCCGCGGTCGTTCCCAGGAATCCCGGGAATGCCGCCCCGGGGTTCATGAAGTGGCCGAGACCGAACACCACGGAGCTGGCCAGGAGAGCCGGGAAGACGCCGTATCCCCATCTCAGTGTCTGGAGGATGTAGCCCCGCACCATCGTCTCCTCGCCGATCGCCACCGCCGCCATGAGAACGAGCGATTGCATCAGGACAGCGAGCATGTGAGCACGCGGCTCCGAGAAGAGAGAGCCCGCGAGCTTCGTCCAGCCAGCGAGATACGAGATGGCAAACATCAGAAACGGCAGGCCGAGTCCGAGTCCGACTCCCAGCCAGATCTCGGCCGACCACGAACCGCAGCGGGCAAACCCCAGCGTCTCAGCCGGACGCTTGTCAACAAACACGACGAACCCGAGCGTAACCAGAACGACTGCGACCGCGAAAGGCACCCAGCAGATTGTGAGCTGCCAGAGGGGGATTTCCGGGCCGAATCCGCGATCCGGTCTGAACCCCCCGTAGATCAAGACCGGCAGTAACAGTATGCTGAGGAAGAGCAGAGCCGCGCCGACTGCCAGCAGGTAGAGGACTATGCGCAGAACCGGGATGAGACCGCCTCGTGTCACAGGTGCCGCATGATTACGAGGCTCGGGCACGCTCTCCATCACGGCTTGCAGACCTTGCAGGGGACAAACCCCTCTGCGATCGCTTCCTCGCGCGTCTTGAAGTATATCTGGTTCTTCTCAGCAGGCTGCCACTTACACGTGGGCAGGTGGAACTTCAGGCTGCGCTTATTGCCTATGTACCCGCTCGTCACGACTGCGCCTTCGGAAGTCCCGGCTTTCTCCTTCACCAGCAAAGTCCACCAGCAATCGGCGACGCTGTTGGCGGCGAGCGTGAACACGGCCGATGGAACGCCGGCTGCACCCTCGCTTTCGGCTGACTCCAGCTTCTTCAGTAACTCGTTTGCACGCTTTGCCAGGTTGACGCCGAACTCCGAGGGGCTGTCCACACTACCGTAGCCGTCGAAATCCGCCTTCAGTGAGCCGCTGTCCGCATCCAGTTTTTTCTCGAAGGCGGCGTGAGCCGGGCTCTTGAAGGCCGTCTCGTCCGAGTGATAGGGCTGGCACAGGGCAATCACGGCGGCGGCGAGTCTGCCGAGCCGGGGTGCGAGAACCGAATACGACGCATTCTCCCCCACTCCTTTTCGAACGAGGCGAAACTGCTCCGCCAGAGCCGCAGGTCCCGGGCCCTCCCCCTTGTCTACGAAATACCACAGCTCTTGCGAAGACTGGGCAGGCGACAGCACGGCCTTCGCGCCGGCGAGGATATCCTTCTCTGCTGCACTCAGCTTCGTCTTCACCTCACTCGGCGCAAAACTGATCGCCTTTTCCACAACCGCCTGTGCGAAGTTCGCAGGCTTCTTCGCTTCCTCGGCGGCGGCGCGCACACTAAGACCCAACGACACTAGGGCGACTAGAAAACTTGAAAACCTATGGCTCATCCGCAGACTCTCCTTTCATCTCGACCATGAGACGGTAAACTTCCTTTTTCGGGACCGCGCAGATCGCTGCGACCCGACGAACAGCATCGCGTTCCGACAGCCCCTCGGCCAGACACTCACGCAGCGCGGCCTCAATCTCGTCCGAGGAAATCTCCGCGGCCCGCACTATCGCACCCGCGACGACCAGAGTGATCTCACCCTTCGGCTTGGCTGCGGTGAAGCGCTCAATAGCGGAACTGATGGTACCCCGGTGGACCTCCTCGAACAGCTTGGTTGCCTCGCGCACCACTGTGATCTGCCGGTCGCCCCAAACAGCCAGCATATCCCTCAGGGTGCTGAGAAGGCGATTCGGCGATTCGTAGAAGACCATCGTCCTGGGCTCCTGCCGCAGTGCAGAGAAAAGCGTGCGCCGCTCGCCGGAGCGCCTCGGCGGGAAGCCCTCGAATGCAAAGCGCCGCGTGGACAAGCCGGAAACGACCAGCGCAGTAATGATGGCGTTCGGTCCCGGTATGGCAACAACAGGTAGGCCGTCTCCGATTGCGAGTGAGATGATTGCGTGGCCCGGGTCGGAGATTCCCGGCGTGCCGGCATCCGACACAAGGGCAATGTTCCTGCCCGCTTTCAGCATGCCGAGTAGTTTCTCTGCCTTCCGCGCGAGGCTGTGCTGATGGTACGGGGTTGTGGGAGTGTCAATTGCGTAGTGCTCCAGCAGTTTACGGGTAACTCTGGTATCTTCGGCGGCGATCAGGTCAACTTCCCTGAGGATCGTGAGCGCGCGAAGGGTGATATCCGCAAGGTTTCCGATGGGAGTTGCCACCACGTACAGGGTTCCGGGCATTCGCCTCTCACTCCGGGACTGGGGCATTCGCTACTCGATATCAAGCACGGTGAAACTGTAGTTCGGCGCCTCTTTGGTGATCAGGACGTCATGCGGATGGCTCTCCCGCAGGCTGGAACCGGAGATGCGGATAAACTTCGCTTTCTTCTGGAGCTCCGATATCGTCCGCGCGCCGCAGTATCCCATCCCCGAACGCAGGCCTCCGATAAGTTGATGAACCGTATCGGAAACCGGACCCTTGTAAGGCACCCGGCCTTCGATGCCCTCGGGAACCAGACGGCTCTCATCCACCTGCGCATATCTGTCGCTGCTGCCCTCTCTCATGGCAGCTATGGAACCCATGCCGCGGTAGACTTTATAGCTGCGATTCCGGAAGATCTCGATCTCGCCAGGGGTCTCGTCCGTGCCGGCGAACAAGTTCCCGAGCATTACGCAATCGGCGCCGGCAGCCATAGCCTTTGTCACATCACCGGAAAGTCGCACTCCCCCGTCGCCCACTATGGGAACGCCGTGCTTCCTCGCCTCTTTTGTGCACTGCATGATCGCGGTGATCTGCGGCACACCGACGCCTGCTATAACCCTGGTAGTGCAAATTGACCCCGGACCCACGCCCACGCGAAGTCCATCGGCTCCCGCGTCGATCAGATCCTTTGCGCCTTCCCCGGTTACCACATTGCCTCCGATAACCGGCACGTCCGGAAACTCTTTCTTTACCTGCCTAACCGCGTTAAGCACACCGGCGGAGTGCCCGTGTGCGCTATCAACTACGATGACGTCCACACCTGCTTCGATGAGCGCCGCCGCGCGCATCGCAGGATCCCGAAGCGGGCCCACCGCAGCTCCTACGCGGAGCCGTCCGTTTCCGTCCTTAGTCGCGAACGGAAACTGACGGATTTTCTGGATATCCTTTATGGTGATAAGCCCTCGGAGCGTCCCCTCCTCGTCCACTATGGGCAGCTTCTCAATCTTGTGGCGCTGAAGTATCTCCCTTGCCTGATCCAAAGTCGTGCCCACAGCCCCTATGATGAGTCCTTCCTTCGTCATGACTTCGGAGATCTTCCGGTTCGGGTTGTCCTCGAATCTTATGTCCCTGTTGGTGAGGATGCCGACGAGCTTGTCTCCGGTCGTAATGGGAACGCCGGAGATGTGGTAGCGCTCCATTATGCTCAGCGCGTCCGCGATAGTGTGATCGGGCGAAAGATAGACCGGGTTAAGGATGATGCCGTGCTCCGTGCGTTTTACCTTATCTACCTCGGCAGCCTGCTGCTCGGCGGACATATTCCGATGGATTATGCCCAGGCCGCCCTCCCGGGCGATCGCAATCGCCATCCGCGCTTCCGTGACGGTATCCATAGGCGAACTGACGAGCGGTATGTGAAGCTTTAGCCCCCGCGCAACGTGCGTGGACGTGTCACACTCCTGCGGCAGAACACTGCTCTTCCGAGGCACTAGGAGCACATCGTCGAAGCTCAGCGCGTACTCTTTCAGACGATCATCCAACGGCATCGCAGGCCACCCTTTCAAAGCGCACGGTTAACCGGAGGTGCGCGCCCCGGCTCGGCAAATGACCTTCACCCTATCGGACCGGCCTGTCGGGTAAGGCTGTCTGCCTTGCGGAATCCACGGACAGGAAACGGATGTTGTCGGGTATTATAGACTAAGGAACGACGAGTGTCAAGCACACGGAGCCTCTTTCCACCTGCGCAGCCGGAAAAGATTAGGTGAAGACATCCGCAAGCATTCCGATAATTCAGGTGATGCCCGCTGTGTCACCCGGGTATATGCGAGATAGGCACTATACAGCCAACACTAGACCAAACCATTGATACTTTTCTATGCCCAGTCACCACAATTCCAACCGATTCGCAAGGCTTTGCGATGATTTGCTGCGCACGATCTGGCAGTTTAACCCCGTGCAGGCCACCATCTTCGGCATTCACGAATATGACTACACCCTGGGCGATGTCTCCGCTGATTCCTTCCTCGGTCACGCCAAGACCTTTGGGCGGCTCATCGGCGCTCTGCAATCAGAAGTAGACCCGTCACTGCTCGATGCTGAGCAGCGTTTGGACTATTACGTCGCTTCATCTCTCGCGTCCGCCAACTTCATCTTCCTGGAGCATCAGCGGCCCTGGGTCAACAATCCGAGCATATACCCGTTCGCAGCCGTATGGGGTTGCTTCGGTCTTCTGACCCACGAGTTTGCGCCGTTCGAGGAGAGACTCCGCTCCATGCTGAGCAGAATGCGCGAGATCCCCGACATGCTGGCGGTCTCCAGGGATAACATTTCCAGCCCTGCGTCTGTGTTCGCGCAGGTCGCCGTTGAGATAGTCCGCGGAGGCTTGTCCTTTTTCAGGAATGTCGTCCCGGGAATCGCGTCTCGCACCCCTTCGCTCGAACCAGAACTCCTGGCGGCAAGCGAAGCAGTGATCTCTGCATTCGAGGACTACGAGACGTGGCTCAGGGAGACAGTGCTTCCCCACGCGCGCGGGACATTCGCCGCGGGTCATGACACCTACGAGCAGCTTCTTCGCACCGAACACTACCTGAGCTACACCCCAGCCGACCTCGTGCGCCTCGCAGCCGGAGTACTCCGCAAAGCTCAGGAGGAGATTCGAGAAGTGGCCGCGTCAATCGCTCCCTCTCTGACGTGGCAGGAACTCGTAGCCGATCTCAAGAGGGATCATCCGCCAAACGACGGCCTGCTGGATGCTTATCGAAGAGCGGTCGAATCCACGAGGCAATTTGTGGTGGATCGCGGACTGGTCACAATTCCCGAAGGCGAGCGGCTTGACGTCGTCGAGACACCTGAGTTCGAGCGCAGCACGATGCCGTATGCGGCCTGCTTTCCGCCACCGCCGTTCGAGACAAGCAATACCGGTTTCCTGTGGGTAACGCCCGTGGATGCACGCGCGCCGAAACCCCATCAGGAAGCTCAGCTGCTCGGGCACTGCGTTCACTCAATACCGATCATAGCACTCCACGAGGGCTATCCGGGGCATCACCTCCAGCGCACCTGGGCGCTTAGCTGCCCGTCTGCGCTTCGCAAGCTGGCAATGAACAACCTGTTGACCGAAGGATGGGCGCTCTACTGCGAGCATCTGATGCACGAGGAAGGATTCTACACTGATCCACGGGTACGCCTGTTCCAACTGAAGGATGTGCTTTGGCGCGCATGCCGTGTGACCATTGACGTGGGTCTGCATACGGCAGGGATGACGTTCGACGAAGCTGTTCAGATGCTCGTGCAGGAGGCCCACCTCGAAGAAATCAATGCTGTTGCAGAAGTCAAGCGCTACGCGATGAGTCCCACCCAGCCCATGACCTACGTGATCGGGATGCTCCTGATACTCGATCTGCGCGACCGGATGAAACGCAAGATGGGCAGCGACTTCGACCTCAGGCAATTCCACGACCGGCTTCTCAGCTACGGATCAATCCCTCCGGCGCTGATCGCAGAACGTCTGTTGGAACAGCCGACGTGCGAGATGTCGCCAGTACCTCAGCGCCGCTCCGCGTAGGCATCAACAGCACGCCGCCACACACCCACAGGGCTGTAACCCAGCAGATTTACCGGTATTTCACAATACGAGCGCGGCTATCCAGGTCCGCCTATTGACAAAACCCACAGGCAGTAGTATAAGGGCACCAAGCCCGCAGCAGTACCACGGGCTGCTTTCTAGCAGTCTCAGGTAGTGCCAGCGGGCGTTTTGTTTACGTCAGCCCCGGAAGAGGGCTGAGAAAGGGAGGAGAAGGAGATGAGACGACACTTCGTCATCCTACTGCTTGTGGCTGTGATTCTACTCGCCGGCAACAGGGTGTATGCGGGGGGATACTGGATTGACCTTTTCAACGGCGCAGATACATCAGGCTGGACATGCGGCGCCACTGCGTGGACAGTGTCTGGGGGCATCCTTCGGAACACTCGGGGATACGATGAGGACTGGATAGCCTACAACACCGCGTTGCCATCGAAGGAGTTCGCTCTGGAGCTTCGCGTGAGAATCGTATCAGGTATGCGCCTGCGGGCACACGCGGCCCAGGACAGTATCTACATGGGCAATGAGGGCAGCATTAGGCAATTCGAGGTGTATGGTAGGGACATCGCAAACGTCGCGCAGGTGGGAGATGACAGCTATGTCCTGGGGGACTGGTACACCCTGCGCCTTGAGGTGACCTACACAGACCAGGTAAGGTTGTTCAAGAACGGGGCGCTTACCCACGTGGGCACACGAACTAGGTGTGTTCCGTCGCAAGTCACCATAGTGCCAGGAGACCATTACAGTCCGGGGCAGGTGGAGGTATCATCCGTAAGGTACCAGGTGGTGCCTGAGCCGTCGAGCCTTCTCGCGCTCGCCTGCGGATTGGGCGGACTGGGTGCGCTTGCACGGCGCAGGCGACGGTAGCGGAGAACAGTCCCAAAGGTCAAAGGGCCGCCGATGTGCTCGACGAGGCGCTCGGCCGCCTCCGGGTGATGCGCCGCAATGTAGATCGCGCACGCTGAACAATCGAGACCGCATGGAGCTATCATGGACATATTGCTCAATCTCCAATCTAAATGCTTTGCTTACAGTTTCTGCGCCCGCCTTAGCCGATCCAGCGCCTTGATGTACTCAGCGGGGAGCAAGCCGTGCTTGTTCGGCGGAACGTTGAGCAGGAGGTTCGCTCCACCGGTTCTGCACCCCTCGGCCAGGCTCAGAAGCTCGCCGTCTGTTTGAGGAGGATCGTTTTCCTCGTAGAACCATGAGTGGCCTATGAAGTGGCAGACCTCGCCCGGGATGTAGTACTCCTTCCCCTCGATCGTGCGCCACCTCGCATGACCGCCCGCAGGCGGGAGCCTCCGCTCCATCGCGATAAGGTCGGACGGCCAGGCGTAGCCGATGTTGTAGTTCTTCTGGTCGCCGATGCCGGAGTTCATCATGATCACCGTATCGGGCTGCAGCTCGGCGATGTGGTGATAGAGGAACGTCCTGTATCCCCGGCCCAGGAGTCCCGGAATATCAATCCACACCTCCGCGATCGGGCCGTATCTCGTCAAGAGTTCGGTGATCTGCGCGGTCACGTAGTCATGATAGAGTGAGGTGGTATACGGCTTTCCAGGTCGGCCCGAGCCCCACATATTGCTCTCCAGCTTGGTATGATTGTCCCACGAGCAATAATACAAACCCGGCTTGACGCCGTGCCTCTCGCATGACTTGACGAACGCTCCCACAACGTCGGTCTTGTCGCCGCTGTTCGCCATGGTGTAGTCCGTCTGATCGCTCGGCCAGAGGCAGTGACCGGCAACGTGCTTGGCAGTGAGAACCGCGTACTTCATCCCGACATCTCGCGCGACTGAGATCCATTGGTCGGTGCTCAGGCGATCGGGCGCATAGGCTGATGCGGGCGCCGTCCCGTCCGGCAGCTCCATCCCGAGGAACGTGCTCATGCCGAAATGGATGAACATCCCGTATCCGAGGGCTTCCCACTTCTGCAACTGGTCGATGCCCAGCCTCTGTGCGCCGCGCTCTTTCGATGAACGGTCCGCCCTCACCCCTTCAGCGCCGAAGCTGATTCCTCCCACACTTGCTCCTGCTGCAAGGCTCAAAGCCCCTTTCATCAGGGATCGCCTACTTAGCATATGCTGCCTCCACTGTTGCACCGCGCCAATCAGCGCTCCGCACTTACTAGCCACTTTGGCTTTCGCCCGACTTAGACGCTCTTATCCTCGTGCCCCGAGACGAGATACCGCCTCGTATAAGGCCGTCTCGCTATATGCAGCGGCGACATCCACGATTGGATGTGTTGCACTCTTCGGCCGTGGCGATTCGCGTGCGGCGGCCATCACAGCTTCGCGCACGCCTCCAATGCCAGCCAGAAGAGCTTCTCGTTGGCCGTAAGGACGGGATGGTCCCTGCGGGCGTCCCAGACCTCGGCGCTGACATCGTCGTCGCAGCCGAGGAGCATGCCGATTTGGATTCCCCGATACTGCGCAACGGCGAACATCGCGGACGCCTCCATCTCCACCACCGGGCAGCCCTCGTCACGCCGCCGCTTGACCATGCCCGGGGTTTCGCGGCAGAAGGCGTCAGTTGTCCATGTCTTCCCGAGCACATAGCGGCAGTCGTGGACCTTCAGCACGCCCTCGATCAACGGGATCACCTCAGGGGTGGGGCGGACCTCCCGACTTTCAGGAAGATAGTGGTAGGAAGTGCCCTCGTCGCAAAGAGAACCAGGGCCGTCCGTGTTGCCGACGGCCCTCCCTGGTCGGGGCGGCCGGATTTTCCCGCATTCTGCGGGATCCCGCCCACGGCGGGAGAACCTACGACCAGCTGCTCGACGCCTCGTGGCAAAGAAAAGCAGGGCCGCCGATGTGCTCGACGACCCTC
>Ga0315294_10010087_pt1 | contig 10357 bp, 7 predicted proteins | sample YL17G13_40_MG_FD_203626 | JGI IMG/M metagenome (GOLD analysis project Ga0315294, IMG submission 203626) | Sediment microbial communities from Yellowstone Lake, YNP, Wyoming, USA - YL17G13_40 | ecosystem: Environmental > Aquatic > Freshwater > Lake > Sediment | place: USA: Wyoming | collected...
TCTTGCAGCCGCCGCACACAGTTTCTTCAATCGTGCATGAGATGGGTTCCAGAGGAAACATTCCGGTAGCCGTGAGAGAGAGTGCCGCGCCTGCGGCGGCACCTCCCTGCGCGACACTGTCCGGGATGTCCTTCGGCCCCTGGCACGCGCCGGCCACGAAGAGGCCGTCCGAGGCGGTAGACACGGGCGCCAGCTTGGGATGCTGCTCCAGAAAGAAGCCGTCCTTGCTCCGCGAAAGGGAGAAGAGTCTGGCCACGTCGGCTGCATCCTTGCGAGGCACCAGGCCGGTTGCCAGGACCACCATGTCCACGGGTATTCTCCGTGTCTCGCGGAGCAGCGTATCCTCACAAACGATTATCAGCTTGCCTCTCTCCTGGGGCGATTCCGCCACGTCGGTTACCTCAGCTCCCTTGCCGCGGATGAATATCACATCCTCGTTCATGCAGCGCTTGTAGAACTCTTCATACCCCTTGCCGAAAGCGCGCAGATCAATGTAGAACTCATAGACTTCGGCATGGATCTTCTCCCTGACCAGATGAGCAAACTTCATCGCATACATGCAGCAGACGCGGGAACAGTACTCGTTATAGTTCTCGTCGCGGCTTCCGATGCAATGCAGTATGCCCACGCTGGCGGGCGGCCTCCCGTCATGAAGGAGGATCCTGCCGTTGGTGGGGCCGCCGGCATTGCTCATCTGCTCGAACTCCAGGCCGGTTATCACGTTCGGCAGCCTTCCGTATCCGTATTGAAGCACTTCGGAGCAATCAAACGGCTCAAAACCGGTGGCCAGGATTACCGATCCCACCTCGATTTCTTCGTATTCGTCTTCCATGTCGTGGTTGATGGCCCCCGGCTCGCAGAACTTATCGCAGAACTTGCAGTTGCCCGTCTTGGCGTGGATACAACTCTCGGGATCTATGACGGGCACATTAGGCACGGCCTGAGCGAAGGGCACATAGATGGCCTTGGGCGGGCCCAGATCCAGCTCAACACGCGGCACCTCGCTGTCGGCTTCCAGCTTGATGGCGCCCGTGGGGCAAACCTGTGCGCAGGCGCCACAGGCAATGCAGGTCTCGGACGGCATGTCGAATGGCGTAGTCACAACACGGTCGGGTCCCCTGTTGAGGAAGTTGATCGCACTTATGCCCACTACTTCCTCGCAAACGCGCACGCACAGTCCGCAGAGGATACATTCCTCGTCCTCCTGCTCGGTCTGAAATCGCGGCTTCTCCAGGCCAAGTTGACTCGCCAGGTCCCTTAACTTCTGGACGCGCGGAGCTCTGGCCAGCAGCAGCTCGACGATCAGCTTGCGCGCCTCCAGTACCTCCGGGGTATTGGTTCTGACCACCATCCCCTGTTCCACCGGGTACCCACAGGAGGCAGCCAGTTTTCTTCCGCCCCGGTCGGTTACTTCCACTATGCAGAGGCGACAGGCGGTATAGGGAGCAATCCCCTCATAATAGCAGAGGGTCGGTATCTCGATGTCGAGCTGTCTCGCAGCCTCCAGTACAGTCTTGCCTTCCTGCACCTGCACCTCTTGGTCGTCAATGGTCAAGGTAACCATGTTCTGGCTCCCCACCTTCAGTTGATCACTCGAACGGCTCACCAACGTCCCTCCCTCTCACCTTTCCAGGTCACATCGGAGGCATCGCTTTGCCTCATTGACGGCGATGGCCTCAGGCAGGCCAAGCTCAACCGTGTCAAAACTGCCAATTCTCTTTTCCACGGGCACGCGAGGCACCTGGCACCTTCGCAGTTGCTCCAGTTGCGCCAACTCCTCGTCCGAAAGTTCTAAGTGTTTGACGTACCGCGAAGGCGGAACAACGGCGTACTCCCGCTCCAGGGTTTCACCCCTCAGGTATTTGCGAATGGACGCGGCTGCAAGCTTCCCCTGGGCTATGGAGCCGGCGATGGTAGACGGACCCATCACCACGTCGCCTCCTGCAAAGACGCCCGCCCGACCTGTGGATAGAGTCTCCGGGTCCACCACTATGGTACCGGTGTGGGAGATCTGCAGTCCCTCCAAGCCCTCAAGGAAAGACAGCTCGGGCCGCTGACCCGTGGCGACGATCAGGTTGTCCAACGGAATGGTGAAGTTCGCATCCGGGATGGGAACCGGACGCCTTCTGCCCTGCTCATCCAGCTCCCCGAGCCTCATGCGAACGCATTCCAGGCCAACCAGCCTGCCGTTCTCCGACAAGACAGCCGTGGGAGCGGCCAGGAACTCCATCCGGACGCCTTCCTGTATCCCCTCCTCTATCTCTCTGGGTAAGCCGAGTATGTGCTCGCCAGTTCCCCTGTAGATGATGGTGACCTCTCTGCAACCCAGGCGTCGGGATGTTCTCGCCGCATCCATGTCGGCGTAGCTGCCCCCGATAACGGCAACTCTGTCACCCAGCTCAATCTGCTTCCCTGAGTTCATGGCTTTCAGGAATTCCAGCGCGTCCACCACGCCGTCGGCATCCTCACCCGGCACGCCGAGCTTCAGGCTCTGATGAGCGCCGGTAGCAACGAACACCGCCCGGTATCCCTGCGCGAAGAGTTGCTCCAAAGTTACGTCCTTGCCCACGTCCACATTGGTTTGGATGTTCACGCCGGCCTTTCTGATCTCGCTCACCTCTAGATTGACGATTTCCTTCGGCAAGCGAAAACACGGTATGGCGGAGGCCAGCATCCCACCAGGGAGACCAGAACGTTCGAAAACCGTGACTTGGTGTCCGCAATACGTCAGATCGTATGCTGCGGCCAGGCCGGCCGGCCCGGAACCTATGACGGCGACTCTCTCCAGCTTCGGCACCCTGGGGCGTGGCTTCGGCCGAACGCCTCTTTTCAGTTCCTTGTCGCTTACAAACCGCCTGAGCCCCTTGACCGAGATGGGCTCAGCAATGTCGCCTGTTCGGCATCCGTCCTCGCACGGGTAGTGACACACGTAGCTGCATGTGATTGGAAACGGGCTGTCCTCTCTGAGGACGTCAAAGGCATCCTGATACCGGCCGGCAGCAGTGAGGGCAACGAAAGCGGGCACATCAGTACCGATAGGACAACTGTACTTGCAGGGGGCGAGGATTATGTCTTCGCAGACCATAGCGGGACATCGCTTGTACTTGATGTGCGCCTCGTACTCATCCCTGAAGTACTGTAGGGTCGTCAGGACAGGGTTGGGGGCAGTCTGTCCGAGACCACACAGAGAGGCTTTCTTGATCATCTTGCCCAGACTCTCCAGCAACGCAATGTCGCCTTCTTCGCCCTGGCCGTTGGAGATCCTGGTCAGGATTTCCAACATTCGCTTGGTCCCTTCTCGGCAAGGCGCACACTTGCCGCAAGACTCATCCCTGGTGAAAGTCAGAAAGTACTTCGCGACATCTACCATGCAGGTATGCTCATCCATGACCACCATGCCGCCCGACCCCATCATGGACCCCGCCTCAGTGAGTCGTTCGTAGTCAACCGGCAGATTAGCCAGAGAAGCCGGGATACAGCCGCCCGACGGGCCGCCGGTTTGGACAGCCTTGAAACGCTTGTCCGCTGCTATTCCGCCCCCTATATCGTAGATCAACTCCTGCAGCAGCATTCCCATGGGCACTTCCACCAGGCCCGTGTTCTTGACCTTTCCGACCAGGGAAAAGACCATGGTGCCCTTGCTTCTCTCCGTTCCGAGGCCGGCAAACCAGTCGGCGCCGCGCGCGATGATGGCAGGGACGTTCACCCACGTCTTGACGTTGTTTATGCAGGTAGGCTTATCCCAAAGCCCTTTCTGGGCCGGGAACGGCGGACGCTGCCTGGGCTCACCGATCCTGCCTTCTATGGACGCAAGGAGGGCGGTTTCCTCGCCGCAGACAAAGGCCCCGGCCCCGCGAACCACCTGAATGGTGAAGTCGAAACCCGAGCCCATGATATCGTTCCCGAGCAGTCCGCGATCCTCGGCCGCTCTGATCGCTGCTTCCACCGTCCTGACCGCCAGGGGATACTCAGCCCGCACGTATATGAATCCCTGATGGGCTCCTATGGCGTAGCCGCCGATTATGATTCCCTCTATGAGGCTGTGAGGGTCCCCCTCCAGGACACTCCTGTCCATGTAAGCTCCGGGGTCGCCCTCGTCTGCGTTGCAGACGATGTACTTGACGTCGCCCTGCGCCTCCCGACAAGCCTGCCACTTCCTGCCCGTGGGGAATCCTGCTCCGCCCCTTCCCCTCAGTCCGGAGTCCATGATCTCCTTGACTACGTCCTCCGGCCGGCGTTCTTTGAGAACGTCATGCAGAGCCTGGTAGCCGCCCCGAGCGATGTATTCCTCTATGTTCTCCGGGTCTATGAAACCGCAATTCCTCAGCACGATCTTTCGCTGCTTTGCAAAGAAGGGAACGTCCTGGTAGCGCGGAATCTCCTCTGCTTCTTCCGGAGCCTGGTCAACCGGGTATCTTCTGATCTCGCCCCGCAGAAGAAGCTCCTCCTCGTCCATCTTGCAGAGGGCCCATTCCTTCCGCAGCCGGCCGTTCGACAAGCTTGGAATCAGCGCTGCGGCTTTCTCGGCGGTTATCTGCGAATACATTATTCTGGGCATCCCCGGCCGCAGCACGTCCACCAACGGCTCCTCTTCACAGAAGCCTATGCAGCCGGTCCGGCAGACGACTGCATCGAGCTGCCGCTTCTCTATCTCCTGCTTCAGTGCCTCGTATACCGCTTGGGCCCCGGCGGCAACCCCGCAGCTACCCATTCCGACCGTGATCTTCACCCTATCCGGGTAGAGCGATTTCAGGCCCAGCTTTCTCGACTTTTCCAGGTCAGCTTGGCTGAGTATCCTCACTCTTGTCCTCCTCCCGGTATCGGCGCAGCAAGCCGGCGACCTTGTCCATCCTTACACGACCGTAGGTATCCTCGCCGACTCGGAGAACCGGCGCCATGCTGCAACAGCCGACACACCGGACTGTTTCCAACGAGAACGCCAAGTCGTCTGCGGCTTCCCCGGTAGCCATACCGAGTTCGCTTTCTATCTTGGCGAACAGTCTTGCCGCTCCACGCACGTGGCAGGCCGTGCCGAGACAGACACTTACGCAGTACTTCTTCCTCGGCTTCAGGCTGAACGCTTTGTAGAAGGTTGCAACCCTGAGCACTTCGCTCAAAGGCACACCCAGCTCCTCAGCTACGCGCAGCAGCGCCTCTCTAGGCAGATAGTTGTATTCGTCCTGTATGGCCTGCAGAGCTTTGACCAAGGCAGTTCTGTCGCCTCGATAGGCCTGCAATATCTCATCGGTCCGGCTGAGGTCTATCACTTGGCTGCTCACCCCCTGTTCGATTAACCAGCAATCTGCCCTTCCTGATGACTCTCTTGGAAGGGACCCTCATCCCCAGACACTTCTCCCAGCAAACGCCGCATCCCGTGCACTTCTCCAGATCCACGAACCTGGGCTTTTTCCTGATCTTGACCTTGAAGTTGCCCACGTATCCGGATACGGATTCGATCTCCGCATAGGTGTACAGCTGAATACTCTCGTGCTGGCGCACGGCCACCATCTTCGGCGTCAGGATGCAAGCGGCACAGTCCAGCGTGGGGAAGGTCTTATCGAACTTGGTCATTTGCCCTCCGATAGTGGGCTCCCTCTCCACCAGGTGGACTTTCCTGCCGGCACTGCCTATCCTCAGCGCAGCCTCGATGCCAGCGATCCCTGCCCCGACGACGAGGATGTCAGGATTCACCGGCACCTCCCGTACGTCCAAGGGCTCCTGGAGCAGCACCCGCCTCACTGCGGCGGCGACGAGCCTTTTGGCTTTCTGGGTGGCTTCCTTCCTATCAACCGTGACCCAGGAGCACTGCTCACGAATGTTCGCCATTTGAAACAGAAACTGATTCAGGCCTGCATCAGCGCAGGCGCGACGGAACGTAGGTTCATGCATCAGAGGAGAACAGGAGGCGACGACTACTCGGGTCAGTCCCAGGTCCCTTATATCCTTCTTGATCATCTCCTGCCCCGGATCCGAGCACATATACTTGTTGTCGCGCGCCGCGATTACATCCTCGAGTCCGCCGGCAAAACGAACGACCTCAACCACATCTACTGTCTGGGAGATATTCGTTCCGCAGTGACAGACGTAGACGCCCGTCTTTTCCGCCATCTCGTGCCTCCTCAGTAGCGGGCCACGATTGCCTCGCTCTGTGTCAAGTTATCGCTGAACCGGAGTTCCTTCTCGCCCATGCCGAACGCCAGCCCCAGGATTTGGGTGAAGTAGAAAATCGGCAGGTCGAAGCGGGTTCCGAACCTTTTGTTGATCCGCCTCTGATAGGCCTCCAGGTTGATCTGGCAAAGCGGACACGCGGTCACCAGACATTGGGCGCCGGCTTCCACCGCTGAGGAAAGCAGCCGCTCCACCAACCTTTCGCACACGTCCGGCTGCGCGGTCATCAGCATGCCTCCACAGCATTTCGTCTTGAGCGGATACCATACCGGCTCGGCGGCTACCCACGAAAGTAGATCGTCAAGGGGGGTGGGAAACTCAGGATGCCCGAACATCCCCTTCGGACGGCTTATCTGGCAGCCATAATACGCTGCGACTTTCAGCCCCGTCAGCTCTTTCTTGAGCCTCTCCCGGACCGTGCTCTCGCCCACATCGTTCACCAACACATCCAGGAGATGGCGCACCCTCACTGTTCCGCGATATTCCAGGTCCGCTGCGCGCAGCGCCCGGGTCAGCTCCCGGGCAAGATCCTCGTTTGCCGCCATGTACTGATGGGTCTTGCTGAGAACAGAGAAGCACCCGCTGCAGATAGTGACCAGGTCCCTGCCATCTTTCTCGGCCAGAGCAAGATTTCGCGCCGAGAGCGCCATGGCACGTTTCTCCTGCACAGACATATAGGCCGTGGCGCCACAGCAGTTCCAGTCCTGGAGTTCAACCAGGTTCACTCCCAGCGCTTGTGATACGCTGCGCGCCGAGATGTCGTAGGCTTTACCAGAGGCCTCCGCGCTGCAGCCCGGATAGTAGGAGTAGTCCTTCATTCACGCTCCCCCCGTTCTAGCTCTGCCATGATCTTATGCAAATCCCGCCGCTGCCGAATTCTCTTGGGAAGCAGAAGCATACGACCCCGACGGAGAAGCCTCAGGCCCAACGGGACCTGTTTCCCCAAACCGAGCGGGTTCGTGCCCAGATAGAACCGCGCCAGCAGTTCCGATTCCGCGACCCTGCCGTACCTGTCCACCACTCCGGCGAATGCCTGGGCGAGAACGGGGAGAGTCTCCCCTCGGCGGAAGAGGCCATGCTTTATCCCCATGGACCTCAAGATATACATGATGTCGGAGAGCTTGATTCCACTGGGGCACCGCACGACGCAGTGGTAGCACGAGGCACACATCCATACAGTGTTGGAGCGGAGTACTCTGTCCAACATCCCGGCTCGAAACAGTCCTATGATCTCCCGCGGCCTGTAATCCATCGCCCAGCTAGTGGGACAAGAGGCGGTGCATGTTCCGCACTGGATGCATGTCTTCACCTTCTCCCACTCCGGGACATAGCGGAGTTCCTCGAGGAAAAGCTGGTTCAGTGCCGCTCCGTCTTTCCCAAAGGGCTCTATCTTCGCCATTCCTGTCTCCTCCAATATGCGCCTGGTCGGCGCCGCCGAAATATGCCCGAGGACAAGACTATCTGAATTGCACATCTACACGCTGACGCTCGCACCCTTAGCACTCGCCCTGGGGATGGTAAGCTCGAAGGTGGTGCCCTGTCCCACGTCGCTCCGAATACACATCTCGGCACCGTGCATATCTGCAATGCTCCTGACGATGGACAGGCCCAGGCCGGTCCCTTGCTCGGCAAACTCGCGGGCATTCTTGGCCCGGTAGAACTCATCAAATACACGGGGCAGATCCTCGGCAGGAATGCCGATGCCGGTATCTGCCACCCTCACTAGAATGTGATCGCCCCGTGCCTCTGCGCTAACGCTCACTCGCCCGCCGCTGGGGGTGTATTTGATGGCGTTAGCGGTCAGGTTAGCGAAGAGCTGCTCTATGCTCTCCACATCGCCCAAGACCGAGGGCAGATCCGGTGGAATGTCCAGAGTGAGCGTAACCCCTTCCCTATCCGCCCGGGGTCGCAGTAACGCCACCACCTCGCTGATGGCCTGACGCAGCGAGACCTCCTTCATCCTTACTGTGAACTTGGCATCCTGGCTTCGCGCCAGAATCAGCAGATCGTCCACCAGTTTGAGCGCCTGGTCTATCCGTCTGGCAGCCCGGGCGGCCAGCTCGCGCTCACGGCTTCGCCCCTCGCCGGTCAAAGCATCTTCCACCATGGTAAGCAAGTTCTGGATCGCCCCCAGGGGCGCTCTGAGCTCATGCGAAATCCTGTGCATATGCTGCGATTTTGAGCGCTCCAGCTCGCCCAGCTTGCGGTATGCTTGTTGAAGCCTTGATATGAGAACTTCGCTCTCGCACTGCTTCTCCCTGACGAGCCGGGTTATGGAAATAGCCGTGAACACAGCCAGGCACATCGTGCTCGCGAACGCCACGACGGTTGCCAGCAGGAAAATGGAATTTCGGTAGAAACCGGCAGGGGCCAGGCCGGGCACATGGTGGTGTGTGATCACTCCTGCACCTTCCAACGTTACCATCCCGCAGAACAGCACAATGGCCACCACTGCCTGCAGCCAGGCCTCCACCGGAGAAAGCAAGGTTCCTGACACGATGATGTGGAAGATGAAGTAGAAGGCAAATGGGTTCTCCACGCCGCCGGAATAATGGATCAAGGCTGCAAGCGCAAGCAGGTCGGTCGTGATCTGCACGTTGGCACAGGTCCTGACTCTCGCTCCGCCTCGATCCTCTGTGATCTGCAGGGCTCTGCATGTCACATAGAAGATCACGTTAAGGACAGCCAGGAAGAAGCCGATGAGATATAGCTCCCTGACCTGCAGCTGCATGTGAAAGAGTTGGGATGCCACCGTCACTATGCCGAAGACGGCAATAACTGCCAGCCAGCGCAGCCTTACAAGCCACCATACCCTCCCGCTGAGGGAGGAGATATCGCGGATCGCACCGGGTCCGCCGCGTGCCTCCACTGCCTACACCCCTTGCCTAGACCGTTTGTCTGCCCTGATCGGTGTCTCGCCTTGCGGGTCCCAGAACTCGCTCCACCTGTTTGAGCAGGTCATCCTCTTTCACCGGTTTGTCAATAAAGCCCTCTACGGGTAAGTACTCTCCAGGCCCATAGAAGCCGTCGCTCTGGTCCGGATAGAACCTGAGGCTCGTCGTGTCGTGAATGGCGGTAAGCACGATGATGGGGGTATTGCGATACTCAGGTTCCGGACGGGCCCTCAGACGCCAGGTGAAGTGAAACCCTTCGGTGCCTTTCGGCATCATTATGTCCAGGATGATGAGATCCGGCTTCTCCGCTTCCACCTTGCACATGGCCTCCTCCGCATTCGACGCAGCGACCACTTCGAAAGCGCGCTTCTCCAGGACATACCTGACGTAATCCACTACGTCCGGGTCGTCGTCCACCACCAACACTTTTCTGCCTGACTCGCACGGCGTGGGTGCCACAACTCGTGGGTCGGGAAGATGCCAGTACTTGAGTGCATCTGCCACCGCCCGCTCGAAGAGGTCTTTCACCTTTCTAGGGCCTCGTTTCTCAGCCATGCGGTCCCTGATCAATCTGCACAGCGCCAGTTTCATCAATTCATCCACCTCCCAGCGCATCGCACCGAGTTCCCGCAGCGCCTCCAGGTAATTGTGCCCCTCCAGCACGGCGCCAATGTCTCTGAGCCGATCCTCTATGCTGCGCGAGCAGCGCCGAACAGCGGCCGAGAACTCCGCCTCATCAGCGGGAGGCGCGGCCGCGCCGGTGTCGAGCACATTCGCGGAGAACCAGTGCGTCATGGCTCTTTCCAGAGCGTGCTCGAACACGTCCTCAGGCCGCTCGCTGATTGACTTCATCGCAAACCTGCGCGTGATAGACACCTGAAGAAGGACTCTGACCACACTCTCCAGCGCGTTTCGTACCGCGGCCAACTGAGTAAGTGCCTGCGGGACATCCTCTTTCTGGAAGAGACGTTCGATTCCCTTGAGTTGTCCCTCGATAGTCGCGACTCGCCGGCGCACCTCAGCCATAAAACGTGACGCCTCGTTCAACGGTGCCGCCTCCCGTAGGGGTATATACCCACACCCCTACGGGTATTATATTCCACGCGAGAATGCATGTCAAGCCCCTAAATCCCATTTATGCAGAAAAATTTGCAGTTTTTTTGTGGAGAAGCGCCAACCGCCACAGGCAACGACCGAAACAGGAACCTGCGTACCATACGGACCGCGTCGGGCATGTCGCTCGGGGGCGCGCTGTGAGCTTGACAGACCCGTTCCCCTACTATATAGTTCAACCT
>Ga0315294_10010088_pt1 | contig 10356 bp, 10 predicted proteins | sample YL17G13_40_MG_FD_203626 | JGI IMG/M metagenome (GOLD analysis project Ga0315294, IMG submission 203626) | Sediment microbial communities from Yellowstone Lake, YNP, Wyoming, USA - YL17G13_40 | ecosystem: Environmental > Aquatic > Freshwater > Lake > Sediment | place: USA: Wyoming | collected...
AAAAAATGCGAAGAAAACTTTTTTGCGGGGTGGCGAGCGTTAGCGAGCGGCGGCGGGGCGGAGCGTCAAAGTTCGCAGTCCGGATTTTCATCAAAAAAAGTTCGGATTTTAACCAAAAGGCACCGCTGTCTTTCGTCAAGGTTATCCGTTGCTATTCTGTCTGGGTTTTTAATGTTGCACAAAAAAATAAATTGTGGTAAACTCATCTTATGAAAATACAAAGATATGCTCAAGTCTACTGCTAAAGAAAAAATTATTAAAAAATTCTCTACTCATAAATCTGATACTGGTTCTCCTGAAGTTCAGATTGCTCTTTTAACTAAAGAAATAGAGGAGCTAGTAAAACATTTAAAAAAACATCCTAAGGATCTTCATTCAAGAAGAGGTCTTTTGGGCATGGTTTCTAAAAGAAGAAGGCTATTAGCCTATCTAAAAGAGGAATCAATCAGACGTTATAATAAAATAGGGAAAAAACTTGATTTATAATATTTAAATATGGTTATTAGACACAAAAATCAACGCGCAATAGTTTTCATTGATGTTCAAAACCTTTACCATTCAGCCAAAAATCTTTATGGTGCTCGGGTAAATTTTAAGAATTTACTTTTAGAAGCAGTTAGTGGAAGAAATTTGGTTAGAGCTATTGGTTATGTGGCTAAAGCTGATGAGCCTGGAGAGGCTTCTTTTTTTGATGCTTTGGAAAAGGCAGGTATTGAAACCAGAATCAAAGATTTACAGGTTTATCCTGATGGTACTAAAAAGGGAGATTGGGATGTGGGTTTAGCCATTGATGCTGTGAGATTAAGTTCTAAAGCCGATACTATAGTTTTAATCAGCGGCGATGGGGATTTTATTCCTTTAGTAGAATATTTAAGAGTTTTGGGTAATCAAGTAGAAGTGATGGGTTTTGGCAGGACAACCTCAATGACCTTAAAAGAACTGGCTGATGAGTTTATTGATTTAGATTCAAGGCCAGGATACTTTTTATTGAGGGCAGGCGAAGGAGGAGTAGTTAAAAGAATCCCCAAAATTATCAAGTTTAAAATTTAAAACGAAATGGAAAAGAAGAAGTATCAACTATCAGTTGGTAATAAAACCATCGAATTAGAATTTTCTAATTTAGCGGAATTAGCTAACGGTTCAGTCATGGCTAAAATAGGGGAAACAGTTATTTTAACTAATGTCGTGATGGGTAATCAAGATAGAAATGATTTAGATTTTTTTCCTCTTTTAGTTGACTATGAAGAAAAATATTATGCTGCTGGTAAAATTTACGGCAGTCGTTTTATCCGTCGAGAATCAAGGCCAAGCGAAATTGCTATTTTATTGGACCGATTGATTGATCGAACTATTAGACCTTTATTTTCGTCCCTAATGAGAAGAGATGTTCAGGTAGTAGCTACTTGTTTATCTATTGATGAAGAACATGATCCAGATGTTTTAGGAATTATTTCAGCCTCTCTGGCTTTAGGCACTTCTGATATTCCTTGGCAAGGTCCAGTTTCAGCAGTAAGAATTGGTTGGTCAGAAAAGACAGGTTTTCTTGTGAACCCTACCTACAATGAACGAAAAGATCTAATTTTGGATATGGTAGTTTCTGGTCCGGGAGAGGATATTAATATGTTAGAAGCTGGAGCTAATGAGACTAAAGAGGAAATAGTAATTCAAGCCTTAGAAATCGCTCAAAAAGAAATCGCTTCTTTAAATGAGCAACAGCAAAAAATTATTCGAGAGATAGGAAAACCCAAAACAGAGGTTTTAATTAAAACCGTGGAGGAAAATTTTCTCAAAGACGTTGAAAATTATTTAACTGATAAATTAGAACCTTTGGTTTATTCCCAGGACAAGAAAGGAAAAGAAAATCAATTAATTGAATTAAAGGATAACTTAATTAATTATTTGTTAGAAAAAAAATATTCTGAAGAACAATTAAAAGATGTTGATTATTTATTTCATGAAGAAATTGATAAATTAGTTCATAAAAATATTTTAGAAAAAGATTTGAGACCTGATTTTAGAAAATTAGATGAAATTAGATCCCTGGAGGTGGCGATTGATATTTTACCAAGAACTCATGGTTCAGCTTTATTTATGCGAGGTATTACTCATGCTCTTTCAGTAGTGACTCTGGGTTCTCCAGCTGATGTGTTGACTCTCCAGGGTATGGAATTTAGTGGCGAAAAAAGATTTATGCATCACTATAATTTTCCTGGTTTTTCTTCAGGAGAAGTTGCTCCTTTAAGAGGTCCAGGAAGAAGAGAAATAGGCCATGGTGCTTTAGGTGAAAAAGCTCTTTCACCCATGATTCCTACCAAGGATGAATTTCCTTATACCATTCGGGTAGTTTCTGAGATTATGTCTTCTAATGGCTCAACTTCTATGGCTGCTACTTGTGCTTCATCAATGGCTCTAATGGCTGCTGGAGTACCAATTAAAGAACAAGTAGCTGGCATATCCATGGGGCTAATTAGTGATGGAAAATCTAATAACAAAATTTTAACTGATATCCAGGGTCCAGAAGACCATTATGGAGATATGGACTGCAAAGTTGCTGGAACAAAAAATGGCATTACTGCTTTGCAGATGGATTTAAAAATAAAAGGAATAACTCCCCAATTATTGATTGAAATTTTAGAGAAAGCCAAAACATCTCGTCTCTTTATCTTAGATAAAATGAATCAGGTAATTAATCAATCAAGAAAAGAACTTTCGCCTTTTGCTCCAAGAATATTTACCCTGCAAATTAAACCAGAGAAAATAGGTGAGTTGATTGGTCCAGGAGGAAAAGTCATTCAGGCTATTACTCAAGCTACTGGAGTTAATATTGATATTGAAGAAGATGGAACGGTTTTTGTTACAGCTGAGAATCAAGAAAAAGCCAATTTAGCAATTCAAGAAATTAAAGAAGTAGTCAAAGATATCACTGAGGGAGATATTATTAACGGGAAAGTAACTCAAATAAAAGATTTTGGTGCTTTTGTTGATCTTGGCCATCGTAAAGAAGGTTTACTTCATATCTCAGAATTAGCTCCTTATCGGGTTAATAAAGTTGAAGACATTGTTCACCAAGGAGAAGAAATCAAAGTCAAAGTGAAAAAAGTCGAAGCCAATGGCAAAATTTCTCTTTCTTTAAAAGACGTAAAATATCCCCCAAAAGAAGAAGAAAAAGATAAATGGAAAAGAGAAAGGAGATAAGAATCTCTTTCGCTTTGCTCAAGAGAACCTTGTTTCTCACTTCGTTCGAAATAAGGATTACCTTTTTTCTCGCTTCGTTCGAAATAGAGAAATTTTTCTTGACATGAATTTTTGTGGTATAATGTATTAAATAACTTTAAATTAAAAAAATATGCCAGAAAATTACTTCGAACCTCCTCAGGCTCCTAATCAGAATCCTTCTCCTAATACGCAAAATTCAGGAGGCAATAATTTTGGAGAGCCAGGGCAAAAATTTACTCCTCCAGCTCCGAATGTTTTTATTAGAACTTCAGAATCAGATTTAGAAAAGATGAAAGCTACTGGCGGAGAAACACAAAATTGGCAAGCACCAACTCAACCTATTTTTTCTCCACCACCTCTTAATGAATCTCGTCCTCCAGTGAATGAAATTCCTTCAGGTTCTAATTTCTCTGAACCTGCTATCAATCCACAAATTTCAGCTTCGGAATTTACTAACTTTCCTCAATCTCAAATGCCCAAAAAGAATAATAGACTTATTCCTTTATTAATTATTATTGGTATTATTATTGGAGGAGCAGTTTTAGGTTATTTCTACCTTTGGCCCAAATTCTTTGCTCCCAAACTAACATTAGTTACTACTACTACTCAGCCAATAATTACTACAACCACTACTACTTTGCTACCTAGTCCTTATCCTCAAGTGAGCGGTCCTTATCAAAAGACTTCCCTCACGGTTAATCTGACTGGATCAGCAGTTGTTTCTAGTATTAAAAAGGTTGCTACCCAAACTATGCAGCCAGCTGAAACTTTTTCCATTTTAACGCCCAAATATCGAGATTATTTTTTATCAGGTGAAGAGATTATTATATCGCTTATTCCTAATTTGCCGGATAATTTAAAACCTTATCTTTTGGCAAGAAAATATTTGCTTTATGTTTATTACGGAGAAGTTAATCCTTCTTTAGGGTTAATTATTGATGTCGGCAAAGATAATGCTGATGATGTAAAAGTAGCTTTTGCTACTTGGGAAAAAGGTAAAATTTTGGATAATTTAGCTAATTTCTGGTTGATTAAAATTCCCAAGAAAGTAGCTAAAAGTTTTAAGGGGACAACTACTGCTGGAGTAGATATTCGTTATTTTACTTATTATGGTAAAGAGGCAGCTATTAGCTATGGTTTTCTTGATGATTATTTAATTATTAGTTCTTCTTTGGAATCAATAAATAGCGCTGTTTCACATCTCCAAGGAGTAACAGAACCGATTTATCCGTAAGAAATCCAGCAAATAGTTTTTGAAAATATCTCAAAAAGCAACGCTCGGCGTTGCTTTTTTGATTAATTTAAGATAGAATAAGAACACTATGAATAAAATTTGGCGGCAGCTTCTTCTTGTAGTTTTGCTTTTTATTTTTTTGTCTGTTCTTTTTTCAGGACTAGAAAAGACTCTGACTAGTAAAAAGCAAATCAGTCTTTCTGAATCAATCCAAATGATTAAAGAGAAAAAGGTGGACAAAATTATTGTCCATCCTGATAGCTTAGAAATAGTTGCTTCTGATAAGCAAATTTTTCTTGCTGCAAAAGAATCATATGTTTCCTTAGGAGAACTTCTCAATAATTTTGGTTTTTCTTCAGAAGAAATCAATGCTTTGGATATCGAAGTAAAGGAACAGAGTGGCTGGTCTGTTTGGTTATGGAATTTGTTGCCCATTGTTATTCCCATTATTTTTCTTGTTATTTTATTTTCTTATTCTTTTCGTCGGGCTAATCAAGGAGCAATGCAAATCTTTTCTTTTTCTCGCTCAAATATTAGATTATTTTCTTCTGATAAAGATAGAATTACTTTTAAAGATGTAGCTGGTTTAAAAGAAGCGAAAGAGGAATTGCAAGAAATTGTGGAATTTTTAAAAAATCCCAAAAAATTTCAAGAGTTAGGAGCGCGAATTCCGCGGGGGGTTCTTTTAATGGGTGTTCCTGGTTCAGGTAAAACGCTCTTAGCCCGAGCTGTAGCTGGTGAAGCTAACGTGCCCTTTTTCCATATTTCTGGTTCTGAATTTGTAGAAATGTTTGTTGGCGTTGGTGCTGGCCGAGTGAGAGATGCTTTTAATACTGTCAAAAAAGCAGCTCCAGCCATTCTTTTTATCGATGAAATAGACGCCATTGGTCGGGAAAGAGGAGCTGGTATTGGTGGAGGTCAGGACGAAAGAGAACAAACTTTAAATCAAATTCTAGTGGAAATGGATGGTTTTGATCGAGAAACAAGAGTGATTGTCATGGCGGCTACTAACCGTCCAGATATTTTAGATTTTGCTTTACTACGACCAGGAAGATTTGATCGGCGCGTAGTTTTAGATTTACCGGATATTAATGGTCGGGAAGAAATTTTAAAAATTCATACTCGAGATAAAAAAGCATCTCCAGAAGTAAGGTTAAGAGAAATTGCTGAAAGAACCCCGGGTTTTTCTGGCGCTGATTTGGCTAATTTAGTTAATGAAGCAGCTATTCTGGCTGCTCGCGATAACAAAAAATTTATTGGTCAGCAAGAATTGATTTCTTCTATAGAAAAAGTAATGCTTGGACCGGAAAGAAGAAGTCGAGTTTTTACTGAAAAAGAAAAGAAAATTACTGCTTATCATGAGGCTGGCCATGCTTTAGTTTCTTTGCTTCTTCCCGGAGCCAGCGAATTAAAAAAAGTTTCTATTATTTCCCGCGGTCAGGCAGCTGGTTATACAATGAAAATGCCGACTGAAGAAAGATATCTAAAGACTCGAACTGAGTTTTTGGCAGATATTGCTGCTCTTTTAGGCGGTTATTTGGCTGAGGAATTAGAGTTTAAAGATGTTTCTACTGGCGCAGCTAACGATCTGCAAGAAGCGACTGGTTTAAGCCGATCTCTTGTCACTAAATATGGGATGAGTGAAAAATTAGGACCAATAACTTTCGGCAAAACAGAAGAGATGATATTTTTAGGGAGAGAAATCTCAACTGAAAAAAATTATTCCGAGACAACAGCAACTTTGATTGATAAAGAAATAAATAAAATTATTCAGCAATGCTACAAAAAAGCCAGTCATGTTTTACAAGAAAATAAAAAACAATTAGATAAGATTGCTAAGGCTTTAATAGAAAAAGAAACTTTAGAAAGAGAAGAGATTGAACAATTAATAAAAGAGTAGCGTTTTTTAGTTGTTCTTTTGAAATATTAGTGTTATAATGAACCTAGGCCTAGTCATTAGGTAGATATAATTTAAAGGTTTGATTATGGCACGTTTTAAGGATCACGAAAAAGCGATAATTTTAAGAAAGAAAGGAATGAGTTATAGTCAGATAAAGGAAATTCTAAAAGTAAGTAAAAGTACTTTGAGTATTTGGTTAAGAGATTATCCTCTTTCGGAACAAAGAATAAGGCAATTAAGAGACTGGAGTGAACAAAGAATTGAAAAATGTCGTGAAACCAAGAGGAGAAAAAAAGAGAAAAGATTACAAGATTTTTATCAAATACAAAAGAAATACATTCTTCCTCTAAATAAGCGTGAATTGTATCTTGCAGGTTTATTTCTTTATTGGGGTGAAGGAACAAAAACTAGAAGTAGTGGTTTATCTATTTCTAATACAGATCCTTCTGTTATCAAATTTTTTCTTTTTTGGCTCACAAAATCTTTATCAGTCCCAAAAAGAAAATTAAAGATTGAATTACATTTGTACAAGGATATGAATATTGATAAAGAAATAAAATTTTGGTCAGATATTTTGAAAATTTCTCCTAAACAATTTTATAAACCTTATATAAAGAAAAGTTTAATAGAGTCTATAAACCATAAAGGAGGGTTTGGTCATGGTACTTGTAATATGAGAGTTTCAAACGCAAGATTAAGTGAAAAAAGTTTGATGGGGCTAAAGGTTATTAGTGACCATTTTCTTTTTAAAAAAATAAATTCGGGCGTATAGCTCAATTGGTTAGAGCGCGTCTCTTATAAAGACGAGGTTTCCTGGTTCGAGTCCAGGTACGCCCACTATGTTTAACGTGTCTACATAAATTATGGGCGGTTAGCTCAGTTGGCAGAGCGCAAATTTGACGTATTTGAGGCCAGAGGTTCGAGTCCTCTACCGCCCACAAAATAGCCCAACATCAGGCATTTTTTATTTGTTAGTAATATTTGTTATAATGTAAGCAGGATTTGATGGTTTTACAACTAAATCCACGAATCTTAGAGAGGTCGATTTTTAAACAAGATTTTTGAAGTGTATTTAGAATTTATTATCTGTAATTCTCTCGGGCGCCTTTTACACAGGCTGCTTTTTAAAAAAATTAAGAACATTGAACATAAACTATCATAATATGAGTAATATTGAAATCTTACGATACAAAAACCATAAGTTTATGTTTATAGATGGTCGTTTATGGATGTGGGATACTCCAGAAGAAAGAGAACTTCAAAAAGAATTGGGTGAACAAGCTTTTGGAGATGTTTTAATAGCTGGTTATGGTTTTGGAATTTTAACCGAATTTTCGATGAAAAATCCTAAAGTAAATTCTCTTACAACAGTTGAGAAATATCAAGAAGTAATTGAAAAAATGAAAGAGTTTAGTAAGATATATGGCAAAATTATAATTGGTGATTTTTACACTCTGTCGGAAAATCAAAAATTTGATTGCATTATTAGTGATATTTGGCCAGATATTGATGCAAAATTTCTAAAGGATTATGTAAAATTTAAAAAGAAAGCTAAAAAACTTTTGAAAAGAAATGGGCTTATCTTAGCATACGGTAAAGATTTTTTTGAATATTTACTAAAAAACAAAGTTAAAAAATCATAAAATGAAAGATGGAACTCATTTAATCCTCGATTTGAAAGAATGCAAAAATTTAGATAATCTCTCAAATAAGAAGTTTATAGAAAACCTTCTTCTTGATTTAGTAAAAATTACAGGGATGAAGGCTATAACAGAACCAAGCGTGTTCTACTACGAAAATAAAGAAAAAGAAGAAAGCGGTATCACTGGATTTGTAATAATTTCTGACAGTCACATAAGTATCCATACCTACCCTTTCAAGAAATCTTTATATCTTGATTTATTTTCATGTAGAAATTTTGATTCCAAAGAAATAATTAAATATATAAAAGAAATATTTGAACCAGAAAAATTAACAAAAAGAATAATTAAAAGATAAGATGCGCGCGTAGCTCAGTTGGCAGAGCGCAAATTTGACGTATTTGAGGCCAGAGGTTCGAGTCCTCTACCGCCCACAATCACTTGATGAAAATAAATCATTATCCCAAATTAATACTTGTTGAAGAATTAAAATCGCCTCTTAGGATTGATAAATACCTGAGCCATATTTTATCTGAATTATCTCGTAACGAAATTAGTAAAAATCTTAAAGAAGGTAATATTAAAGTCAATGGGAAACAAGTGAAACCGAGCTATTTATTAAAAGGCAAAGAAGAGATTACTCTTTATCTAACAATTTCAACCATAGGGGAACAAACAATTGTTCCTTTGAAGTTAATACCCGAACCAGAAATTCTTTACGAAAACCAGGATTTCTTGGTTATTAATAAACCAGCCGGAGTCAATACTCACCCTACTCTAAAAAATATTAATGAGCCTTCAATCGCTTCTTGGTTTTGTTATCGCTATTCTCGAGCTAAAAAAGTAGGCGAGGATAAATTGAGGCCAGGCATTGTTCATCGTTTAGATAAAGATACCTCTGGAATTTTAATACTCGCTAAAACCAATTCTGCCTTTTTCTATTTTAAAAAACTTTTTTTTTCAAAAAAAATCAATAAAAGATATTTGGCTTTGGTAAAAGGAGAGATTAATAAAGAAAAAGGCAGGATTGAATTTGAATTAACAAGATCCTCCGCATCTGGTAAAAGAAAAATAGTTCTGCCTCAGAAGAAAAAAAGCACCAAGGAGACAACAAAAAAGACAAAAGTTGCCCTTACTCTCTATGAAGTAGCGAAAAAATATCAAGGTTATACTCTTTTAAAAGTGGAACCCAAAACTGGCCGCACCCATCAGATTAGGATTCATTTAGCAAGTATTGGCTTTCCAGTGGCTGGAGACCGAACATACGGGAACATTACATCTGTTGATGAAAAATTGTTTCCTCGTCAAATGATTCATGCTTATAAAATTTCTTTTTTCTTACCTAATGGAGAACTTTTAGAAACGCAAGCTCCAATACCTAAAGATTTTCTGGATACTCTTAAAAAATTACCTCCAATTGCTAAAAATTAATTTTTGTGGTAAATTAGATAAAATTAATAAACAAAGAATTTAATCTCTTATGATAAAAATTAATGTTCAAGATATAAAACCAGGGATGCATGTCAAAATTCTTCAAAAAATAAAAGAGGGCGATAAAGAAAAAACCCAACAATTAGAAGGTTTAGTTCTGAGTCGAAAACATCATAATGAGCCAGGAGCGACTATTATCTTAAGAAGAATAATTGATGGAGTAGGAGTGGAGTGGATTATTCCTCTTTTTTCACCCTTGATTCAAAAAGTGGAGTTAATAAAAGCCTCACGGGTAAGAAGGGCAAAATTATATTATCTGCGGAATAAATCTTCTAAACAAATCAGAAAGAAATTAAAAATAGCTGCTAAGGAAAAGGGGTCAATTCAAGTTAGACTGAAAAATAAGGAAACAAAAGAAAATAAGAACCTGCCTCGCTAATGCTCGGCAGAACCTTTTTTCTCGCTACGCTCGAAATAAAAGCGAGTCAGAAACGCAATAATTAATTTAATAAATGGATTAAAGCCCGGGTGGCGGAATTGGTATACGCGTCGCTTTGAGGTGGCGATGGGAGCAATCCCTTGGAGGTTCGAGTCCTCTCTCGGGCACTACTATTTAATTTATGATTTTTATTTCTAATGAATATCAGCAAACTATAAAAGCAGTAGAAAAAGCCATTCCAGCTGTCGTGGCTATTTTAATGTTTAAATCTCCTGAGCAAGTAAAACAAAAAATTGATAAAACTATTTTTGAACATTTGTCTCGAGATAAAAATGGTCTTATTTGTTTAGGCAGCTGCTCGGGTTTTTTTGTTTCTTCTGATGGTTATGTTTTGACTAATCGCCATGTCGTTGAAGACGAAAAAGCTGTTTATGAAGTAGTTTGGAAACATCATCATTATTCCTGTCAAATCTTAGCCAGAGATGAAATGACCGAT
>Ga0315294_10010089_pt1 | contig 10356 bp, 10 predicted proteins | sample YL17G13_40_MG_FD_203626 | JGI IMG/M metagenome (GOLD analysis project Ga0315294, IMG submission 203626) | Sediment microbial communities from Yellowstone Lake, YNP, Wyoming, USA - YL17G13_40 | ecosystem: Environmental > Aquatic > Freshwater > Lake > Sediment | place: USA: Wyoming | collected...
CGAGCGGCTGGCTGGTCTGGATCATCAAGTTGCCTGCGGGGAATTCCTGCGCGGCCGCTTCGGCTACCAGCACTCCGCTCACTCCCTGCGTGGCGCCCTCCCGGATCAGTTCGATGTTGGCCTTCCTGAGCTTGTCCGCCATTTTAGGAGTGGAGGCGATGCCGTACACCTTTTCGTTTTCCGGCTGCGGGCTCATGATTCCCGCCAGGCTGTATATCGCCGAAGCATTGTGCTTCTTCGCCCACGCTATGATTTCCTGCGCAAGCGGGTAAACAATCTGCGCCGGAATCACGAACTCGCTGTAAATGACTATGAGGTTGTGCTTTTCACTCGCGTAAATTCTCGCCGGACTCACGGGCTTGTAGTCGTGAATGGCCGCTATGGGCGGAAAGAGGTTCGAGGCTAGATAACCCACCAATTTCATCTGCAGTTTGTCCGCGAGGTAGGAGGCGCAGATGGTGCCGATCATTCCGATTCCGGGGAATCCTTCCACAATAATGGGGTCCTTGAGCTTCAGGTGCTCGATTTCCTTGATTTCCACGTGGGGCATGATGCGCTTACTCCTTTTCGGGTTAAATACCGTTCGGTCAGCTCCCCAGCACATACACTCCTAGGAAGGTGATTGCCAGCCCCACGAGCCTCCGCACGAGGTCCTTGCGCTCTCCCAGCAGGAGAATTCCGCCAATTGCGGCAATTGCCACGTTGAACTCCACAATGGGCGCCACAAGCGACGCGTCCGCAATTTTGAGCGCGCTAATTAGGAGCCAGTAGTAAGCCGCGTCCATGACTGCAGCCAGTACGAGCCACGTGCCCAGCGGTCCCTTTACCAGTTGGAAGAATTTGTCAAGCCGCTGTGGAATTGCCAGCGCAAGCCAAAAAGCGGGCAGCAGGTACATGAGGAATCCGTAGAGCGAAGCCGGAAAGAATGCAATGGCCGTCTTGTCGACCACCAATACAAAGCCGGTGAGAAAAGCACTGAGGAGCGTGAGTCGCACTCCCGGGTCTTCGAGCCCTCCGAGCCTGCCACCAGTTTTGAGCGAAACGAGCACGACTCCCAGGAAGATGAGCAGCACTCCAGCCACTTTTGCTCCGGTTAGTGCTTCACCCAGCAAGAGCGCTGCAAAAAGAACGGACCAAATGAGTTTTGAGCGGTTGATGGGCGTGCGCAAGCTCACTTCGGCAAAACGGATGCTCTTGAATGCAGTGAGCGCGCTAGCAGCCCAAACAAGGCTCGCGAACAATGCGAGGCCCCACGGTTCCCATGCAGTGGGCGGCGACCACTCGGTGAACAAAAGAGGAATGAAAAAGAGTGTGGAAATGATGTGGTAGCCGAAGGTGTACCCCTGCCAGTCCGCGCCTTTTCCATGAAGCACGTGCCGGTGAACAATAGCCACCAAGCCGTGCAGCAAGGCTGCAAGCAGTGCCAGCAAGAGCCACGTTTCAATCATGCAATGTTCTCGCTGCCAAGGTTTAAATTTCAAACCACGTGCAGCGCCTGAACCACGTGGAAGGTTAGAAGGGAAAGCGGCAGCAGTGCCGTAGTGTAAAGCACCGCTTTCTTGGCTTCTCCCTCCTGCAGCGCCACAAACGAGCCTGCGAGAATGGCAAAGAGCGCCAAATACGCCTGTGCTCCAACTACAACCGCCTCCATGAGCGCAGCTTTCTGCGCTTCTCCCAAGCCCACCCCATCAAACAAGCTCACGTCCATTTGCAGGGAGTTGGTGAGCGCCAGCAGCAGGCCCAGAATGAACGGCACGAGCAAACCCCCTCCCAAAAGAAGGGTGTACTTGTGCAGGGCCATGGCTCCCTTGGCTTCAAGAGTGAGCGCGCGCATGGCCAACGCATCCTCCGCCACCTCCTGCAAAGCTCTGGAGAGGTCCGCGCCACTTTGGTACCCTTCAAGTAGCAAATCCACGGCACGCTCCACAAGCGGGCTCCCGCTTCGCTCCCGTAAAACTTCCAGCGCTTCGGGCAGGCTCGCTCCCGCCTGCACTCTCCTCCACGCCAGTTCAAATTCTTCGCCCAGCGGTCCGTTCTCCGGCCGCGCCAAATCCTTGAGCACTTTTTCCAAACCAGTTCGCTGGGGCAGGGAAGCGGCATAAAAGAGTGCTCCTGGCAGCGCATTTTCCAACGCCCTCACTCTCCTCGCCTTCAAGTAAGCCAAACCAAAGTAGAGCAAAAGGGGCGGCATGGTTGCGCTTGCAGCAGCGAGCAAGGCCAGAGTAAAGAGAGGGAGTTCAAGGAGAAACGCTTCCACTCCCGCGAGCAAGATTCCAAGTGCGGCTGCAGCCACGAGCAAGCGCTCGAACGGCCACTTGATTTTCAACTGCTTCAATTCCCGGTCGTACAATTTTTCACGCTCCAATGGCCATAGGCTTGCTTCTGTTGCTGTACCACAGCACAAGTGCATCCACCAACGGGAACACGAACAAGTACGCGAGGTAAACGTCGGTGGAGGAGAACGAGAGCTGGAGGAAGGAGGAGCCCACAATCACATAGGCTGCAAAGAGCGCGGGCACCACGCACGCGAGTGAAATGAACATCAAACCCGTGAACGCGAGCTTGGCATTGTACTCCCGCACCTGCGCCCGCTGGGCCAATGAGAGTTCCTCTGCTAGCTTGCGCAAACCTTCCCCGCTTCCTCCTTGTTCATACGAGAGCACGAGCTGCACCACCACTCGCTGCACTTCCAAGGAATCCACGCGCTCGCTAACCGCTTTCAGTGCCTCCCCCACGCTCGCCCCTCCCTCGATTTCGTGCAAGGCCCTTCTGAGTTCCTTTCCCCACTCGCCATACCCTCGCGAAATGTGCCGAAGGGCTCGCTCAAAGGACATTTTGCTCGCGAGTTCCACAGCCAATGCCCGCAGGGCGAATGGAAGTTCCCTCTCCACGCTCTTTGCCCGGCCACGTGCGAGGGAAAACGGCCGCTGCCAGAGGAAGAAAAACGAGAGTGCGAGCGAGAGCGAACCTGCGAGCACTCCGGTTGCCGCATCTCCGGCCTGCGCATAAGCCAGGAGCGCGAGCAGTCCCCCAAGCGAGGGAGGTGCAAGAGTGGTTAATGCGAGCCAGTCTTCTGCGGCTAGGCGCGAGCCCGCTTGCAGCAGCGCCCTCCGGAGCCGGGCCTTTGCCTGCGCGGGGTAGAGTTGCGAAACCTCCACAATTTCTCCAGCCCGGCGGGCCATTCTTTCAAGCATTCTTTCCCTCCGGTGGCTGGGCCTCGCGCATAAATTCCTCCAGGCCCGGCGCAGGCTCGCGGCCGGCCATCTCCTCGAGGAAGCTCTCGCGCTCGCCAATCTCCTGCATGGCAACTGCCACGCTGTACTTGTGGGCCTCGCAAATTCTGGCGAGCACCTGGCTATTTCGCAGCCCGTTCTCCACGAGCTTGTCCTGCCGCGAGTCGCGCGTGAAAAGAGGCTGCGCTTCTCCCTCGGGAGTGATTTCCGCAAGTTCAGTCACCCGGCGGATTTCTGCATTCTTCCTCGCTCCCTTAACGGGCACGCTCATCCTGCGCTGAATGAGCACCAGCCTTAATGCAGGCAAGTCCTCCTTGCGAGCTCCCAGGCTCTGCAATCTGAGCAGCGCCTCGCGCGAGGAGTCCGCGTGGAATGTGGCATAGGTTCCTCGTGCTTGGCCCGCGAGCAGGGAGTCCAGCAGTGCTTCCACTTCCTCGCGTGTTCGCGTTTCTCCAATCACTACTCGGTCAGGCCTCATTCGCAACGTGTCCCGCGCCAAATCCTTGAGGCCGATTCCCAGCTCGTCATTCGCCACCAGTCTCACCAGGTGCTCGTGGGGCAAGCGGAGCTCCGGAGTCTCTTCTGTGAGAATGATCCGCTCGCGGAGCGGAATGAACGCGAAGAGCGCATTGAGGGTGCTCGTTTTGCCCGAGCCCGTGTTTCCAGCCACTAAAAGAGAGTGGTCACACTCCAGTGCGAGCCACAATAGTGCCGCACACCGCGCGCTAATTGTTTTGTTGGCCACCAATTCCGCAGGGCTGAACGGTTTGGGAGTGAACTTCCGAACTGTTAGCTCTATTCCCTTTGCTGCCAGCGGTGCGATGCTCGCGTGCAAGCGGGAACCGTCCGGCAATGTCGCATTCAGGCGCGGGAATTGGTAGCTCACTCTCCTCCCCAGCGGTCGGGCCATTTTGTTGATCAAGTGCAGGGCGTGCCCCTCGCTCTCAATTATTGCATTTGTCCGGAGCCAGCCGTTCTTCCGGTGGTACACCCAAATGGCTTCTCCCACTCCCGTGACTGCTACCTCCTCGAGCTCGGCATCCGCCAGCAGCGGATCCAGCACTCCATAGCCTACCAAATAACGCTCGGCCACTTCGAGCAGCCGTTCCCCGCTAGCTTTGCTCAACAAGGCTCCGCGCTCCTCGCAGATGTTCCGCAGCAGTTTGGCCAGCCGCTCCCGCAAGTCCTGCACCGGCGCGTGGCTCGGAACTGCTTCCAGCTGGCTTTCGATGAGTTGTGCGAGCAGCTCCCGCTCGTTCGCGCTCAAATTGTAAGCGGGTGGAAGTGCGTAGCCCTCCTCCTTTGGCCTGCTCTCCTCAATGCGCCAGCCCACGCGACCCGTGCTCACACTCTCACCTCTTGAACTGGAGCTTGTCGCCCATTTTCACGCGCTTGCACTCGCCTGCCGGAGTCTCAAGAACCGCGGCCGCAGGCTTGGCCGGCACAATCAGTGGCTGGAATGGCGGGATGGACTTTCGGATGTCCACCACTCTGCCTGCAGAATTCAGAAACACTGCATCAAACGGCACCAGGCAGAAGAAGGAATGGATGGCATTGGCCTTCCTTCCCTCCCGCTCGAATGGAATGAGCAGCGGCTCCCGCAGTTTCTTCTGGAGCATGATTCCCAGCAGCCGCTCGCGCCTGCGGTCGGCCACCTTGCAGTGCGGCCAGAGCATTTTCTTGCCTCGGTAGACTTTAGTTGTGTGCATGTTCTCCCACTCGCCCCCTTTTGGGCGGAGGCGGCATTCCGGCCTCCTTTTTAAAACGTTGCTCTATAGTCTCTACATGCCTTCTTCCCTCCGGAGCATTGCCATAACCCCTGACGGGAACCGGCGCTACGCGAAGCACAACAACCTCAGCCTAGATGCGGCGTACGCGAAGGGATTCGAGAAAGTGAAAGAAGCGGGGGATTGGGCGCTCGAGTGCAAGCTGAAGAGCCTCACCGTGTGGGGCCTGAGCCACGACAATTTCCAGAAGCGCACGCCCCTCGAGCTCGGTTTGATTTTCAAGCTCATGCGCTCCCGCGTGCAGGAAGCGCTGGAAATGCGGGACTTGGAGGACAAAGGAGTTCGCGTGCAATTCCTAGGCCATTTGGAGCTCGTGCCTGAAACGCTCTTGCGAGAAATACGTGCTCTGGAAGAGCGCACGCAGGAGAACAAGGCGCTCACGCTCAACATTGCAATAGCCTACAGCGGACGCGAGGAACTGCTGCAGGCCGCACGCCTGCTCGCGCGGGATGTGGCGCGAGGGAAACTGGCCGAGGAGGAAGTGGACGAGAAGAAGTTCTCCGAATACCTCTACCTGAAGGAGCCTGTTGATCTGATGATTCGCACCGGGGGCATGCGGAGGCTTTCCGGTTTTCTCCCCTGGCAGTCTGACTATGCCGAACTCTACTTTACTGAAAAACTGTGGCCGGATTTCTCGCGTGCGGACTTCGATGATGCGGTAGAATATTATGAGTCCGTGCAGCGCAACTTTGGGAAATGATTAGCGCTTCACTACGAAGTCCATATCCCCGAACTTTTCGAGCAGGCGGTTGAACTTCACAACCGAGAGCGAAGCCACCAGTGCATCCAGCCGGTGGTTGCCCATCGAATCCAGCAGGGTGCGCAGGCGCGAGTGCCACTTCAAGTGCCGACCGTACTTTGCCCGCCAAATTCTCTCATACTCGAGCGGAGCCTCCTCCTGCAAATAAGCGGCAATGTTCTCTCCGGCCAGCTTTGCACAGTTCCCCCCGTACACCCAGCCGCCTCCAGTAGTGGCTTTCACCTGTCCAGCAGCATCGCCAACCAGGAGTGTAGTGCCTAACTGCGTCTTTTCCCTCACTTGGAGTGGGATGAGTGCGTGGAACTCCTTCACTTGCCTTGCCTTTCCAATTGCCTCTCTCACTAACGGATGGTTGAACAGAGCTTCTCTTCCCTTTGAGAGGGTTTTATGGCGTGTAGTGCCTAACCCGATTCTCGCCCCGCCCCCGGTTGGGACCAGCCAGGCAAAAAAGCCCGGGAACTTCTGCCGGTCGAGGAACATGTGCACCATTTCCTCGTCATCCACTCTCGCCCTGCTGAACTCCGCCTCGTAACAGAGTGCATACTTTTTGGAGGGAATTGCCGGAAAGTCCTGCTCTCGTGCACACCACGAGGAGGCGCCATCCGCTCCCACGAGCACGCGGGTTTTCCACCTGTGCTTGTGCGTTCTCACCGAGTTCCCGGTGTACTTGAGCGCGGCCTCGTCGAGCATGATGCGTGCTCCGGCCTCCCGTGCCTCCCGCGCGCACTGCTCGTCAAACTTCTGTCTATCAAGAACAAACGCCTTGGTCTCTGGTGCGCGCACTTCTAGAGTTGCATGTGGCGCGTGGAGGAAGGCTCCTTTCACTTGGTGCACTACCGAAGGTTTGTACTTGACTCCCAGTGAAGGGAGTCCGCTGGCGCTAACCAGTGCAGTACACTGGCCTTGCTTGCCAACCTTGCGGTGTTCCTCGAGAACAGTCACGTCAATGCCCTTGCGTGCGGCGTGCTTGGCAGTGATGCAGCCCGCTAGGCTTGCACCTATGATTAGTGCGTCAGTTTCGGCCATCAGGGCTTTTCGTGCCAGTGGAAATAGTTAAATGCGCTCCCGCTTTCAGCGTTCCTTATGGAACCGCTCCAACTGCTCGTGGGAAGCGCGCTTTTCCTCTTCACGGCCTACGCTGTTCAGCGCGCGCTTTTGGGCAAGGAGAACGAGTGGCCCGAGCGAGTGGCAGTGGGGCTTGCGCTGGCATTTCTGGTTCCGGGCCTGATCCTTTTGCTGTTGAATCTGGGAATCGGTTTCCCCATTAACACGCTTACAGTTTACGCCGCCTATCTGGTGGTTGGCGGTGCCGCATTTTTCAAGGAAAAATTGCCGCGCCTAAAGCTTTCCAAACGGCTTCCGTAGGAACGCCAGGAAAGCGGTGTGCAAAAGGCCCGTGTTATCCGGCCGGGTCCCTTGTTTTCTTACTAGCCACTCGCGTGCAATCAACTCTAAGGAGCGCTCGTGCCTGAATCCCACTCTCTCCCCTTCTGAAACGAATTTGGAGAGTTGCTCGGTGTTTGGCAGATAGCCCACGCAATACCCTCCGGCTACCAAGGCTTTGAGCGCGTGCGGCAGCGCCTTTTCACTGTCGGGCAAGTCCAATGTTACCAAGTGCACATTTTGCTCATCGATTCCCTCGAGTATATTCTTTTGCCTGAGTTCGATGTTGCGCAAACCTGCTCGCTCGAAGTTCTGTTGGCTGATTTTGGCCGAGTGCCCGTCAATCTCATAGGTGCAAACCCGCCCCTGCGGGCCTACAATATTTGCGAGAAAGACTGCGAGAAAACCAGAGCCGGTTCCTGCATCAACTACTTTGTCCCCTGCGGAGAGTCCGGTGTAAGCCGCAATAGCTCCGCAGTCCTTGAGCGTGATGACTTGGGCCTTGCGTTCGAACCGTTGGAACAAGTCGGTGTTGAGCATGGTTGAGTTCGGGGGCTTCCTATAATATAATTAGGCTGGAACTCCCCGAGTGTTGCATGCCCCGGTAGCTCAGTGGTAGAGCACCTGTCTTGTAAACAGGGGGTCGAGGGTTCAATTCCCTCTCGGGGCTTCTTTTTTATACGCCCATTTGCTGACACTCGTATGCCTTCCCGCGGCCAGGGTGCGTTTGAGTACATTCTGCTTCTAGCGGGAGTTCTGCTTGTGGTCGTGCTGGCTATTGTGATTCTGCGGGGCGGGGTTCTCTCTACTGCGAATAATCAGATTGGGGCTTCGTTGAACACCTACGCGAGTGCTTCGGATGCTTGTCGGGCTATTTCTTCTTTGGTGATTCATCCGAATGGGACTAATGCGACTTTAGTGCTTTGTCAGTCTGTGGATTCGAGCGGCACGGTGGTTTCGCTTTATTCTTCTCCGATTGTTTTCAATGGCGCAACGGATTCGTCGGGCAATATGACTTTTTCCCTCAATGAGTTCGGCAATACTCGGATCTTTCTCAATATTGTGGCGAAGAACGGTACCCCTTTGGGCATGAGCGAAACCCATTGTGTGGATGTAGCGGTGGGCGGCGCGGCTCTTTTGCAGAATCTCTGCGGAACGGTTGGTGAAACAACTGGCGGCCCCGGCCCCACGCCTACGCCTGCGCCAACTGTAGAACTAAATCAACCCGCAAACGGCGGCACTGCTTTTGAGGGTTCAATAACTTTCAATTTCACGCCCTCAAGTCCCACTGTTTTTGCCAATGCTACGCTTTATGGCAATTTCTCGGGTACTTGGGGAAGCGGAGGTTTGAACACCACTGCTTTGGTGAATGGTTCGGTGAATAGCATTGCTTCTGCTGCTTTGGTTCCGGGCTGGTACGAGTGGAACGTGCAGGTGTGTGATCGTATAGGCCGGTGCTCGTTCGCGGCTTCGAACTTTACTCTTAACGTTTCTGCAAGGGTGCCCGGCGGCACATTGCTTTACCAGTTCAATGGCACGACCAGCGAAGATGTGCTAGGGTGGTCGGTGGCTGTTGGGGATGTAAACAGAGATGGATTTGAGGATGTGGCCGCCGGTGCGGTACTGGGCGATGCGGTCGGCGTAGATGACGCGTATGTTCGGGTGTTTAGCGGGTCCGATGGAGCGTGGCTTTACCAGTTCAATGGTACTGCGGGCGGTGAGTGGTTGGGGCAGTCGGTGGCGGTTGGGGATGTGAACGGCGATGGCTGGCCGGATATTGTGGCCAGCGCGAATGTTGGTGATACGCCTCCCTTTACCGATAACGGGTATGTTCAGGTGTTTAGCGGGTCGAATGGTACGTTGCTTTATCAGTTCAACGGTACCGCTGACAGTGACTATTTTGGGCAGTCGTTGGCGGTTGGGGATGTGAACGGCGATGGCAGGGGGGAAGTGATTGTCGGCGCCACTCAAGATGGTTGGGGCAAGGGGTATGTTCGGGTGTTTAACGGGTCGAATGGTGTTTTGCTTTATCAGTTCAATGGCACCGAGGATTTCGATTATCTGGGTACGTCTGTAGCTGCGGGGGATGTGAATGGCGATGGTTTGGGCGATGTGATTGTCGGTGCTGCTGCTGGAAATGTGAGCGGGGTGATTGTTGGGTATGTTCGGGTGTTTAATGGTTCCAACGGCGCTTTGCTTTACCAGTTCAACGGCAGTCTTGTCGCGGATCAGCTAGGCCGGTCAGTGGCTGTTGGAGACGTAAACGGGGATGGTAAGACTGAGGTAGTTGCCGGTGCGCAGGCGGGTGATACGCCTGGCTTGTCTGATAACGGGTATGCTCGGGTGTTCAGTGGTTCGAATGGTGTTTTGCTTTATCAGTTCAATGGCACGGCGGATACGGACAATCTGGGCGGGTCAGTGGCTGTTGGGGATGTTAACGGGGATGGTTTGGGCGATGTGATTGTCGGTGCTGTTAATGGAGATGTGCTTGGCACGCGAACAGGGTATGTTCAAGTGTTTAATGGTTCGAATGGTGTTTTGCTTTATCAGTTCAATGGCACGGATTTGGAGGATCAGCTAGGGATGTCGGTGGCTGTTGGGGATGTGAACCGGGATGCTCGGTTGGATATCATTGCCGGTGCTCCTACCGGCGACGTGGGCATCCTGAATGAAGGGTATGTCCGCGTGTACGCGGGCGGCTGATTTTCTTTCCCTGCGGGTCTGCTAGGCCGAGGGTTCAATTCCCTCTCGGGGCTTCACAGCTGCGTGTAGTCTATTTTCGAGCAGCGCGGCCGGCCGCGAGCAGTGCGGAAGTGGCCGGCTCCCACGTGGTAGAGCGCGGGCAGGCTTTCGCGCGTGCTCTCTTTGGATTTTCGGAGCAGGCCCGGCCTCGCGCTGGCGTGCACCACTTTTCCGACTACTAGGTGGAGCTCGGGTTGGAGCGGGAATATCTTTTGCAGCTTGCACTCGTAGTTCGCCAGGCACTCGCCGACCAAGGGCGGCTTCACACGCTTGGCCTGCACTGGAGTCAGGCCTGCGAGCTTGAATTCGGAAACCCCCCGGGGGAACGGTTTGCCCGAAATGCAAATGGCCTCAATCAATTTTTCCGAAGCCACGCCTACCACGAACTCCTTGGTTTCCAAAATATTCTTGTAAGTATCGTGCTTGGGGTTGATTCCAACTACCAGGAGTG
>Ga0315294_10010090_pt1 | contig 10355 bp, 9 predicted proteins | sample YL17G13_40_MG_FD_203626 | JGI IMG/M metagenome (GOLD analysis project Ga0315294, IMG submission 203626) | Sediment microbial communities from Yellowstone Lake, YNP, Wyoming, USA - YL17G13_40 | ecosystem: Environmental > Aquatic > Freshwater > Lake > Sediment | place: USA: Wyoming | collected...
TGTCTTGTTGTTCCACTGGAGTTGTATGTTAGCGTCCCTGTTTTTCCGAGGTCGAAAATGCTTCTTAGAAGCAGATTGTTAAATCTGGCACATTCTGACAACAGCAAAACGGTGCTTAAATGTTCCCTTTTGAGTTCTTTAACCAGTGGTCCCAATTTCGCTTTTATCCGGGTTATCTGAGCTTTTTTTTCATCCGGCAGAGCAGCTTCGAGCATGGATAGAGTCACCTGTTCACGGTTGCAGCCAAGAGCATCAGATAGTTCTTTTCGAATCTCGTGGCGTTTCAATTCGTGGGTTCTGTAGCTATCTGACTCGGCCTGGATGCTTTCAAGTAATTTGCCCAGAGCAGCATCGTTGCGCTTGATGACGAGACTGCGAAGCTCATTTAGCTGTGACAGGCTCTTTTGTATGCGCTCGATATCCTTGTGCAAAATGGCCAGGAACTGGTCGATTTTATTTTCTATTGCGATTGCTGTCGCTTTCATATCTGCCCATCCACCGAGTTTGTTGCTGTGTTCGCCTGGTCGGCGTTAGTTAAAAATCGGTATATATCCTTCCAAAGCCCGATGCCGCCGTTGTTAGCCATATCACGGGCCAGGTACAGCCAAAAGATTCCTTGAATTTGCTCGGAAGCTCCGTCTTCGTCAAAACCCAAGTGCCCGATAGTGTTTTTCATCTCGTCCAGCAATTGACCGAGCAAAATCGACTCAAAGTCCTTGGCTGCCTGCTTCTTTTTCCCTTCCGAGACATTATCAATTTTATCTGGATGCCGATTTACGACTTCTTTACAAGATGATGCCCCGCTGAAATAGTCGAGGGGAACGGGCGGTAAGACCGGCTGGGTTAATATCAATTTGGCCTCGTCCATTGAAATTCTCCTACATTATCACCAGCTTGGCCTGAAGGGCACCGGCCTTTTTAAGGGCATTAAATATCGCTATCAGGTCTCTCGGTGTTGCCCCTATAGCATTGAGAGTTTTGGCCAGATCTGAGACCGTAACCGCTCTTGTTACAGGAATCAGGTGTCCTTCTTTCTCCTCGACCCCTACCATTGTTTCCGAAACTCTTTCGGTTGTCCCGGCATCAGAGAAAGGAGCGATCGGCTGGGACACAATCTCGGTTTCTTTTATTTTTACAACCAGGCTGCCCTGGGAAATGGCTACTGCGGATATTCCGACATTCTCCCCAACCACAATCGTGCCGGTTCGTTCGTTAATCACTACTACTGCAGGAATATCGACCTTAACCTGATACTTTGTAATATCATCGACAAAGCCGGCTATATCTATCTGACCGATTTGGTCGGGGATTTTAATTTTGATAGTGCCGGCATCAACTACTACCGCGCTATCAGGATAATCCCGGTTAACGGCTTTGCTAATCTGTCGGGCGGTTGAAAAATCGCTGTTTCTCAGATTAAGCGTAATAAGTCTATGGCCGGCGATGTATTCGACAAATGTAGCTATTTCTTCTTTTTCAACTATAGCGCCATCGGGAACTCGACCGACCGTCTGGTGGTTTTTTGTAATTGAAGCCTTCTCACCCGACGCTACCCAGCCTCCTATCGAAATTCCCCCCTGGGCTACGGCATAAACCTGCCCATCGAGGCCTTGCAATGGGGTGGGCAGAAGCATTCCGCCTTGAAGACTTTTAGCATCTCCTATGGCAGAGACATCAACATCGATGCGTGAGCCTTCGCGTGCGAAAGGGCCCAGCTCTGCCGTAACCATAACAACGGCGACGTTGCCGCCTGTTAACTCAGAAGGAGAAAGGACCAGTCCTGAGTCCCTTAACACGTTCGTAAGCATTTGCCGCGACAGAGATGTAGTATCGCCTGTGCTGGCCAGGCCGATAACCAACCCGATGCCCTGGAGTGGATTGCTGCGAAGTCCCTGGATGTCAACGATATCCTTTATTCGCTCACATTGCCCAACTTCGGTCGTACTTATTAAGGTTACAAGCAGCACCGCAAGACACAAAAAAGTGCGTTGGGGACCTGATAAAAGTAATGGACGAGATTTCATAATCTTTTGCTCTTAAAAAAATACGGATAAATGTGAAGACATGATTAAAACGGCCAAATAATATCGAATATAGAGCCGAGCCAGCCGGGCCTTGTGTATGGTGCCGCCACGCCGGCATTCCTGACCACAATATGAAAGTCCGCAACCTGTTCGCTCTTAACCGAGTTGTCAAATGCAATATCGCTGGGCCTGACTATGCCGCTTATCTCAATGATTTGTATGTCACCGCCGATATTGCGGGTGCGGGTACCCATAACCACGAGGTTGCGGTTCGGCAGGATATCAATAACGACTACAGTAACGCGGTCAATAAACTTGCGCTCGTCCTTATAATCAGCTTTGCTTTTCAGCTCATTGGCGGATTCTGCTTCCATAGTGAAACCAGGCATACGGGGCAGGAGATTATGATTTGGAGTAGTGATACCCAGCTCGCCATTAAAGTTGGCTGAGCGGCTGGTTTCTTTCTTCAGGTCTCTGTCTGCCTTATTATCAACCTTGCTATCTTCGGTAATTTTAATGGTCAGAACGTCACCTATCTGGCGGGCCACATCATCAGCATACAGGGTCTTCGTATTCTTGCCTCTTTTGGCCCAGATAGAACCTGCCTGCGAGCAAGGGGGCAGACAAAGCAGAAAGCCCATCAGAACTAACACCAAGACCACTTTATTGCTCATTGTTTCTCCTTCGGTCAGGATTATTACTTTGCGATTCATCGAATATGAAGTCCTTAAAGAACTGGTTCCACGGTTCCATCTTCATTTACCCTGACTAAGATTATCCTCTGTGAGTCCGCGTTTCGGACTTTTATACATTCACCGGTTCGGCCATCCTCCAGAGTTTTTCCAATAGCCGTAACCAAGAGACCCGGTCTTTCAATCCGGATGATAACGTTCTGATTGCGCCCAACGATGACCGGCTGGCTGGCAGGACCTACCATATATGCAGCAAGCACGGTGTTAGCCAGCAGATGGCGTTTGGCGATGAGACCATAAGGAGGCTTCCAATCCGCAGGTTCCGGATAGTTTGAGACGGTGTTTTCTATCTTGACGTTCTCGGAATTTATAACCGCACCCGTGGGAATATCAACCAGAGCCACTGCTGTGCGACAATTGTACTTCAAGCGGAAAGCTACTTCACGGACTGCTATCTGTTTGCCTCCTTGAAGCACAACAATCTGGACCTTCGCCTGATTACCCGGGTAAGTTCTGACCAAACGCGGGCATAATTGTAGATTATTGCTGTCTCCAGGTACGGCAAAATCTTGTGGCATCCATATTGGTTCGGATTGGCAGACAGAAGCAGCAAGTGGATTCTCTTTCAGGAACGAACTTGCCAGCCTCACGAATTCGGTGCCCTTGATAGTTTGCTGCTGCTGTTTTACCTTTACTGTTTCTGCGCCAGCGAATGTCACTTTCGATGCCGGGATACCATTGGAAGCTAACCTGCTGAGGACCGTTGGTCTATCAATAACAACTTCCTGGCCAGGTACCGAAATCCGACCGAGAAGAATCTCGCTTGCTCTGGCTACTAAATTGTCGCTTCCTCGGATTAGGCTGACCTGGCCGAGTCTTAAGCAATTGTCTGTGATTGTAACCTCTCTGGGCAGGTAAACCTGGAGAGCACAATCCTTCTTTGAGTCGTCGGCTGTCTGGTCGGCCTCGCAAACCTGGGCGAATGTCACCAGAGAAACGACCATAACAATATTAATTGCTCTACTACTCATACCAATCCTTAGCGAACAATATCGTTTGCTGTTCGAAGCATGTCGTCACCAGCTTTTATGGCGCGCGAGTTTATTTCGTATGCTCGCTGGGCAGTTATAAGGTTGACCAGCTCGGTTACCATCTGGACATTGGATTTCTCCAGAAATCCCGACAGGATAGTGCCAAAACCATTTTCTGCCGCTGTGCCGGTCGTAGGGGTGCCACTTGCTTCGGTCTCCGCTAACAGATTATCCCCTTCACTGGAAAGGCCTGATGAATTAGGAAATCGTGCCAATTGAATAGTACCCACAACCGAGCGGGTGCCGGCGGGGTCGGTGACATTTACGCCGCCGTCTTTTTCGATACTTACGGCGACGGCATCCTTAGGAATGGTAATGGCTGGTTCGACAGCATATCCGGTAGTGGTAACTAACTGGCCATCGGCATTTGTTTGCAGCGCACCGTCGCGGGTATATCTTTTGTCGCCGTTCGGCAGCGTCACCTGGAGAAAACCATCGCCTAATATAGCTATGTCAAGAGGTCGGTTGGTACTCTGAAGTTCACCGGCTGTAAAAACCTTTATTGTAGATGCAGCGCGGACCCCGCCGCCTATCTCCAGACCGCCGGGTGATATTATGCCCGAGGCAACCTCTGTGCCGGGCTCTTTTAATTTATCGTATAGCAAATCCTGAAAATTAATCTGGCTTCGCTTGAAACCGGTGGTGTTAATGTTGGCAAGGTTGTTGGCAATCATGTCCACCATCAACTGCTGGGCTGCCATTCCGGTCGCGGCAGTGGAAAATGCTCTTAACATAATGTTGTTCTCCTTGTTATATAGCGGTTAGGCCATAGCCACACTCATCATACTGCTGGAGGCTTCTTTCTGGGCTGTGACAAGCTTCATATTCGCTTCATAGAGTCTTGTGACCAATATCATATCCACCAATTCATCGATTAGTTTGACGTTGGAGGCTTCCTGATAGCCATGTTTGACGACTATATGCTCGGCTGGAACCGGCTTTATATCCACGTCTGGCATCCGGTAACAATTTTCGCCAGTCGGCACCAGTTTGTTTTCATTGTCTTTGAAATCAACCAGTCTGAATTTTCCTATATCTGCATTACCAGCACTAATCTTTCCGTCAGCCGAAACAGCCACTTGCGAGAGTCCTACATTGGCCGGTATTGTGATTGGACCGGCTTCACCTGCCACAATTCGACCCTGGCTATCCACCACCTGGCCATTCTGGTTCGTGCGGAAGATACCGTTGCGGGTATAAAGCGGACCTTCGGGGGTCTCTATCACAAAAAATCCCTTGCCATACAAAGCAAAATCCAATGGTCGACCCGTCTCGATGAGACTGCCCTGGGAGAAATCGAAGGCCGTATTTAAGGTGATGCTGCCGGTAAATTCAGTTTCCTGGCCCACTTGCTGTGTGTTAAGGGAATTTGTAAAGGCGTTACATCTGCGTTTGTATCCGACCGTGCTGACGTTGGCCAGATTGTGGGCAATCAGGTCAAATTCCTGCATTAATGCATTAACACTCGAACTGATTTGGGTAATGGTATCTGCCATTTTTAGACTCTCTGAACAGCGGCAAGCTCCGGAACACTTTCTTTGGCCTTATACCCACCGGAGGGGTCTGGAACATCTTGACTTTCGGTTCTGGTCATCAGGGAAGCTGCATTGGTAGCGCGAATTAGCTCGTTGACGTCTGAGTCACTGAGTCCGGTCAATTCAACTGCTATCGAGAAACCCTTCTCTATGGCTTTGGTGTGCCTGACCTCACCGATATCCTCCACTATTTTTATTGTTGTGATTTTGTCGGTTTCTTGCGGACCTGAACCCTGACCGCCCTCTCCATTTAGCTTAAAAACCACCAGTACTCTCTCGCCTATTCTTATGTCCAGTGGAACCTGCATACGTAAGCCGGGACCGGCCAGCTCAGTGACAACGGCAGGCACAAACTCCGGTGGTCCCCAAGAGCTACCGGCGGCATTCGGCGGAGCTGGATGTACCCCCAAATGTGCCTTTATCCTATCGCCATTTAGCGGCAGCATCCTTGCGAATGGAAATCGTGCGATGAAGGCGGGCTTGTTGACCGGAACGCGCAGGAAACGGCGACGATTGACGAACCGGACATCATCACTGTGATTCAAAACCAGAATGTCTCCGCTACAGCTAATTACAGAAGTGTCAAATTCCCAAACCGAGGCACCAAAATAATAACGCGCACGCCAAAACTCGCCCGGCGCAGTTTCCACCTGCATTGCCAGCTTAACAGTAAGTTCGACATCGTTGTTCTTTATTACCGTAGATTCGATATCGGCCAGGTTGCGAGTCTTACGGCGTGTTATATGGAGCTTTTTACCTACTGGGATCTGGCTGCTGCTGAGCCTTCTTGCTTTCGTCGGCGAACCTACTGCGGCAGGAGAGGTCTTCTGGAAGCCGAGCTTTTCACGCAGGAAAGACAACTCGGTTCTTAACCGTTCGCTCTGTTCGGCTCCCTGCTGCGAAAGACTTTTTTCTATCATTGCGGCAGCGCCGCGGTCAAAGGCATCGGCCATAGTGAAAATTGCTTCGCTTCGCTTAAGCCCTGCTTTGCGTGCTACCTCAAGCAAAATCTCAGACTCGTACCGGCTTAGACCACTTTTCTGGGCATACTCAGCAAACAAATGATTGCCGGTCTTGCGTTGGTGGATTACTCGATTGTAGCTGACCACCAAAAGCATCACCGTTAGTATGATTATGGCAACCACCGCGGTTAGAATAAACCAATAGTCGGTCATAAAGTTCGTACCCAGCCGGCTGCCTGTAGCCTTTAACCGCTCCAGCGGTGTGATTGACAAAACAACGGCATTTAACACTGTTGTGATTAAAGGTGATGCTATCATTCTAAGCTCTCAAATCACCTAACTAATGAGATTGCTCAGTTCTCGTAGTATTTCATTGGCTACTCTGATGGTTCTGGCGTTTGCCTGAAAGCCATTTTGAGCCTGAATCATATTAACAAACTCGGTTGCCACATCGGCGTTGGACTTTTCCAGCGCCCCACCATGAACCGCACCGGCACCACCGGTCCGTGCCTGCGTAGCAACCGCCTCGCCTGAGTTGGCTGAAGGGATTAAATACCCGCCGCCGATACTTTCCAGGCCGGCTGTGTTCTGGAACAGCGCTATCTGTATGGATGCAATATTCTTCTTAATACCGTTGGAGAACGCACCGATGACTAAACCTTCATTGTTGACAGAGACAGTGGCAAGCCTGCCTGCTCCATAACCATCCTGCTCTCTTGCTACAGCAGTAGAGTTTCCGGCGAATTGCGTCAAACCGTCCAGTTTGCCCGGCGTACCAAGATTTAACTCGATGGTTTGCGGACTTGAGGTATCGTGCGCAAAGGTTACTACAAATTGGGCCAAATCAGAACCACTCAAACCGGCATACGAGCCGTCACCTGCATCAAATGTTATGCCTTCGATGCGCCGACTATCCATAGTTATCTGATGGATGTCACCGGTGATAGTGGTTAGCACCATATCCCAGACATTAGGAGTATCGGTGCGGACAAAGGCTCCTGACAAAACGTGCTTGCCGCCTTGAGAGTCGTATGCTGCGATGTTGATGTTCTTGACTTCCTCACCGCCGATGGCTGATATCTCAAAATACCCAGGTACCGTCAATAAACCATCGCCAGAGTATGACAGGGTGGTGTCTGACCTGCTGTAGCCACTGTTATTGTCGGTTATTCGGATTTGCCCGTTGACCAAAGATGCCGTAGCATCGGTAAGGACATTGTTGTTTAGATGGTCGATAAGGTCTCCGAGCGTAGTGTCGGGATTAACGGTGAATGTCAGGCCGCTACTTAATGCTGTGCCATCCGGGTGATAGCCGGAAATTGTAATTGTTCCCGACTGGCCGACACTTAACTGTCCGTCGCTTTCCCCACCTCCACTGAACTGGTCAAGCTGGTCAATTTGTGTGGTTAGTGCAACCACGGTGCCGTTATCATAGGTGTAAGCTATATTCGATGTAATCACCTGGGTTCGGGGCGTGGGAAGGGCCGTATCAGCACTTAGGTTACCGGAGACCACTATCTGTGATGTAGCTTTTGCCGGGATAGCAACATCGTAAGGGACATGAAGATCGCTATTGCCGGCAATCTGGAAACCTTCCGTTTCGCCCTCTGAGCCGATACGCTGGATGCGGTAGCCCGTGCTGGGGTCAACCAAATTTGAGTCAGCATCGACCCCGAAAGCGCCCGCACGTGTGTAGATATTTTGCTGACTGTCACTCAATACAAAATAGCCTTCCCCTTCTATGGCCAGGTCCAAAGGATTACCGGTGTTTACGATGTTGCCCTGCGCCATATTAGGGCCTATACCACTTATGCTAACGCCGCTACCCATTTGTTGAGGGTTAGTACCGCCGACGCTGGAAGTAGGCTGCGAGGCCTTTTTTATCGTCTCACTGAGTAATTCCGCGAATGTTATCCTGCTGGCCTTAAAGGCGGTTGTATTGACATTTGCCAGGTTATTACCGGCTACATCCAGCATTTTCTGATGTGCCTGCAGGCCGGTAACTCCGGATGACAATGCAAAAGTCATCTTTGTTTCTCCTTAATCTTTAGTTTTTAACTGATATCACGTTTTCCAAACTAACCGCATAGTCGCCTACTGCTAAGAAGATTTCCCCATCGACGTTATTGTAAATTCGCTCAACTATGCCGCTCATAGTCTCCACAGCACCCGTCTGGGTCTCTGCGAGGAACTCGATATTCTTGCCTATCAGTGAGCTGGCATAAGCACGTTCGGTAGTGGCAAGAACCCTTGCAAAGTTTGAGTTCATTGACTCGAGCTGCGACAACTGTGAGAATTGTGCAAGCTGCATAGCCATCTCATTATTGTCCAATGGTTCCAGCGGGTCCTGGTTTCGCAACTGGGTTACCAGAAGTTTCATATAATCCATCTGGATTTTACTTGCTGTGTATGCTGGTGACACCGAATCCATAACTTTTCCATTTCCTTCAAGACAAAAAACTGTACCGGATTTCTCTTTGAGCACCGAGAAAGCAACTGCTGTGCCACAGTGAACCGGCTGCCGGCCTGCTCACAGATAACTTCTTGTTACAACAAACATTAGCAAACTTGAAAAATTGAATAAACCTGAAATGAGATTTATCAAAAGATACTCATAGAGGATAAATTTTCCTAAACCCAAGAAGATTCTGCCGGTTTCCTTCTGTTCGGACAGGTGACACTAAGACGTCCCATAAGAAGTGACACTGCCTTGCTACAAGTTTTTGGCTTCTTAATTCTACTTTTAGTGGTGCCAAAATGTCCTATAATACTCTCAGGTAATATCCATACTTTTTTAGTGACATTATTGGCCCGTCCCATAAAAGGATTAAAGTCGTTTTCAGTTCTCTGCCGATTTACGGGTATGGCTTATCCACTATTATTTTGCGAAGCGGAAATGCCTGTAGAGAATAAAGCAGCACAGTGGGGGACAACGCTTATGGTTAGCTTTAGAGCAAGATGAGTTTACTCAGAATTCTTGTGGTAGGCAAGGAACCCGCTGTTCAACAGTTGGCCCGGCAGGTTGGCCAAGAGATATTTGCTGCTGACAGCTTAGTCGAGGCCATCGAGTTAGTTGAAACAATCAAGCCAGACTTAATTCTTTTTGACCATCGGTTTGGACCAAATCATATTCGTGAGCTCCTCGATGTGGCCGATAAAAACTTAAATAATATTCCTGCTGTAGTGGTTGGTGATGATGCTAATGGCAGTGACAACTCTGCAGAATTTATTCGGATGGGGGCCTGCGAGTACCTGCGTGGAAGGGGAGATTACAGCCGACTGGAACAAATCGTAAGCCGGATAAAAAATAAATCCGGCACCGTTGACTTTGTGGACATGAGCCGGTTCTTTGCTGAAGACTATGCCGCTTCTGTCTGTATGGTCGGCCGCAGTAAGGCAATCGTCTATACACTTAAAATGATTAAACTTGTTGCCACCAGCCGGTGTAATCCGGTTTTAATCGTTGGAGAAACAGGCACCGGCAAAGAACTGGCAGCCAAGGCAGTACATATTATCAGACACCCGGACGGGCCGTTCGTAGCTATAAATTGTGCAGCTCTGACGGCAAGTCTGCTGGAAAGCGAACTTTTCGGACACATGAAGGGGGCTTTCACAGGAGCCGACCACGAAAAGACCGGACTGCTTGAGCTGGCCGGCTCGGGCACACTTTTCTTAGACGAAATAAGTGAAATGCCGCTGGACCTGCAGGCCAAGCTGCTGCGTGTCCTTCAGGAAAAAACCTTCCGAAAGGTCGGAGGCATCAAAGACATTATTTGCAACGCCACAATAATGATATCGAGCAATCGCAACCTACAACAGGAGACCCAAGCCAATCGTTTTCGGCGTGACCTTTACTACCGCCTCAATATCAGTCCTATTACCATCGCTCCTCTGAAGTCAGATGAGCGGAAAGAAGACATTGAGCTGCTGGCTGAATATTTCCTGAAAACATCGACCATCTTTCCGGAAAAACGTAATAAGATAACCTCTCTGACCAAATTTACAATTGAGGCTTTACAGAAACACGATTGGCCCGGCAATGTACGTGAAC
>Ga0315294_10010091_pt1 | contig 10355 bp, 23 predicted proteins | sample YL17G13_40_MG_FD_203626 | JGI IMG/M metagenome (GOLD analysis project Ga0315294, IMG submission 203626) | Sediment microbial communities from Yellowstone Lake, YNP, Wyoming, USA - YL17G13_40 | ecosystem: Environmental > Aquatic > Freshwater > Lake > Sediment | place: USA: Wyoming | collected...
TAGCTGTCTGTGCAGTAGTGAGTTTAGGTGTTGCATATCCCTTCGTTCCTGGCCCAAGTTTACTATAAACTTCAGGTGATACTTCTTTTGCCACTATGCTCTTAACACTCAGCTTTTCCCTGTCAGTCATACGAGCATACTGGTCTATCGTTACGTCCATGACTGGTCTGAATAGCTGCTGCTTCTCAGTGGTCAGTTTATTATAGGCAGCAAAGCCTTCTTTAGTTGAAATATCCCATATCGGTCTTGCAGCATATTCCAGATAATTCCAGTCCTGGTCAGGCCAAGTCTGTTTAGCCATAAGAATCTGTCCTGGTGTGCCTGTCTGCACTATGTCCAGCAGATTGTAGCTATCGCCAGACTTGAATGGATTAAGGATAGATGGAGTATTAGATACTGGCGGAGCTATTACCTGACCAGATGGAAGCACTATATTACCTTCAGGTGTTATACCCTCGATATTCGGTGGCAGACTTGGGCCTTTAACCTGTATTGTCTTTGGAGGAATGACAATAACAGCTCCAGGTGGCAGTGCTTGTCCTGGCAAGTAGGCAACATGTGCTCCACCACCAGCAGGAGCATAGTATCCAGGTAATGTGATAGTACCACCAGAAGTTGTGCCACCTGTTATGCCAGCACTAGGCGGAGAGATAGAAGTACCAGCAGGCGGAGCTGTCCAGCCCTGCTGATAGTAGCTTGCTATCTGCTGCTGTGCATTAGGCAAGCTAAGGTCTATGCTTAGAGTCTGCTTGGTAGCAGGATTATAGATAGTCTGATATTCCAAGGCTACTTCCCTGTCTTTGCGTGTAACTTATAAAAGTATAATGAGTCAGCTCTCGCTTTCCTGGAAGTTTCCTTATCCTGACTGACATTGCTTAATGCCATCAATGCCCTGGCTGATTTAAGATAGTTACCCCTACGAGATTTGAGTATAGCACTGCGCCTTGTAGTCTGACTATCATCTTTTGACCAGCCAGTATGACGACCAGGTTTAAACCATTTAGTAGCTGACCTTTTCTTGGGCATAGGCTATCTTCTACTTCACTGATACTACATAGATAGTACTTTTAGAATGCTTCTTGCTCAATGCCTTAGCATCCCTATCAGCTTTTATCTTGCTGTGATATATGCCACTATGATAGGTGTTCTTACCAGACTTGCGAATGATGACATAGTTCATAATGAACTAGCCTTTTTTCAAGTCCTTACCGTACTTCTTACGCTTAGTGCGTACTGCCTTTTTAGCTGCCTTGGAGCGTTCTGCATGAGTGTACTTATCTTTCTTTGCCATTTCACTTTCTCCTTTATTAAAGATAAGGGGAGCGGTCTTGGGTAGTACTCCCAAAATGCCGCTCCCCATCTTACCTACTTTGGTTGCTGTGTTGCTTGTCCAGTACTACCCTCTTAGCCCTTAAGGAAGGTGCTGAAGGCTCCGATGACTACGCCGATAGCAACTGCCAGGGACAGGATGTTGATGATTATGGTAGAGCCAGTATCTGTGCCAGTTACCAACGCATCAACTAGCTGCTGGACTACGATGAACACAACCAGGCCGACTACTACAGATATAAGTCCTTTAGCCATTTATGTTACCTCTCAAGGCTGAACGCCTCCTTATCACTCACTGCTTTCTAAAGCAGCAATTTTTGCTTGCAACCTATTGAGTTCTCTTTCAAGTAGTACAATCTTATTCTCAAGTTGCGCTATTCTTTGCAGTGGTGTCATTTGTGCTGCTGGTGCTGGGGTAGGTGTCGCTGCGTGTGGATTCTTGGTAAGATTGCATCCTATAGTAGTACCCCCAACTACCAGTATTAACAGCACAATAGCTAATTTCTTAAACATAGCTCTTAAAAGTTGCTTATATTATACTATATGAATCCTGTTTTGTATATAGCAGTATAATTAAAGCTAAATTGTGTCAGGTATATACAAAAGCAGGCTCATATAGTATAATAGTTATCCTAACATTTAATATATTAAAGGAGATTTAGCATGTCAGTCAAAATCACCTGCTATCACTGCAAAGCCATCTTCGAAAAGTGGGATTCCTATGCTCGCCACATTCTAGAAAAGCACACTAAAGACCAGGAGCGTACTGTATGGGCTAAACACGCTCTTGGTGCAGGCGACACCTCCTCTAATCCAATAGTAATAGACAAGCCTGCTGCTAAGAAGGGCAAACTTATAATAGAATCAAAATAAGGAGTCGTATCTTATGAGCAAAGAAGAAAAGCAACTAGCGCAGATAGTAAAGGCATTAAAGTCAAGCAAGTTGCCAGCATCACTAATCAAGAGCCAACTTGAGAAACAATGCCATGACGAAGTAATCAAGCAAATAACAAAAGAGCCTACTAAATGGACTTCGCCAGAAGTCATAATAGCTGATATATACACCAAGCCTAATTTAGTTGTGGTATTCCAGCTTACAGGTTTAAGTATAAATACTATAGTAGAAAAAGCATGGAGTGAGGTACAGCATGGCAACAGCTAAAATCATCAAAGCCAACGGAGTAATAGCCAGTCTGGAAATCAAGGGCAGGTTTGGGAAGTCATTTGTGTTAGAAGGCGATGAGCTTGCTCAGCTTACCGAGTATCTTAAGGATGAAAGCAACTTATCCAAGGAATCTACCAGACTGGAGAACAGTAATGGTGGCAAGATTACAATAAACAATAAAGAGCTGAGGTCGCTGGCTGAGAAGCTCAAGGCAACAGATAGCCTGCCAGAAGCCCCAGAACAGCCAACAGAGGCTGTAAAGATTGCAGCTAATGAAATACTATCACCGCTACCACTAAAGCCTATGGCACACACTAGGCAGCCCGTAGCACCTAAGCCAGAGCCAGCCCAGACTAGTAAGCTACAAGTTATCAGTATACAGATAGTGTCAATAGAATGGCTAGCCTATGCCACTTGCCCCAACTGTAAGATGAGACATTCTCTGGCTATAAAACAGAGTGATGGGATTAACCAGAGCCAGTTTGCTGCCCAGTGTGAATGTGGGCAGATACTATTCCTGCAAAAATAAATCTATACATATTCAGCACATTGACTAGAAGGAGACATGGGTGAATGGTTCATCACTAACACCTGTCTATAAAACCTCAGATACTGCAACCGCTGCATACCTCTGCTGCTGCAACTTCAAGCTAATACGCATGGAGTCAGACCCTAATAATCGTACTGTGTTCATATTCGAGAACTCCTCAGAGGCATTAGAGCAAGCTGTGCATGACTTTGAAATAGGTGCAGCCGTAGGCAACATTACGTCATTCTTTAGGCAGTACAGAAGGCTGCTCAGAGAGGTTAGGGAGCGATGATTCCTGAGCTAGTCAAATTCAAAGACTGTCTTGCAAAGCACTTTGTTATTAACGATTGGCAAGCCGTAGACCTTATCATAGCCGCAGCAGTATCCCATAAAGTTAAAGGCGAGATGCTCTGGCTCAGAATAATAGGAGCTTCTGGCAGCGGCAAGACTGAGATTTTAAGAACATTTATCCCGCTGCAAGGCTATGTCGAAACACTAGAAACGCTTACCCCTTCAGCTATTCGCAGGGGCTTCAAACCCATGAGGCGCAATAAAGAAACAGATCAGTTGGAAGCAGTCATCAAGGGTGATACAATGCTGCAAAGAATGGATGGCAAGCTGGTTATAACTAAGGAGCTTGCTCCCTTACTTACTAAGCAGCATGAGGCCAGGCTAGAGATATTTGGCCTGCTTCGGTCTCTCCACGATGGTGAACTTGACGCAGACTATGGCTCGTTCGAAGGTCATATAAAACAGAAGTGTCGCTTTGACTGGATTCTAGGCACAACAGGCCAGGTAGAATCAGAGAATCAGCTTGAAATGCAGCTAGGCTCTCGATTTACTGATTTGCGCTGGAGTACGCCAACAGCAGAACATGCTACTGGGAAAGCTGTAGACAATATAGGAGACATGGATGCTGCCAGAGAGGAGCTTTCTAGTACCATGGCCAGTATTGTTGCCAGAACAAAGGCAGAGGATGGAGAAAAGTTCCGTTCCTGGTTTAAGGAGCCACAGCATAGAGAACATTTCCTAAAGCTATGCCATATACTAGCTGTATTTAGAACACCCGTAGCAAGAGAAAGATATAGCAAGAATGTATGCGAGGAGCCTATGCCAGAAGTGGGTACACGAATAGGGCAATCATTCGCCAAGATAGCTATGGGGCTATTTATGCTAGGGATTGAAGACGTTATTCCCTATATGATACGGATGGCCTGGGACGGCCTGCCTTCTACCAGGCGCATGGTGCTTAGAGCAATCTGCGAAATAGAGAACAGCGATAAGGAGCCCATGCCTATTCCAGAAAATAATTTAACAAGTGCCACGCAACAAAGTATAGCCAAGTGGTCTAAGGCAATATCCGATGATGGGACAGGCCTGAGCCAACAAGCCGTGTCACTAGTTTTAGAAGATTTGTGCGTCCTAAAGGCCAAAACTTTGCCCTGGCGGGAGTTTTTATATAAAGAGGAGTAATTGAATGTGTTTGAGTTTACTACTAAAAGTTACCTATATATATATGGTAGCCTACCCCTCCCCTATATATATAGGTAAAAAGTAGTAGTAAACTCAACCGAAGCTAAAACTGCTTAGTAACTAAAACCAGGGAGGTGTTACGGTGTCAGCGACTTTTACAGGTGCTAAGCGCAAGGTTTTATATAAGCCAGGGCTAAACAATACCTGGATACAGATACCCAAATTCTGGGCAGGTTATATCGGTGCCCTGCGTGGAGCCTTTCCAACCAGGGTGAATATTGACATGGACGAATTTGGAGTACTGACAATAACCCCCGATGAATTTGAAGAAATTAAGCACCTTAAATACAATATGGCTATGGGCGAAGATGGAACTTTGGAAGTTGCGCCAACTCTAGGTTTGCCAAAATATACTAGCAAGGAGGACTAGAATGCCGACAAGCAACAAGAAGTCAAGGATAGTGTCTGTCAGGTTGCCACTAGACGTGTATGAGTCTTTGCAACAGCGTACACAAAAAGGTAGGCACGTAGGTGTCTCGGAATATCTGCGGGAGCGTATAACCTATGACACCAGACGCAAGCATACCCCTAAAGCCCCCTAGTTAAAATCTAGGAAAGGCCAGTAGACAAGTACTTGTATTACATCTAAACCCCCAGAATCTAATTGTAGGGTTAGGTGTAATACACTTATGAAGCTATTGAGTGTAGATTTACAAGTAGAGCAGATTTGAAAGTACTTTACATAAAATTAAGAAAATGCTAAAAATTGTTCATATAAACCACATCCACATAGATACAAATTTGTAATATATTTCACTATATTATGTAAAGTCTGAAGCTAGGGGCAAACTTTACACAAAGCTGTAGCGAGTAGTAAGATAGCTACAGTAAACGAAGGAGGGAGAAAAGACAATGAAAATGATAGCAAAGGTTCTGATAGTGGTAGATACGGTACATGAGCTTCCAATAGTAGCTCTAGGCGATGCTGAGAAAGCAATACACTTTCTACTGGCAAATAAGGATGGAGTTACTTATCTAATATCTAGTATAGAACAAGAGGCTTAGATAGGCTCAGTAGTAAAGAGGAAGGAGAAAAGACAATGACTGGTAAAGAATGGGATACTTACTTCAAAAGCCTCACAGACGAGTATAAGAAAAAGCTCCACGATGCACTGCAAACTCTAGATGGCGACCCAATGTTCCAGAAAGCCTATGGCATAGACTTCAAGCAACTCTGGCATATAATTGAATATCCTCTTTCAGAACCCACTCAAGAAGAAATAGGTCAAATGCTCAAGGCTGCTTATCGTTAGTCCTCTTACGTCCTGAGGCCTGAACGGCCTCAGTGGTAAGGAGATTAAAGTGAAAGCACCTCCAAAGTGGGCACAAGAACTTACGATTAAAGCAATCCTACACTTGCAATCTCAAGGGCAAGACGCAGGGCTTCCATTGCTTACTTGGAGACATAGTAGTCATGAATGCTCTTCTGGACATGCCTCACATGACAGAAAATCTATTACTATAACAGTGGGAAAATCTAGACTAGACCAAAAGCTAGTATTGCTTCATGAGATAGCCCACACTGTAACTGAATCTGACATTAGGTACCTCAATATAGAACAAGCTAAGAAAAGAGGTTGGCATTTTACCCAAGAGCCAACACAACCTATAATTAGCAAAAGAATATGCCACACAGGTAAGTTCTGGGACACCGCTTGGGAGTTATACAGATGGGCAAAACTACCAATACGATATTGCCTACAGCGAGAAACAGAATACCGAAAAGGCGCAGCAGTGGCTTACAGAAGAAGTCGCTAAAATAAAGGAAGGAGAGCAAAGATGAAAAACGGCTCAGTTCACATGTACCTACACGGAGCAAAGCTACTGATGACCATAGACCTAAGTCCTTATAATGCAGGGCCAGACCAGTATCTAATAGAGATATTCGACAGTGAGAGAAAAGAATTTATCTATTCTGGCAATCTCCAAGAAACCATCGAGCTAATCCTACTCGGCAAACTGCACAAGGCACAACTGCAAGCTATGGACAAGAAAGAGCCTATAAATGGCTAAGTCGCCTAAGTCCTGGTGCCGCAGGGGCTATACTATCTGCGGCTACTGGCACAGAGACGGGTGCCACAAACCAGGAACGTGTAAAGATAAGAAAAGGAAGGAGAGCAGCAAATGAACATAGACTTAGTAGAGATTGAAGAAGCCACTCTGTTACTTGAAAACTCTAGACATAACGAGATAGCAGAAAACTTATTAAGTAATTACAAGGGTGTATTTAAGCTAGTGTCAACATTGATAAATCTAAGTCATAAGACAAAACTTTATGAAGGACTGGCAATATCTTGTTTCAAGCTCGGAGTATATCTTGGCTATCAGCAAGCTCAACTGGACAATATAGAGAAGAAGTCATGATAATCAATCTTCAGTCCTTATCCAATCATCTAGATAAAGCACTAACTAAGGGCGACTTCCCTATCCTGTACCCTGAGTTCCTAGTCCGCAGCCAGATAGCAGTCGCTGAGCGGCTAGAAGCTATACTGGACAGCCTGGAGGTGCAAAGACTAGGTAACCTACCCACCAGCCGAGAAAAAGCCTCAGAATCTAAGCCTAGAGTCCTACGAAAGAAGGCAAGCAAATGACTAAGCAGCAGTTTATAGACTGGGCAAAAAGCAATGGTTGGAAAGAAGACAAGTTTGGCCACTTACGAACACAAAAAGGTGAGCACCGCTTTAAGCTATCAAGCATTGCGGTACGCTATGAAAAGCAGATTACATTCTCGGATAGCAAATTCTCTGATAGTAAACATGAATGGCTTCGCATTATGAGTGGATATTATAAAGACCTCAGTATAAACCCCGAAGGTAAACTCTCGGGCATGAAAAGGTAGGTAGCACATGAAATTCATAATCCATAATGGAGATGATGAGCATGAGGATACTCTTATCATAGAGGCAAACACCATAGAGGAAATACAAGCTATTGCAGAAGCAGAGGCAAAACGACGGGGCTGGAAAGACCCCTGGAGTGAGGAAATAAGATGAATCAAGAACGCATCCTAGTCTACGGTAGTGCTGGCTCAGGTAAGACCTATGCTTGGCTCAGTCTGGCAAGGCTTAATCCCGAAGCCGTATTCCACTGCATTGACACCGATGCCAGTATAGACCGCATGTTACAGACAGAGTTTAGTGACCTGAGCAACGTCAAGGTCTATCTTGCAAGAACATGGCAAAAGTGCGAGATTGCCCTTGCGCTTATAGAAAAAGAGGCAAACACTGGTGACTGGGTTGTTATTGATATGCTTGACTCGCTCTGGGACTTTGTGCAGGGTTATTTCACTGACCAAGTGTTCAATAAGAAGATAGATGATTACTTCTTGCAATTTCGCAAGTCGGTCAAAGACCCCGATAAACTGGAAGCACTCAAGGGTTGGACTGACTGGATAGTTATCAATAAGATATATCAAGACTTCATAAATCATCTATGCTATGACTTACTCCAACTCAATGTATTCTTCACGGCCAAGTCTGCTAAGTTTGACAAGAAAGAAGACCAGACTATTAAAGATTTTTTTGAAGATGTAGGTGCAAAGCCTGAAGGCGAGAAAAGAAACTACTATCGAGTGCATACTGTATTGTATTTCATTCACAATACAGGAGGCTATTTCATAACTACACTTAAAGACAGAGGCCGCAAGAGATTCTTTGCCGAGCCAGTCCGGAACTTTGGCGAGCAGTATCTGGCTATCATAAACAGCAAAGGAGGTGGTGAAACAGCACAATAGCAAGTAAGTTCTATGGTTACACTAGGAAGCCAAATAAACACAAAAGGAGAAATTGGACAATGATTGATGAAGCAAAACCCAAGAGACTTATGGCAATGCAGACGGACGAGGACGATTATAAGTCTGCTGGTAGCAAGTTTGTAGCCCCGCCTGCAACAATGGCACTCGCCTCTGAGAATCTCGGCAAGAGGTTCACCATGCTGGTCAAATCTGTTGGGCTTGACTGGAAAGAACAGGGCGTATCCTACGAGTTCTCTTTCTCGGTAGAGGACAAGGGAGCTAACTTCGGAATGCCCCAGAGCATCTTCGGTGGAGCACAGGCAAAGTCCATCTGGTCAAGCAAAAAGTACTATCTTGCTTTAAGCGGCAAGGACATGCCTCTTGTCAAAGGTGCAGACGGCAAGCAGCACCCGAATCCTGACCCTGATGCCATAGTGGGCAAGTTAGCCCTCGGTGTCTGGGAAATCCAGAAAGACAAGCGTGGCGAAGACGAAGGTGGTAAGGGAATAATCTACCCTAAGTTGGTAGACATAATCCCTGCTACTGGAGGCAAGAAGTCTGACGTGGGGGTATAGCAATGATAAGTTGCAGGATTGGGCTAGATAGCTATGGAAAGTACTATCTATGAAAACTCTGGGAATTAGGTCAGCTACCGACACGATGAACCATAGACCAGAGACTCAGTTCTGCAAGCGTAAGGCATATCTTACCTCTCCGTACTGAGCCTAAGCGACTCCTTCCGTTTAGGCTCAGGTGGAGGAGCAAGAAAATGAGCCAGGAGCCAGGAATAAGAGTGAATAGAATTGTGGTGCAACCAAATCTAAAAAGTCGAAACCTGACTCCTGGCACTATTAAAGGTGAATAATGCGCTTAGTTGACTCCAGAGAGCCGTGGGAACTGCGAGAAATATTGATTCGCACAGGCTGGGAACAGAAAGCCCTACTTAATGGAGACTTCATGTTTAACTCACATGACGAGTTGAAAATCGGAGTGACGCGCAAGACCCTCGGAGACCTACTCAACTCCATAGGTGATGTCTTTGCCTATCAGCTAGAGGCCATGCTTGAGGAGTATGACATTAACATCTTCCTGTTTGAAACTATGCCTATCAAGTGTACTAATGATGGGCATATAATCACTGAGTTTGACACTAGTCGCTTTACACGTACCGAGGTCTTTAACTGGCTGCACAGATGGCAAGCCAAGGGCTTTATCATGGAACGATGGCCTAATATAGAATATACAGCAGAACGACTAAATGAGCTGTATGCCCTATATCAGAAGCCATATAGCTTATCAGGCAAATCTAAGAAGTATGCAGATGATAGAGTTTTGTGTATGCCTTCAGGGATTAGAGGCAAGCTAGGGCAAGAAGTCCTTGAATCTTACTCTATAGCCGAGCTTTGTATGATGGGCATTGTGCAACTTAAAGAATTACCAAACTTTGGAGACAAGCGAGCACTGAGCTTGTTCAATCACTTGCATAGAAAACCTAGAATGGAGAGATAAAATGTATACAACAAAAGAAGCTGCAATCATAGTAGTAATCATAGCACTTATCTTCTTAGGAATAGGTACATATTTAGGATACTCTATCTGGGGTAGCAATCCCAGTATTGCTCCAACCTATGCTCTAGATAAAGGTTGCATAGAGCAAAACGGAGCATATTATCCCTGTTCCTCTTCCTTCTTAGAAATACTTAATAAAAACGGTCAAAGTAAAGCAACTGACTTCAGCGACTTCTGGCAAGAGGCTACCAAGAACACCCAGTTCACCATAGACGGTAAGCCTGTAGAGATTACAGATGTGCAGGTGTTCTATAAGGAGACTACAAATAATATCCAATGGTATCACCACACCACTATAGAAGACTGGCTATCTTTCATAAAAAATCATCCAAATATTACTTGGGACTCAAATGCTTGGACTGGACTTGATGGCAACTGGATAGCTTATACAGAGCCTACTGTTACTTATGGCAACATAACCTACTATCCGCAGGGCATAGAGTATAGCAAGACTTATGTTGCACCTACGCCTATAATTTGTCCTACTCCCAGTAGCA
>Ga0315294_10010094_pt1 | contig 10354 bp, 10 predicted proteins | sample YL17G13_40_MG_FD_203626 | JGI IMG/M metagenome (GOLD analysis project Ga0315294, IMG submission 203626) | Sediment microbial communities from Yellowstone Lake, YNP, Wyoming, USA - YL17G13_40 | ecosystem: Environmental > Aquatic > Freshwater > Lake > Sediment | place: USA: Wyoming | collected...
CGAGCCGCTTCAGGGCATGGTCCAGCAGGCTGCGCATCGCCAGGAGCGCCTCACGGCGCGCGGCGCGGCGGTGCTGAATGTATTCCGGCGGCACCAGCATGCGCAGGCTGGCCCGCATTTCCTCCCTTGCCTGGCGCAGGTGCTGACGCGCCTCGTCGGACATCCATCTCTTGCCGAAGGATCCGGGCTGATCATGCTCGCTCATACCAGCCTCCTGTCCTGATTCTACCTCGAGCCTGCCGGGCTACACCCGCTCGATGATGGTGGCGGTGGCCATCCCATGTCCGATGCACATGGTCTGCAGGCCATAGCGGCCTTGCCGTCGGCGCAGGCCGTCCACCAGCTTGGTCATCAGCACCGCGCCGGTGGCCCCCAGCGGGTGGCCATGGGCGATGGCACCGCCATCCGGGTTGACCCGCTCGAGATCGGCGCCGGTCTCCTTCTGCCAGGCCAGCACCACGGAGGCGAAGGCCTCGTTGATCTCGATCTGGTCCATCGCCTCCAGGCGGAGCCCGGCGCGGGAGAGGACGGCGCGGGTCGCGGGGATCGGCCCATCCAGCATCAACACCGGATCGGAACCGACCACCACCCGCGCCACGAGGCGCGCCAGCGGCGGGACGCCGGATTGCCCGACATAGGTCTCCGAAGCCAGCAGGACAGCCGCCGCGCCATCGCTCACCTGGCTGCTGTTGGCGGCGGTGATCACGCCGTCGGGCTTGAACACCGGAGCGAGCGCCCCGATCTTCTCCCGGTTGGGTGGCATGCGCACACCCTGATCGAACTCCACCCGGCGCACGCCGCCGTCATCGGTCGGGATCTCGACCGGCACGATCTGGTCGGCCAGCGCGCCGCTCTGCATGGCGGCTCCGGCGCGCAGATGGCTCTGACAGGCATAGTCGTCCAGGGATTGCCGGCTGAGATGCCACAGTTCGGCCATCATCTCGGCGCTGATCCCCTGGTGCACCAGCCGGTACGGGAAGTTGGCCGGCCAGGACTTGGGGTAGTCGCGGCCCAGCGGCTGGTGCGACATCATCTCGATCCCGCCGGCGACCACGAGATCCATGTCGCCCGCCAGGATGGCCTGCGCTGCGAAGTGGATCGCCTGCTGGCTGGAGCCGCACATGCGGTTGAGCGACACCGCGGGCACGTGTGCGGGGAAACCCGCCTGCAACGTGGCCAGGCGAGCCAGATTGGCCCCCTGGTCGTCCATCGGGGTGACGATGCCCAGGACCACGTCGTCGACCTGGGCCGGGTCGGCGCCGGCGCGATGGATGACCTCGCGCAGGACCAGCGCCGCCAGATCGACCGGTGCGACGGGGAACAGGGCGCCGGACTCGGGTTTGCCAATGCCGATCGGGGTACGCGCCGCGGCGATGATGTACACTTCGGCCATCGATCCCCTCCGCACGGGAGCGCGCGGTTCGCGCCACTTGAGCATACGGCGCGTGACGGTCGGCGTCAACCGGGGAGCCGAACGGGCGCAGGCGTGCCTCCGGCGAGTTGTCGGCGGGCACACCCCTGAAGAGATTGCAGGACGGACCAACATGCGATACGCACTTGCGAGGGTCGGCCGGCTGGTGTGGCTGGTGGCGCTGGTGGCTGGCGCGTGCCAGCCGAAGGGCGCAGACGGCTTGGCCTCGGCGCAGGAGCTCACGGCCGCGCTGCGTCAGGCTGGGGCGTCGGTCGAGGCCGGCGAGGGCACACCGCTGGCGGGCTTGGGCGCCGAGCAGGCCGATGTGCTGCAGGTCGACGGAGAGCCGGTGTATGTCTATGCCTACGCATCGACGGCCGATGCGGAACGCATGGCGTTGACGATCAGCCCCGACGGCCGTTCGATCGCCGGCGATCCGCTACCCGGCGGTAGGCGCGTGTCGGCCTGGTCCTCCGGTCGTGTGATTGTCGTCTACCCGGGGACGGATGGCGGTGTGATCCTACTGCTGGGTGGGCTGCTCGGCGATCCGCTGACCGTGCCGACGGATAGTCCGCAGGAGCCATACCCTCCGGCCGTGACGGCTGCCTTGCTGGCGTGGGCGGAGTCACTAGGCATCGAGCCTGCCAGCGTCGAGGTGGTTGGCTACCGTACGGCCGAGTGGCCGGATGGCTGCCTCGGCCTACCTGCACGTGGGGAGACCTGTGCGGCAGGCGCGGTGGCAGGCTGGTTGGTGGAGCTGCGCAGCGGGGAGCACTCGGCCGCGGCGCACACCGACGAGCTCGGCCTCCAGGTGCGGCTGACCCCTGGCGGCTGACGCCGTTTGGGCAGGGCGGTTTACTATCGAAAGACGATATCGTGAGGCGATACGATGTCCGACGACCCCGTGCGTGACGTCTTCCTGGGCTTCCTGCGCCTGCATATCCTGTACCACGCCCTCGACGGACCGGTGTTCGGCGTAGGGCTGATGCACGAACTGCAACGGCAAGGGTACACCGTGGGCCCGGGCACGTTGTATCCGACGCTGCACGCCCTGGAGCGCGCCGGGTACCTGCAGAGCCAGGAGGCACGCGTGGATAGCCGGGCGCGGCGCGTCTATCGCACGACGAAGCACGGGGCGCACGCACTGGACGATGGGCGGCGGAGGGCCGAGGCGCTGCTGAGCACCATACGGCCTGCGCGCGTTCCGAGCCGGGCGCGTGGAGTGGGGGCATGACCGAGCACGCGCCGGAGGTGCGCGGGGCAGGGCTGCCGCGTAACGTGTGGGTCGTCACACTGACGAGCTTCCTGACCGACGTCTCGTCGGAGATGGTCTCGAACGTCCTGCCGCTGTTCCTGGCCAACGTGCTTGGCGCGCGCACATCGGCCATCGGGCTGATCGAGGGCACGGCAGAGACGACCGCCAGCCTGTTGAAGATGGCCTCCGGTTGGCTGTCGGATCGGCTCGGACAGCGCAAGGGTCTGGCGCTTCTCGGCTACGGGCTATCGGCCTGTGCCAAGCCGTTCCTGTGTCTGGCGACGACGTGGGGATGGGTGCTTGGCGTGCGCTTCGCCGATCGGGCCGGCAAGGGGCTGCGCACGGCGCCGCGGGATGCGCTGGTGGCGGACAGCGTCGATCGCAGACAACGCGGCCTGGCGTTCGGCCTTCACCGGGCCGGCGACACCGGGGGAGCCGTCCTCGGCATCGGCATCGCCCTGCTCGTCCTGCTGCCGATGTCCCGCAGCGGCGCAGCATTGGATCGGGCGACCTTCCAGCGCCTTGTGCTCTTCAGCCTGGTGCCGGCCTTCCTGGCGGTGGCCGTGCTGGCGCTCGGTGTGCGGGAGGCGCGGCGCGCGGCACCGGCGCCGGACAAAGCGCGTCAAGCGGGAGGGCGGCCGGGGGGCACCTTCCTGACCTTCGTTGGCGTCATGGTCGTCTTCACGCTCGGCAACTCGTCGGACGCCTTTCTGATCCTGCGGGCGCAGGATTTGGGGTTAAGCGTCATCGCGGTCCTAGGGATGATGTTGACCTTCAACCTGGTCTACGCTGCGGTGGCTGCGCCGGCCGGTGCGCTGTCCGACCGGCTGGGACGGCGGCGTCTGCTGCTGTTGGGTTGGCTGCTGTACGGCTTGACCTACCTCGGCTTCGCCGCGGCGCGCGCCGGATGGCAGGCCTGGCTGCTGATGCTGGTCTACGGCGTGTACTACGGTCTGACAGAGGGCGTCGCCAAGGCGTTTGTCGCCGATCTCGTCCCGGCGGAAACGCGCGGCTCGGCTTACGGCATCTTCCATGCCGCCGTCGGATTGACGGCGCTGCCGGCCAGCCTGCTGGCCGGGGTGCTGTGGCAGGGCGTCGGGACGTGGGCGGGCTGGGGCGCCTCGGCGCCGTTCCTCTTCGGCGCTGGCATGGCGCTCCTGGCCGCGATCCTGCTCCTGCGGCTGCCGCGTGCGGCACGGATCCAGGAGGCATAGGATGACGTTGAACCGGTTTGTCCGGCGCATCCGCCAGCCGGTGCGCAGGGAGCACGCCAGCACCTCCGTGCAGTTGATGCTGCTGAGCTTCGCCGCCAGTGTGGGGGCGACGCGCCTGATCCTCGAGCTTACCGGCTACCCGCGCCTGGCGGCCGGCGAGCTGCATATTGCCCACGTGCTGTGGGGTGGGCTGCTGCTCTTCGGCGCCGCGCTGTTGCCCATCCTGTTCGCCAACCGCTGGGTATACACCGCCGCCGCCCTGGCAGCCGGTGCTGGCGCCGGCCTGTTCATGGACGAGGTCGGCAAGTTCATCACCCAGACCAACGACTACTTCTACCCTGCCGCAGCGCCGATCGTGTATGCCTTCTTCCTGCTGACCGTGCTGCTGTACATGGAGGTACGCCGCCCGAAGCCGCGCGATGCGCGCACGGAACTGTACCTGGCGCTCGAGGGGCTGGAGGAGGTGCTCGACCGTGATCTGGAGGCGCATGAGCGCGCGGCCATCGAGACGCGGCTGCACCGGGTGACGGAAACCGCCGAGGCGCTGGAGATGGCGCGTCTGGCGCGTGAGCTCCTGGACTACCTGCACTCCGACGCCGTGCGTGTGGCGGCATGGGAGCCCGGATGGTTCGAGACACTCGCCCGGCGCTGGCGCGATTGGGAGACCCGGTGGCTGAATCGGGCGCGCGCGCGTGCGGCGCTGGTTGGCGGGCTGGTGGCCCTTGGCGGGCTGGGCATCTGGCGAAGCCTTCCGGTGTGGAGCGCGGCCAGCCGGCCGGATCGGGTCGAAGCGTTGCTGGTGCCGCTGGTAGCCGCCGGGCGCGTCGGCGGTGTGCGCGCTCTGGCCTGGTTCGAAGCCTGGTTGATCCTCGAAGGGATCATCGGGCTGATGTTGGTCGCTGCCGCTATAGCCCTGTTGCTTCGCCGCGAGGCGGCGGGGATCGATCTCGGCTGGCTTGGGCTGCTGCTGGCGCTGACGGTGGTTGACCTGATGGTCTTCTACTTCGACCAGTTCTCGACGATCCTGCTGGCCATGGTCCAGTTCACCGTCCTGATCGGCCTGCATACCTTCCGGCACCGGTTTCTCCGTCCGCGCCGCTGGGAGGACGCGGAGTAGACAGGCGGGCAGGATCCCTCCGTATCTGAAACCCGTCCGGCGCCTCGGATCACCCTCCGGCATCAGCGAATCGCAATCTTCAGACCCCGACTGTCCCACACGGAGCCCGCGCTCGACGATCCTCGGGCGGGCGACGTTCCTCCTCGGTATCCCGACTCCTTACTTGTCTGTGTGACATGGAAAGCGGGCCCCATGAGGCAGGGGTGGCTAACGCCGAGGGGTGCGGTCGTGGCGCCGGCGGTGGAAACGAAACCGGGCTCCTGGATGGGGCCCGGCTTCGAGGGTTGAAGTTGCGCCAGTTACTCGCCTACCAGCCAGAGCCAGGTGTTCTCGAAGTGGCAGCGGGTCACCCCCGACTCGCTCAATACGACCATGACCACGAACCCGCGTTCGAAGTCCGTTTCGTGCGATTGAAGGGCGCCGAGCATCGGCTGGAAGGTGGCCCGGATCTGCCCGACCTGATTGCCGTACGCCTGCATCTGCTTCGCGTACTCCGCCACTGCGGCGGACGGTTGCCTCGGACGCGGGAACAGGCGCGTTGTGGATCATAGGTCGGGAGGCAGTTGGTGCGCCACCGGACCGGCGCGGGCCGGGATTGGATCCGGGACGGCCGTGGTCAGCGGCTGAAAGATCGGAGCAAGGATCCCGCGCGGCGGAGGGGAGGGCTGCGCCGCCCGTCAGTCCCGTTCGTGCTTGAATGTCATCTCGCCGGCGCGAATCGCCACCGGCAGCCGGTTCTCGGCGGGCGTGATCGGGCACGACCAGCGGGCGTTGTAGGCGCAGTACGGGTTGTAGGCCAGGTTGAAATCGACGTGCAGTCGGCCGTCCGGCAGCCGCTCGGGCTCGAGGTAGCGGCCGGCACCGTAGGTTTCCTTCCCCGCCAGGGCGTCGGCGAAGGGAAGGAAGAAAGCGTCGTCGGCGCGGTACACAGTCAGGCCGACGGCCTGGCCCTCGACTTCGAACGCAATGCGGCCGAACCGCTCGTACACGCGCAGCTCACCGGTGGTCGTCTGCATCTCGATCTCGGTCTTGGGCTCGAACTCCTCGGTTTCCACACGCAGATCGAGCGCCGAGTTGGCCGGGAAGTAATGCAGGCCGGTGAAGGTGCGCTGCTGGTCCGGGGTCAGTGGGCTATCGGCGTCGCTGCGGAAGAAGGTGTCCTTCTCACCGCGCAAGCGTTCCAGGTCATCCATGCCGCTACCTCCCCCGCTGACATGGTTATAACATGGTCGCCTTTCCGCCCTCGCCGGGGTAGGATGTCGCCGTGATGGATCGCCGGGCAGCCGACCTGCTGGTCTCTTACGACTGGCCGTATGACGAGCCGTTCCTGGATCGGCTGGATCAGGCGCTGCGCGCAGCCGGGCGGTCATTGGTCACGGTGAGCCCTCGATCGCTGGCCGACACGTTCGAACGGCTGCGGCGGGGTGAACTGACGACACGGGTCTTCCTGGATCGAGCGGCAGACACCGATCCGGCCTTCGAGCCGCTGGAGGCGTGGGCGGAAGCCAACGTCACCTTGCTCCTCAATCCTCCGTCGGATCGCCGCCGCATCTGGAGGAAATCCAATGTCCACTGGGAGTTCATCCGCGCCGGGCTGCATACGCCGTACACGCTCCTCGTGCCCGCCTGGAAGCAGCAACCCGTGCTTGACGCGCTGCCCGACCTCACCCCTTTAGGCTCCGCCTTCGCCATCAAGCCAGATCTGGGGGGCGGCGGTTGGGGCGTGACCCTCGGTGCGCGCTCCTGGGACCAGGTGGAGCAGGCACGGCGCGACATGCCCGACGATCCTCTGCTGCTGCAGGAACTGGTGGAGCCGGAGGTCATCGACGGCAGGAGGGCATGGTTCCGCGTGTTCTATATCTGCGGAACGGTTGTGCCGTGCTGGTGGGATGACCGGACGCGTCTGTTCGGGGAATGGATTGACGCGGAAGCCCGGCGGCGATGGAATCTGGATGCCCTGTGGGACGTGGTTCGGATTGCGTCCGGGATCGCCCGCCTGCAGGTCTTCTCCACCGAGGTGGCGCGCCTGGCCGACGGCCGTTGGATCGTTGTGGACTACGTCAACGACCCGATCGATCTGCGCCTGAAGTCGCACGCGCGCGAGGGGATGCCGGTGGAGGCGGCGGAACGGATCGCGGAGGCGGTCACCCGGTTTGTCGTCCAGTCCGTGTAGACCCGCGTCGGGCGGCCGCGATCACGCCGGCAACCTTGCAGTAATCCTCCCTGGCCGGCGATAAACAGTGCGGGCAACGGTTGTCTCCCTGATGGTGAATGCAGAAGTTCATCGTGCGCTCGGACTGAGCTTGTGCGTTTGAGTAGTGGCTGCCGCGAGGCTCGGGTGAGTTCGCCAATGCCCCCTCGGCACGACGTGGTCAAATCCCCGGTCGGGCGTCCGGTGCACGAATAGTTCAAGCCGCAATCAGGTGCAGCGTTGGTATCCTTGATCGCCCGCCCGTTCTGCTACACATCCGTCATGACATCTCCGCAACAATCCGTGCCATTGTGTCAGCTATGAAGTGACGACTCGCTTCGTCCTTGATCCACTCAGAGGGTGGCCTGGCGTTCTTGGTGTTGTTGCACTTCGGGCAAGCTGGAACAGTATTCCGCCATGAGTGCTCGCCGCCGGACGAGATTGGCAGGAAGTGATCCTTCTGAAGCTGTTTGGATGGCTGGTGGCAATACGCGCATCTGTTGCCAAACGCCTCCCGGATAATGCGCCATTCCCGTCGTGAGATAAAGGGTACGCCCTGAGGGGCATACCGCTTGCGGCGCTTCTCGTGCTGGTAACCGACCTTCTTCGCCCACTTCTTGACTCGTCGCAGGCCTTCTTGCTTGTAGCCTGGATGTGCGCGAGCGAATGCCTTGGTAATCTCGGACGCGCAAACAGAGCAGTATGCACTTCTCCGCCCATCTTGACGGACGTAGAACCGCACATCGACCCTGCCGCACCGCGGACATTTCCAGGGCACCCCATCCACGTATTCTGCGCATGTGCGGGAACAATAGGCATTGGGACCCAAGTAAGTTCTGTGGCAACAGGGACAGACTCTGGGCCATCGATGTGCCCGGTGGCACAAGGGACAATGGAGCTCCTTCATCCTTGCGCTTCGGGCCCGGCCTGCAGCAGTCAGGACGCGCGGCGGTTTGCCCGAGTTGGCCGACGCCGCACAAGCGCGTGAACAAAAGCGCTGGCTCGCCGCGTGGTCCCTCCTGACCACGAAAGTCCTTCTGCAACCATCGCAAACCAACGCAACCATTGTTCTCGCCATCTTAGCTCTCGTCTGGCTACATTCTCGCGCCGGACGAAAGAATGGAGTCACCAAGGCAATTGCCGGGAATCGTCTAACCACGCCTTGGGTACGCCGTGATCAGGACGTGGTTCCACGATCGAGGGAAGAATGATCGCCCGCAGCTGCATGCACACTGGCGGGGGCTGGCAAACGCGTAGGGGCCGGCGGCTACCTAGAAGTCCGGCCGAAAAGTGAATCCCCAATCGCGCCCCGGTGTTATCAGCTGTGGTGGTGACAGGAGGGCTTGATGCTGGGGAAGCGAGCGCCGCAGCGCGGCATGTTTGAGGCGGATCATCTGTACCTCGACTTTGTGGGACGGGACTCGTTCTATGGCTTTCTGGCCACGGAGCGAGGCAACCTCTTCCGGGACGAAGACTTTGGCCGGCTGTATTGCCCAGACAACGGGCGAAATAGTGTTCCGCCGAGCCTCCTGGCGACGGCCTTGCTGCTCCAGGCGCACGATCGGGTTTCGGATGATGAGGCCAAAGCTCGAGCGGACTTTGACATGCGCTGGAAGGTGGCACTGGGGACCAACCTGGACCAGCGTCTCTTTGCGAAGAGCACACTGCAGCTGTTTCGGGCGCAACTCATCCTGCATGACCAGGTGCGGTCGGTGTTTCAACGCAGTCTGGAATACGCCCAGGAAACGGGATACCTGCAAGGACGGAAGATGAAGGTGGTGTTGGACACGACCCCCATTCTCGGCCGCGGGGCGGTGAAAGATACGTACAACCTGCTGGCGGATGGGATCAAGAAGCTGATCTGGGCGCTGGCCAAGAAGGTGGCCAAGACGAAGCCCGAGGTGTGGGCGCGCGGACATGAACTGAGTCAGTACTATGGCTCGAGCGTGAAGGGCGAAGCGGAGATTGACTGGGGCGACGAGCAGGCAAGGGCAGGCTTCTTGAAGTCGATCGTGGCCGACGCCGACCGGCTGCTGGAGACGGCGCGGCAGACCTTGCCGCAGGTACCGGCCGCGGGTGATCAGGAGAAAGCGATCGTCGAAGCGGCGCAGCTGTTGTCCCAATTGCTCCTGCAGGACGTCGAGCGGCCGGCCGAAGCTGTAAGCCCCAGCTCCTATGGGGGTCCCGGCCCTTCCGGGGAGCAGGGGGATCCCCGCCTGAAGCAAGGCGTGACCCGGGACCGGATCGTCTCGGTGCAGGATCCCGAGATGCGCCACGGGCACAAGAGCGCGACCAAGCGCTTCGAAGGGTTCAAGGCTGCTGTGGCCGTGGACCCAGATACCCAGCTGATCACCGCCGTGGATATGCTGAGCGCGAATGCCGTGGACAGCCAGCGAGCATTGGAACTGGTCCAAGCGAGTGAGGCGAACACCGGGATCGAAGTCGAAGAGACGATCGGGGACTGTGCCTTCGGGGATGGCACGACCCGTGAGATCTTCGAGCAAGCCGGACGCAAGTTGGTGGCGAAGGTCGGCCACCCACGCAACCAGGGCCAGTTCACCAAGGAGGCATTCCAAATCGATCTCGAAGCCGGGACGTGCACCTGTCCGGCGGGAGAGGTGACCCACACGACGGTCCCCTGTGGCACCCACAAGGATCGCAATGGTCGAACGATCTCCCAGCGGGCGTTTCAGTTCGAGGCGGCGGTGTGTGACGGATGCTCGTTGCGTCCGGCGTGTACGCGCGCCCGTCCTGGCCAGGGTCGGGTGGTAGCGATCCATCCGCAAGAACGCCTGATCCAAGAGGCTCGGGCTCTGCAAGCCAGTCCGGAGTTCGGCGAGTACCGGGAGAAGCGGCAAGCCGCCGAGCACCGCATTGGGCGGCTGATCCAGTTGGGCGTTCGCCAATCGCGCTACTTCGGGCAAGCCAAGACCCTCTTCCAAGTGATGCTGGCCGCGACCGTGGCCAACCTTACGCTCACCGCCACGAAGATGATGAAGATGAGGCCCCGAAGCGGAGGGATGGGCCTCACGTCTTCTTTGTTGTCTATGCTCAGGCGTGCGTTCGAGGCCCTTCCCGCTATCCGGTTGCGCCCGTTGGGCCCTGGGCTTCGCATTCCGGCGCTATTCCATCTGCCGCGACCGGCTTTCCGGCCGGGCCTCTAGCC
>Ga0315294_10010097_pt1 | contig 10352 bp, 12 predicted proteins | sample YL17G13_40_MG_FD_203626 | JGI IMG/M metagenome (GOLD analysis project Ga0315294, IMG submission 203626) | Sediment microbial communities from Yellowstone Lake, YNP, Wyoming, USA - YL17G13_40 | ecosystem: Environmental > Aquatic > Freshwater > Lake > Sediment | place: USA: Wyoming | collected...
AGCTTTGAAAATTTCCTATATAAATGCTATAAGCAATATCTGTGAAAAAACCGGGGCCGATGTGCTAAAAGTTGCAGAGGGAATGGGTTACGATAAACGCATAGGCAAAGATTTCCTTAATGCTGGCGTTGGTTATGGCGGCTATTGCCTACCCAAGGATATTTCAGCATTTATTAAGATGGCAGAAGAGATTGGCTATGATTTTGAATTACTTAAAGCAGTACAGAGGGTGAATGATTACCAGCGGCAGCAAATAGTAAGAAAGGCTAAAGACGCTTTATGGAACCTGCAGGGTAAAACGGTGGGTATACTAGGCCTTGCCTTTAAACCCGATACAGATGATATGAGAGAATCGCCCTCGATGTATATAATAAGGGAGCTTCAAAAGCAAGAAGTGCTTATAAAAGCCTATGACCCGCAGGCTATGGAGGCCGCTAAAACTTTCCTTCAGGATGTTGAGTATTGCCAAAATCCATATGAAGCAGCCAGCGGCAGCGATGCTCTGATCTTTTTAACCGAGTGGGACGAGTTTAAAAACCTGGATTTTGTTAAGATTAAGCGTTTGCTTAAACAGCCAATTATAATCGATGGTAGAAATATCTTTGATCCTTTGACCATGAAAGAGCATGGGCTGACTTATTTTGGCATTGGACGATAATAGGTATCTGGAATTCATCTGGGAGAGAAAGAATGAATAGGGACATAAAAAATATCCTCGTTACAGGAAGCAGCGGGACTATTGGTACTGCACTATGTGAATCTCTGTTGGCACGGGGTTACCAATTCATAGGAATTGACATCCGCCATAATAAATGGAACGATCAAATAGATAAACTGACAATTATCGGTGATCTGCGTAAGGCAAATTTTCATACTGCATTAAAAAAAGACTTCGATTTAATTATCCACCTGGCTGCGAATGCCAGGGTTTATGATCTGGTCAAAAGGCCAAAACTTGCCAGAGACAACTTTCTTATGGTGTTCAATGTACTTGAGTTTGCCCGCGCTAACAACATTAAAAGATTAATGTTTGCCAGCAGCAGGGAGGTTTACGGAAACTCGGATAATGCTTACCGGAAGGAAAATGAAATAAGTATATCTAGTTGTGAAAGTCCATATTCAGCGACAAAATTGGGAGGCGAGGCCCTATTTCATTCCTACTCCTATTGTTACGATATGGTGCCTGTAATAATACGTTTCTCCAACGTTTATGGGAAATATGACGATAGTGACCGAGTAGTGCCGATTTTTATGCGACGTTCAATGAATCACAAAGATTTAATCGTTTTTGGCGAACATAAAACACTGGATTTCACGTACATTGACGACTGTATAAACGGAATAGTACGTGTTATTGAAAAGTTTGATCAGGTTAGAGGTAATACATTTAATATGGCTTCCGGTAAGGGGACCAGCATTATGCAGGTGGCGGACATAATAAAGGGAAAAACAGGGTCAAATTCTCGTATCATTATCAAGAAAAACAGGACGGGAGAAGTCACTAATTTCATTGCCGATATTACTAAAGCCAAGAAATTACTGGGTTATAATCCAAAAGTCAACATACAAGAAGGTATTGAAAGATCGTTTGAATGGTATAAGGGATACAAAGGAGTAAACAGGCATTAGCTATAGTCCGTGGTGCAAGTCAATTAAGGTACCGACCGACGGAGAAAAAGGAATGCAAGCAAATGCTGAGTCTTGATATCGGATTAGATGAGAAAGCTATAGAGCAAAGTAATTATTTCTCACCACGATTAGACACAGATTGATATTTCACACATATGGCTTTGAAATTAAATGCTTTGACTTGCAAAAGGGATTAGGAATAGAGAAAGTGGATATAGTAAAGATAGATGTCGAAGGGGCTGAGAAAGAGGTATTACTTGGGATGAAGGATACCATAGCTGGGAGTAATGACGTAGAGATCCTCTTTGAGGCTTGGAACGGTAATTATCTTGGGGAATGCAGAAAAGTACTACAGGACTATGGATCGGTAGTAGAGGGTAAAGATATTGATAAAATGTATCGAGCGAGGGGAAATGGATAATCGCATAGATATGGTAGTAGGTACCCTTATATATAGAGCAGGAGCATATATCCTAGACAAGTTCCTTGAGAATCAAAAAAAGATACAGGGAAATTACCCATCGTCAGAGTTGGTTCTAGCAACTGTTGAGAAAGACTTTGTCGCGGAATTAAAGGAAATGTTGAGCCGCTGGGGTGTGAGGGGTGAGGTCATATTGTATGAAACGGTTAAACCAGATTATGCTATTTCTATCGTTTACTGGAACTGTTCATGTGGCAGGGAAGCGATACGAAAGTACGCATTGGAAAAAGGGGCCAGCTATCTACTGTTCATTGATGCAGATTTGATTTGCGATCCCCAAGTTATAAACATACTCAAGAAAGAGATAAACGGATACGATATAGTTGCTTGCGGCTATGCGGGAAAGCGCCATGGCACAGTGGTTGGAGGATTAGGATTTACCTTAATAACTAGTGATGCGTTGAAGAAGATGACTTATAGATGCTACGAATTTAAAAATCACAAGGTGCTTGATGAGGGTGAAGTTGTTGGAATGGATTCATTTGAGAAAAGGCTGAAATTTAAAAATGGGTATTTTCTCACCGTAGACCACTATGACAGAGACGGTAGCTTTGGCCATATAGAGCCACACTCAATGAGTTTATTAAAGAAAGTTGCCAACTGCTTGTTTGTAAGATATATGCTTATGAAGACCAGCATTATAGTGAAATACAATATACCAACATCACTCAAAAGCTATTATCTAGGTTTCTTTCAACGTGATTAGTACAATGTCATTTAGAAATAGTAGGAAAAGGTTTATTGACGCCCGATGAATATAAACAATGCAAGCAAAGGTTGGGTCTTGATACAAGCGAAAAACAAATACCTGTCCTTTCACGTATTGATATAGAGTTAGGTGAGAAAGCGATAGAGTAAAGCAAAAATTTTCCTGGGAGAGAGTAGCGGAGAAGACTGCCGAGATATATCAGAACCTATATTTAATATAGTCAAACATTTGACGTGATAATATAGACATGGCATAGTTATTGATACATAAGATAATAGTAAGACGCGATAAGGCAATAATATTAAAACTCTAATACTTACTGGAGGAAAAATGATTACAGAACGTATATTAGTTACTGGAGGCGGCGGGTTTATAGGCAGTCACCTAGCGAAGCATTTATATGATCAAGGGCATTTTGTTAGGGTAGCGGATATAAAGTTTGATGATTATATTGGAAGTAAATATTATAGCGAAAAGCTGAAATTGGACCTTCGCATACTTGATAATTGTTTGAAAGCTACGAAAGGTATTGACAAGGTTTATAATCTTGCAGCCAATATGGGTGGCATAGGTTTTATTACTTCGGTGTTTGCCGATGTAATGTATGACAATGTGCTAATTAATACTTATATGATCAAGGCCTCTGTGCAAAACAAGGTAAAGAGGTTTTTCTTCAGTTCAAGTGCCTGTATATATCCTAATTTCAAGCAAACAAAGGCAGAGGTTGCTGGGTTGAAAGAAGAGGATGCCTATCCGGCTGATCCGAACGAAGCATACGGTTGGGAGAAGCTATTCACTGAAGAAATGATCAAGAGTTATCAAATAAACTACGGTTTTAATGCCAGAATCGCCAGGTATCATAATATATACGGTCCTGAAGGAACATACAAAGGTGGTAAGGAAAAAGCGCCAGCGGCTTTATGCCGCAAAGTGGCAGAGGCATCAGATCCTGGCACTATAGAGATATGGGGTGATGGAACAGCTACACGTTCATTCTGTTTTATTGATGATTGTGTTAGAGGGACAATAGCTTTAATGGAGTCTGACCATGAGAAACCATTAAATATCGGTTCAGACAGGCTAGTATCTATGGATGCTCTTGCAGATATAATAATAAAAATCTCCGGTAAAAAAATTACTAAAACCCACAATACGTCTGCGCCGGAAGGGGTGAAGGGGCGTAATGCCGATTTGACTTTGGTGAAGAAAGTATTAGGCTGGCAGCCACGGGTGAGTCTGGAAGAAGGGATGAAAAAAACTTACCGCTGGATTAATCAGATGGTTGAAAAAGATAAAGAGTCAGGTATGTAGAATGGAAAGGTTTTCTGTTATTGGTTTAGGAAAGTTAAAGAGTATAGTCATATATGTTTGTATTAGTAATAATGTAAAAGAAGGGAGTTTTATACGAGTGTTATAAGAATAGAGTAATTTGTGGTGTATTTTATGATTTGGAAAAGAAATAAGAGATATCTATCAGACGGAGAGAGAATATATATCAGCTGTGGCGACCAAGATCAAATAGAGGCTCACGTCGATCATGTCGATAGATATAAGTTTGCACTAGACTATATTAGACCTGAGGATAAATGCTTGGATGCAGCCTGCGGCTGTGGCTATGGTAGCGAGTTGATGAGTAATAAGGCTATTGAGGTAATCGCATTAGATATTAATGACCATGCTTTAAAATTTGCTAATGAGAATTACACGAGCAGTCGTATTGTATTTTGGAAAGCTGATCTCAATAAGCCCCTAAATTTACCGGATGGATGTTTTAATGTTGTGATTTCTTTTGAGACTATCGAACATATTTCCAATCAAGATATGCTACTAGCTGAGTTTTCAAGAGTTTTGAAACCTGGCGGTCTAATTATTATATCGACGCCAGATCGGGCAGTTAGTATAAAAGCTGGGCACAAAAATAAATTTCACATAGTCGAGTTAACTAAAAGTGAATTTCTAGAATTAATTTCTAAATATTTTAAAGTGGACGAGGTATATGGCCAAATAAAATATAAACCATTGTCTTGGAGTAAGCGCTTAATCACGTTTGTTATAAAGGTGGATTTATTTAAATTTAGATATAAAGTCATAAGCAAGTTGCGTTTGAAAAATATTAATAAAGCCTTTTCATGTATTGATCTATCAGCTATTGAAAAGATAGGATGTGAGGATGAGAATAATTATTTTATTATAATAGCGGTAGCGAGGAAAGTATAGATGACGACAAAACTTAAGAATAGGAGGATTCTAGTCACTGGCGGAGCTGGTTTTATCGGATCTCATACTGTAGATGCACTGCTTAAAGCCGGAGCTAACGTAGTCATAATTGACAATTTAGTAACTGGACGGAGGGAAAATCTGAATCCTGAGGCGAAGTTCTATAATATGAATATCGCGGATCCTGAGGTAGACAAAATTTTTAAACAAGAGAAGCCTGAAATCATTTACCACTTCGCATTCAATGTATTAGTCCCAAAATCAGTTGAAAACTTACTAATGGACATTGATAGCATAGCTGGCGCAGCAAATGTTTTTCAGAATGCTAATAGATATGGCGTAAAAAAAACCATTTTTGCTTCTTCAGGTTTTGTTTATGGAAATAACCAAAACATTCCGGTCAAGGAAACTGAGCCGATCGACTTTGTCTCGCCATATGTAGTCGCTAAATATGCCGCTGAGAATTATCTAAGATACTTTAGGAAGGTCTATGGCTTGCCGCATGTAATATTCCGTTATGCAGCCATATATGGCCCAAGACAGATAACGGGAGCAATGGCTGACTATATACGCAAGCTGTCGTCCGGACAACAGGCAGAAATATGGGGCGACGGCAGCAAAACGAGAGATTACGTATACATTGATGACGTAGTCCATGCTAACATCATGGCCCTTGATCTACCATTGGACTATCCGAATCCCGTTTTCAACATAGGCACCGGTATCGAAACAACGCTCAATGATGTTTATAAAAATATCGCAGCAATATTGGGAAAAGAAGCTAAGCCGATCTACCTGCTGGATCGGCCAGGTGAGCAGATGCGATATGCACTAGATTCGTCAAAGATTAAAAATGTCTTGAATTGGCAACAAACAGTTGAGTTAAAAGATGGTCTAAAGAGAAGAATCGCCAGTTTTAATGCTGGCTTTTAGTTTGTTTTAAAAACTAGGATTCCATTAGTAGTTTAAGGTTACCATGATTATCCAAGATATATTGTTTTGTTTGCATATCTTTCTTAAGATAGTATAAAAATGAAAATACTGTATGTTTGTCCTTCGGCTCATCGACCTAGCCATATCCCCTATTTTTTAATAAAAGAGAGCGCCGCTTTGCTCAGATCTGGTGAGCAGGTTTCAATATTAACTTTCTCCGGGATTCTTGGCGGGAGAGAGCCTAAAGATATCTATCATATGACGGTTGTTTCGGCATGGTATGGTTCTCTTATAAACGTCGTTTTGCGATTGTTGAATTGGTTAAATTTAAAAACGCTTGTAGGGTTTGTAGAGCAATTTACTACATTGCTTTCAGCAATCAATTTAAGGAAGCATTTAGGTTGTGATTTATTGTATTTAAGAGAAGGTGATCCATTTATATTTGTTCCATTCATTTTAGATTTATTTTCCAAGCGTAAGAGATGGATTATTTCTATGCTAGGTTTAACGATGAGAATATCACCTGGTTCTGCGGCCTATAAATTTATCAACGCATCTTTTTGGAAGCTGATATATCGCCGAGGTCTTTCCAGAAATAGATTTGTTTTACTCTGCGAAAACAATTATGTGGAAGATTATTTCAAATCGAAGTTCATGGATGGCATATTCTCGACAAATGTGGAGCTTGTTCGTACCGCCGTTGAAGATATTGTAGAGGTGATATCGAAAAAAGATGCGAGATATTATCTTGGAATACAAGAGGATAAAATCGTAATTCTCCATTTTGGAGCACTTCATGGTGGGAAGGATATAGAGACAGTAATTCAGGCTGTAAAACATATCCCGGATGTTATTCTATTGCAGGTAGGTAAAGTAACATCTTCCATAAATGTACAGGCAATGGTGCAAAATCTCGGGTTGCAGGACAGAGTGATAATTAAGGACTACTATGTACCTGAATCAGAGAAGGGATATTACTTTGCAGCAGCAGATGCGGCGGTATTGTCTTACAAGAAGGATTTCTTACAGGCAACTGGTATGCTTTGGGAAATAGCGCGATACGGATTGCCATCGATAGCTAGTAACGTTGGGGAACTGGGTTATTTTGTTAAGAACTACGACCTTGGATTAACATTCGAAGCTGAGGATGCGGATTCTCTTAAAAAAGCGCTGATGAAATTCTTACAATATGACCAAGATAAAAAAGAGGATTTAAGGGCCAACTGTTATAATTTCTGTAGAGAGTTCTCTATAAATAGATGGGCGCAAAGGTTCATAGATATTTCTAGTAGGCTATACAATAAGTGATTACATGGTGGGAGATTTTTATCTAAATTAAATTATTTCAAGTTCTTCAAGTAGGGAATTTGATGGAAGCAAAAAATCCAACTAAAGGCTTAATTGCATACCTGTCAAGATCAGAGGCAAGTGACATTTATAATTTGAAGCGAAGCCTGTCTCTGCTGGATGCTAATTTCAACGATAGATTTAAATATCCAGTGATTATTTTCCATGAAGACTTCGACGAGAAATTGATTAAAGATATTCAAAAATGCACGCATTCAAATCTGCGTTTTGAAATGATACAATTCAAGATACCATCTTTTTTAAACAGGAAGGAGATTCCCAAAATTGTATATTCACTTGATTGTGGGTTTACTATCGGCTATCGTCATATGTGTCGGTTTATGAGCGGGCTCATTTTTCAACATCCGGCCGTTAGAGACTACTGCTATCTCTGGCGATTGGATGTGGATTCATTCTTGTTGGACAAAATAGACTATGATGTATTTGAATTGATGAAAAAAAACGATTATATATATGGTTATATATGTATACTAAAAGAGGTAGCGGAAGTTGTTACGGGTCTATGGGAGGCCACAAAAACATATATAGAAGAAAATAATATCAAGCCGACGTTTCTGAATAGATTTCTATCCAACGGAGTCTGGGACAGGAGCTATTACTATACAAACTTTGAGATATCCAAAATTGATTTTTGGCGATCAGATGGGGCGCTAAGCTATTTCAACTATCTTGATAAGACCGGAGGGATTTATAAATATCGCTGGGGAGACCATGTAATTCATCTTCTTACAATTGCAATGTTTGTTCCGGAGAACAAAGTCCATCAGTTCAGTGATATTGCTTACAATCATGGATCTGTCATAAACAACTATTCAAAAGAAATAGAAAAAGTTGACGGCCCCAGGTTGCGTGCATTTTTGAAGAGGTTTATATCTCCTGTATTGAAATTATCCCGGAAGCTTAGGAAAAGATCTAAATTATACAGGAAATTATTAGAGACGCTTCTCCCCAACAATTGGTTAAGGTCGATATGAAGAGTGGCTTTTAATGGTGTGCAACATGGCTTGGCGGCAGTATTGAGGAACGCGAGCATGTGGCATGTTCCAAATTGATGAATGCTTATGCTGATATTGGTCTTCCCCCGAAAACGTGGAGATCGCTTGCAAAGTCACGTCTGTAAAGCCGCTCAAGTCCGAGGTCGCTTCCCGAGCGATGAGGCAGTCTTAAAGGTCATTTGGCTTGTGCTGTGCAACGTTGTTGCTCGTAGGAAAAGTCCTCCGATTTTCTGGCATCAGGTTAAAGCACATTTTGTAGTTCAATTCGGAGATCACATTCTTGTCTCACAACAATAACTATTTCAACGGCTCACACTCAAAATTCCTGACACTACCATCACCGTCTCCACGAAATTTGCGATTTTTAATTTAAGATTGCGCTTTATTACAATATCGAGTGTATCTGTATTTACAGGTTCGGGGTGATACATTGTGGCGGATGCCAACGTCTCTTTGTTGTGCTTGGAATGCGGAACCCATACTGCTATAAATGTGAATAAGATATAAGAAATGTAGAAAGCGAAGAAGAAAAAATACGGAACAGAAGAAGATTCATAATCCATATCCCTCGGTGAATGATTTAAGCCAGTAGAAAAGATCAGTAAGACTGTTAATTATACGTCTCATTCTTTTTAGCTTTTCTTCTGTATTTCACTCTCATTACTAATAATGCATAGATACTTATTATTCCCTGTATGAAAAGATAGGTGTATCTTATCATCTTCTATCTTAAAATCGCCTACGTGGATTCTCCTCATACTCTTTCTCTCCAATAGTTGAGTAAATCTTCCATTGTCTTCTCAAATGGTATGGTCTGCTTCCACCCGGTCTGTTTTTTAAACTTGGAGCAATCGCCCTGTAATATCTCAACATCGGAAGGTCTCATACGATCAGGGTCCTGTGTCACTTTTATTTCTTTATCAGTCATTGATAAGAGTAAATCCAGTACCTCTTGTATTTTTATCGCTTTCCCTGAGCATATATTATATGGCTCTCCCGGCTGGCATTTCTCCACTGCCAGCAGATATCCCTTTACCATATCCCTAACGTCGGTAAAGTCTCTTTTAGCTTCGAGATTTCCGACATGGATTACAGGATTTTTCCCTTTCTCTATCTCTGCGACTTGTTTAGCGAAAGTCGATGTTACGAATACATCTCCCCTCCTCGGCCCGGTGTGATTGAAACCACGTGTCACGACGATGTGCAATCCATATGACATGTAGTACTGATATGATAATTTATCGGCGGCGACCTTTGATACTCCGTAAGGAGATAGTGGCCTTAGCGGATTTTCCTCCGTAATAGGCACTTCATTAGGATAAACAAAGCCGTATTCCTCTGAACTACCTGCAAATTGAATCTTAGGACTGATGCGCAACTTTCTTACCGCTTCGAATAAATGGATTGTGCCTATTAAATTGGTCTCCATCGTATCAGCAGGCGCCCGCCAGCTCATTGGCACAAATGATTGTGCGGCCAGGTGAAATATGTAATCCGGTTTCGATTCGCTTAGAACCACTTCCAGCGAGTGTCCATCTCTCATATCGGCGGTAAGCAAGTGTATATCATTTTTTATATGTTCTATATTATCCAGCTTACTCCTCCAGCGTGCTGTTCCATAGACTTCCATGCCTTTATCCAATAGATATTCAGCCAGATGGCTTCCGGCAAAGCCCGTAATTCCTGTGATTAATGCTTTCTGCATATGTTAGTTCTCTCCTACAGATAATATAATTTTAAAGTAATATATAGAGGTATTATAATTGTGAGCGCGCTGGAAAACAATATAATTAAAATGGGAGTAGTGTATCGATTCATCATCCAACCCCCTGTAATCCCCCAGACTTGGGGGATTTTTAAATCTGGGGGGCACCCCCAGTTCCCCCGGTCCTTCCGCGGAAGGACACCTCGAACTCCCCCTAACCCCCTCTTTGATAAAGAGGGGGAAGAGGCGAAGCTGGAGGGGGCGTTCAAGACGTCCAACCCCCTGTAATAATCCCCCTCAGTCCCCCTTTCATAA
>Ga0315294_10010101_pt1 | contig 10350 bp, 10 predicted proteins | sample YL17G13_40_MG_FD_203626 | JGI IMG/M metagenome (GOLD analysis project Ga0315294, IMG submission 203626) | Sediment microbial communities from Yellowstone Lake, YNP, Wyoming, USA - YL17G13_40 | ecosystem: Environmental > Aquatic > Freshwater > Lake > Sediment | place: USA: Wyoming | collected...
CAGCACATACACCACCGATTACTCGGTCAACTTTTGGTCTATACATTTTTTGTTTCATTTGGTGGACCCTGTAGGGCTTGAACCTACGACCTACTGATTATGAGTCAGCCGCTCTGACCAACTGAGCTAAGGGTCCATTGTTATACAAATATAGTGAAAAAAATCAATCCCACCAATGTTCAATTCGTTGTTCTAAGATTTTAAACAAAAGTTTTTTTGCTTTCTGGTGTCTGATAATACCAACTGCAAGACCACCATTTCTATCACCCTCAAAATAACTTTTAAATCTTGGGTCTTTTTTTGCTCTTCTTAAAGCGTGTGGGTATTTTTTAACAAATTCAGCCGTATCATCACGTTTAACATCAAATACTACCTCATACAAACCATCTTCTGTTGGTACCGTACTTATATCAAAATCATGATAATCTTGATACTCCATCTGATAATACTCATTTTGAATTCTATCAATTAAAGTTTCACATATTCTCATATACTTAACTTCTTTTTCCCAACCAACAAATCTTTGTTTTTTCTCAGTAAACTTGGCGGTATTCTTAATTTTAAATTTCAAAACTTCAAAAATAAAATGGTCATCCCAATCACGGTCTTTCCAAATTATTGAAAACCATTTCCATAGGTTTCTAAAACCCTGTGCAATATCACGATGAAGATGTTTAGCATCCCATACCAACCATGTCCACAATTTCCAATACCATTCGTTATATTCTTTGCTCATAATTATAATTTTAGTAGACGAGAAGGGACTTGAACCCCTAACCTTGATGATATAAGCATCCTGCTCTAACCTGTTGAGCTACCCGTCCAAATATTAGTTGAAATGAGTACTATCCCCTTGGGTATTATCCCACGGGCATATGTACATTTCTGGTTGGGTATGTATGTAAACTCCATCAACACCAAAGTTGTCATTTTCACCATACAAGCCAAATGACTGACTTAATTCTGTCAATTCAGTTAAAAAATCTTCCTGCGTCATTTGAGTATTCGGGTCCATGATTATTGTGTTTGGAGCCTGAAGACGGACTCGAACCGCCAACCCCCTGATTACAAGTCAGGTGCTCTACCAATTAAAGCTATTCAGGCATTTATGTTTTAATATATATTACTTTCCTTGTTTTTTGTAAACATAAGTGATTGTATCACCGATATTATATTTCTTCAAAGAAGTAAACTCACTGCTGTCTGACATGAAATACTTGTACTTCCTGTCAAGTTCAATTGTGCTGTGAGGTGGCAATTGAACCATTGAATCAATAACGAACTTTTCAACTACATCACCTTTTTCAACCAAAGGTTTTTGTTTACAAGCTCCTAACGTAGTGGCAAGAATAATAGATAGAACAATCCATAGGAAAAAATAAAGTCGGGGGTCTTTTAATAAAGTTTTCATAGTGGTCGAGATGGCAAGATTCGAACTTGCGAGTTCTCCTGGTCCCAAACCAGGCGGGGTAACCGGACTCCCCAACATCTCGAAATGTTTTTTGTGGACACTGTGGGAATCGAACCCATACGTTCTGATTGCAAATCAAACGGTCTGCCGTTGACATCAGGCCCTTTTATTTTTGCGGTCCCACCGGGAATCGAACCCGGCACTTTGCCGTGACAGGGCAATATTATAGCCGATTAACTACAGGACCGTAAGTTAGTAAACCCGGGCCCAACAAGCCGTGATAAACACGGAAGGGCCCTTTTTAAGATTTACATTTGGAGCGAGAGACCAGGTTCGAACTGGCGACCCTCAGTTTGGTAAACTGATGCTCTACCGACTGAGCTACTCTCGCAATTAAAAGAAAATTTCCTTCTACGCTCACCGTAGGTTTAAATTTTACCGATGGTTTGTTCCCCATCACCTGTTATGTGTGCACCATAGAGCAGGGTCCATTACAGAGTACCTTGAGTCATTCAAACTTCAGTTGGGTAATTACTCCCGTGAAGTCAAGGTTCCTTTCATCCGCGCTAATCGGACTTCCGTAAGGAAAAATTCTTTTTGAGCGAGTGGCGAGAATCGAACTCGCATATCCAACTTGGAAGGCTGGAGTAATAGCCTTTATACTACACTCGCTTTTTTTGGGTGGAATCAGTTACGTTCTGTCCACCGAGACCTTGTCGTTAACTTTCGTCAGAGCGTACCAAGACACAAGATTTTAATAACCCCCACAGTTTCTATTGGCCAAATAGTCTTATTGGGGGTTGTTAACGCTTATGCCTTGGGTTATTCACGTTAACTCTATCTACCACTGTGCTGTTCTTACGGTAAGCATCGTGGTTATTGTATTCGAGTCAGAGTAGTCACGGCCACCTCTAATCCTTCTGACTCTTGATGTAAAAGTGGCCAATGTGGCACGACCCAAGTTACATCCATTGGTTGCGAACCCGAGACTCGAACTCGGAACTATGGGTTATGAGCCCATTATGTTACCATTACACCAACTCGCGATTTATTTTTGGTTGCGGACCCGAGACTCGAACTCGGAACTATGGGTTATGAGCCCATTGTGTTACCATTACACCAACCCGCGATTTATTTGTACTCGGTAGGGGAGTCGAACCCCTCTTTCCAGGATGAAAACCTGGCATCCTAACCGATAGATGAACCGAGCAATTATTTTTTTCTTACCAATACGTCAAAGAACTTTTTTGTTCTGTTGTCTTCTTCAACAACAATACAAAGTTAATACATTTTTTTAATACTACCAAACAAACACAAAAAAAACCCATCCTTTTGAGATGGGTTTTTGTAAGATATTTTTTTACAATATTATCCCATCTCCACTTTGGAAGTATCAGCCTCTGTTGCTGGTGTGCCGAATATGAATATGGTTTTCATTGAATGTATTATTATTTGATTTCTTATTAAATATATCACACTTTTAAAAAGTGTCAATTAAAATGCTAAAGAATTTACATAACTTACCGATTTTTGTACAGACTTTTCAATTGTTTTAATAATTGAGTCCAAATTTAACTCGGCAACATTACCAATTGAGATTCTAAACCATCCTTTGTTACTCTTTGAACCGAAATATTCAAACGGAACAATTCCCAACCCACAGGTATTAATTAAGAACGAAATATACTCTTCCGTTGATGAAAATGAATGAACATAACCCAAGTAAACCGAAATATAAATTCCACCATCAGGTTTTTGATAATCAACATTAAAACCTTTGTTTTTCAATTCTTCCAACTTACCACATATTTTATCTGATATAAATTCGTATTCTTTTGTCACATAATTAATGTGAGAAATGTAATCTTCATAATCTTCTCTGATGTACGCATCCAATGCTCGTTGTTCAGGTTTTGGTGCCCATGCTCCAATGTGAGACAAAACTTCGGTCATCTTTCCAATAATGTCTTTTGGACCAAACAACCAACCAACACGAACGCCAGTTGCGTTTAATGACTTTGAAATACCATCAGCACAAATCAAATAATCTTTGATTTCAGGACATAAAGTTAATGGGTGAACAAACAAACCTTCTTTGGTAATGTCAGAATAAATTTGGTCAAAGAACAAATACAATGGTCTTGAACCTACTTGTGTTGACCTAAATTTATTTTCTCTCACAATCAACTCACAAATACCTTTCAGAACTTCGGGGTTAATTACACGACCTGTTGGATTTTGTGGTGAACAAATACAAACCAATGATGTTTCATCACTTATTCTACCGTCAACATCTTCAACGGTTGGAAAAAATGAATTTTCAGGTGTACATTCAATTTCTTCTTTTTGTGCGTTATGTAAAAAACAATAGTGGTTATTATTCCAAGATGGTACAGGATAAATCACCTCTTCATTTGGATTTACCGTGGCTTTATAAACCGTATAAATCAATGGACGAACTCCACCACCAATTAATATTTCTTCAGGTGAATAATCAACATTGAATTGATGTTTAATGTGTTTGGATACGGATTCCCTTAATTCAAGTTCTCCTTGTGAGTTTGGATAGTTGGTTAAATCCCACTCATACGCATCTTGAATGTGTTCTCTTAATTTTGAGGGTATTGGCCATAGTTTGGAATTAAAGTCACCTATGGTTAGGTTAGATACTGATTTTGTTTTAGCAATTTCTTTGATTTGTTGTGAGATTTTAATAATTTCAGAGCCAACAATATTGTTCCCTACATTTGATAATTTTTCCATTATCAAAAGTATAAGACACTAATAAGAATTATTCAAATATTTTCTTGTAAAATTTGTCAAAGTTTGGTCCTTTAACCAAACCACTTTTTCCTTGTCTGGCACTAATACCTGCCATATTTGACGCTGAAAAGAAACTACTATATTGACCAGGACCACTTCTTCTACCTATTTGAGTTAAAAATTCGTTCTTATTACCGACCTTACCTTCAGGAATGTTTTTAAGATATACCATAAAAGCTTTGGTTAACTTACCTTTACCTGTGAAAGTATACTTTGACATGGTATAAGCCTTAGACTTTGTTGGTTGATATCTATTTAACAAGAATTCATCTTCAAGGAGGTCTTTGTATATTGTATTATAAAATTCTTTATACAAATTATTCAACAAATCACTAGTTCTTCTTAAAACGTGTTCAGGGTCACTCTGTCTATCTTCATCCAATATCAAAGTTTTAGTATATGTTGATTTTTTAACAATATTTTGGTCACTATTATATGGTATCACCTCAGCATTCAATCTAACGATGTGTTTTCCTGACATTACTTGAGCATTATAAACCTTAAAATAACAATCAATAACACCATCTTCACTATAAGAAGTTTTTCCTTCTTTATCAATTTCCACAACCTCCCAAGGCGTACTAATTCTAATACTCGTATTATCTCTATCACTATCTTCAACGCTTGGTCTTCCAATATAAAACTTTAATTTCCCACCTTTGAATGGGTATATCTCATTGTGGATTGTAGTAACTTTTGGTATTATTTTATAAATAACATCCAAGACATCTTCTTTAGGGAATGATGTTTTATAGTCATTAACCATTGAATTATACGCATCTTTTGACATATGAGCCAATACTGATTCTTTTTCTCTTGATGTCAATCTTTCGTCAGTTGAATCGTACCAAATTGAATCTGAATCAAATTTTCCATTCTTTGGTGCGTGAATGGCCATTTTGTAAAATTTATTATCCCTGTCAACATTTTTTAATATTAAATAATACAAGTTTCCATTTGAACTATATTGATTGAAATACGATGGATTACCTTTCATTGTTGTACACCATCTTGTACCTGAACCATAATAACAAGATGCGGTAAATGTTTTTGGTTTTATAACCAACAACGTATCATTTTCAAAAATTTTATCTATTTCTTTCTTGGCTGATTTTTCTGTCTGTTTGGTCTCAATGTCAGTTTTAATTTTTTGAGCTTCATTGAAAAAATCTTGTATATTTGTACTGTATTGTCTAAACTCAGGATATTTGAATTTGGATTTGTGTTTTTCAAATGTTTCTAAAGAAGCGACAATCTTGTCAATTTCACTCCTCATTGTAAATATTAGAGTTCTTGCTTCGTCTTTGTCTAAAGGCTCAGCTTCACCTGAATAATAATTTACGGTATAATAATAATCCAAAATATCATTAAGATATTTGTAATTAGTCTCTTTTATAAAAGGTTCACCAATTAAAAAATCATACGCAGACGCATCATCCATGTAAGTGGATATCATCTTTCTTTCACCATCAATACTTTTTTGGAATTTCTTAAATGAGTCTTCCTTACGACCTTCAAATAAAATCATATATATAAATACTCACAATTATGTATTTGTAGCGAGGGAGGGAATTGAACCCCCCACCTCAGGGTTATGAATCCTGCGCTCTAACCGACTGAGCTACCTCGCCATTAATTTATGGTGTCACCATCCAAAGTAAAAATCATTGCAGATGATGATTTACCAGAATTATCTAAGTAATCTTCAATTTCTAATGGTTGTCCTTTGAAGAAAATTTTGTCAATAAAATCATAATCACCCTCAGGTGTATCTATTGAACCTGTTGAATAAGTAAAGTCAGATGCTACTGGTACTGTGTCAGACTCAAGTGTAAATGTAAAAATCCCACCCTTGTTTTCATCAACACTTAAGTATAGATTAGTTGGTCCTTCTTTTTCAGGAAACGCATTGTAATTTTTGAACTCATACTTTTCTTCAAAATCTTCAATTGTTTCGTATAAGTCGGCGGTTTCATCAATACCAAACTCTAATACTTTATTTTCTTCTTCATCAAGAAGTTCAAAGTGCATTGTACCATTGTCAAACGCTTCGGTTTTGTGAAAGATTTCACCGTCCCAAAAATCAAGGTCCAAAAGTTCATCTAAATCAAAACGGATTTCATGGAGTTCAGAAAAACCTTCTTCTTCCATTTTGTCTTTAATAATTTGTACTTGTTCGTCAGTTAGAGATTTGCAGACTGCCTCAAAAGACCATCCATAAGTGTTAAGTGTGTATTTAGCCATACGGCAAATATAAATTAGAAACCGTGATTCGTCAATTATTTTAAGAATCTTAATTTGTATAATGTTGAGTAAATCAATTCTTGAACTCCATCAATTTGATTTTGAATATAAGATTCTTTAACCGATGTTCTATTTTTTTCAATATTTTCATCTAATTCTTTAAAATAGGCTATTACTTGTTCTGTTGATTTGTAATCAACTGTTTTAATTGTTTTATAACCAGTAATTATTTCGTATTTTCCTTGATAACTTTCAACAATATTATCAACTAACCCATCAATTCCATCATAATATTCTTGTAAAGCTTTATGTTCAGAAAATGATGATTGTGATTTTGTCTGCCAATGAAAGATATGTACTTGAGACTGTGAATGTAATAATGTTGCAATCATATCAACCAAATCAGATGTTTCAGTTGCAGGATTTGATTTTGATGATAAACCATTTAAAAGGTCTCTTTTTGTAATTTCCATATCAATAAATATACTGATGTGTTAATATGTCTTAAACTTCATTTCTTTGATAACACAATTTCCAATTTTTTTGTGTCCTGATGGTGCCATATGACAAAGTCCATCCCAACAATCCGATTTTGTAATTACACGAGTATTAATCACTCTTCCACCAACAATTTTTTTAATCAATTCATTCTGAAATTTGGAATACTTAAATTTATAGTTTGGATTTTCTGGTGTGTTAATACAAATCAATGGGTCAAATCCGGTAATTACAACTGGTTTAACACCTTTGGTATTACAAATGTTTACAATTTTTTGAATGTTCTTTACGGCACTTTCAATGGTGATTTTGCTGTTATACATATCATTGGCACCACCATAGATAAAACAATAATCTAAACCATTGTGAATAGATTCTTTTGCTCTTTCTAACATCCAACCTGTTGTTTTTCCACCAACAGAAACATTATTCATTCTCATCTTTGTTTTGTTGGATAGAATATATTGCCATCCATTAGGATTTGATGTGTGTGAATCACCAATAAAAAGAACGTATTTTCCTTTTACATCCACAATTGTGTCTTGTGGTTTAACTATTACCGTATCAATTTTAACGGTATCTTCAATTTGTTTATTGTTACCCCAAACTTTCCAACTTGTTATGAATCCTAAAATTCCTATAACAATGACCAAAATAATTGCTTTTACTAAATTTTTCATATTTTTTTATTAAAAAACACTCTCAAGCTCTCTACTCCCAGTTCCGAGGAATTGTATCTTACTTAGCCCGTCTCACCACTGTGTGGGTACTTGAGTTTATGTTTTTGTAGTCAGGACAGGATTTGAACCTGTTCCAAGGGACCGCTCCCTTATCAATTACACAAGGTAATTACTCCTTGCTTTACCTGCCGTGTAATGTCTTGTGGCCACTCCACATTACCAAAGGTCTCCAAAGACCACCTGACTATGGTTGTCAGTCTTTCCTGACCGTCACCCCCACTCCGAAGGTATGAGCCTTCATATGTGATGCTGGGTTAGCTTTGTGGTGTGAACGGGAATCGAACCACGTGGCACGTAGGGTTTCAATCTACTGCTCTACCTGCTGAGCTACCACACCATTATTGTTATACAAAGTTAAAATATATTATCCAAGTTTCCAAGCTCCAATGATTTGTTTTTTCATTTTTTTACCATCCTCAGGGTTACCAATAACAATACCATCTTTAATGGTAAATGCGTGACCTTTAACAACCACCATGTAAGAACCAACAGGGTATTTTTTAATGAACGAAAATGTTGTTGTTGCTCTTAATTTTTTAACACCTTTGACTACAACATAATACAACATGGTATTGTGTTCCTCAGAAATGATTTGAACGTCTTTACCATTAATTTGTTTACCATTCTTTGATAACAAATTCATACAAGTACCAAGTAAAAAAGTACCTTTACCATTTTTTCTCTTGAAAGTTTCTTTAACAAATTGGTGAGCGGAATCATAATCCATATCCGAAGCTGATGCGATTGCCCTAACAACACAATCGTTTTTTTCAGATTTGGCAATTTTTGATTCAGTATATCCTTTGATTGCGTTTGAAGATGATATAAACCCCTTTTCCATACTACAAATATACAACAGATATTTGACTTTACAAAAAATATTTTGCTGACATGGTAGGATTCGAACCTACGGTGTGGTTTCCCAGTCAGGTTAACAGCCTGATGCTCTCGGCCTCTAAGCGACATGCCAATTTATTTTTGTACCGAAGAAAGGATTCGAACCTTCACGTCTTTAAGACACCAGTGTCTAAAACTGGCGCGGCTACCTTTTCGCCACTTCGGTATTTTGCACACCAGGACGGACTCGAACCGCCGCCAAAAATTTTGGAGATTTTTATGCTACCATTACACCACTGGCATGTGTGTTGTGATTCCTGAGGGACTTGAACCCCCACATCTTCTCGTCCGTAGCGAGATGTTTTATCCAATTAAACTAAGGAACCATTTGGGGTGACTGATGGGATTCGAACCCACGACACTCGGCACCACAAGCCGATGCTCTACCACTGAACTACAGTCACAGAGTCCATAGTTGGAATCGAACCAACGAATAACAGTTTTGCAGACTGTCCCTTTAAACCGCTCAGGCATATGGACTTATATTCTATAATCCTCCAAATCTAGTAAAAAAAGTGAGTTTTGGAGGATTATAAGTTTTGTGCCAGTAGTAGGACTCGAACCTACGAACTCAAATGAGAGCGGGTTTACAATCCGCCGCAATTGCCTCTATGCGATACTGGCATTTTGTCTTTCCTGTTGGATTTGAACCAACGACATCTTGAATGTAAACCAAGTGCTCTTCCAACTGAGCTAAGGAAAGATATTGTGACCCCATCGGGACTCGAACCCGAAACCCCCGTGTTAAAAGCACGGTGCTCTAGCCAATTGAGCTATAAGGTCATATTGTTACCCCTGAAGGATTCGAACCTCCACTAAGTGGACCAAAACCACTCGTCCTGCCGTTAGACGAAAGGGTAATTTATGGTTGGTGATACAGGACTTGAACCTGTGACCCCTACGGTATCAGCGTAGTGCTCTAACCAACTGAGCTAATCACCAATGTATTGTGGGGTAGACAGGTATCGAACCTGTTCCTTCGGATTTTCAGTCCGGCGCAATGACCTCATCTGCCACTACCCCATTTTTGGTTACCAATACGTCAAAGAACTTAAAAACAAAAAAACCCGAACCTTGTGAGTTCGGGTTTCCTTTTTTAGGCTACTACGTGTTAACTTATAACACCCGAACTTGCAAATACGCGAAGATACCAATTCTGACAGAATTGAATGACATGTTTCACGATTTGTTTATTTACGAGTTTCATTGTGTTTAGTATTAAATATGGTACAAAGATACAAAAGTTTCTTGATATGTTAAATATTTTTTTCGTTTTTATTTTTTAATAACCAGTTGGCTCCAACTACAAACCCTTGTTTCCATTTTGTAATATCATCATCACTCATTCCTTCACTGTATTGTTGATATTTGTCATCAGCACCAATATGAATCATTTGTTGGATTCTTTTTTCTATAAAACCGGGCTTGGTTTCAAACTCAGGTTCTCCCAATTCAACCATACCATTTTTCCACTTTTTCCAAGTGTCAAAATCTTTTAAATCTTCAATGTTAATCATATTATTTTTTTAATTATAACCTGTCTTTTACAATATTCAATAAGTCCTCATTAAAAGGTACTCCATGTCTTGAATCAAATTCATCTTCCAATCTTTCAGTTGACATATCATTTTTCTTCAATAAAATATACGCTCCCAAATCAGCTTCAATTTCATCTTTTTCAGACCTTGGTCCGTTGTGTCCCAATAACAAATGTGAGATTTCATGAGCTTCAATAAA
>Ga0315294_10010102_pt1 | contig 10350 bp, 11 predicted proteins | sample YL17G13_40_MG_FD_203626 | JGI IMG/M metagenome (GOLD analysis project Ga0315294, IMG submission 203626) | Sediment microbial communities from Yellowstone Lake, YNP, Wyoming, USA - YL17G13_40 | ecosystem: Environmental > Aquatic > Freshwater > Lake > Sediment | place: USA: Wyoming | collected...
CCCGTTCCTTGATCTCTTCCTCATATTCCTTTTTCTCTTGCTCCCGCTGAGCACGGAGAGCCTCAATCTCTTGGCTTAATGCTTCCTTCTTCTCAGCCATCTCGATTTCAAATGCCTGCCGTTTCTGATTTTGAGATTCAATTAAGGCCGCCAGAGTCACAACCGATTTCTCAATCTCATAAAGCTCCTGAAGCTCCTTCTCTTTCAATGAGATAGCACTCTGAATCGCTCTAAATTTATTGACTTCTTCCTCCAGCCGGTCGGAGATCTGGGCGAGCGTCTTTGATGCTTCTATCTTCAGATTGCTGATCTCCTTGGCAACCCCTTCTGTTGATAAAGATTCTGCAACCTGGATCACCTCCTTCGCCTTCTTCTCCTCAATTTTCTTTTCCGGCTTCAATTCAGCCTCTCTCTGGGCCTCCAGTTGTTTCAAGACCGCATTGTACGCTTCCAACATCTCCTGTTTGGTACTTGATAAAGAAAGCTTTTTGGGTTGAAACTTTTTCTCTTCCATGTTTTTATCCTTTCTTATTATGTGATATTTGCGTATTGTGAGATTGCGGTTCCTTCAAGAGGTTCTTCCACTTTATTCCCCTCTGGCCTTTCCTTTTTGTTCAAACTCAACAATCTCCTTCCCAATTTCCCAGTATGCCAATACTTGAGCCTTGTTTATTTCTCTAACGATCTTCGTTCTTGCCTCAATCAGGATATTAGCAACCCTGTCAAGCAGGTTATCGTAATTTACCGGTCCTATCACTTTATTCTTCATTGGATTGCCTGCTCATTTTATATCCTTGTCATGGGTCAGTCTTTCTCAATAAATTCTTCCACTTCTCTTTTGGCTTTTTCTAAAAGTTACTTACATACAAGGCCATCCTAATCAATCGGGGAGTATTTTATATTTTGTGCCATTGGGCCAGCACCTCACGCCCCAGGTCAGTCGTCCTATAACGTTGTTTCGAGCTTCGCGGTTTGTCTGGGATTGTCATTGCGAGCCACTTAGTGGCCAATAGAGGTTCCATGTATGCGTTTATGAAGTGTGGCCGATGTTTGAGGCCAACCGCACTTTGAAGCTCTTTCAGAGAACGCGGTTCACAAGCAGCTTGCAACATGATCGCAACTTGTTCGGTAACTTGCTCGGTAACTTGCTCACCGACTTGCGGGGTGATTTGACGAGCTATTTCTAAGTTTGGCCGAAAAGTGGCGGTGAAGAATCCATTAACTGCGAATTTTGGTTCAGGGCATTTATGCTTCCTTACATTCTCTATCATACGCCGGATTCCTGTCCCTGCTTTTTCAATTAGGGCGATTCGGTGAAGAAGGTCTGTCCAGCTAATTTCTCGTACCAATGGTGCGAGTTTTTCAGCGAGGGCATATACCTCGCGTAACCGCTTCACTCTCAAGAGGTTTTGGGCTGAAGATGCTGATGTCAGATATGGCGGTTATGGACATAACCTTTATTCCTCACAATATTCATTACTTATCTTGAAAATGGACAATGAAATGGACAAAATGGACAATGAAATGGACAAACAAAATCCACAATTTATTTAGGGCAAAATATATCTTGCCCCTCTCCCTCTCCTGTCAAGGCGCAGAAGGCCTCTTTTTCGCATCTTTTGAAGTAAATACCTTGCCTGTATTCCACTAACTCCCAGTAACTGTTGGCATTCCGATCGCTTGATAGAACGATGCTCCCGCACATGCGCCAAAATCTTTTCCTCATCGGTTTGAGGTGGCACCACCACCTTCCCATCATTACGGACTCCAAGAAGGATTTTCCCTCCCGAACTGTTGGCGAAGGCAACGAGATCCCGGGCAAAAGAAGAAGAGAAGCCTTCCTTATATTCCAACATGGATCCCTCTCCTTCGCGAAGAAGGATATCAAGGTCTCTTTGCTTCATGCTTTTCTCTGTCCAAAAAGTCGCTTAGTGGTTTGGATTTCAGCGATGAGTTCAAGAAACTCCTCACGAGTCAACTGTCCTCCTTTTCGGTTTCCTCTACCGCATCGCGGCCCATGCGGTACTTGATGTCGTAATTGATGCTGAAATCCAATTCCTTAAATAATAAAATAGGAAACCGTCCCCAATTAATAATTCGGTTTTTATTAAATCCGCATTCCGAAATCCGCATTCCACATTTGTATTGGGCCAACTTTTTTATGGATGTCCCCCGGTCTTTTGAAAAGAGCTAAAGGCAATTTGCAAGCCTGACCCCGGAACCAACTTTTCTCAGAATCTCGGACCCAATTTAAGAACCCGGTCCCCAGTTCATTTATAGGTTCTCTTTAAAAACATGCTGCAATTTCAACTTCCTATAGCAAAAATCCGGGCCTAAAATAGGAACCCGTCCCCAATTATTTTGGTTTTCTTCTACTTTCCAAGACAGAGTCTTGGATTTTCGAAATTTATCTACTCCTTAAAATACACAGTTACATCTTATCTGTCGGTAGTTCATTTTAAATTGATTCCACATCTTTATTGTTTCTTTGCATAGAGCAACTCTTTCATAATGATATTTTGATTTTAAATACTCAATTACTTCAGAATACATGGTAAATCGTGTCTGATAATCAATCTTTTTCCCCCAATTAGAGGTTTCTTTTAAATACTTGACCCAGCTCTTATCAGAACACCCATTTATAGTGCTTTGAAGCCCCCTTAAAGAACCTAATGTAATTCTTTCAGGGACGAGATCTTTAAAAATTAAATCTACTAATTGAAGATAAGATTCCTTCCAATTCTCTATTGGAACCATTGGATCTATTCTGATCCGAACTTCATATCCTGCTTTGTAAACCTTTTTGGCTGCTTCGATTCTCTTTAAAATAGGTGGTGCCTTCTCCCATTTTTTGGCAACGGGAATAGCATTGAGACTGAAGCTGATTATTGCTTGACGATGGGGCTCAATTTCTAAGAGGTTTTTTACATTCGGAGATTTGGTTAAAAACAGGACCTTATGGAGACTCTGACTTTCAAATATGGGAATAATAAATTTAGAAAATGATTCATCAGAGTTTTCATGCATTAATGAATCAGCGATTTCGCCGGTATTCAATATTTCAGGTGTTTTGACCTCTTCCAAAAAGGCTTTCGTATGTAATTCAATTTTCTCATAGTCTTTAATGACGGGCTCTTTACCGTTGGGCCTAAATCTGAAAGTTCCCTTCAAATAACACCAACTGCAATCAAAAGGACACCCATAAGCCCATTTAAGTTCAAGGAAATGAGGACACACGACATCGGTTGAATTTTCGGGAAATGGTGTTTTGTCAAACCTTGTAATTATTGAACCATCATTAACCCGCTCGACCAATCTTTTCTCGGCTCCGGCAAGTGATGGATAGTTCTTATAATAAATCTTTGGAAGAACTCTGATATTGTATGTTGCCCTTTGTTCCTTAACCAAAACTTTTTGATTTTGGCGAATAATATAGAATTTGGAACTTTCATTAAATCGATTTGTTGAGGAAATAAAGTTAATTTTTGGAGGATCATCAAAAATTAACTTTTTAATTCTGTCATTAAAAAATGAAGAGCTCCATTTCATAAAATTATGTTTTACTATTTCAAGCCAAAGTTCTTTTCGAGCTGATCCGAAGACCTTGCCTTCAGAATCCGTTTTGAATCGCCAATCAATTTCTTCGCTGGTTTGTCCATATGACAATATTCTTTAGGGCCGCCACCTTTTTGTATTTACCCATCTGCTGTGAGCGACCAAGCTAACTTGCCAGGGTGGAGCGCAACGGAACCCCGGTTGGGTTGAGCCCATCACGCGATATGACAATCTCATTTATTCACTTTTTGCATTATTATAAGATACTTGAAACCTCTCAGATAGAAATTATATCTTCTTGCTCTCTCATGCCAAATCGGTGTATTTGACGTTTGGTTATGTCGAGTCACACAGATAATATCAACAGGTTTAAAGTAGTTCTCGAGAATAGAATATAGTTTGAATCCTGCTGGCACAATTTTTTTCTTCTTTGCTTGGTCTCCAATTAGCCATGCGACATATTTCTCTGGTTTCAAAACACGGCACATTTCTTTTGCAACCTTCTCTATTTCTTCAAAAAAATGCGGGGTCTCACAGGATATGTTACCAATGTTATCGGGGTGATCATTATATTTTATGTTGTCTGAATATGGAGAATCGATAAAAATAAAGTCTGCCTTTTCGTTTTCTAATGGTAATTTTCTTGCGTCTGATTGTATTATGTCGCCTCTATAAGGAACTATATCAAAGCCCATAACATTTCTATTTTCTTCTTTACAAACATCGATAGTTGTTCCACTCCCACACATTGGATCAACCACTAAATCGCCTTCTTTTGTATATCTCTGGATAAGATTCCAAATAACAAATGCGGGTGTTACTCCAGAATATTTATTGTCACCGTGTGGCCTGTCCCCGTAATTTTGGGTTGGAAAGTCCCATAACGTTGTCGTTTCAAATTGAGGTTTTTTAATCTTCATTTTTTAACAACCTCTTCAAATCATCTATAAAATGCTCGAAAAGTTTGACTTTCTTACTCTCTTCTATTTCTTCCTCAGTCAAAACATAACTGCCATCTAAATCCACTTCAACAATTGCCCTACCCTTTTTAATTGGCTTCTTATGTGTTAATGTCCCATCTTCATCGGGTGTTATAAAATAAACTTTAATGTGTTTCGTCGCTTCATCTTGGAAGAGTTTGAGTTTCCAATAACCAGTCTGTGCGATTCTTTCCCTTAAAGTTACTTTGCTTGAAATGACAGCAAGGACCTTATAATTCTGAGGGTTGTAAATAATGATATCAACATCGGGTAAATGCAGCCCAAATTCTCCATAGTCAATAGCTAAATTCCGTTTTACCTGACTTAACTCTTTCGTTAGGTTTGTAGTTCTCTCAAGTTGGTTACCATTAACGACTTTCAATCCAAGTTCTTCAACTTCGTCAGTGATAATATATTGGACTAACTTTTCCAAATTTTTTCCTTTAAACGCTCTCCAGCTTTGTTCATGATCTCCATTTGAAGTAGGTTGTTTCAACCAATCTCGTTTATGAATTTTCTTTGCTTCTTTCAACAACTCTGAGATGTGTTTATACGTTTTTATTCCAAACCGTTCTTTCTTTTCCAGATAAAACTTTTTCAAATCCTCAAATTTCATATTTTTCACTCCTTTAAACCAATGACAATATATTCCATAGGATAAGCCTCTGAGTTTGCTTCATGGTTATTGGCAAATCTGCCTGTTTTTTCGTCCCTCTTTTGCGGAAGTATTTTAGATGGAATTTCTCTCTTTATTATTCTATCGAGTCTAAAGCCGGAGTACTGTAAACTCTCGGCAAAAACTTCAGCGTTGAGTACATCAACACCCTTCAATTTCGTATCACCTATGACATAGCAGCATCTACCACCGTGTTTTAAAATTCTGCAACTCTCATCGAACACTTCTTCCATATCAATAAAAAATGCTTCGATTTCTTTTGCCATTTTTTTGCTTTTTTTGGACATATTATCTAATATGTCCAAAGCTAATAAACTTCTTAATCTTTTATTCTCATACCTTTTGTAAGATGTCCCAATAAATTCTTTCTTGTATTTTGTTAATTCATCTGCCAAATCAAGCCATATAGTTGATAATTGATGTAAGTCTGCATATTCGTAACTGGTCACGTAGGGACTTGAGGTTACAACTAAATCCACGGTTTCATCAAATACAGGTTGGTTTCTGGCATCCCCGATCTCAATATTTAAATATTCATTTAGATTTTCCTTTACTTTAGCAGGAGCGATTTTATAAAAGGCATCATTTCCGCTCCGCATTTTTATTAAATGCCTCCGCAAAGCATTATAAGGTTTAACTGGATTTTTCTTTAAATCTCTAGTCGGCTTTGTGCTTCTTTGAAGCCAAATAGAACAGGTTTTTAAAATATGGCTGAAGGCAACGAGGAAGAAATTTCTGATAGTTTGATCATCTTCATCATAAATGGCTCTTAAAATTCTCCCAAGTTCATTTTTGTTTTCTTCTGTGAACCAGTAATTTATTCTATCAATATGCTTTTGAGGGATTATTGGTTCAATCTTATCATTAAATAGTGATCCATCTAAATATTTCAATTCAGACAAAAGTTGCTCAATTTTTTTATTAAGGTAGTCTGGTTCAATCGGTGTTGATTTCACCTTTGTGATGAGATGGGCAATTCTATTAATGTCGGTCCCGCTTGACTTAAACCCCCTAGAAATTGCGGTAACAATAGTAGTTCCACACCCCATAAATGGGTCGTTTATATGAGCTTCTTTATGAGATATATATTCATCAATTAATCTCTCAACTAATTGGGGAATAAATTTAGCTGGATATCTGTGGTAATCATGAGTCCATTTGCCAGTATCCGACGGTTTGTAACCTACAAATGACCAATCTTCATCTACCCCTTTTGTACTAAATTGGTGCATAATTTCTTCTGGTGACTTTGTTGTTTCGGGCATTATGTCATTGACAACCTTTTTCATCATTGTTTTCCGTAATACCTTTCGGGTAACTTGCTTGTCTATAAGGTTAGTAAATAAATTTCTAAGCCTTTACCTACCTGGGAGTTTCTTAACTTTAAGCCCAGGTTATCCTTGATTTTGTTTAAAGTTTATTCAATTTGGGTTAAGAAGTCAAACAGGAAGAAAGATGACAACTGAGACAAATCCTTCTCATAAGAGAAGGCATTTTCACAATTAATGTCGTGAACGCAGCAGGCCAGACATATCCAATATCCGTTCTGACCATATGCGCGCCTTTCCAGCTGCGGCAGCCCGTTGAACAGGATAGTTCCGGGATAGCTTTCCAATCTTTCATAATGGAAGGGACTTTGTTGACTGAGTTGAAATAGCCTCGGTGGTTCCTTCTCTGAAAAAATCTTGGAAATAGCTGAAGCGGAGACACCCAATAGCATCACACCTTGTTCTGTAAACGCATAAGGGAGTGACCCACCAAAATACTTTTTATGTGGTATCACATCTTGTGATACCAGCTGTTCTGCCTCTTTTCTATATCAACCCCTTCTCCTTAAAACTGAAAAACCCGTTTTTCACAATAATGATATGATCCAAAACTTCAATGCCCAAAATTTTACCAGCTTCCATTAATCTTTTTGTAATTGTTATATCATCTTCCGAAGGTTCGGGGTCGCCGGAAGGATGGTTGTGGGCTAAAACCACCGAAGTCGCGGTATGCATAATGGCATCCTTAAAAACTTCCCGTGGATGAACCAGACTGGCATTAAGTGTACCGATTGAGATGGTAGAGATTCCAATGATTTTATTTCGGGGATTAAGAAGGATGAGTTTAAAATGCTCTTTGGCTTTGTCCCTAATGCTTGCGCGGATCGCTTTTACAACACTTTCAGGGTCTTTGATGTCATAATTTTTGAACTCCGGTTCTAACTCTTCTCTCTTGCCAAGCTCAAAACATGCTTTAATCTGGGCTGCCTTGGCGAGACCGATTCCCTTTATTTGAGAGAGTTCCTCAATGGTTGCCTGGCTTATTGCTTTTACGTTTCCAAATTTTACCAATAATTCCTGTGAAATACTCATCACAGATTTTTTAGGAATACCCCGCCCAATAACCAGAGCCAAAAGCTCTTGAGCAGAAAGTGCTTCTGCGCCAAATTTTTGAAGCCTTTCACGGGGCCTTTCCGCTCTTGGAAGATCATGGACGGTAAAAGATGTTTCTTTGCTCACTTATCTCTCTCTGTCGCACTGCACGAAAGCATCCCCTCACCCTTCCCCCTCTCCCCAGTGGGGCGAGGGATATTGTAAGAGGGAAATAATAACTTTAATTTTGTTTAGAGTTTATTGAATTTGTGTGAAGAAGTCAAACAGGAATAAAAATGGGCAGGGGATTTTCTTTTGACAATAAATGCCATACCTACCGGCAGGCAGGTCGATGCTACATCCTACTGATGAGAAAAATTGGGAAGACAACTAAACACATCAATCCATCGATTGCCTATTAACCGAAGAAACCAAGAGCTGAATCCATTGTTTCATTAAGTAGATTTTCTTCTGTCTTTTTCAGTTCTCCTGTCTTGTCCGCATCTGTGTTCAGGACCTTTGTATTTCGGATCGTTAAATTTCCTGCGATCCACACTTGCCCTTCGATCTTTTCTGGTTCGGCGCTCTTGTTTCACCATAACATCCTCCCTTGCCATGAATGTTCAATGGCTTCTTATGAGGGTGATTAAGAGATACTTAGAAAATAAGCCATCCCTTTTCTTTTATCCCTTAAGCTTAAGGTTGTGGGAAGACTTCCCCCTCACCCCCTCCCTCTCCCCTTTGAGACTGTGTCGTAATTGGTAGTCGCAACCTTTAGGTTGCGGTCAGTTTCAATAAAATCAATGAGTTGCACGCAGGCTAAAGCCTGCGGCTACCATCAAAATGGGATTACGACACCCTCCCTTTGGGGAGAGGGGAAGAGTGAGGGGACATTTTAAATATTTTTGAATAGATTTTATTTAATCTATCTGAGGAAGTCAACCCTTCGGCTTGCTCAGGGTTGACCCTGAGCGCGTCTTTATCCCTATTTTCTAAAGAGCAAGATTTGGGCGCAGTCGAAGGGTCAATTGAGGAATTAAAATAGGTGTCTTTAAACTTTTTCCGTTTCCTACATCAACCCTGCGATTGATCGTTGGGCAAAGGAGAGCACATTGGCTGGGAAGATTCCCATATATAAGGTCCCGATCACGGCCAAAATCAAAGCGATGACGGAGGCGGGCGAAAATTGGAGACCGGTGATCTCCCGTTCAGATTCCTTAAAATACATAACCACGGTGACCCTAAGATAGTAATAGACGGAGACCGCACTGTTGAGAACACCCAGGATGGCCAGCCAATAAAATTTTGATTTCACGGCTGCACTGAAGACATAAAATTTGGCCATAAATCCACTCAGTGGAGGGATGCCTGCCATGGAGAGGAGAAAGATCGTCATTGCGGCTGCGAGCAGAGGGTATTTGAATCCAATCCCTGCATAATCACTGATCAAGGTATTCTCTTCTCCTTTCTTTCCGAGAAGGATGACAACAGCAAAAGCACCAAGGTTCATAAAAGCATAAGCCATGAGGTAGAAAAGAATTCCCGAAGTCCCCAAATCGTTTCCAGCGACGAAAGCAACTAAAATATATCCGGCATGGGCAATGCTCGAATAAGCCAGCAACCTTTTGATGTTGGTCTGGGAGATGGCGACAATGTTTCCCACTGTCATGGTCGCCACAGCAATAAGCCACATGATCGATGTCCAATCTGGACGGAAACTTGGCAGGGCAGAAAAGAAGACCCTGACCAATGCTGAGAAACCTGCAGCCTTCACACCGGTGGCCATAAAGGCGGTAATCGAAGTAGGAGCACCTTCATAGACATCGGGGGTCCACATATGAAAAGGGACAGAGGCGATCTTAAAGCCAAAACCAATGGTGAGGAAGACGAGGCTCATCAGAAGCATCGGGCTTCTCAAGAGATTTTTTGAACCGATGTAAGAAGCGATCTCCTTCAGATAGAAGGAACCTGTTGCGCCATAGATCAGGGCAATCCCGTAAAGGAGGAACCCTGTGGCAAAAGCGCCTAAGAGAAAGTATTTCAATGCCGCCTCGGCTGATCTCCGATCCCCACGCATCATTCCAGCCAAAATGTAAATGGAGATCGACATGGTCTCCAGTCCGAGAAAGATGATGATCAGATGAGTCCCTGCAGCCATTAACATCATCCCAAGGGTGGCGAAGAGGATTAAGGCATAATACTCGCCGGACTCGATCCCTTCCCTCTTCGAGTAGCCCATCGAGATCAGGATGGTTAAGAAGGAGATGATCAGAAAGGTGATCTTGAAGAAAATGGAATAACCATCTGAGATGAACATCCCTTCAAAACCCGATTTGGCAGTTCCTACCTGGGGAAGGGTATAAAAAAAGGCGATAACGATTCCGATCAAGCTGAGAATCCCAAGATAGCCCTTTCGCTCCACTTTGGGTGAAAAGACATCAACCAAAAGTACCAAAAAACCAAAGGCGGTGATGATGATCTCTGGTGCGATGAGATAGAGGTCAATCTCTGGTATCTTCATTAAAAATCCTCCAGATTACATACATAAAATAGATGGGGTGAAAGGGTGATTGGGTGATAGGGTGAAGTTTTGCGGATCTCTATTTCCTCGCTTCTCCCCATCTCCTCATCTCCCTATCTTTCTTTTATTTCTGCAACTATTTTCGGCTGGGGAAGGTCTGCCTTCATCTCAACCTTTCCCTTAAAATCCTTTAAAAAATTTTCAACCGTGACATCCATCTTGCTGAAGAAGAGTTTGGGATAGATTCCCATGAGAAAG
>Ga0315294_10010103_pt1 | contig 10350 bp, 9 predicted proteins | sample YL17G13_40_MG_FD_203626 | JGI IMG/M metagenome (GOLD analysis project Ga0315294, IMG submission 203626) | Sediment microbial communities from Yellowstone Lake, YNP, Wyoming, USA - YL17G13_40 | ecosystem: Environmental > Aquatic > Freshwater > Lake > Sediment | place: USA: Wyoming | collected...
AACCTTTAATCTTAGCCGAGTCTTCCATCGTCGCCGCGACTAGATATAAATCGCGAAGGTCGTCCCGGGACCTCGCAATTGCCTGCAGCAAAACCAACCGCCCGCGCTCATCCGCTACGCGCAGCATCTGCCGCATAATATAAAGCTCACCAGCACCTGGCTTTTTAAGAAAACGCCGAAAGAAATTGGCTATGAGCTCCGAACGGGTGTCTTCTATGGCATCGCCCAACTCGGCAACTGTCACTGGAACACCAAACTCAGCCAAAGTTATGGCTGAATACATGCGATTCCAAAATTTCTCATCGATTAGGCCCTGTTGCAACAGATCGGTAGCAGCGATGACTTTTTGTTTGCGAATTGCCTGAATGGCCTTGAAGCGCTGGTAGACAAACTCGTGATTCATGCCCGCAATTAGTTCGTCGGAAACTGCTGCTGGGGCGTCTTTAGCCGCGTCGACCTTAGCCGGCTGGGTCGGTGGTGTATTTGGCAACCTATTGTATGCTTTGGAAGTATTAGATCTTGTTGACTGGTCTGCGCGTTCTGAAACTGGTCCAGAATCAGCTTTCTTTGGCGAACCAGCTTGCGCAACGCTCGCCGCCACTGCGGCATCCACTGGCGGCTCGGCTACATCCTGACCCAAGCCGAACTTGATGAGCTCATCTAGCGAGACGAGCATGGACTCGAAAGGGTTTTGATCGTTGATGAGGACTTCGTAGGCGCTGTAAGACCCGGCCCCGACCAACAGCAGAATCAGCCAAACGAAGCGGTATTTAATACCCCCGGGTGTTAGCTCCAGTTCGCCCAGGGCACTAAATTCTTGCTGCTCTGGTGATAAGTCTTCGGGAGCATCGTAGCTCTCCCAAAGGACCTCGGTTTCGACTCGTTCGGGCCGAGCGCCCCCACTAACTAAGGTGGGGCCACCGTCCGTTGCACTGCCCAACGAACTCGGGTTAGAACTGCTGAGATTTAATTTGCTGGCCATAGTCTTCACCGCGTTGCGTCAAATTTCCCACACTCCTTTTCGTAGAGTTTGCCAACGGAGTTTAGGAAAAAATTTAGACTAGATATGGTCGTTTGTGGGTAAGTCTGGTACTTTTCGCTTGAGATTAATAGGTTACCTTGGTACTCCTGCAGGCTTCATGGTAACTATTAGAAAGCTGAGTCCTTTCACATAAGTAACAGGGTGTTCGCGCATGGCATCAACAGGTAAAATGGAATTTGTCCGTAACATCGGCATTTCAGCTCACATCGACTCCGGCAAGACGACGCTCACTGAGCGGATCCTCTTTTACACCGGCCGGATCCACAAGATCCAAGAAGTGCGGGGCACAACTGGTGACGGCGCTACGATGGACCACATGGAGCTTGAAAAAGAGCGTGGCATCACGATTACCTCCGCAGCTACCACTGTCGCGTGGAAAGACTTCGCCATCAACATCATCGACACTCCCGGTCACGTGGACTTCACGGTAGAAGTGGAGCGTTCGCTGCGGGTTCTCGACGGTGCGGTTCTGGTACTCTGCGGCGTATCCGGTGTCCAGTCGCAGTCCATCACAGTTGACCGCCAAATGAAGCGCTACCGCGTTCCATGCTTGGCCTTCATCAATAAGCTGGACCGCCAAGGTGCTAACCCATACCGCGTAACTGGAATGCTTAGAGAAAAGCTAGGCCACAATGCGGTCATGATGCAGATCCCGATCGGCCTCGAAGGCGCTCATGAAGGCGAGATAGACCTCGTCAAAATGCGCGCATTCTTCTTTGAAGGCGAAAAAGGCGAGCGTATCCGCGAAGCCGACATTCCGGCAGAATTTACCGATAAAGCCAATGAATACCGCGGCATTATGCTCGACAAAGTCTCGATGTTCTCTGACGAGATGACTGAGTTGATGCTGGAAGAAAAAGAAATTCCAGAAGATCTGCTCAACAAAACTATCCGCGAGGCGGTGATCAAACGCGAGTTGACCCCGGTCTTTATGGGCTCTGCCTATAAAAACCGCGGCGTTCAGCTACTGCTCGATGCTGTCGGCCGCTACCTTCCCAGTCCATTGGACGTTAAGAACTTCGGTACCGATCTCGATAAAAACGAGAAGGTCGAAGCTATCTCTGACCCATCCCTACCTCTCATTGGCATGGCATTTAAGATCTCAGACGACCAATACGGCCAGTTGACCTACACACGGATCTACCAAGGTACGCTGAAAAAAGGCGACACTGCATACAACCCTCGGACGCAGAAGAAGCAACGTATCGGCCGTCTCGTGCGCATGCACTCGGCAGATAAAGAAGAGATCGATGTCACCTCCGCTGGCGATATTATAGCTATGGTTGGTGTTGAGTGTGCTTCTGGTGACACGTACTGTGCAGAAAGCATCAACGTCGCGATGGAATCGATTTTTTGCCCAGAGCCAGTTATTGAACTAGCATTGAGGCCTGAAAAACAAGACGACTTGGTTAAAGTTTCAAAAGCGCTCAACCGCTTTATGAAAGAAGACCCAACCTTCCGCGTTTTTGTTGATCCAGAATCCAACGAAACGATCATCAAAGGCATGGGCGAGCTCCACCTTGAGATTTACGTTGAGCGGATCAAACGCGAGTACAAAGCTAACGTAGTTGTAGGTCAGCCTAAGGTTAACTACCGTGAAGCTCCAACACTGCCAGCTAACTACGACTACAAGCACAAGAAGCAGACCGGTGGTTCTGGCCAGTACGCGCACGTCGTGGGCAAACTGATTCCGCTGCCTGAGGACTCGGAGGTCAACTTCAAGTTCGAAAACAACATCGTAGGTGGTGCGATTCCAAAAGAATTCATCCCTGGTTGCGAGAAGGGCTTCAATGAATCCGTCGTGAAAGGTCCGCTGGGCGGCTTCCAAGTGATTCGTACCCAGATCGACCTAGACGACGGTGGCTTCCACCCTGTCGACTCCTCTGAGATGGCGTTCAAAATTGCGTCGCGCGCAGCGTTCAAAGAAGCATTCCTGGCTTCTAAGCCGGTGCTCCTCGAGCCAATTATGCGCGTCGAAGTTGAGACCCCAAGCGACTTCCAAGGTACAGTCCAAGGTGACTTGTCGTCCCGCCGCGGCTTGCTACTAGGTAGCGACATGCGTGACGATTACGCAGTCATCATCGCTGAAGTGCCATTGTCTGAAATGTTCGGTTACTCGACCGACCTACGTTCGGCAACCCAAGGTAAAGCTAACTTCTCTATGGAGTTTTCCAAGTACCGTCCGGTGCCAGCGAGCATTCAAGAGCAGATCGTGTCTAAGCACCGCGAAGAGCAGGCTAAAGGCAACAAGTAAGTTAAGTTTACCAACCCCCGCGGCCGCCATGGTCGCGGGGGTCTTTTTTTAAGTTTTTTGTCGTTCCTGCCGATGGCAGTGTATATGACAACCACTCCTAAAAATCCGCCGATGCAAGCTGGCAAAGCATCCCAAAGAGCACACCTACGTTTGGTGTCGCAAGATACGCTGACTAGCTCTGATGCAGACGATCAAGGGGAAAAAGTCGCTGAGGCTGTCGTGCCGAAAAGCTCCATTGGGAAATTTATGGATGCTTATGCCGATGCGATTGAGCGGCAGATTCAGGCGATTTTGGATAGTTAAGAGAAGTGCCTGACCCCATAGTGGCATCGGTTATGCATGTCCCCTAAGTGTGAATGATTTACATACACTTAAGGAGGATTTACGATGGCCTCGCCTAATGTTCAAACCGGCGGTCTAGTCACAATATCGCGGACTAAGGAATTCTCGATGATGCAGCGAATGGCCCTAAGAGCGGCTCATCCTGTATCGATCATTTTTTATTTAGTCGGAGCGATGTGGAGTATTTTTTATCTCTGGAATCAGAATTGGGTCTTTGCGCTCGCGATTTTTGTTGCCGCGCGAGCTCTAGGATTCGCTGCGGTGCGTCACACTCATCTTCAGGAAATGTCGGAGACATTACTTGGAAAGATGGCTCTTTTGCATCTGCATCCAGCTAATCTAGCAGTGCAGTTCATTGGCGCTATCGTTTGTCTGGCTGGCGTTTGGATGCACTCTACTGAGACTATCTTAGGAGGTGGCTCCCTTATTGCAGCCGGACATGCATTTGGATGGTCAAAGGTTAATAGCAGCCTGGATCTAACGACCGAGGAAAAGCTTTAAATACGATGAGAGTCGGCGCATTGGCTGCAGCAGTTGCGGTATTTAGCACAACTGCGCTGGCTCGCTTCATAGAGGCGGATGCCGATCGTATCGATCGTGAGGAGAGCTTAAGCAGCCATAGCCTTCTGGATCAGATGAGCTACCGCTTTCCTCTATTATATGAGCAATTATGGGATCGCGCAGATAGTGGATTTCGTGCTTACGGTGGGAGCTACAATGCGCGACGCTTTGATTATCGCGAAGACATAAAAGTTCAGTCGCCGCTTCATGAGAATTCTGGATGTGCCGTCTTCCAATACCGTCGCGAAGATCTGATAGAACAACGTACAGAACACTTTTTACAGCTATGGGTACAACCTAGCGCGACGTGGCTGCGGTGGAGTTTGCTCGGAGACGGGGGCTCTTATAAAGAGTACGGCGACCTTGGAGGCGCTGTTGCACTTTGGAATTCACCGTCGCAGTGGCTAGAGTTTCGTTACTGGTCTGTCGATCACTACTATCAAGATAAGCGTTCGGATCTGATCGATCAGCGTCTAGGACGACCGATATCGCGCGAGATTAGGGGATTTTGGATCGATCAACATTGGCGTGCACGTTTCAATTTAGGCAACGACGTTCCGTTTACCTGGATCCGCAAAAGCCACGGCTATGTTTACGATTATTCACGAACATTCGCAGACTACAAAGTCAGTTACGAACTGAAATCTGGGATCCGGTTAGTTAGCGAGGGGCAAATGGAATGGAAGAAAGAAGCTAAAACCTGGGACAGCTTGCCCCTAATCTACAGTAAAAGTATGAAGCGCAATGTCGGCCAGTACCACGTCACACTGCAACGCCAAGCCGATGATTCATTTTCTGAAATTGGAATGGTTTATATTAAACGACATGCTGATTACACGTTTACGTCACCTGCAGGAGCTGATCCCAATGTTCTAGTTTCACTAGCTCCTGAAGCACCAAGCCCGAGTGTCGTCGATAGACAAGAAGTTGGCCTTCGCGCGACGAGATTCACTCAGCTTAGCGGCACGAGACAAAGTCTTGAATATGGAGCTTTCCTGCACTTAGTCGAAGCCCGGGAGGACAAAGGACACTGGTATCGCACAGAGGCAAAGACGTTGCTTGCGTGGGATTCAGCACTCAGCAGTAGCGCACATGCAATCGTCAATACCACTTGGAATGTGTCCCGATTGGCTCACAACTTTCCCTATGCCAGTAAAGACAAGCCATTTTGGCCTTGGGGCGGCGGGCAAATTGCTCTGATTGCTGTGTTTTGAATATGGTTGACGTCACCGTGACGGCGGACTTACCGTGAGGCTAAGCCAATGTTGTCAATCACCTGCGGAGCTCAAAATGGAAGCAACACCAAAACATGTATTAATCATCGGTGCAACAGGCGGTATCGGCCAGAACCTAGCCCAGAGACTACTCCAAAATAATCACCGCGTAGCCCTCGCAGCTAGGAACGAAGGACGCTTGGATGAGTTGGTGGCACGTATAGGTGGGGATGCGCTGCCGATCACAGGCGATTATGAAAGTATCGTCGATGCATCGGCCAAGGCTGCTAGCCTTTTGGGACGTTTAGACGCGGTGATCTGTTGTGCGGGTTCCCTGCTGCTGAAGCCGGCACATTTAACCCGCGAAGACGAGTTCGATGCCGTAATGAACGCCAGCGCGCGCACTGCATTTGCCACAGTCGCGGGAGCGGCGAAAGTCATGCAATCGGGCGGGGGCTCCATCGTGCTGATGAGCTCAGCCGCTGCGCGCATAGGGCTGGCGAATCACGAGGCGATTGCTGCAGCAAAAGGAGCAGTGATTGGGCTGACCTTGTCGGCTGCCGCAACCTATGGCTCCAAGGGTATACGGGTCAACTGCATCGCCCCTGGTTTAGTCGCCACCCCGCTAACAGAGCGCATCACTAGCTCTGAGGTGTCACGCAAAGCCTCTGTGGCAATGCACGCTCTCGGCCGACTTGGCGAGTCAGAGGATATTGCCGCGATGGCCGAATTCTTACTGGTCGGGCCTTCCAGCTGGATGACCGGACAAGTGATTGGCGTCGACGGTGGCCTAGGCACAGTGCGAGCTCGCGGCTGACCTTTAAGCTCCGGACCTAAGGACACCAGCGTCGTCTAGGCCCTCGACCGCCTCGTTTCGCCATGCGGCGTAATCTAGCGGGTAGCGGTCGGGCTTAGCAATTACAAGTACACTTTGATAGAGCTGCACGGCTTTTTGCTCGTCACCATCGTCGGCGGCAATGTGCGCCATAATTAGCATATTTGCTGGATTTTGCGGATCTTGAGCAAAAGCTTTGCGGGCGTATTCAGCGGCTTTCTTTTTCGAACCGACCGAGATAAACCGCGGCGCGTTTAGATAGATGCTAGCTAGAGCACGGTTAGCCGCTCCGGCCTCATAGGAGGGGTGCTTCTCACTGACTGCAATCAAACGCTTTTCAATTTTCTCCATGAGGCGCAGGGCACCAAGATTGCGCTGAACACTAGCCATGCCACCAGCATTAGCTGCCCAGATTAGTGCAGCCTCAGGCTCATTGACGTCTGCTGCAAAGGGTTCTAAAAGCTTTACACCGCGTTCATAAGCGGCAAGCTTCTCCTCATCCGTATTGCCATATCGCCCAATAAAGTAAGACAGACGGGCTTGTTCAATTAGACTCGGCCGACTTTTATCATGTTTCGCTACTAAAGAGTCCAGCTTCGCTTTGGCGCTGTCAGCAATGGCGAGACGCTCTTGACTAGGTACAACCACCGCTTCCACTGGATGGGTCGCGGTTGCCGCAGCTAGGGTGCTAGCTGCGGATATTAGAAATGCGACACAAGCCGCTAACGCTTTATTTTTCATCCCGAGTCTCCTTTTCCAGTCTAACCATAATTTTTTAGGGCGAAATCTCTATTTTTGCAAGCACAAGGTGGGACCTCGCTATGAGACCTCTAGCGCCCGTCCCTTCCAGGCCAGGTCACCTTTGCTAGTATAAAAAGCGGATTCGCAGAGGACACCAAGCGCAAGCAGGATACCAAAGGGAAATAAAACCAACGCTCGCCAGGGAGTTTTGAAAGTCAGTCGCTGCGAGCAAAGGAGCACCGTATTCAGCATAAAAACACCAAATATCGTCACCCAATCGTTTTGAAGGATCGCCAATAACGGGGCAAATAGTAACAGCAAGATGAGAGGCATCATAATCAGGAGAGCTAGCTGCGAGCCACCAAACAAGACAAATAGGTTCTTACGAAAGCCCTGTCTGGCCTCGGCCCAGCTTTGATACATTTGTACGCAAATCTCTCCGGCTGCACATGCTGGCACTAGCTTATGGCCCACTTTTTTCACCAGCCGTCCCAGCTCGACATCCTCGATCAGTGAAGCACGGACTGCAGCATGGCCACCAACTAAGTCATAGGTCTCACGCTGCCAGGCAAACCACTGACCATTGCCAGTCGCAAGTCCTGGAGAGCGCAAACGCGGCACCAGCCAAAGCGGCAGTGAGATCAGGATCAGGAACTGAGTCACGACAGCCACGAGTGCCTGCACCAATGGGGACCCCCCTAACTGCCGCGGTAACAGGGTAAGCGCTCCAGCTTGGTAGGCCAAAAGCGAGCCGACCGTGCTCTTTACGACCCGCGGGCCCACTACAACATCGGCGTCGCAGAAAACGAGCATCTCGCCGCGTGCGTATTTGACCAGCTCCTGGCATGTCCGCGCTTTACCCGTCCACCCTGGCGCAGGAGGCGTCGTCAACCGAATCAGTTTAAGCCGATCACCGACCTGCGCCTGCATGGACTGAACTAAGTCACCGGTACCATCTGTGGACTGATCGTCACCAACGATGACCTCAAACGCCTGATATTCATTAGCTAGCAACGCAGTCAAACAGGACTCTATTTGATGAGCCTCATTGCGTGCGGGCACAATCACACTGACGAATGGACTGCCGCTGCTCGCGTCAAAATTAGAGTCGAACCAGATACCTCCGCGGGCAAGGCGCGGAGCAGCCAAAGCATTAAACAAAGCAATAAAGCAAAACAAGGCTAAAAGCCCAATACTAAAACAAACTAACATGAGTCATAGCCTCACCAGACTGAGCTAAGAATATATGCTCGCCCTTTGCCTTCAACTGATTCAATAAAGCGTCCAGCACCTGCGTCAGCTCTGCCTCAACCCGCCCGACATCCAGCTGCCCGCTGATATGTTCTATTGGCTTACCTAGGGTTAGGAATGCTTGTGGCCGCCTCTCACACATCGGCTCGATGTGAATTCCGATCGGCAAGAGTACCACTGGGGCCATGGCACCAGCCACGCCACGCAATCCATCGGAAAATCCCAGCGGCCGGGTAAAACTCGGTTTGATTTCCCCCTGCGGGAAAAAGCTGCAGAGAAAACCAGATGTTTCTGGACTATTTTTAAGCCTTACCAAGCGACGCAAGAGCTGGCGAATGGAGCTAGTACTACCGGGAGTAATAGGAAGCATGCCAATCACTCTAAACCAAAAGGTCTGATAAAATTCTCTCGCCAACATGACCGAATAAAGCCGCTGCTTAGGCGCGAGTAGCCTATGGATCCGGAATAAGAAGAATCCGTCCCACCAGCTGGTATGATTCGCCACAAATATGATGCGCGTACCTTCTGGAACTTTGGGCAAAGTTCCCAGGAGATGCACAGCGGAGAAATCGCGACGCATCGTCCTGAAGATGAACCAGTCAAAAACAGCCCGCGCCCAAGGCATGTATTTGCCGATACGGGCGTCGGGGATTGGCTTGCTCATACTTAGGCTGGCGACCTGGATGACGCCTCAGCGAGATCTTGACGGATACTCATCCGCGGCAGAGCCCTCCAGCCTACCCAACGGCCGATCCGTACCAACATCCAGCCCATGGCCAGTGTCAAGCCCAGTGGAGCCCAAGCGCCGACTGCAGCCAGTAGACCCAACGGCAGGATTAAGTTCGTTGCGTATAAAGCAAGGAAGAAGCGAATCGGTACATGCTTAGCGCGGACAGATCCGAAGCCCCACTCGAATACCATCATGATGGCGAGGCCTGTTACAGCCCACCCGAAGATGTTGACGGCAGGCATGCCGTAGTAGCTGCCTTCTTGCTCCCAAATCCAAAACGGAGTGGTCTTGCTCATCGCCGGATCAAGGGTGACGTCCCAAAGTAGCAAAACGGCAGTGGCTAGTAAGCAGCGGATGAGCGCCGCGGGAAAGCGAGCGATCGTGCCGCTTGGCCCGAGCAGACCGACAGTTAAGCGGTAGGAGGCAAAGCCCATAAAAAACCAGCTCATCGGAATCAACCATGGCACCTTGCCGAGGAGTTTGAAGCCGAGCAGGTCAGTGTATTCATAATGACCGAAGGGCAGTCCCCAACTGGTGCCAGAAAATTCGCTGAAAAAAGACAGGGCGTACACGCCAACAAATGCCTTGATCCAATGCGTCTTCGTCCGTGCCGCCAAAAGCGCCGCGGTAGCCAGAAAGCCGGTAAGGATCTGAGCCTGGGCGAATGCCTTGTAAGAATAGGGATATAGCTGCATAGCCCAATCAAATTTGGCCAACAGTTCTGGATTCAGTGTGAAAAACTTGAAGCCAAACACTGAGATCAAAGCGATCACGGCGGACGCTATGAGCAGCCAATTGGCTACTTTGGCTAATGCGGCATTCGAATGAGAGGGAGTTAACTGTGTCATTTCTTCGCCCGTAATTGAAACGTTAGTGCCGCTATTTCAAACTTAATGCCCCGCGTAAGTGGCGAGATAGTCATCGATGCGACCTTTAATTGCGTCATCTATCCAAACCCTACCTAGGACTTCACGTCCGTGCAAGCGCTGTACGACTTCTGTGACTGTGACCAAACTGGCTGTCGGCACGCCCCAGATCTCAGCCGCTTCCACTAAAGCGGAACGCTGGCCGCTGCCGCGCTCCTGACGGTCCACCCCGACAACTAGGCCAACCACGTCGACCTTGAACGATTCGAGTAGCGGACGCATATCCCGAAAGCTCGTGCCCCCAGTGATAACGTCCTCAATTAAAACCACCTTCTCGCCGCCCTTGTAACTGCGACCGACCAATACCCCACCCTCGCCGTGATCTTTAGCCTCTTTACGATTGAAGGTGTAGGAAATGTCCCGGCCGAGTCGCCGGCTGAGCTGAAAGGCCGTCATGACCGCTAGCGGTATGCCCTTGTAGGCAGGGCCGAAGAGGTTCTCTACCTGAGAGCCA
>Ga0315294_10010106_pt1 | contig 10348 bp, 10 predicted proteins | sample YL17G13_40_MG_FD_203626 | JGI IMG/M metagenome (GOLD analysis project Ga0315294, IMG submission 203626) | Sediment microbial communities from Yellowstone Lake, YNP, Wyoming, USA - YL17G13_40 | ecosystem: Environmental > Aquatic > Freshwater > Lake > Sediment | place: USA: Wyoming | collected...
ATACTTGTTATAGGAGTCTTGTACCGTTTGCACGTTGCATCTATTACCATATTCCCACGCAAGCCGGGGACAGCGTTAATCTGGAAAAAGAGGACACCGTGAAGGTATATAAAAAATCCCCGCAGTTTTTCTTGAAGGGATTTTTTATAAATCGGCCCCTGGCGAGACGAATTGGGACCGATGTAACCCAAACGGTACAAAGCGTCATGATATGAAACGTAGAGCGTCATGTAATGAGAACAAAAAAAAGGAGAGTCATGAAAAAACACCATAAGCACAAAAGTTCCCCGGTCCCGCCGCAGGGTGCGCCGGACATAACGGGTATGCTCGGCTCAATGAAGCAGCACCTGGTTACCCTCGAGAGGAAGATAGATATCCTGATCAGCAGGCCTTCGCCGGGTCCGGCCGAGGCAAAACCTTTCCACAAACCTTTTCAGCAGTCCGCCCACGCCCACCCTCAGGGCGAAAGAAGGCACGACAATAATTTCAGGGAAAGGGTCCTGTATAAAGCGGTCTGCGCGGACTGCAAAAAGGACTGCGAAGTCCCCTTCAAGCCGAGCGGCGAGCGCCCGGTGTATTGCAAGGAGTGCTTTTCAAGGCGCAAGGCCGGCACTTCGTTCAGGGAAAGACCCGATATGAGGCCCCGGGAAGCGGCGCCTGTCCACGCGATCCATGGCGATAAACCGGAGTATACCGAAAAGACAAAGCCTGTTGAAAAAAAGAAACCGGCCGCCAAACGCCGAAAAACGCGCGCGTCGAAATAGTCCCCGGTAAGCGCGCTGAGCAGTCAGCATTTAGACGTCTGCCGCACTGTCTGAAAAAGCAGGATACGGTGAAGGTATAACCCAGGCGGTATAAAGGATAGCGAAAGAATATGAAGCTCATCAATAATAAATTATGCAGGGCAAGGTATAAGGTCCAAACGAAAACGAAGAGGATCTTAAAAAAGAAAAAGTTCTGGGAAGCATTGTTGAAATTTTTCGGTAAATAAAAGGGGCGGTCGCCGGCATCAAATCATGGATACTCTTCAAGGTCCTTACACCTCAGGACTATCCTCATAACTTATTCGGGTTCGTCGTCTCCTACTGAGTCTTGTTCATTGTGAGCGCGCTGAGGCGCGCAGGAGAAAAGATCCCGTCCCGATCTTTGCCAGAATGAAGATCAGATCCGGCTTTTAGTTTCCGCAAGCTCCCCGTCATCCGATAAGGGTCAACCATTCATGCTGGCGGTTATCCCGCGAGTGTTTTAGATAAAAACACTTGGGATTTATCATCTTTCGCGGTATAATTTGAAGTTATAGAACAATTACGGATATCTTTCGCGGGAACGGCAGGAACAGGGTGTATAAAAAGCGGAAGTAAAAACAATCAAAAAAAAGGAGGCGAGGTATGGGGGAAGAAAGCAAACACGATAAGTTTAAGAGATTGGCAACCCCGAGAGTGACAAATGCGCTCAAGAAGATAGAGCTGATTGGGAATCTTGCGTCTTCGAGCTATGAATACACCCCGGAAGAGGTGGAGAAGATATTCGCCGCTCTCCAGCAGACTCTCACGAACACCCGGAACAGATTCTCAAAGGCCAAAAGAGAAGAAACGCAGAAATTCGCGCTGTAGGCACAGCGCAGGGGACGAACTCCCCTTATAAGGATAAAGGGCATATTCCGTTTTTCACAGTAAGAGAAGCGGGATGTGCCCTATTGCTTTGAACGCGCCCGTTCAAGGAAGATTCTCATATTCGCGCGCCATGACATCGTGCACGAACGACGCGAGCTCTTTTCTGGACCTGCCTGCCGGTACAATCGGCCGCAAAAAACGCACCCGCGCCTCCAGGGAAGGCGATCCCAGGAGCTTCCAGGCATGCGGCAGAAACGTCATATCCCCGTACCAGGGGATCTCGGGCTCGTTCCGGCCCGCTGTATAACGGATCAGGACCGGGATGACCGGCGCGTCAGCGTCTATGGCCGCCTCAAAAGAGGTAGACTTAAAAGGGAGGATGCCGCTTTTGCCGTCGGTGCTTGTCCCCTCAGGATAGACGATGAGATACATCCCCTTTTGCACAGTTTGGGCGAACTCCTTTGAGGTCTTAATGGATGCCTGTTTAGATTCCCGGTCAGTCCATATCGGACGGCTCAGGCCGATATACCAGCCCAGGACCGGCCATTTTGCAATATCCGCTTTGGGAGAATAACGCACAGGGAGGATCGATCCGTGCGTAACGATGTCAAGGTAGCTCACATGGTTCGAGACGACCACACCCCCCGGAACGCGGGGCATCTCTCCGGATATCGTTACGCGCAGATTGAGTATCTTCGCGACGCCTTTATTCCACAAATGGGCGAGGCGGTTTAATCCCCTGATGCCGCTCCACCCGCCCTTTACCTGGTACGGTATCGACAGGACAGCAAGGAGCGCCGACCACGCGACCAGGGCGGCGATCCTGTACGGGCGGAGGAAAAAAGTCATGGCGTCAGCCGCTCTTCTTTCTGTAATTGAAATGGCGTTTATAACGGGCGGGGACATTGTTGATATCGATCAGTATGAAGAAATCGATCGTTCCGAACTCCCTGTCCAGCGCCGGCTCGCCGCAGATCTTCGCTCCCAGGCGCAGGTACCCCTTGAACAGCGGCGGGATGTTTTTCTGCAGGGCTTTCTTATCCGTCAGGATCTTCTCTATCTCATGCCAGGGGGGCCGTTCCAGCTTGAATCCCGGCCGCGGGATGACGGAAAATTCCCTGGATACCAGGTCGTTGCCGGCAAGGTGCTCATAGATCGCCCAGCCTGTCCGGGAGTCCGTTCCTTTAAGGCTCACGCATCCTAACATATAGGTAAGGTCAGCCCTGACCAGGAGCTCGGTGATTCCTCCCCATAACAGCGCTATAGCCGAGCCGGACCGGTGATCCGGAGCGACGCAGGTCCTCCCCAGCTCGATGCATTTGTCCGCGAATCTGTATAAACCGTGTATCTCGTACTCTCTTGAAGAATAAAAACCCTTCGCGGAATCGGCGATGCACCCCAGATGGGCGCGGTAGGTCCCCACGACCTTTCCCGACGCTTTCTCCAGGACAAGGAGGTGCAGGCAGTATTCATCGAATTCGTCAAAGTCTATGCCGTACTTTTCCGCGCCCTTAAGACCCCGCCCTTGCTCGAGGTTAAAGATTTCATACCGGAGGCGCTGGGCCTGCTCGATCTCCTCGTGATCTTTCGCGATCCTGACCTCGTAATGCTCGCTTTCGACCAGCGTCGGCGGTTCGGTTATTTTTTTCGTAAGATTTTTTATCGTCATACGCAGCGTCGTTAAAAAATGTTTCTTTATTGGGCGTTCCCGGCGAACTCGATCCAGGCCAGGTCGGCAGAAGCCGCGGAACGCGTATACTGACTGTTGCAGGAAACGCTCACATAGACCGTCTCGGGGCAGAATCCCCAGGCGCTCATAAAGTCCCTGGCGACATCGCGTTCTTCGGTGAACCACAGGCCGCCTCCGAGGTCTTCCTTATTCCTCAGGGTATACCACTTTACCCTGGTACTTCCCAGGCCGTAAGCGCAATTGCCTTCTGAGCCCTTCGGCGTCTCCGTATCCCAGCGGTACGATACGCTCTTATTGTTCAATGCGTTACCGGCGCCGATATATATCCCTATCGCCTGGTCGTCTTTTGCCCTTTGTCTGCCGTCCGCACCGTTCGGCAGCGTCGTCGCCCTCCAGCGCCATCGCACGAGGGGCGTCTTCTTCAGGTCGACGCCGTAAGGTCTCGTGATCAGGGCGGCGCTCGCCTTATCCGATTCCATGCGCAGAAAGGAGCCGCCGCTCCCCGCGTCCTTTGCCACAGAAAAAACGGCCGACCTTGTCCCCGGTTTTCTCTGCAGGACCCAGCCCTTCGGAAGTGCCGATCTTCCCGACACCGGGAGAACGCTAAAATCTTCTCTCCATCCCACAGCGGTCTTCTTTTTCGAAATGGTCGGACCGGAAAAAAAGAGCGCGGCCAAAAACGCCGCGCACCCGACTATGATTATCGCTCCGATCATCATATTCCTCTTGAGAGACATGCCATCATTTTAACCCGTAACGTGCCTCTATGCAACCATTTATACTAGTAACGCATCATTCCCCTTGTGGGGCTGCGGTCCCCTTGACTCTCGTCGAATTTATGCTATACTTGGTTACACAATCAGGATCCGTCCCGCGTTAGAAGGGTTAAATCCCGGACGTTTCCGTAAAGCCGGATCCGCCATAAACAGAGCGACGATCAAGAGGCGGAAAAAAAAGTAAAACCTTCGCTTTTTTGAGGTATGACCAGCGGAGGTTTTTTTATCCGTTGCCGCAGGTAGCGGCGGCGGAGAAGTTCCCGAATATATCACGATAGAGAGTTTGATCTCTTCACCAGGCGAGTCGGGTTTGACGGGCAGCGTGTTGTATATCAGTAACGTTCCTTTATGCGAAGGAAACGATCGCGGCATTCAATAAACAGGGCCTTCATCGGTCAGTGCGCGGCTGATGGAGGCCTTTTTGCCCGTGAACCAGAAAGCCACGCCTGTAAGGGCATGGATGAATGGCTTTCGGTTCAGGGTTCCGCCATGGAGCGGAACCCTGAAAGAAAAGATGCCACGGCTGTAAGGCCGTGGAGCTTCACTTTGTGGGAGACATGCGGCTTCAAACGATATGAGCACGGTGAGGCGGAGGTCCTTCGTGCGTCCGAAAGGAGGTCGTCAAGGTTATATTGCCTTAAGGCCGATACACTATTGAGAAATATTTTTTGTGCAGATTGCCACATATGAAAGGGAAAGACCTATGGAAGGCGGAAGGATCTTAAGGAATTCGCAGATCATTATTCTCGGTATCTGTATCGCGGCGGCAACGATCATTTCGAGCGTTATCCTGTCAGGCGGTTTTCTGAAAGTAATGAAGTTTACCAGAGAGCAGATCACCGTCACCGGTTCGGCGACCAGCCAGATCAAAAGCGATTATATAGTCTGGATGGGGGCGATCATCAAGAGGGAGACGGATCTTAAAGTCGCGTATCAGAATCTTAAGATGGACCTCGAGAAGACGAAGGAGTATCTCCTCTCAAAAGGAGTATTGGAGAAAGAACTTATCGTTTATCCTGTGGTCACGGAAACGGTCTATAAGAAGAACGAAAAAGGCAATGACACCAATGATATTCAGGGATATCGCTTAACACAGGCGGTCGAGATACGGTCGCATGACGTCGCTACGGTGACCAAAGTCGCGCGGGAGTCGACCGAGCTCATCGATCAAAATATCCAGTTCGAATCGGGCGCGCCGGAGTATTTCTACACGAAACTCGATGAGCTCAAAGTCGAGATGCTCGCCCGGGCAACGGAGAATGCCAGGCAGCGGGCTGAAAGCATGGCCAGGGCGACCGGCAACAGGATCGGTTTCATGCGCTCGGCGAAGATGGGGGTCTTTCAGATCACCCCGATCACTTCCACCGATGTCTCCGACTGGGGAATGAACGATACCACATCGCTCGATAAAAAAGTGATGTCTGTAGTGACGGTGAGCTTCGCGATCGAGTGAGGATCGCGGCTTGCGCCCGTTTTCAAAATCCCTTGACAGGCGCTCTACCGGGCGGTAGCATGATTCTGCAGGTACGAATTTCTGCCGAAACAGGCGGTCCTCCCGAAAGGCGGCGCTCGTATGATCATGGATATCCTGGATAACAAATTTTATACGATCGTCTTCTTCCTGGCCGGGATCGCGATCTTTTTTTACGGTTTTAAACAGATCCGGAGAAAGCGTATGGTCGAGAACATGCCGACCTCCGCTATCCGCGGCCTTGCGATGGGCCTGGTCGAGATTGCCGGGACCGCTCAGGCGATAACAAAAACAGGCGAGCCTTTAAAGAGTCCGGTCACCCAGGCCGAATGCGCGTATTACCATTATACGGTCGAGATGCTCGAGCCCGTGGGAAAGCACGCGAAGTGGCAGAAGGTCGCGGAGTCCGATACCAATGAGTTCCCGTTCATGGTATCCGACGCGACAGGGAAGGTCCCGGTAGCGCCGGAAGGCGCGGAGTTTTACCTGAGCGTCAGCCACCGCTATCTCAAGGAACACGATAAGCCGCTCCCGCCGCACCTGCAGTCGTTCGCCGAAAAGCACGGACTTGAGTGCTACAGCGCCTGTCACCTGCTGTTCAAAGAATGGCATATCCGCCAGGGGCAGGAGGTGTACGTGCTGGGGACCGCGCAGAAGGCCCGCGGTATCCCCAAGGCGGCCGCCGGGGAGCATCCGGACGCAGCCAGGCAGGGCGAGCCGTCCGACATACTCATAGGTAAGGGGCCCGAAGAGAAACTCTTCATCATTTCGGACAAGGACCAGAAGGGATTGGCCGGCCAACTGTCTTTTGAGGCGAAGCTGTGGATCGTCGGAGGCGCCGTCCTTTCGCTCTATACGCTGTGGTCCCTGATCTTGTTTATCCGCTTATACTATTAAAAAAGGCGTCTGCCGGTAACTGCTTACTACAAGAACAGGATATTTTACTTCTTGTAGGTATGACGTAACCTCAGATGCCGGATCGCCGTGGTTTATAGATGTATCAGCCGATCTTGTTCTCAATAGTTCCGGTTCGAGGACCGCAAAACTAACAGGAACCACCGAATCAGAAAAATCCCGCCTTCGCGCTATCTTCCCGCCCCGGCGTCCCCACAGAGAAGAACCGTTAAAAAACCTTGACGCCTGTCTCTAATTAGTATATAATTCCTATATGAATAGTAGGATAAACAATGAAACTAACTACTTCTAGCGAATACGCGCTCCTGGCGCTTTTGTATATCGCCCGGCACGCGGACAAGGGCTATATTCCCCTGTCAAAGATCGCCGAAAAGCAAAAGCTGCCGTTTAAATATTTGGAGCACCTGATGCATGCCCTGTGCAGGGCTGAGATCCTGAGCAGCTCAAAAGGGCAGCATGGCGGCTATCAGCTGGCCCGGCCGAGCAGCAGGATATCGATCGCCAAGATCATCAGACTGTTCGACGGGCCGCTCGCCCCTGTCGAATCGGTCAGCGTGCATTTTTATAAGCCGACCATCATCGAGAAGGAAAAAAAACTGAGCGAAGTCATGAAAAAGATCCGGGATTATATCTCCGCAAAGCTTGAAAGGACGACTTTGCGGGACCTTATATAGAAGAAGATGCTTTAGCGTCATTCCGCGCGCAAACAACCTGATCCGGGAGAGTATATGAGACAAAAAAAGCACATGGTGATAAGCGTGGCGGCCGCCCTCGCCATCGTTTTCTCCGGTATCGCGGCCTCAGCCGATGACACCAGCGATCTGGTGCTCAAGCTGCTCATCAAGAAGGGCATCATCACCCAGCAGGAAGTCGACGAGATGAAGGCCGAGGTCGCAAAAGAAAAACCCGGATCGCCGAAAGAAGCAAAGGCAGAGGCAAAAGCTCCGGTTGTCCCTGAATGGGTCCAGAACATCAAGCTGAGCGGCGATGTCCGCTACAGGACGCGGGGAGACTGGGGCAAACCCGCGGCCGGTCTCTCAAAGCAGGAGTGGCGTAATTCAGTCCGCGCCAGATTCGCTCTTGAGGCGAAGATCAACGACTTTGCGTTCGTCGGCGCGAGGATCGCCGGCGGCGGCGGCAATCCCCGCTCGCTCGACGATACGCTCAATAACTACTGGAGTAAATCGGTCGTCTATTTTGACCAGTACTATTTCCGTCTCGAGGCGCCCAAAGACCTGCTCGACCGGTACGGTTCGTATATGAGCTCTCTCAAGTTCTGGGCAGGACGCTTCCCCAATCCTTTTGAGTATGTTTCTGAGCTCGAATGGGATGTCGATATCACCCCCGGCGGCGTCGCGCTTCAGTATGTTTCCCCAAAGATCGCCTGCTCATATCTTCCGAAGATGAATACCTACGGGAATTTCGGGATGCTGTGGGTCGATGAGAACGCCACGATCAACACCGATCCAATCCTGTTCGGCTACCAGGCCGGGTTCAAAACCGACAAATTCGGCATCTTTGACTCGACGATCAATTGCGGGGCCGCATTCTATGATTATGAGAATCTTAAGAACAAGACCCCGAACGCCAACAGCGCCGGCACGAACGCGCGCGTCTGGAAGGGCGATTTCGGCGACAGCACGGCGGTAAGCTCGAGCTCGCCGCTTTTGGGCACGTACAAATATGAATTCGCGGTGCTCGATGTCTTCCTGAAGATCGACAATGAGAAGGTCTTTGATTACGCGTTCCCCCACGGTTTTATGGGGGCCTTTCTTCATAATAGCGGATGTTCTGACGACACGACGAACAACGGCTATATGGGCGGCGGCTATATCGGCAAGGCAAAGATCAAAGAACCGAACGACTGGAAGGCTTCCTGCGAATGGCGCTACCTTGAACGCAACGCAATACCCGATTTTGTCCCTGACGCGACCGCGTACGGATTCGGCACCTATACCGCCTCGACCGCTCCGAGCGGCGTCAACGGCCTGCCGGTGGCCGGCGGGACCAATATGAAGGGTATCAAGCTGGCGTTCGAGTATCAGCTCTTCAAGAATATCTCGCTGGCGAGCGCGTACTATTGGTGCAACCCCATCAAATCGTTTGATAAAAGGGATCCCTGGAACGAGCTCTATATCGATATCGTGGCGAAGTTTTAGGCGGCCCGGTCGTTACCGTCCGGCCTGGAGCCGGATTATTTCATAAAAACCCTTTTCGTATTTAAAGAAAAGGGTTTTTATGTTGTTATGAGGGACGGCTCCTCATTTTGGAACTCGCTGATCGTAGTATCACTACAACGTCACCATTTTAAAATATTTCCCATCAACGATTGAAATATTACAGTTGCAACATTATAATCCATGCTATATTATATACCAAGGAACCGTCCTTCACCAATAACCAATAATTAATCCGATGAGATATATTCTACTTTCAGTGATCGCCATTGGGCTTCTTCTGGCTGTTGTCAATCGGGCGACAGCCGAAGAGACCATTGTCTGGGGAGAATGCGTGAAAGAGGCAAAAAAGAATCACCCCGATCTGATTTCGGCGCGCGAACAATTGAACCAGACAAAGGCCGAGAAGGAGATCACGCGAAGCGCCGTCATGCCCCAGGTAAGCGCGGCCTTCAGCGAGACTACTTCAAAAGCGGCGAGCCAGAGCTCTTCGAGCTCCTCTTCTTCAAGCTCCTCGGGGTCATCGAGGAAGGACTACACGACTACGTATCAATACAGCATCTCAGGCCAGCAGCTCCTGTTCGACGGGTTCAAGACGTCGTACGATCTGTCGGCGGCCGAAAGGACGATCAGGGCGTCGAAATACAACTATGAGGTGACCTCATCCGATATACGGCTCAGGTTGCGGACTGCTTTCATCGATCTTTTGAGCGCTCAGGAGCTTTTAAAGGTCACGGAAGAGATAGCCTCGCGCAGAAAACAGAACGTCGACCTGGTGACTTTGCGTTACGAAAGCGGCAGGGAGCACAAGGGTTCTCTTTTGACGTCCGAGGCCGACCTGGCCCAGGCGCAGTTTGAGGTGGAGCAGGCGAAAAGGAGTATCTGGTTATCCCAGAGGCGGCTTGTCAAAGAACTGGGTCGCTCAAAGCTTGTCATCCCCCTCGTCGCCAGCGGCGATCTCGGGATCAAGCGTCAATACCGCGAGAAACCGGATTTCGAATATCTCGCCGAAACCGCCCCTCTTCTGAAAGAGCTCATCGCGCGGAAAGAAGCAGCGAAGTTCGGCGAGAGGTCGGCGATCGCCGAGTTGTATCCTCAGGTGTACGCGACCGGAAGCGTCGGCAGGTCCGATACGGTATGGCTTCCGAAACGCAAAACATGGTTGGTAGGGACAAGCGTCTCCCTGCCGATCTTTGAGGGAGGGAGCACCTTCGCGAACATCTCCAAGACCCGCGCCCTCCTGAAACAGGCCCAGGCCGATGAAACGAGCGGGCGTGACGGCGTGATCCTCACGCTGGCCAATGCGTGGACCGATCTGCAGGACGCCGTCGATTCGGTGGAGATCCAGAAAAAGTTCCTGGAGGCGACCAAAGAGCGCTCCAGGATATCGGAAGCCGAATATTCAGTCGGGCTTCTTTCTTTTGATAATTGGGTTATTATTGAGGACAATTTCGTGAAGGCCAAAAAAGATCTGTTGAGCGCCGAGATGAACGCGTTGTTGGCTGAGGCAACCTGGATTCAGGCGCAAGGAGGGACGCTGGACTATGATGAAGAATAAGCGGGTATGGTATGTTATCCTATTGATTATCGTCGCGGTCGCTTTTATCGCGATAAAGGCAAATCAAAAACCATCGGCCGAAATCATCCGCGAGATACATCCTGTCATAGGCAGCATCCAGACATCGATCGATTCCACCGCAACGGTC
>Ga0315294_10010107_pt1 | contig 10347 bp, 11 predicted proteins | sample YL17G13_40_MG_FD_203626 | JGI IMG/M metagenome (GOLD analysis project Ga0315294, IMG submission 203626) | Sediment microbial communities from Yellowstone Lake, YNP, Wyoming, USA - YL17G13_40 | ecosystem: Environmental > Aquatic > Freshwater > Lake > Sediment | place: USA: Wyoming | collected...
CTCGCCGGCCCCTTCGCCAGCATGGTCCTCTGCGACCTCGGCGCCGACGTCATCAAGGTCGAGCGGCCGGGCGTCGGCGACGTGGCGCGCTACACGGCGCCCATCGTCAACGGCGAGAGCTGCTACTTCTTCAGCGTCAACCGAGGCAAACGCAGCCTGACGCTGGACCTCAAGTCGGAGCGCGGCCGCGACATCTTCCTCCGGCTGGTCGAGAAGGCGGACGTGGTCATGGAGAACTTCACCCCCGGCACGATGGAGCGGCTGGGCCTGGGCTATCCGACGTTGCAGGAACGGAACCCGCGCGTCATCTACGCTGCGACCTCCGGCTTCGGCCAGACTGGGCCCGACCGCTTCCGGCCGGCGCTGGACGTCGTCGTGCAGGGCATGGGCGGCATCATGAGCATCACCGGCGAGCCCGACGGCCCGCCCGTGCGGCCCGGCGCGTCGCTGGGCGACATCACCGGCGGCCTGTTCACGGCCATCGGCGTGCTGGCGGCGCTCCAGGAGCGCGAGCGCAGCGGTCGCGGCCAGATGATCGACGTGTCGATGCTGGACTGCCAGATATCGATCTTGGAGAACGCCTTCGTCCGCTACTTCGCTACGGGCGAGGTGCCCAAGCCGCTGGGCACGCGCCATCCGGTCGCGACGCCGTTCCAGGCGTTCCCGACGAAGGACGGCTACATCGTCCTGGCGCTGAGCTGGGGCGTCGAGAACCAGTGGGAGCTGTACTGCGCGACGATCGGCCGCCACGACCTTATCGATGACCCGCGCTTCGACACGCCGGCGTTGCGCACGGAGCACCACGGCGAGCTGGAGCCGCTGCTCATCGAGGCGATGCGCAAGAAGACGACGGCGGAGTGGCTGCGCGAGTTCGACGCCATAGGCCTGCCCTGCGGGCCGCTGAACAACATCCCTCAGGCGGCGGAGCAGCCGCAGGTGAAGGCGCGGGGGATGCTCGTCGAAGTGGAGCACCCGGTCATCGGCAGGCTGCCGCTGCCCGACACGCCGGTCAAGCTGTCGCGGACGCCCGGGGGCATACGCGGCGCATCGCCGGCGCTCGGCGAACACACCGACGCGGTGCTGCGCGACCTCCTAGCCCTCAGCGACGACGAAATCGCCGACCTCCGCCGCTCCTCCGTCATCTAGCGCTTCCCCCCGTGCATCGTAGCCGAGACTTTCCAGTCTCGGCGTGCTCGCCCCGCGAGAATTCCCCAAGAAATAGCCTGCCCCACCCCCTTGACAAGTCCCCTATATATAGCTAGGCTATATATCTAGCAGGGCTAGGTATCGAACACCGGAGGCAGGAAGACAGTGGAAGCACGAAGCAATAGCTACTGGGAGATGCTCATCAACCGCAGCGTGCAGCGGTTCTTCCTCCTCTTCGCTCTCCACCAGCGCCCCATGCACGGGTACGAACTCGCCCACACCATCCGCGACGCCTGCGGCGGCTGCTGCGAACCCACCGACGCCATGATCTATCCCACCCTGCGCGAGATGGTCGACGGCGGCTACATCGACTGCCGCGACGAGGTCGTCGCCGGTCGGACGCGAAAGGTCTGCCGCCTCACGGAGAAGGGCGAGGAAGCATATCGCGCGGCCGCGACCGCCTGGCAGCACATGCTGGGCCCGTTGAACCGCGCCGTTGACGCTGCCCTCAAGCCGTCGCGAAAACCGGCAATGGCGGCGAAATGCTGCACTCCGGCAGCGAAAGGGGACAAGAAATGACTACCTCACGAGATGTCGCACGGGCGGTCCTGAACCGCGACGCCATGGTCTACCCGGCAATGCGCGAGCTGGTCGAAGGCGGCTATCTCGATTGCCGCCAGGAGGACATTGAGGGAGAGCGGCGGCATGTCTGTCGACTCACCGAGAAGGGCAAAGAGGCGTATCTCGCGACGGCGAGGGTCTGGGAGCGGATGCGCTGACTTCGGGCAAACGCGCTGCATCATCGATGCTGATAACGAATCGATCCACGAGGCCGAAAGGAGACTACCATGACCGGGAACAACCCCGAAGACATCAAGCGCGCGGTCCTGAGCCGCTATAGCCGCCACGCCCAGCGACGTCTTGCGGCGCTCGAGGAGACGGGCGCATCATCCTGCTGCGGCGCCCCGCAACCGGCCGTCGACGAAGCGTCGAGCTGCTCCTGCTGCGGCGAGACCGACGCCCTCGCCGACGCCAACGTCACCCAGGTGCTGTACTCGGCGGACGAGCTGCGCGACCTGCCGGAGGACGTGCTCACGTCGCTCGGCTGCGGCAACCCGACGGCCATCGCCGGCCTGAACGAGGGCGAGTCGGTGCTCGACCTGGGCAGCGGCGGCGGCCTCGACTGCTTCCTCTCGGCGCAGAAGGTCGGGGCGAAGGGCCGCGTCGTTGGCCTCGACATGAGCGCGGACATGATCCAGCTAGCGCGTCGCAACGCCGGCCGCATCAGCGCCGAGAACGTGCGCTTCCGCCTGGGCGAGATGGAGGACATGCCCTTCGCCGACGCCTCGTTCGACGTCATCATCTCCAACTGCGTCATCAACCTCTCGCCCGACAAGGACGCCGTCTTCCACGAGACCCTGCGCGTGCTGAAGCCGGGCGGACGGCTACGGGCGTCGGACATCGTCTTCGCGCGCGAGCCGACGGAGCAGGAGCGAAGCGACCTCGCGAGTTGGACGGCGTGCATCGCCGGCGCCCTCACGGAGGCCGACTACGCGTCGAAGCTGCGCGCCGCCGGCTTTGAGGACGTGCGCCTGGAGCCGAAGGAGGGCACAGCCCCCGACAGCAACCTCTTCAGCGCCTACATATCGGCGACGAAGAGGCGCTAACGCCCAGGAGCGGCCACACTCGGCCACTCCGCTGTCTCCACCTCCAGGCCGACTGCGGGTTCTCCCCGTTGTTGACGACTATCTCTACGGCTGTCACAATTCTTCGGACTCGCGCGGGTCCCGTGCAGCCGCGTGAAAGGGAGACGCCAGATGTTCAAAAAGCTCGCCACAATCCTCGGCATGCTGCTCGTCGTTCTCGCCGTGGCCTGCGGCTCGGACAAAGAGTCGACATCCGACAAGGTCCAGAATGACAAGACCCCGGCCGCGACCAAGGCCGCAGCGACGAAGGCCGCGCCCACCAAGGAGGTCACGGAAGAGGCCGATGCAACCGAGGAGGCCGACGGCGGAGACTCCGCGGGCGCCCTGGAATCGCTGAGCTTCCTCACCGGAGGGATGTTCGGCGGAGAGAGCCAGACCGGCTCCCCTGAGGCGGCAGACCCGGAGCTCGCAAACCTGCTCATCACGGACACCGACCTGCCGACCACCTTCGCCGGCGTCGGCGGTGACACAGGCTTCAGCATGACGCTGCCGCAGGGCGAGGCCAAGATGGCAATGCGCACCTTCTCGGAAGGTGATCCCAACATGTCGCAGATGACGCCGACAATCGTCTCCGCGGCGATGTCGATGCCTCCTGCGGCCCTCGATGAGTTCGATTCGCAGCTCGCCCAGCTTGATAAGATGACCACCGAAGACATCCAGGAGGCCATGGGCGGCGCGTCGATGATGGGTATCGAGTTCAAGGAGCTCAGCGTCGGGACAATCAGCCTCGGCGATGGCGGCATGAGCATGCACATGGTCATGGACATGAGCGGCCTCGTCGAGGGGCTGGGCGAACTGGCCGAGGAAATGGGGGGATTCCCGACGGCGCTTTCGTTTGACATGATCGTCTTCAAGAAGGGCGACGTCGTCCTCATGGCCATGACGATGCTGCCCGCGGACCAGGAATCGCCGGTCGACGTGCAGTCGCTTGCAGAGATCATGGAGTCCAGAGCCCAGTAACACAGTCATCCTTCTGAGAGCATCGGGTCGCGGGGCAGCTTCGACTGTCCTGCGGCCCTTCTCTATCCCAAGCCGGCCCCTGCTCAGCGTGACGTTTGCGTGCAAAAACAGCATAAAAAGCCAATAAGCCTTGACAACCAGCTTAAGCGCATCCTATAGTTTGAATAGGCAGAAAGCCTTTCTCGAACGGGGGAGCGAAAGGACGCGAGTGTGAAAGGGCCGCTATTCCAGACTGAGAACCTGCACGTCAGCGTCGAAGGCAAGGAGATCGTCAAGGGGCTGGACCTTGTCGTCGACCGCGGCGAGGTCCACGCTATCATGGGGCCCAACGCCTCGGGCAAGAGCACGCTCGCCAACGCCATCATGGGCCACCCGCGCTATCAGGTCACGAAGGGTCGCGTGCTGTTCAAGGGCGAAGACGTTACAGCCCTCAGCCCCGACGAAAGGGCCCGACGCGGCCTCTTCCTCGCTTTCCAGTACCCGCGAGCGATCCCCGGCGTCACGATGGTCAACTTCCTGCGCTCGGCTCTGCGCGCCGTCCGCGGCAGTGACGTGCCCGTGCGCGAATTTCGGACGATGCTGCGCGAGACGATGGCGATGCTGAAGATTGACGAAGACTTCGCCCGGCGCTACATCAACGACGGCTTCTCCGGCGGCGAGATGAAACGCGCCGAGGTTCTCCAGATGGGCATCCTCCAGCCCGACATGGCGATCCTCGACGAGACGGATTCCGGCCTCGACATCGACGCTCTGCGGACGGTCGCCGAAGGCATCAACAGCTTGATGAACGAAGATCGCGGCATGCTGGTGATCACCCACTACCAGCGAATCCTTGACTACGTGCAGCCGGGCTTCGTCCACGTGCTGTTCGATGGTCGCATCATCAAGTCGGGCGGACCGGAGATCGCTCACGAGCTGGAGGCGGAAGGCTACGAGCGTATCACCGGCGCCAGCGTGGTTGGCGAGGTGGCGTCGTGACGGACCGCAAAGTCTCGGAGATGGCGCCGGACGCCTACAAGTGGGGCTTCCACGACGAGGCGCGATACCTCTTCCGCACCGAGAAAGGCCTCTCGCGCAAGGTCGTCGAGGAGATCGCCGGCATCAAGGAGGAGCCGCAGTGGATGCGGGATATGCGCTTCCGCGCGCTGGAGGTATTCGAGGGCAAGCCGATGCCCTCCTGGGGGCCGGACCTCTCGGCAATAAACCTGAACGATATCTACTACTACGCCCGCGCCAGTGAGAGGCCGGAGCGCGATTGGAGCGAGGTCCCAGACTACATCCGACAGACGTTCGACCGGCTGGGCATTCCCGAGGCGGAACGCAAGTTCCTTGCCGGCGTCGGCGCCCAGTACGACTCCGAGACCGTATATCACAACATGCGCCAGGAGCTGGCGAAGCAGGGTGTCATCTTCGCCGACACCGATACCGCCGTCCGCGAGCACCCCGACCTGGTGCGGCGCTATTTCGGCACCGTCGTCCCGCCCGCCGACAACAAGTTCGCCGCCCTCAACAGCGCTGTCTGGAGCGGCGGCAGCTTCATCTACGTCCCTGAGGGCGTGCACGTGGACATACCGCTTCAGGCCTACTTCCGCATCAACGCCGAGAACATCGGCCAGTTCGAGCGGACGCTGATCATCGCTGAGCCAGGCAGCTTCGTCCATTACATAGAGGGGTGCACGGCGCCTATCTACACGACGAACTCGCTGCACGCCGCCGTCGTCGAAGTCATCGTCAAGAAGGGGGCGCGCGTGCGCTACAGCACGGTCCAGAACTGGTCCACGAACGTCTACAACCTGGTGACGAAGCGCTCCGTCGCCTACGAGGACGCTATCGTCGAATGGGTCGACGGCAATCTGGGAAGCAGGGTGACGATGAAATATCCCGCCATCTATCTCATGGAGCCCGGTGCCCACGGCGAGGTCCTTTCGCTGAGCTTCGCCGGTCGCGGGCAGCACCAGGATGCGGGCGCCAAGGCCGTCCATGCCGCGCCCTACACCACCTCGGTCATAAGGTCGAAGTCCGTCAGCAAGGACGGCGGACGGGCCAGCTACCGCGGCCTCGTGAAGGTGAATCGCGGTGCGAAGGGCATTCGCTCTAGCGTCCGCTGTGACGCCCTCCTCCTCGATGAAGACTCGCGCTCCGACACATATCCGACGATGGAGATCGACGAGCGCGATTCCAGCGTCAGCCACGAGGCGAGCGTGAGCAAGGTTGGCGAGGAGCAGCTCTTCTACCTGCAGAGTCGCGGGATCGACGAGCAGGAGGCGACGAAGATGGTCGTCAACGGCTTCGTGGAGCCGATCGTCAAAGAGCTGCCCATGGAGTACGCCGTCGAGTTGAACCGCCTGATCGAATTGCAGCTCGAAGGGGCGATTGGGTAGCGACGATGCTTGACTCCGTATCGCTTCGAAAGCGGCAGGCCATCGAGGAGCTTTCGGCCCGTCACGAAGAGCCAATCTGGCTCTTGCAGCACCGCCTGAAGGCCTGGCGCCTGTACGAAGACATACTGCCGCCCAGCGGCGAGGAAGAAGAATGGCGCCGGACCGATCGCAGCGTCCTCAGCCTGGAAGGCGTGCGGCTGTTTCCGGGTGCGGTCACAAACCTGCCTGCGCCGCGACGCCGCGGGCGTGACGGCTACGCGGGCGAGATCGATCAGCGAGACGGCGTGACGATTAGTCGCAGGCTGGCGGCGGACCTGGAACGACAGGGAATCGTCTTCAGCGACCTGCACGCCGCGGCCAGAGAGCATCCCGAGCTTTTACGGGCGTATTTCATGACGGAGGCCGTGCAGCCGATTTCCTGGAAGTTCGTCGCGCTACACGCCGCGCTCTGGCGGGGCGGCGTCCTCCTATACGTCCCCGCTGGTGCTCAGATAAGCGTCCCGCTTCACGCCGCCGTGGGCCTGAGCCGCAGCGGCGGCGTCGCCGTCTTCCCGCACACCCTCATCGTCGCCGAAGAGGGGAGCAGCGTCACCCTTATCGAAGAGCACGCCTCGCACGACGACGTCCGGCCGGGCCTGAGCAGCGCCGTCGTCGAGCTCCTCGTGCGTGACGGCGCGACCGTGCGCTACATCGGCGTGCAGGACTGGGGCAAGAACGTGAACAGCTTCTCGACGATCCGCGCGGTGCTGGGCGCCGACAGCCGGCTGGAGATCGGGCTTATCGGCAGCGGGAGTCGCTCCGCGAAAGCGAACGTGGAAGCGGTGCTATCGGCGCCGGGCGCGAGCGCGAACATCGTCGGTCTCTTCCTGGCCGGCGGCGAGCAGCACATGAACTACGCGACGGTACAGGACCATCGGGCGGCGAATACCACCAGCGATCTCCTGTTCAAGTCCGTGCTGAAAGACAGCGCCCGCCTTGTGTGGAACGGCCTGACGCGCATTCGCAGGGGCGCCGCCGAGAGCGATGCCAACCAGAGCAGCCAGAACCTCCTCCTAGGTGAAAGCGCCCGCGTAGCGCAAATCCCCGTCCTCGAGATCGAGGCGCACGACGTGACGCGATGCAGCCACGGCGCCACCGTCAGCTCCGTCGACGAGGAGCAGCTCTATTACATGATGTCGCGCGGCCTTACCCGCCAGGACGCGACGCAGGCAATCGTCGATGGCTTCTTACGGCAAGGGCTGGAGCGCCTGACACCGGTGAGCGCTAACGACGGCATCGGCCGCGCGCTGGAGCGCCGGCTGCTGGCGAAGGTGGCCTAGCGATGCCGGATTTCGTGAAAGCCGCGGAGACCGGGGACGTTCCTCCGGGGAGCGTGAAAGCCGTGGAGATCGATGGCCGGCGGATAGCCGTCTGCAACGTCGATGGCGATTACTACGCCGTCGACGACGTGTGCACGCACGACGGCGGCCCGCTCGGCAGCGGCAAGCTCTGCGACGGCCAGATCGAGTGCCCGCGCCACGGCGCCCGCTTCGACGTGCGCAGCGGCCGTGCGGTGGTGCTACCGGCTGTCTTGCCCGTTCGCACCTATGCCGTCGAGGTGGCCGGTGGCGACGTGAGGGTGTCCCTCGAAGGAGGGCGTGATGTTTGACGTCGAATCTATAAGAAAGGACTTCCCCATATTGCAGCGCACGGTCCACGGCAAGCCGCTGGTCTACCTGGACAACGCCGCCACCAGCCAGAAGCCGCTGGCCGTCATCGACGCCCTCGTCGAGTACTACGAGCGTTACAACGCCAACATCCATCGCGGCCTGCACACCCTCGCCGAGGAGGCGACCGCGCGCTATGAAGAGGTCCGCGAGAAGGTGCGGCGCTTCATCAACGCGCCGGACAAAGTAAGCATCATCTTCACGCGAAACGCGACGGAGTCGATAAACCTCGTCGCATACGCCTGGGGGCGCACGCACATCCGCGCCGGCGATGAGATCGTCCTCACGGTCATGGAGCACCACAGCAACATTGTGCCCTGGCAGGTACTGGCGAAGGAGACCGGCGCCGTCCTCCGCTTCGTCGACATCGACGACGAAGGCCGACTGCGCGACGACTGGCGAGAGCTTATCGGCGAGAAGACGCGGCTAGTGGCCCTGACACAGATGTCGAACGCGCTGGGCACCATCAACCCCGTGCGCGAGATAGCGAACGCCGCGCACCGGCACGGCGCCCTCGTCCTCGTCGACGGTGCGCAGAGCGTGGCGCACATGCCCGTCGACGTTCAGGACCTGGACTGCGACTTCCTTGCCTTCTCCGGACACAAGATGCTCGGGCCCACCGGCGTAGGCGTGCTCTACGTGCGGCGTAGCGTCCTTGACGATATGACACCCTTCTTGACCGGCGGTCACATGATCAGCAAGGTAACCCTGGAAGAGACTACCTGGAACGAACTCCCGTGGCGCTTCGAGGCGGGAACGCCTAACATCGCCGACGTTATCGCTTTCGGCGCCGCCATCGATTATCTCGAGGGGATCGGGATGGACGCGGTGCGCCGCCACGACGAAGCGCTGACGACGTACGCGTTAGACGTGCTGTCGCAGATACCGAACTTGAAGCTGTACGGACCGCGCGACCCCTCTGACCGCGGCTGCGCCATCTCCTTCAACTACGGGGAGCTTCACCCCCACGACCTGGGAACCGTCCTGGATAGCTACGGCATCGCGATTCGCGCCGGTCACCACTGCGCGCAGCCCCTTATGAACCGGCTGGGTGTCCCGGCGACAGCGCGCGCCAGCTTGTACGTCTACAACCGCCGCGAGGAAATCGACGTCCTGGCGGAGGGAATTCAAGAAGCCGCGAGGTTTTTCGGCGATGTCATCGACGCCCGAACCAGAGCTTGACGAGCTATACAAAGACCTGATCCTCGACCACTACCGACGGCCGCGGAACCGCCGTCCTGTCGCCGAGCCGAAGGTCGTCGGTGAGGGCTTCAACCCGCTCTGCGGCGACGAGATTGCCGTAGAAGTGCACTTCAACGGCGAGGTCATGGCCGACGTTGGCTTCGAAGGCCGCGGCTGCTCGTTGAGCCAGGCCTCTGCCTCCATGATGACGGAGGCGGTGAAGGGGAGAACGGTTGCGGAGGCGCGCTCGCTCATCGACGCCTTCGCCCGCATGATGACCGACCCCGACTTCCAGCCTTCGGACGGGCTCGGCGACCTGGAAGCGTTCACCGGCGTGGCCAAGTACCCCGTGCGTGTGAAGTGCGCGACTCTTGCCTGGCACGCCCTCCTCGACTTGCTCGGCCGCCGCGGCGAGGCTCAAGAGGAGGGCTAGCCGTGTTCTTCTCCGAGGACGTGGTCCGCGAGCGCCTGCGCGACGTTCTGGACCCCGAGATGCGCCTCAGCATCGTCGACCTGGGGCTCATCTACGCGATCGAAATCGACGGCGCCGCTGTGCGCGTCACCTATACGCTCACCAGCCCGGCCTGTCCCCTGGCGCCGGTCATCGCGGAGCAGATTCGCGCGGCCGTGCTGGACGTGCCCGGCGTGCGCGAAGTCGATCTATCGCTGACCTTCGATCCGCCCTGGGACCCGCGCACGATGGCCAGCGAAGACGCAAGAATGGAACTGGGCATCTGGTAGCCGAGTCTGATTCCTCCCCCTCGAATCCATTGAGGGGTTACCCCCCAAGTTAAGTCGGGTGCAGACACCCTTCATCCAGCCCTCCTGAGTATCGACACACAGATAGACCCCAAACGGTTGGAACGGTGGCCAGGAGGATGGTCGCCGCAAGTCCCGCCCCAGCAGGCGGGAGGTGGGCCGCGTCGCACCGGGCCCTGCTCCGAATAAGGAGGGAGTGAATGAGCAGAATACTTAAGCTACTGAAACGGGCAACAAGGGAAGAGGAAGGCATCACCGGTCTGGAGACCGCCATCATATTGATCGCCTTCGTAGTCGTGGCGACCGTCTTCGCGTTCGTCGTGCTGAGCACCGGTCTGTTTAGCGCTGAGCGGGGCAAGGAGGCGGTCTACTCGGGACTGCAGAAGACCAGGGGCACGCTGGAACTTCGTGGCAGCGTGATCGGTAACACCGATGGCACGATCGTGGAGACTCTCGTCTTCGACCTTGCCAACGCGGCCGGCGGCGAGCCCGTGAACCTTGACCCGG
>Ga0315294_10010109_pt1 | contig 10346 bp, 8 predicted proteins | sample YL17G13_40_MG_FD_203626 | JGI IMG/M metagenome (GOLD analysis project Ga0315294, IMG submission 203626) | Sediment microbial communities from Yellowstone Lake, YNP, Wyoming, USA - YL17G13_40 | ecosystem: Environmental > Aquatic > Freshwater > Lake > Sediment | place: USA: Wyoming | collected...
ATGATCTTTACACCCATAAACAATATGAATTCTGGGCATATCAGCATTTATTCTTTTTAAGTTTTTCGGTCACCCCGAAACTTAATCTAGCCCCGTTTTACACAACAATTAACAGTCGATATCAAAACGAAAATGAATATAATTTCCCACTCGAAGCATCTGATAGTTTTAATTATACACACTACTCAATTTCACGATTTAACAATAACTTTCATTCACAACAAGTTGGTCTAGGTATGAAATACGGTTGGAAGAATAATTCGTTGGAGTTTTCTATTTCATTACAAAAGGAAAGAAACCAAGATAATGGTACCGGACTGGATTCAACATGGGGAATATATAATTGGACATATAGTAATATTTTCGATAGTTCATATCACTATTATCTGGATAAAACCATTTATTTCGATAAGTACATGGACAATAATCAAGGAACAAGACAAAACAATATATTGCGATTGGCCGCTAGATGGTCTAAGGAAGTCAACAATAATGATAGAATCAATTCTATTTTCGATTTTGATTATAACTCCGGGGTACCAATTTCCTCGAACTACGACTCTATCTTACACTTCTCTCTTGATTCATCGTATCACCGTTGGCGAAATTATCCGTATTCCGAATCAACAATGGTCATTGTCGAAAATGAACAAACCTATGATAAACATTTTAACGATATAAGTGGCAAATATACGGAAACCAAGTTAAGTGTCGGAGTCGGTTGCGAAAATGCGATTACCAAGTTTATTCAAGGATTTGTAGGTTTCGAATCAATATTCAGTCTTGATAACGATAGTACTCTCAAAGAATACATTGATATTGAATCGGCAAACGGAGTGAGTGATACGCAAAAAACATTTACTTATTCTATTAACAGAAGTAAATATGTTGTAATTTCGGTTCCGGTTGGTTGGGAATATAAAATGTTTTCTCCTCTAATAATAAGATGGGGTATGACACCAACAGTCTCATTAGAATGGACAAAGGCAAAACTCGATTACGAAACTATGTACTATAATAGTCACTATGAAACTTTAGAATGGAAATATGCGATTGGATTAGAATATAAAGTGAATAAAACCCTATCGCTCAATGCATACAATATTGGTAATCTTTTTAATATAAAAGAATTTGCACTACAAGTCAAATACATATTCTAACTTTCATACCTGATTTATTCGTGATTATTGACTTTTTAAAAATCCCAATTAATATTTTTCTATGATAATAAATTCAAGGAGGATAAATGAAAAAACTGCTAAATATAGTTTTAATATTGCCCTTGGTACTAAGTTGCAAAATGGCGAAAACTAAAACCCCGGCACATAAATTCTGGTTAAAGGGCGGCTATTTTGTTCAGACCAATATTGACTTGAAGAATTATGACAAAGGTATTATCCGTGCTCAGGTGGAAAACAGCTGGCAGGATTTCAAAATACAGCAGTTACCCGATGCCTTCTTAGATTGGGATTTTGAGCGCCGTCTGGAAACTTTTACACAGATTCGAAAAGGTAGTATGCCGGCTTTGGCTGGTGCTCACAATGGTATGGTTGCATCGCACGGGTTAAAACGTAAAGATGCTTATTTCTCGATTAATAATGCGGTTAAAGGTATGGGATTTTTACCTAAACCGGAAAGACTGGAACAAACATTGAATCTTTTAAAATCGACCTTTGATTCAAGCGATACAAAAAAACTGGCAATACTCGAAAGTCTATATAAAAATGGCAAAGATATCTTTGACCGAACCAAACAAATTTCTTTAGAGTTATATGCGACACCGGATTTTGAAACTCATACTTTCCTGAATCAGATGACTGACCCTGGTGTTGCCATTGTCTTCCTGGATTTTCCTTCTTATGAACTCAGAGCGATTACCCAGTTGATTCATCCTGCTAATCCGAACTTGACCGCCTATGAAAAAAATGTTGTCGATTATATCAATACGATTCACGATTATTTTCACAGCCGTTCACCGCGACCTTCAATCGGTGTGATTTATCACATTATTGAAGTATTTGACAATTCACCGGGACGGGCAAAAGGAGTTAGAATCGTTCCGCCATTACCGTAATTTATATTAATTTGAAGTTATAGTTATCGTTAGCAATATTCATTAAAATAATGGAAGAAGTTGGTAAAATAACTGAACTTATCGGTACAAAAGCTAAGATTGAAATAACACCATCTTCTTTGTGCGGCAAATGTGCACAGGAAAAAGTATGTAACCCGTTCGGACAAAATAAAAAACTGATTGAACTGAACAACACTGTTAACGGACAAATCGGCGACCTGGTAAAAATAGAAATCAAGAGAAAAGCCAGGTTCTTACGATATCACTCGTATTTGGTTTACCCACCCTTCTATTTGTTATCGGTGTTATTATCGGTCAGAAAATTGGTGGTGATAAACTTGCTGCATTATTTGCTGGTGCTGGTCTAATTATCGCCTATGTGATTGTAAAAATAATCAATAACCGAATTGCAAATAAAGGAAATGAATTAGCTAGAATTAAAGAGAAAATATTACCTGAAGAAAATTTTGATAAATAATCTTATCGAAGAACTATTATCTCACAAGCCAGATGTGTTTGTAGACTCTGGTGCTCTGAAATCTTTCCATGCTTGAGCTATTTGCTTAAGTTTATTATTGACTCGATAATTAACTGTATCTTTAGGATAATTACCTTTTTCGTCCTTATCCCCTGCTTTAACACCAGTTAGTAATTCTATACCCTCGTCAATTCGCTTCACGGAATAAATATGAAATTTAACTTGTTTGACTGCGTCCACAACTTCATTGCGCAGCATCAGATCATCGATATTCGACTCTGGTATTATCACACCTTGCGTGCCAGTTAATCCTTTGGATTTGCATACTGCAAAAAATCCTTCGATTTTCTGATTTACTCCGCCAATCGGCTGAACTTCACCTTTTTGATTGACCGAACCGGTTACTGCCAAATCCTGTCGTATTGGTAGTTCACTCAGACTTGAAAGTAAAGCATAGAGTTCGGCGGAAGAAGCGCTGTCTCCTTCAACGCCGCCGTATGATTGTTCAAAGCACAAACTTGCGCTTAATACCAGCGGTTTATCCTGCGCATACTTATGACGCAAATAACCCGAAAGGATGAATACACCCTTGCTGTGTATTGGTCCGGACAATTCTGCTTCGCGCTCGATATTAATCACGCCCGATGTTCCGACCGCGGTTTTAGCAGTTATCCGTGACGGTCGGCCAAATGAATATTCACCGGTCTCATAAACCGAAAGCCCGTTTACTTGACCGATAACACTGCCTTGGGTATCAATAAATACAAGACCCTGGTCAATCATCTCTTGAATTTTATCTTCAACCATGCTCACCCGTTCAATCCGTTCTTCAATTGCTTTATCCACATATTTGCTGGTAATTATTTTTGCCTTGTCTTTGTTTGCCCAGTAATTTGCTTCCTTTAGAATATCCGCAATAACATTGAATTGAGTTGAAAGATGATTTTTCCTTCCCCCCAAGCGGATACCATATTCAACCAACGATGCGATTGCCGTTTTGTCAAAATCCATAAGTTTCTCTTTGTCAGAAATCGATTTAATCACTTTTGCATATTGGCGGACTGCTTCATCTGTTGCCGGCATCACCCAGTCAAAATCCGCCCGCACTTTGAATACCTTCTTAAAATCCTCGTCATTTTCATATAAAACATTATAAACATATGAATCACCAATCATAATTACTTTCAAATCAATCGGTACGGGCTCGGGTTTTAACGCAGATAAAGCGAGCATCGCGTACGGGTCGTATGAAGAAATCTCAAGAACCCGGTTTCGTAATGTCCGCTTCAGTGTCGGCCAAACACCCGGTTCTAATACTGCATCCAGTGCATTAATAACTAAAAATCCACCATCTGCTTTTAATAATGAACCGGCTTTGATTTTGGTAAAATCAGTACGCCATTGACCATTTCTATCCCAAACCCGTTCAATCGTACCAAAAAGATTTTTATGGGTTGGGGTATTTTCAAATATAATTGGTGCTCCCTTTTCTTTTGAATTATCGACCAGTACATTAACCTTAAACTCCAAAAATGAATCGACATATTGCATCGGCATTTTTTCATCTTTTGGTATAAATCGCTCGATATTAGATAAAATCTCTTTTTCTACTTCTGCCAGATATTCGTTAATCTTCTCATTAGAAAAGTCTTCTTTGATATCTTTAATGTGCTCAGTCACCACTGGTTTTACTGTATCCTGATCTAATTGCATTAATGTTTGACGAGTGTCTTTTTCCGTTGCTTTAATTCTTTTAAAAACATCGTCTAACTCTTTAGAAAATTGATAGTATTGGTCACGTATTTTTTCATATTTTTCTTTGGTTAGTTTTTTCTCTTCTAATAAATCGGCTAGACCAGCAAGACTGATTTGCTGTTTATCAATAATATAGACCAATTCCGGACGCCCGACCGGTAAAACCTGCACCAAACTAAAACTTTTAGCTTGCAGTTTCTTTTCGAATTCCCGTGCAATAGCTGCTGATTGTTCTTTGAATGACTCAACCAGCTGGTTTTTACGGGTTTGATAGGCTTCGTTTTCAAATACAACCGGAATATTCTTCTTAAGATACTCGATATATTCATCCATCGCTTTTGAAAACTTAATACCTTTACCGGGCGACAGTCTTATTAACCTTGGTGAATCCGGGTCTGAGAAATTATTAACATACAAAATATCATCCGGTGTCTTCTTGTCTTTTTCTAAATCATCTAACAAACATTTGACCGCGGTTGTTCGACCGGTCCCGACATAACCAGTCACAAAAATATTATAACCAGTACTTGATATTTCTAATCCAAGTTTTAATGCATCCATCGCACGCTTCTGACCAACAATATCTGCACATTTTTCCAAATCGCATGTTGAATTAAAACCTAAACCTTCTGGATTAACAATTTTTCGTAATTTTTCTACGGGCAATTCATATTTATTGGTTGGCATTATTAAACTCCTGTTCTGTTTTAATTGAAAATTAAAAACAGGCGGTTGCTAAGCATATTCTTAAAAGAGCCTCTTATGTAATAAGATTATCGAGGTGATATACCTCAGTCTGCTCTTTAAAAGACTCGCTGTCCCGTATCGGGCACGTTGCAACCGCCTATTATTTGGCAGTTTGTTGTACAACTCAGAAAAAATATTTGGCACCTTTATTATTCCTTTTTAAATCTAAATTAGTATAAGACCTATACAACAATTGTCAATATTTTTTTTTATTGTTGACAGTTTAGAAATTATCAATATTCTATAAATGATGATAAAAATACCACAAATTCCTTTAACGAGTGATACCGTCGTTTCGGTCGCACAACAAAAACAAAAAACCATTTTAGCCAAAAAGCATTACGCACCGATTATTAGTGCTTACAAATTCGTAAATAAATTAAAAGATCAAAATAAACCGGTTTACGGTGTAACGACCGGGTTCGGTGCATTAGCTGGTGTGATTCTCAGTCAAAACAAACTGAAGCAGTTGCAGACTAATTTAATCTACTCGCATGCAGTAGGCTCTGGTCCTGTTTTAAATAAGGATATTGTGCGTGCTGCAATGTTTTTGCGTGCCAATATGCTTGCCAAGGCACATTCCGGTGTCAGAATCGATTTGATTAACACCTTGCTTGCAATGTTAAATAAAGATATTGTACCCGTAGTTCCTGAAACCGGTTCGGTCGGCGCATCCGGCGACTTATCGCCATTAGCATTTATCGCCCGCAGTTTACTTGGTTTTGGTCAGGTTTATTATCAGAATCGTGTAATGAAATCAATTGATGCATACAAAAAAGCTAATATAAAACCAATTGCATTAGAACCCAAAGAAGGTCTTGCTTTAATCAACGGCACTGAGATGATGACCGCAAATGGAGCGCTCCTCATTAACAAATCAGAGTATCTGGCAGATGTTGCAGATATTGCTTCGGTATTAAGTGTGGTTTCATTGCAGGGAAAAACCGAGCCGTTCGATATGCGCATCATTGAACTTAAACCGCATCCCGGTCAGATATTGGTCAATAAAAATTTAATTAAGCTTTTAAAAGGTTATCAAACAACCGGCAAAAAAGTCCAGGATGCTTATTCAATTAGGTGTATTCCGCAGATAGCCGGTGCAGTGCGTGAAGGCATTAAATTTGCCAAAAATATTATTGAAACAGAGATGAACTCGGTTACGGATAATCCGATTATTGTCTACGATTCAAAAACTAAAAATCATCAGATAATTTCTGGTGGTAACTTCCATGGTCAGTCAATTTCTCTAGCATTTGATACACTTGGTATCAGTCTTGTGACTATGGGATTAATTTCTGAACGCAGAATTTTCAGAATCCTCGATGATAAATTATCCGGCTTGCCGCCATTTTTGGTCAAAGAAGCCGGTGTCAATTCTGGTCTGATGATGCTTCAGGTATTAGCCAGCGCTTTGTGCGCGGAAAACCGTATTTTGGCCAGTCCCGCATCCATCCAATCTTTGCCGACCTCGGCTTCGCAGGAAGATTTTGTCAGCATGGGTATGACCGGAGCCAACAAGACCAGAAAAATCTGTGACAATACAATCACAATCCTGGCAATCGAATTAATCTGCGCGCGTCAGGCAATCGAGTTGGCAGAGTATCCGGTTCCTCAGGGAGTAAAAAATCTTTACCATGAAATCATGAATACGGTTCCGTTCATTACTGACGACCGTCTGTATCAGGAAGATATTGAAAATGTCAAAGCATTGCTTGATAAACCCGATTTTCGCAAGAAGGTTTTAAACGCATGCAAAGCTTAAAAACCAAATCTGGTTATATTTTAAGACTTGTTCGCGGCGAAGAGATAATCTCAACTCTTAAAGATTTTATCAAAGATAAAAAAATTCATGGCGGTTTTTTATTCGGGCTTGGTGCAGGCAAAGAGATTACCCTTGGTTTTTATGACGCCGACAAAAAGACCTATCACAAGCGGTTTTTCGCCGACGACCATGAATACACTTCCTTAGTCGGTAATATTTCATATCTGGATGATGAGCCGGTTATTCATATTCATGTAGTAATCAGCGCGGAAAATTTTGTTTCGTACAGCGGTCATCTCTTTTCCGGCAAGGTATCGGCAACCTGCGAGATTTTTATCTCATTGCTGGACAAAAAACTGATTCGCAAACCTGACCCGTCGGTTGGTTTAAATTTAATTCAGTTAGAAAATTAATATTTTATTTGTAATCTTCAAATTAATTCATGTTTAAACTAAAAGCACCATTCAAACCATCTGGTGACCAGCCCGAAGCAATTCAAAAATTATCTCAGGGTCTAAAAGACAATAAAAAGTATCAGACCCTGCTTGGTGTTACTGGTTCGGGTAAAACTTTTTCCATTGCCAATGTCATTGCCAAAATCAATCGACCGACCATTATTATTTCCCACAACAAGACTTTAGCCGCCCAGTTGTATGGCGAGTTCAAGCAGTTCTTCCCGGAAAATGCAGTTGAATATTTCATTTCGTATTATGATTATTACCAACCCGAAGCTTATGTGCCGGCAATAGACATGTATATTGAAAAAGACGCCTCGATTAACGAAGAGATTGAACAACTGCGCATCCGCGCGGCATCTAGCTTGATTGAACGAGATGATGTTATTATCATTGCATCGGTCTCGTGTATTTACAATCTTGGTGAACCCGAAGAGTATAAAGCATCGCTCATGTCCTTGACCGTTGATAAAAATCTGGAGCGGGAAGAATTATTGGAAAAACTAATTGGCATGCAGTATTCCCGCAATGACACCGAGCTCAGACACTCGTGTTTTAGGGTGCGCGGTGATGTGGTTGAAATTCATCCCTCGCATACTGAATTTGGCATCCGCATTGAGTTAAGTCAGAACAAGATTGAACGCATCTCAACCTTTGAAATTCTTACTGGTTCAGTAATTGAGCGACCGGAAAAAATCAGCATCTATCCGGCAAAATATTTTGTTACCAGTCCTGATAAAATTAAATCAGCAGTCACTTTAATTGAAGCTGAATTAACTCAACGATTGGCAGAATTACAATCCCAGAATAAATTACTCGAAATGCAACGATTAAAGAGTAGAACCCGTTTCGATATCGAAATGATGCAGGAATTCGGTTATTGCCCGGGTATTGAAAATTATTCGCGGCACATCACCAATCGACCGCCTGGCTCACGCCCTTTTTGTCTGTTAGATTATTTCCCTAAAGATTATCTGCTCGTAATTGATGAATCGCATCAAAGTATACCGCAGATTATCGGAATGTATAACGGCGACCGAGCCCGCAAACAGGTTTTAGTAGAATATGGTTTTCGTCTGCCATCCTGTCTTGACAACCGACCGTTAAAATTCGACGAGTTCCGTTCTTTGATTAATCAGTGTATCTTCACTTCGGCAACCCCTACTGAATATGAAATCCGATTAAGCGGTAATGAAGTAGTCGAGCAGATTGTCCGACCTACTGGTTTAATTGACCCGCAGATGATTGTCCGACCAGTCACTAATCAGGTTGACGATTTAATCAAAGAGATACGAGCAAGAGTCGAGAAAAAAGAGCGGGTGCTGGTAACAACTCTGACCAAACGGATGAGTGAAGATTTAGCCGAATACCTGACCGAGATGGGCATCAAGGTAAAATATCTCCATTCGGAAATTGGTGCAATCGAGCGTATTGACATTCTGCGCGGACTTCGGCTCGGCGAATTCGATGTGCTGGTTGGAATCAATTTATTAAGAGAAGGACTGGATTTACCAGAAGTCTCATTGGTCGCAATTCTGGATGCGGACAAAGAAGGTTTTTTACGCGATGAGCGAAGTTTAATCCAAACCTCGGGTCGTGCTGCCCGTAATCTTGCCGGGGTTGTAATTTTATATGCCGATACTTTGACCCGTTCAATCAAAGGTGCATTAGCTGAAGCCGAGCGACGGCGAAAAAAACAGACCGAATATAATTTAGCACATAACATCACACCCAAGTCAATTCAGAAATCAATCAGTCAGGTTCGCCAGACTACGATTGTTGCCGATGCCAAAACTGATTACGGCGATGATGATGTGCTGGCAGAAATCTCATCTGATGCGGATAAAATAGAAGTCCTTGCCAAGCTTGAATATGCGATGAAAAAAGCCGCAGAAGAGCTTGAATTCGAACGCGCGGCTAAAATCCGCGACCAGATAAAGAAAATCCGTCAGGAACTGGATGATGAAGTCTTGAAGAACGCGCGCAAACAACGTCCCCGCAAATAAACTTGTCTTATATAATTACCATCAAAGATTTTTTCTATTCCGCAATAAAACGGACAATCAGCACCTTCCTCGATTTAATGAAAATCATCATCCCGGTTTATACGCTGGTCTATATTTTATCAATCACTCCCCTATTAAAGATGTTCGGTGACTTTTTAGCGCCGGCAATGAAGTTTTTTGGTCTACCTGGTGAAAGCGCTTTAGCTTTGATTCTTGGCAATTTCATCAACATCTATGCCGCAATCGGTGTTATTCCGCAACTGCATTTAAACCCTCATCAGATAACGACCATTGCTTTGATGCTGCTCATATCCCATAGCCAGTTACTCGAAACATCGGTCTTTATCAAGCTCAAAACCCGCTTTATCTTTCTTTTATTATTACGCATCATCATGTCAATCATTGTTGGTTTATTATTTGCTAAGATATGATATTTACTAATTATTTAAAAGGCGTTCTCAGTTTAGCCGGTAAGACCTTTGTCATCCTGCTCATTGTATTTATCTTTCTCGAATTAATTCAGCGCTCAGGAATTTTGACCAAAGGCATCAATGCGGTCGGCAAATTTATTAAGTTTTTAGGATATAAAAAAGAATCGTCAGCTCCGCTTTTAGCTGGAATTATACTCGGAATAATTTACGGCGCGGGTGTGATTGACGATATGATTAAAAAAGAGAATATTGATAAAAAACAAGTTTTACTTGTTTCGGTATTTCTATCAATGTGCCATGCAATTTTTGAAGATACCGGATTATTTTTGATGCTCGGCGCGAGTCTGTTCTGGATAACCATACCCAGAATATTATTGGCAATGATTGTAACAATCCTTGTCAGTCAATTCATCAGGGAAAAACCTGCTAAACAGAACTAAACACTGAAACCACTGAAAAATAGCCACTGATTTACACAGATAAAACCCTTTGTCATTCTGAGAGAGCGTTAGCGAAAGAAGAATCTCGTTTTAACCACAGATTAACACAGATATACACAGATAATACCTTTTTGTCATTCTGAGTGAAGCGAAGAATCTCAACCTCAAGTCTGATGTATGGCCAATGTAGCGGTATTG